>Ga0105055_10002177_pt1 | contig 31089 bp, 27 predicted proteins | sample BON03_FD_78090 | JGI IMG/M metagenome (GOLD analysis project Ga0105055, IMG submission 78090) | Freshwater microbial communities from Lake Bonney liftoff mats and glacier meltwater in Antarctica - BON-03 | ecosystem: Environmental > Aquatic > Freshwater > Ice > Glacier meltwater | place: Lake... | reverse complement strand
GGGCACATCAAGGCAATCCTGAAATTCGCAGGTGCCGATCCACAAAATGCCGTGCTCGATGGGCGACAGCTCCACCAGCGGGCGGCCGAGCAGGGGGGGGATCAGCAGATCGAGCGCGCCGGCTTGCTCAATACAGCCGTGCAGCAGGGCGTCGTAATGCACGCTGTCGGCTTTGTGAAAACCCGCCAGGTCGCGGGTGAACAGGTCAATGTCTTCGGGGCTATTGCGGCCCACCAGGTGCTGGTAGAGCGCTTGCAGTGCGAACTCGCGCGCCCGGGTACGGCCCGATTTCTCTGTCGCCTTGCGGGGCTTGGCGCCAGTGGGGGCCAAGATGGTGGGTGTGGTTTCGGTCATGGTCATTTGATCTGCGCCAGCAGCTGCGCCATTTCTACCGACACCCGGGCGACATCGCGCCCCTTGTCTTCTTGGCGCGCAATGGCTTGGGCCGCGTTTTCCACCGTCAGAATGGCGTTGGCGATGGGTATCTGGTAGTCCAGTGCCAGGCGGGTGACAGCCGCGCCCGACTCGTTGGCCACCAGCTCGAAGTGGTAGGTTTCTCCGCGGATGATGCAGCCCAACGCAATCAGCGCGTCGAACCCCTCGCGCTCGGCCAGCGCTTGCAAGGCCAGCGGCACTTCCAGTGCGCCCGGCACCGTCACATGGGTGATGTTTTTCTCGTCCACGCCCAGCGCCAGCAGCTCGGCATGGCAGGCCTGAAACAAGGCGTTGGTGATGGTTTCGTTGAAGCGGGCCTGCACAATACCGATGGCGAGTGCCTTGCCATCAAGTGAAGGGGCTGCGCCTTTGTCTGCGCCGAACATGGTCGATTCCGTTCTGTGTGTGTTGATCGGGTTCAGGCGCTGCGGCCGAGGTAGCCGGTAATTTCCAAACCGTAGCCGGTCATGCTGGGCATGCGCCGCGGCGTGCCCATGAGCTGCATTTTTTGCACGCCACACCCGCGCAAAATCTGTGCCCCCACGCCGTAGGTGCGCAGATCCATGCGCCCGCGCACTGGCGCCTGGGCCGAGCGCGCTGTGCCTTCGAATTGCGTCAGCAGCTGCTCGGCTGTCTCGCCGCAGTTGAGCAGCACCGCGACACCGGCACCGGTCTCGCTGATGTGGCGCAGGCTGGCCTCCAGGCTCCAGCTGTGCATGGCGCGGCCGACCTCCAGCGCATCCAGCACCGACAGCGGCTCGTGTACCCGCACCAGCACAGTGTCGCCAGGCGCCCACGTTCCCTTCACCAGCGCCAGGTGCAGCGCGCCGCTGGGCTTGTCGCGGAAAGCGGTGGCGGTGAACTCGCCAAAAGCGGTTTGCAGCGCGCGCGAGCCGAGTTGGGTCACCAGCGATTCGGTGCGGCTGCGGTATTCGATCAGGTCGGCGATGGTGCCGATCTTCAGACCGTGCTCGGCGGCAAAAATTTGCAGATCGGGCAGACGCGCCATGGTGCCGTCGTCTTTCATGATTTCGCAGATCACCGAGCTTGGCGAGCAGCCGGCCATGGCCGCCAGATCGCAACCCGCTTCGGTGTGACCTGCGCGCATCAGCACGCCGCCGTCCACCGCCTGCAGTGGGAAAATGTGGCCCGGCTGTACCAGGTCGTCTGGCCCAGCGTTGCGCGCCACCGCCACCGCCACTGTCTGCGAGCGGTCGGCGGCCGAAATGCCGGTGGTCACGCCCTCGGCGGCCTCGATTGACACGGTGAACGCCGTGCCTTTCTTGTCGCCGTTGCGCGCCACCATCGGCGGCAAATGCAGCTGCTCGCAGCGCTCCCGGGTGAGGGTGAGGCAAATCAGGCCGCGCCCGAATCGCGCCATGAAATTGATCGCCTCGGGCGTCACATGGTCGCCCGCAAGCACCAGATCGCCCTCGTTTTCACGGTCCTCTTCGTCAACCAGGATCACGATGCGACCGGCGCGCATTTCTGCCACGATGTCTTCAACCGGGGAGATGGCGACCGGCGCCAGAGGAGCTGTTGCCAAGATGTCGAGAGCGTTCATGTGGCAGATTTTTGAGCAGATGTGAGCACTGGGTTTTGCGACGGCTGGAGCATGCGCTCCACATAGCGGGCAACGGTGTCGATTTCCAGGTTCACCATGGTTCCAGCTGCGACCGCGCCCAGCGCGGTGTTGTCCACCGTGTGGGGAATGATGTTGATGCTGAACTCACATCCTGCGGCGCTGTCTTGCACCTGGTTCACCGTCAGGCTCACGCCGTTTACCGTGATCGAGCCCTTGTAAGCCAGGTATTTGCCGAGCTCGGGCGGCGCCATTACGCGCAGCTCCCAACTCTCGCCCACCTGCTCGAAGAGCGTCACGCACCCGGTGCCATCCACATGGCCCGAGACGATGTGGCCACCCAGACGGTCGCTGGCGCGCAGCGCCTTTTCCAGATTGATGCGGTGCCCGATCTCGGCCAAACCCGTGGTGCGAGCCAGCGATTCGGCGGAGACGTCGATGGTGAACTGGTGCTGCGGCAACTCAAGCGAGGTGACCGTCATGCAAGCGCCATTGATTGCGATGCTGTCGCCCAAGCCAACATCGTCAAGATAGCCAGGCGGCACCTCAATGTGCAAACGCTTGCCGTGGTGGGAAGAACTGCCGAGTGCGTGTAGGGCGGCGATGCGCCCCACACCTGTGATGATGCCTGTGAACATGGTGTTATTTTCGCAGGATTTGCGTCGTCCTCGCGCGCCGGGTGCTGGCCACTGCTTGGGCGGGGGGGGATTTCAGCTGGCCAGAAACGCATGGCGTCCGACGAGCCGCGCGACGATGCGCAGGTCTTCCCCCACCCGCTCCACCGATTGGTAGGCCAGTTGAACGCCATCGCGCAACGATTGCAAAGGCCCAAAGCCGGCCAGGCCCTGGCCAGGCCCGAGCAGGCACGGCGCCAGATACAACAGGCACTCGTCCACCAGCCCTTCGCGAATGAACGAGCCGTTGAGTTTCTGGCCCGCTTCCAGCTGCAGCTCGTTGACCTCGCGCCGCGCCAGATCGCGCAGCATCGCGGGCAGATCCACCTTGCGTTGTCCCATCGAGCCTGAGCCCGCGCCGGGCAGGGCGATCACCGTGGCGCCGCGTGCCTCCAGCGCCTGGCAGCGGGCCGCGTCGTCGCTCGCGGTGTAAATCCAGACCTGGCGCGCCAGGCCCTGAGCAGGTGCATTGAAAAGGCGGGCGGTGGGCGGCGTCTCCAACCGGCTGTCCACGATCACCAGATGCGGCTGACGTTGCACCGGCAGCTCGCGCACATCCAGCATCGGGTCGTCTGCCAGCACCGTGCCAATGCCCGTCAGCACCGCACAAGCCCGCGCCCGCCAAGCGTGGCCATCGGCCCGCGCAGCAGGCCCGGTGATCCACTGGCTGGCGCCGTTGGCCAGCGCCGAGGTGCCATCCAGCGACGCCGCCATCTTCATCCGCACCCATGGCGTGCCCCGGATCATGCGGCTGAAAAAACCGATGTTGAGCTCGCGCGAGGCCCGGGCTGGTTCGCTGTCGGGTGGCAGCAGCTCGACTTCAATGCTGGCGTCCTTGAGGCGCTGTAGGCCCCGTCCACCCACCTTGGGGTTCGGGTCAAGCGTGGCCACCACCACCCGGGCGATGCCGGCCGCTATCAGCGCGTCGCAGCAGGGCGGCGTGCGGCCGTGGTGCGAGCAGGGTTCCAGGGTGACGTAGACGGTGGCGCCGTGCACCGAACTGCTATTGGCCTGCGCATCGCGCAGCGCCATCACCTCGGCATGCGAGCCGCCTGCTTGCTGGGTGTGGCCCTGGCCGAGCAGATCGCCGTTTGGGGCGGTGATGACACAACCCACTCGGGGGTTGGGTTGGGAGCGCACCAACGCCATCGCAGCCTCCCCGCCTGCCGCTTCCCAGCGCGCTTTTTCTGCAATAAACATTTGTCTGCGTCCCGTTACCTGCTGCTCTCGTGCATCCGAGCTGCGGCGGCGTAGTCCCGTATTTCTTGTAGCGATGGTGCAAGCTTGCACCGCACAGATTAGATCAATCACTGGGTCTGGCGCTGAAGATGTGCCGCTTGCGCAGTCAAACGCCCCACCCGTCCTGCGCATCGGTAGCCAGCCCACACGGTCAGTATATTTGCTTTACGCTGTATAGCATTTACGAGCTTTTTGAATCTGGTTCATGGTCTTCACCATAAGGTGAAACGTAAAGCCTAAAGCATAAAGCTCAAAGCTTACAGCTACGCCCAACCAGTGAGAAAGATGCTTCTTTTATTACGGTAGTCGTATTTGATGCCAAATTTGGAGTCAAGAATGGCGACCTCCGGTTAACAAAGATTGCTTATGGCTCTATTTGCACCAGTTTTTATTTACAACCTAACGTATGTTTGAATGGCGTCGAATGCACTTTATCACTCAGCGAGGTTTTACCCTCATTGAATTGATGGTAACAATAGCGATACTTGCGGTTCTCTTGGGGGTTGGCGTGCCCAGCTTTCGCTCGATGATCGAGAGCAGTCGCCTTTCCGCCGCATCGAACGATCTGTTGACTGGTTTACAGTTTGCGCGGAGCGAAGCGATAAAACGCGGCATTCTTGTGGTGTTGTGTTCGACAAACGACCAAGACAGTTGCAGCACCAACCCGTCGTGGAACAGTGGTTGGGTGGCTCGAAACGAGGCGGGCCCAGCCGCCGACCCGCCATTTCGCGTTTGGCCTGCGGCACGCAACGGCATTGACATAACCATTGACATAATCAACCCTGCCTCAGTGGAGTTCAACGGCCTGGGGGGCGCGTCTGCTGAGCGATGCTTTGATCTGACATTGGGTACCCTCGAGCGATCTGTCAGCGTAGGCGCTGCGGGTCGAATCTCTTCAGCAACCACGGCGTGTTGACAGACTTGAGGCTTCGCATGATCCCCTACCTGGCTCCTCCATCGGTTGCCGCTTTTCGAGGTAAATCGCGTGCACGAATGAAAACCTGCAATTCAGGTGCTTCATTGATTGAGGTATTGGTGGCTGTGGTCTTATTGTCATTGGGCGTGGTGGGGCTGGCCGGCTTGCAATTCAATGGCATTAAGTTCAACCATGGCGCTTACTTGCGCTCGCAAGGGGTCAGCTTAGCCTATAATTTGACCGACCGTATGCGCGCAAATTTAAGCGCTTGTCGAGGCGCTTCCGCTTGCAGCTACATCACGCCGTTCAACACGCCGTTTGATGGAACGGACTCGCAGGTATGTGGCAGCGAAATTGCTTTGGCGACATCGCCAACTGACATGGCTGCAATCGACGTGAATCAATGGAAAAGTTGTATTGAGACTCTTTTACCGGGAGGCACAGGCCAGGCGAGTTACTTACCTGCTGCAGAAGATTACATCGATCAATGTGGCATCGTTCATCCCAAGGCAAGCCGTGAGGTGCTGGTGGTGGAGGTCATCTGGAATGATGGCCGCCTTCAGGCTGGCGAAATGCCTCGCGACTGCGTCGTGGTTCGCACTGAGGTGCGTCCGCTGTGATGGATTCCAAAGACCGGGCGTTGACCTCGCGGGCTCGCCAACGTGGCCTTTCTTTGATCGAGTTGATGATTGGGATTGCCCTTAGCCTTCTGATTCTGACAGCAGTGCTTTACTCCTTCGCTGGCAGCCAGGCCAGTTACCGGTACCTCACCTCTTTTTCTGCGGTTCAAGAGTCTGGCCGTATCGCCTTGGAATTACTTAATCGAGACATTAGAATGGCTGGAAATTCTGGGTGTGGAAATGTCAATTACCTGGACCACCGTAGCCCAACAATTTTTAGCAACAATATTGTTTTGGAAACAGCGCCTGGCGCTGGTGCCTCGGATGGCATTACCATCAGGTATGGCAGTGGAGCTACCACAACCGTTACCCTGTCACCAGCAGACAACATATTTGGGGTGGCTGACATTGATGCATTGGGCACGGTTGACGTGGGAGACCGTCTTCTTTTGTCAGACTGCTTGACCACCGAAGTTTTGACGATCGCGGCGATGGGTGCCAACTCAATTACAACAGAAAAAAATCTCTCCCATGGCTTCAAGCCAGGGACTGTAGTGATGCGCCTCGAAATCGTCACTTACACAGTCGCAGGAAGCGAACTTCGGCGCAATGGACAGGCAGTTGCGGCCGGTGTTACAGATATGCAGTTGCTATACGGCATTGCTGGAGCCGCGGATCGCGCAGCTCTTGGGTACATTGAAAAGCCAACGGCAGCTGATGCCGCTCTAGCGGTGGCAGTCAGAGTGGCTCTCACGGTTGCAGATGGTGCCGATGTCAGTCAGCGCTTTTTTTCCTCAGTCGCTCTTCGAAACCGTCTCCCATGACTGCGATTCACCAGCAACCCAATGTTGCACAGGCCCTCCCGTCAGCGGTGGCTGCTAAATGTGCTTATCGCCAAACGCGGTCAATCGGTCGCCATCGCCGCCAGCATGGCGCGGTGCTGGTGGTCGGCCTCATCATTCTGGTGGTGTTGACTCTGTTGGGGGTACAGGCGCTTCGCAGCAACCTGGCGCAAGAACGCATGGCTTTCAACGTGCGCGAGCGCAATGCAGCGTTTCAGGCCGCCGAGGCTGCCTTGAGAGTGGGCGAGGGACTAAATCCATTTCCAGCCGCCTTTGCCGCCTTGCCAGACCCACTGAACTGGGGCGCAGAAGAGAGAACTGGCCAAGTTCCCACATTCGACGCCGGGCTGATTGAAGACCCGATGTATCACGTTGGTCCACCGCACTACGTGCGTGTCGGGCTGTCTTTGCCACCCGAATGGCGTTTGATTTACCCCGTGACCTCGCGCGGCGTGGGTGGGCAAGCCGGAAGCGTGGTGGTGTTGCAGTCCGGTTTCGAGCCGCTGCAATGAGGCGCTTGCTCGGAAATTGCGGCTATGGGTTTTATTGGTGTTCCGGCGGATACACCAGGAGTGCTGAAATGGAAATGAAGAAATTTGGTCAACAGATCTGGAATAGCGCTGGCAGCGTAGCCATTGGGCTGTGCGCCTCGTTTGGTGGTTATTCAGCTGCTTTCGCTCAGGTCACGGCGGCTCAGGTACCTCTATTTCTGTCGGCCGGTACAGACCCCAACATCATGTTTGTGCTTGACAATTCAGGTTCGATGCAGGGGGAGTACATGGGCCGTCGCAGACCTTCTGGGGTAGCTGAGGAAGATAGGGGAGATATTGCTTACCACAGGTCTTCCCATGTGAACAAGCTTTACTACAACCCGGCTATTACATACCGACCTTGGGCCAAGCCCGTTGGACTGCCGTTTCCCACCGCCTTCATACCAGTCGATGCAGCGGCCCCATTCTTTCCTAAAGCTACACCGACTGCGGCCCCCCGTCACCCCATACGAAATGCAGATAATTTTAGTAACCCTGCAACGGGAGATAATACGCGCAATCTCACGGTAGACACCACGGAGGCTGCGTTGTGTCCCGAGTGGTGGTGTATAAGAACCAAACTCAAAGATGAATTGTTTTATCCCGCTGTCTACTATCAATACACAACAGGAGATAAGTTCAAATTTGGAAGCTACCAAAAGGTGGAAATTAGATCGAGCAGTTCAACCTACAAAGACGACGGTCGTGAAAATCGCAATGAATGTTTGGCGGGTGTTTGCACCTACGCTCAAGAGATCCAGAATTTTGCAAATTGGTACACCTACCACCGCTCAAGTTATTTATCGGCTCAGGCAGGTATTGGCCGGGCATTTATATCCCAACCGGAAGGGATGCGCGTCGGTTTTGGAGAAATCAACAAGGGTACTACATGGGGCACATATGAGCAGACTGCAAATGTGGCAAATGTTGACGGTGTGGACAATTCAACGTTGGTGTTAGGGGTTCGCCCCTTTAGCGGAGATGATCGCAATAATTTTTTCAAAGAACTCTACCTGAGCGTACAGAAAGGAGGTGCCACGCCACTGCGCAGGGCGCTGGATGATGTGGGACAATATTACAGTCGAGCTGACAACCTCGGGCCGTGGGCGGACCTTCCTGGAACCGACAAAGGGTCCGATCACAACGTTTGCCGCCAAAGTTTCGCCATTTTGATGACGGATGGGGATTGGACGAATGTCGGTTCCTATGATCAGGCTAAAACAGCCGGTGCGCGTGCAAACGTGGACGGCTCACCCGGTCCTACAATTACAGCAGATGGGCCGCCAGCTCGGTCGTTTACCTACGAACCTCTCTCACCTTTCACCGATACATACGCCAATACTCTGGCCGACGTGGCTATGTATTACTGGAACAGGGATTTGCGCCCAACGCTTGCGAACAAGGTGCCATCGTCCAAGTCCAATCCGGCTTTCTGGCAACACATGGTGACTTATGGTGTGGCGTTTGGCGTAAATGGTGTTGTTGATCCCGCGACCGCCTTTGGTGCGATCACCACGCAAGAGCCCATTGTTTGGGGGGATCCCAGCATTGCTTCTAACACGAGGAAAGACGATTTGCTGCATGCTGCGGTGAACGGCCGAGGTGGGTATTTCTCTGCAGGCGAACCCGAGGTTTTTTCTTCTGAACTCAATTCGGTACTTACCAACATTGTCGCGCGAGTTTCGGCCGCCGGAACATCTGCCGCCACCGGTGCTGCGGTATTGCAAACGGATACGCTCCTTTACAACGCCTTCTTTCGCAGCACGGATTGGTCGGGCACCTTGGTGGCACGTAAATTGAATGCGGATGGCACGCCCGATCTCAGCACAGCTGGATTGGCTTGGGACGCAGAGCAGAAACTGGCGGACCGGCTGGCTCCATCAAGGAAAATCTTCACGAGCACTGAAGGGGGGGTGGCTGTGGACTTCAAGCTGGACAAGCTAAGCCCAAAACAGCGTGATGCGTTAGGTGCAAACCCTGCGGGTGCCCCTGCCTCAACGGCGACCGTGGATGACCGAATCAACTGGCTGTATGGCGTGGACAATGCCCAACTTCGCTCACGCTTGGTGGACGGCATCACCAGGCGAATAGGAAGCATCGTGGGTTCTGCGCCGCAGTTCATGGCCGAGCGAGATTTTGGCTACAGCATGCTCCCCGCTCCGCAAGGCACAAGTTACGGCGCTTTTCGCACATCCTCGACTTATAAGAAGCGCCCTGAAACGTTGTTCGTTGGCTCCAACAGCGGCATGTTTCACGCATTCAACGCCACCGATGGCGACGAGCTGTTTGCCTACGTGCCGAGTGAACTTTTGCTCCCAGGTTCAGCGGGAACCCATGCGCAAGTCAATGAGCTTATGCGGCCCGATTACAGCCATCGGTTTTATTTGGATGGCTCTTCGATGATCTCGGATGCTTATACAAATGGTGCCTGGCGCACCGTAGCGGTGGGGGCCATGGGGGCGGGCGGACGCACCGTGTTCGCTTTGGATGTTACCGATCCCTCAGAATTCGGTCCAGGTAAAGTCTTGTGGGAGTTCAGGCACTCGAACGCTGTGTGTGTCTCAGATCCCACGGGAACGCTCGGCAGCCGCGCGTGTCGCGATGTTGGGTTTGGCGTGACGAAACCGAAGATCGTCCGGCTGGCCAGCGGACGTTGGGCCACAGTTTTCGGAAATGGATACAACAGTTTCGATCACCGGGCACGCTTGATGGTGGTGGATCTTGAAACAGGGCGCTTGTTGTATAACCTGCTGACGGCTGACGACACCGCTCAAGGTGGCTCGGCAAGCGCTTCAAACCCCAACGGTCTTTCCCCTGTGGAGACCACCGACTGGCCGTTGAACAATTTGAATTTTGCAAATGCCTATGCCGGGGATTTGTTGGGTAACCTTTGGCGGTTTAATTTCGAAGTCGCAACGCCCACGGTGACCCGGGTGTTCACAGCCAAGGATGGATCTTCGCCAGGGCGCAGGCAACCCATCACTGCCATGCCTATTTTCTCCCTTAAGCCAAACTCTGCAACGGAAATCGTTTTGCTTTTCGGCACCGGTAGTTTCTTTAAGGTGGGGGACGACAACATTGCTTCTCCTCAAGTGCAGACCTTTTACGGCATATTTGATTCAGCAATTTCGCCCATTACCGTGCCGCTGCGCTCAGATCTTCTTGCCCAGGTGCTCACATCCAATAATACGTCTTTAAATATTGGCTCGAATACCTACGATGCTGGTGGGGTGCGTTTCTTGACGCAAAATAGCCTTACGACAGGTCAAAGGGGTTGGCGGGTAGATTTGCCGTCGCCTGGTGAACGCGTAATCAGCAAGGCTTTCTTCCCCACTGGCGCAGACCAGAAGCGTGTGCGATTTTCTACTTTGATTCCCAATGGTGATCCTTGTGGATCGGGTCGACAAGGCTTTTTGATGGATATTGGCATCCTCAGTGGGGGCCGCTCCAGTACACCTGCATTCGATTTCAATGGTGACGGTGTAAGCAACGCGGGTGATGCGACCGGCGGGATCCAGCCGAGTGGCATTGGGGGTGGAACAGGCGAAATGCTAATCAACATTCGCGACGCCAATGGAGGCACCGATAACATTTATGGCGGCGATGGCAGGCTGATTACCAAGGGATCCAACACTTCTGGGCCGATAGGTCGCCAGTCTTGGCGCCAGCTACGCTGATTTGAGAAAAAAAATGATGATGAAATGTAAATGGCTCGTTGTTTTATCAACCCCGGTCATGCTGAGTTGGGGTGCTCAGGCACAGCAATTGCTGGAACCGGCAAACCAATTGTGCGGTAATGCCGAGCAGGGGACGTCTGGTGTACGTCTAAGTAAAGCAGGAGGAGAGACGTATCCGCCATCGAAAAACATTCAGGCTATTGACCAAAACGCGGCCTTGCTATCGAAAACTGCTGTCCGTGCGGGGGCGCCGGTCCAATCGTTAAATGAGCACGGTCTGGTGACGCAGGTCGTCTCAAGCCTTGGTATTGCCCACCTTGTGGAGCAGGCTCGGCGATGAAGTATCCGCACCTTCCTCGGCAAGGCGAAAGCGGCTTTACCTTGATTGAACTCATGATTGTTGTGGCGATCGTGGGTATTTTGGCTGCGGTGGCATATCCGACATATCAAAACTCGGTGCTTCGCTCGGCGCGCGCCGATGCGCAGTCTGACATGGCACAAATCGCGCAGGTCATCGAACGATTTTTCACCTCCAATAACCGTTACGATCAAAATAGACAGAAAAAAGCGTTTACGATACCGTTCACTCAAAGCCCACGCTCAGGGAGTACCCGCTACAACTTGACCTACGATGCGACGGAAGTGACTTACACATTGACGGCGACACCCGTTGGCGCTCAGGCCGGCGACAACTGCGGAACAATGACCATCAACCAGCTTGGCGTTACCACGCCAGATGTTGTTTCAGGGCGTCCTTGCTGGTGAGTGGTATTAGGCGCGCCGAGCCCGCTTCCAGTTTTTCGTACTGAGATGTCCCCTGTCCTGGGGATTCCAGCTTTTCGATTTTTCGTTAATCTTGCGCGCTATGGAGGCGCAAGCAGATGTTCAGAGCATTCGGACGGATTGTTGCAGCAGGATTTACCATTGTTGAGTTTTTGGTAACTCTTAGCATTTTGTCCATATTGATGGCGTTGGCCTCTCCATCCCTTGTGACAATGGTTGAATCTTCACAAATGCGGATTCTAAATAACGATTTTCTGGACCATTTACGTCTTACTCGATCAGAAGCGATTTTGCGTGGCATGCGGGTGGTGATCTGTACAGCGAACAGTGCTTCGACGTGTTCAACGTCTGCGGGTTGGCAGCAAGGTTGGCTGATTTTTTCTGATTCCAACAACAATGGTAGGCGCGAGGAAAATGAGTTGTTGATTCGTTACCGTTCTGCCGCTCCAGCTGGCTGGTCTATGCAGGGAACAAGGACCATAGCGCGCTACGTGTCTTATGACGAGATGGGGTTGACGCGGTTTACCGGCGGCGGGTTTCAGGCTGGAACTGTCACGATTTGCCGTTTGGGTTCGTCGCGTGCGCCTCCACGCCAAGTGATCATCAACAGTCTCGGGCGCGTTCGGAGTCAGGACGCTGCAAATGCTGTCTGTAACTGAGTGTTCGGTTCAGCGCCGCACCTCATCCACCAAAGCCCGGAAGTCGTCGATGTCCTCGAAACTGCGGTAGACGCTGGCAAAGCGGATGTAGGCGACTTTGTCAAGCTTCTTGAGCTCGCACATCACCATTTCGCCGATGCGAGAAGCTGGCACTTCGCGCACGCCAAGGTTGAGCAGCTTTTCTTCGATGCGCTCAAGCGCGGCATCTACCTGTTCGGTGCTGATCGGTCGCTTGCGCAGGGCGAGTACAAACGAAGCGCGCAGCTTGGCGGGAATGTAGTCAACGCGGCGGCCATCTTTTTTGACCAATGCAGGGAAGTTCACCTCGGGCCGTTCGTAGGTGGTGAAGCGCTTCTCACAATGGCCGCATTGGCGGCGGCGGCGCACGAAGTCGGCTTCTTCGGAAACCCGGGTTTCCACCACCTGGGTTTCCAGATGACCGCAAAACGGGCACTTCACTGTTCAGCGATCTGCGCAGCGGCGCTGCGGCGCAGCCGGGGAGTCAGCGGCACTGCCGCCGGGCCGCTCCAAGGCAGGTCAAGCCCCCTCAGGGGGCAGCGACCCGCGCGGCGGCGCAGCGGGGGGGTCACTTGTACACCGGGAAGCGAGCGCTCAGCGCGTTGACCTTGGCGCGCACTGCGTCGATGTTGGCCGCGTCGCGCGGGTTGTCCAGCACATCGGCGATCAGGTGGGCCGTGGCGCGGGCTTCCTCGGCTTTGAAGCCGCGTGTGGTCATGGCCGGGGTGCCGATGCGCACGCCGCTGGTGACCATGGGTTTTTCAGGGTCGTTCGGAATCGCGTTTTTGTTGATGGTCATGTGGGCGCTGCCCAGCACAGACTCGGCTTCCTTGCCGGTGATGCCTTTGGCTCGCAGGTCGACCAGCATCACATGGCTTTCGGTGCGGCCGCTGACGATGCGCAGGCCGCGCGACACCAGGGTTTCGGCCACGATGCGCGCATTGGTCAGCACCTGCTGCTGGTAGACCTTGAATTCTGGCTCCAACGCTTCTTTGAAGGCAACCGCTTTGGCGGCGATCACATGCATCAGCGGCCCACCTTGCAGGCCTGGGAAGATGGCGCTGTTGATGGCTTTTTCGTGTTGCGACTTCATCAGAATGATGCCGCCGCGCGGGCCGCGCAGGCTTTTGTGGGTGGTGGAGGTGACGACGTCGGCGTGGGGCACGGGGCTGGGGTAGACGCCGCCTGCGATCAGGCCAGAGTAATGCGCCATGTCGACCAGGAAAATTGCGCCCACGTCTTTGGCCACCTTGGCAAAGCGCTCCCAGTCGATGCGCAGGCTGTAAGCCGAGGCGCCTGCGATGATAAGTTTGGGTTGGGTTTCGTGCGCTTTGCGCTCCATCGCGTCGTAATCGATGGCCTCATCTGCGTCCAGGCCGTAGCTGACCGCGTTGAACCACTTGCCGCTCATGTTGAGTGGCATGCCGTGGGTGAGGTGGCCACCTTCGGCCAGGCTCATGCCCATGATGGTATCGCCAGGTTTCAGGAAAGCGAGGAACACAGCTTGGTTGGCTGAGGCGCCGCAATGCGGCTGCACGTTGGCAGCGTCGGCGCCATAGAGCTGCTTGACGCGGTCGATGGCGAGTTGTTCGGCCACATCCACATGCTCACAGCCGCCGTAGTAGCGGCGGCCGGGGTAGCCCTCCGCATATTTGTTGGTGAGCTGGCTGCCTTGAGCTGCCATGACAGCGGGCGAGGCGTAGTTTTCGCTGGCGATCAGCTCGATATGCTGCTCTTGGCGCGCGTTCTCGGCCTGGATGGCAGCAAACAGCTCGGGGTCGGTTTGCTCGATAAGGATGTTGCGGTCGTACATGGTGGCGGTGGTCGGTGGCGTGATCCCGGCATCGGTCTTTCGATCTCGGGTGGCCCAGGCGAACGGCTGAACATCGCGGCCCCTTGCGTGGGGGCGTTGACGGTGCGCTTCCCAGTGGTTGTCTCGACTGTTACCTTCATTCATTTGGGCAGGTCGGGGGGCCACGTCAGCAAGCTTCGCCCAGTGGATTCAAACCGCTGTGGGGTAAGCCGCCTATCGCCAGTTGCGCACCATCCGAGTTTAGCCCAGCAGGCCTTGGCGCAGAAGCCTGGGTCGAATTGGGCAGTAAGCGGATCAGGATTGCTGCATGGGCAGTTCTGCGCTGTCTGTAAGCGGCTTGCGAACCTCTGCCTCGACCGCTGTGTCGCTTGGCATCAGGGTTGCCGGCGCGTTTGGTGCTGTCTCAGCCGGCGCCGCTACCGGGATGGCAGCGGCCTTGGGAAACGAGGTGGGCATGGGTTTGCCCAGCGCCACGCTCTGGATGCGAAGGTGTTCCGCGATCACGCGATCAACGTACCAGTTGCCGTCGGTGGTGACCGCGCCCACATACAGGCGCAGACCACCTTCGATCGATCCGGCGCGCTTGATGCAGTCTTGCAGCACCTTCACGCCCACCCGCAGGTTGGTCAAGGGGTCAAAGGCCGCGAGCTTGCCGCCAAAGTTTTCGTACTTGTCGGTGTGGACCCGCGTCATTACCTGCATCAGCCCTTGGGCGCCAACAGGGCTTTGGGCAAACGGGTTGAAGCGCGACTCAATCGCCATGATCGCAAGGATCAGGGTGGGGTCGAGTTTAGCCCTTTCGCCAATCTCGAATGCCTCGGCCACCAAGGCGCCCAGAGGTTCGGGCGCCACGCGGTATTTGCGGCTTAGCCAAAGTGCCACGGTCGCCTGTTGCTTTGGCAGCTCGCTTGGGAGAGCGGCTGTGACGCGGTCGACCACGCTGGGCTCAGGCTCAAATGTCAGGGCTGTCGGGTCAATGCCTTCGTCGCCGGCTGCCGCCAGGGCTTCCTGGCGTTCCACCAGCCAGCCCAGCAGCTTTTGCTCGCCAGCGGCGCGCCAGCTGGCGTTCAGGCTCATGGTGATCAGGCCAACGGCCAGCAACATGCCGAGCAAAGCAATGCTGTTGTGGGTAATCGCGATGAAACCCCGGTAGGAATCCTTCAGCGCGGATCGCATCAGGCCCGTGAGGCGCTGCGCTCTTCTGCGCATCACAGCAGCGGATAGGTTCATGATCTGGCTCCAGTTCGGCCAAAGGCCTTGTGTGTGCACAGGTCCGGTGTGCATTCCAATCTCCGCCCGTCTGGGTGGAGGGTGCTGCGGGGTCGCGCAGCTGTGTACGGGTTTACCCCGAACTTAAAGTTTGGGGCATGTTATGGGCATGCAAATACCGAGTCAATGTTTTGGAATCGATTCAAAATAACAAATCGGTATATGAGAGGCGCCAGCGCACCAAAAAATTCACCTTTTATAGCGTCCAGGCCAGTGGCGACGGGGCATGCGCCCGTTCGGTCGTGCGGGTATGGCCATTTGCCCGAAAACGCCCACTGCCGTGACAAAACTCCCGATTCGGGCATCCTGTGTCCATGCGGCAAGGATGAGGGGGAGCGCCCACTCGCGTGTTTCTGGGGCGGTCGTTGTTGAGACAAGAGCTCCAAAAATGGGGTGAGCCGATCGAACACGCAGCGGCACCGCATGCGGGTGGCCGGGAGGCAAAAAATGGCTACTTTAAAGGCGGTGACAATAGAGGTTTGAACTGTGATGCGTGGGCGTGGTTTTTTTGCCGCTTGCACGCTGTTTCCCTGCCATGTCGCTGTTTTCCCTGCGCAAATTTGCCGCCCTTTCCCAACCTGCCGAGCCTGCCGTGAACCCGTCCGATACCGCCAAGTCCGCCGCCAGCAACCATCCCCTTGACGCCCTCACCGGCGGTGCGTTTTCGGCACCAACTTCGGGTGAGCGCGCGGCCCGCCTGCGCGAGTGGCTGGCCACCGAACCCACCCCCGAGCAGATGGCCGAGGTCTACAAAGACATTTCCCAGCGCGACCGGGGTGCGGCCAAGCCGCTGAAGGAAAAACTGGACGAACAGAAGCGCCAGAAAACCCAGGAGCAGATGGCGGTGGAATGGGCGCAGAAAGCGCAGACGCTGCTGGATCAGAGCCGCATGAACCTGGCCGATGCGATGGCGTGGCAGCGTGACGCAGCCCGAGCTGGCGCGCCGCTCTCTCGCGAGCCGCTGGCCACCCTGCGCCAGGCGCTGGCCGAGCGCATCAAGGCGATCGAAGATTTGCAGCACCGGGTGCAGGTGGAGCGCGAGGCAGCGGTGTTGCTGGCACAGCGGGTGGAGGTGCTGTCCACCAAATCGTGGCGCGAAGCGCAGCGCAATGTGGACGGGCTGCGGGCCGATGTGGCTGTTTGGCAGCAGCAGGCACAGAGCCTGCAAGGCGACCCCCAATGGCTCTGTGTGGAGGCCAAGTTTCCGCCCATGCTGGACGGCTCGGGCCAGCAATTGCAGCTTGTGTGGGAGGCGTTCGACGCTGCGCTGGCGCAAGCGGTGGCGGCTGATGCCGACGCCAAAGCAACGCTGCCGGCGGTGCAGGTGTGGGCCGACGAGCTGCGCCAAGCGCGCGGTGAGCCGGCTCTGGCAGCGGCTGAGAAGCACGCACAGCAGAGCCAGGCTCAGCAAGAGCGCCGCGCCCAGGTCGCCGCCGAGCTGAACCGGCTGCTGACCGTGCTTGAAAGTGAGCTGTCTGAGGGGCATGGCAAGGCCACGCCCAAGGCGGCGGCCGATGTGCGCAACCTGCTGAAAGGCCAGGGACGGTTGATCGGCCCTGAGCAGGAGGCGCGGGCCAACGCGGCTTTGTCGCAGGCTGGTGAACTCGAAGGATGGCAGCGCTGGCGCGCCGACCAGCTGCGTGAAGAACTGGTCGTTAAGGCCGAGGCTTTGGTGAAAGTGCAAGCCAGCGTGCCCGAAGGTCAGCGCCCGGGTGGACGCAGGTTGCAAGAAACCCTGCGCGGTCTGCGCGAGCAGTGGAAAACCACCGACCAGGGCGGGCAGGCCAACCACGGGCTGTGGAAGCGTTTTGACGAGGCCTGCAACGAGGCTCACAAAGGCGTCGAGGCCTGGCTGTCGCAGGTGCGCCAGCAGGCCGATCAGCACAAGGCGCAGCGGCTGGGCTTGGTTGAAGAGCTCAACGCCTGGACCGTGGCGCATGCCGAACAGGCTGATTGGAAAGCGCAGGCGCGCGAACTGCACGCCTTTTCTGAGCGCTGGCGTCAGGCCGGGCACCTGGGCGAAAAAGCCTTTGCTGAGATGCAGCCGCTGTGGAAAGCCGCAATGCACACCGCTCAAGGCCCAATGGAAGCCGCGCAGGCGACCAGTCTGGCGACGCGCCGGGCGCTGATTGAAGAGGCGCAGGCGCTGGGAAGCGCGCCGCAGCTGCGCATCGACGCGGTCAAGGCGCTGCAAGCGCGTTGGCAGGCCGAGGCGCAGACGGTGCCAATGGACCGCAAACAGGAACAAAAACTCTGGGACGCTTTCCGCGAGCCGATCGACGCCGCCTTCGCCCGCAAGAGCAGCGACCGTGAACGCTTTGCCACTGCGCTGAACGCGCACGATCAGCGCGTGCTCGATGCCTCGCGCGCGCTGGAGACCGCCAGCGCGGGTGGCGACGCGCAGCAGATTCGCGCCGCGATGACAGCGCTGGAAGCCGCGCTGATGGGCCAGGCTGAAGAACGGGCGATAGCCGCCGCGCCTGTGCCGGTGGCTGCACCTGCCCCACCGGTGGTTGACGCCCTGGCTCCTGAAGCCGCCGCAGACGGTGAGGCAAGCACCAGTGCCAGTGCCGAGCCTGTGGCGCAAGAGGCACCCAGCCCGGTAACCGTCAAACCCGCTGCACCGGCCAAAAAGCTGGTGGCGGTGCGCGGTGACGACCGTCCCGGGATGAAGAAAACCGAGCCTGCATCGCGCGATGGGCGCCGAGGCGAGCGGCCCGATCCACGCCGCTCGGGCGGTCCGGGCGCCGGTGGCGCGCCGGGAGGCTGGCGCGATGACCGGGGCATGCGCGAGGAACGCGAGCCGCGCGGTCCGCGTTTGGGCGACGCCGCGTTTCGCGCCCAGCGCCAGGCAATCGATGCTGCGCAGCACAGCCTGCGCAAGCTCGCCGAGCAGGCGCATGGCGAGGTGCTGACGCATCTCATGAGCGCTTGGGAACAGCGCGACGGCCAGCAACTGCCCACCACACAAGCGCTCGGCGGCCGGCTCAGCCCGGTGGCACGGGGTGCCTGGGTGACGGCACTCGCCAAACCGGCTGCTGTTGCACCGGTCGACGCGTTGCTGCGGCTGGAGATGGCGGCCGAGGTGCCGAGCCCAGCGGATGCACTGAGCGATCGGCGCATGCTGCAACTGCAGCTGCTGACCCGCCGCAACGACCCAGGCCCGGCGCAAACCTGGGGCGAGGATGTGGCGCGTGTGCTCGCAGGCGCTTTCGAGGCGACCCAGGCGCGGCGCTTGCAGCAGGTGCTCAAGCAACTGCTCAAGCGCTGAGCAACGCCGCAGCTGGACCGCCTGGGCTGAGCGATAGGTGGTGCAGCAGGCAACGATTTCGTAACCAGCGACACCGCAAGCCAATGCCATTGAGGCAGTGCCGCTCTTACAAATTCACCGCTTCGGTTGGCTTTTTGGCTTGTGGAAATCCCATTTTGGTGGCGCGCGGTACCGCCGCAACCGGCCCGCGATGGCCTGGGCCAACGCCTGGGCGGCAGCGCCGCTCCCAGGGGTTTGGGGCGAATCGGGCTCAGCGACCTGGGCGGAAGAAACCGTCGTAGAGCGCCACCAGTGCCGGGAATTCGGCAGCGAAGCGCTGGCGGTTAACGAAGTAGGCCTCGCAGGTCACCGCAAAAAATTCGGCTGGGTGGGTGGCGGCGTAGCGGTCCAGCCATGGTGTTTCAGCGCCGAAGCGCTCGGCCATGGTCACCGCTTCGCAGAAAGTCTCAAAGGCGGGTTGCATCACCGATTGCCAGCGAGCCCGTGCTTGTGCTTCGCTGCCTGTGCCCAGGAACCTGCGCGGCAGTGGTGGCGCGCCGCCGGGGTGCTGGCCCAGTTCGATGCGGCGCATGTCCATCTTGTGCACAAACTCGTGAATAACCACGTTGTGGCCGCGTTCTGCGCCCGCATCGGCCTGCTCCACCGATGCCCAGCTCAGCATGATGGGCCCGCGGTCCATCGCCTCGCCGGCCAGCACCTCGCGGTTGTGGTGCACCACGCCAGCGGTGTCGGTCACAAGGCGTTGCGCCACCGCCGCACCTGGTTGCACCACAATGCCCACGAAATCGCTGTACCAGTCCAACGCCTGCAGCCGGTCGTGCCCAGGGGCTTGGCCGACCCCGCCGAGATGCAGCAAGGGCAAGCAGGCTTGCGCTGCGATCGCGAGCGCGACGCTGTCACTGATCAGCAGACCATGGGCACCGTGAAACTCTTTTTCGACCAGGAAGTGGCGGCACAGCTCGCGCAGACGCTGTTGTTCGCTGCGGTCAAGCGCGTGCAGAAAGCGGTGCCGGGTGAGCGTTTTGCGCCACAGGCGATCGGGCACCAGCGGCGGCTCGCGCCAGCGCCTTGGCAGCCAGGCCTGCACAAAGCGCGGCAGCTGCGCGATCGGGAAAGGGGTGCTCATCCGCTCGGACTGGACGTATTCAAAACAGGCAGACGGTGTCCAGAGACAGCCGCTTCAAGCCCTGGGCATTGATGCGCAGCACCTCGGCGCGCTTGGGGCTGGCGCGCAGATCCCAGTCTGTGAGCACGACGCGCTGCAAGGGCTCGCCGCGTCCGTCGGCGCCCACCGCGTGCCGAGCTGGGCGGTGGGTGTGGCCGTGGATCAGGGTGCTGGCGCCCGTTTGTTTGAGGGCCTGGCGCGCGGCCTCGGTATCGACATCGGCCCAGAGCGCGGTATCGATGCCCAAGGTTAGCTTGCGCGCTTCGCTGCGCGCGCGCAGCTCGGCGGCCAGCGCTTCGCGCTCGGCCAGCGGACGCGCCAGAAACGCTTGCTGCCATGCGAGGCTGCGCACCTCGCGGCGAAAGCGCTGGTAGTCGGTGTCTTCCAGGCACAGCGCGTCGCCGTGACTGAGCAACCAGCGTTGGCCGACAAAGTCCAATGCGGTTGGGTCGTCCAGACCGGTCATACGCGCAGCCGCCAGCGCGGCGGGGCCGAGCAGGAAGTCGCGGTTGCCGGCCATGAAGAAGATGGGTGTGTGGTGGCTGTGGGTGCGAAGCAGGGCGATGCACGCCCGCAAAAAGCCGCGTTCGGGCTGCTGCGCATCGTCGGCTTGCGGCTTGAGCGCGTCGTCACCCACCCAGACCTCAAACAGGTCGCCCAGGATGAACAGCGCATCGGCACGCTGTGCGAGCGGCATTTGTAAATAGCGCCGCAAGCCGGCGAAGGTGTCCGGGTCTGCGCTGTGCAGGTGCAGATCGGAAATGCAATCAACCGCTTGCCAGTGCGCGGGTGCGCGCCAGGTGGCGAAGCGGTCGACGGTTGGCTCTGGCATGGCTGGTGGGGCGCGTTGCACCCCGCGCGATCAGAGGACCACAGCCTTTTCGATCACCACGTCGTCCTTGGGCACGTCGCCGTGACCGCTTTTGCTGCCGGTGGGCACAGCTTCAATTTTCTTCACGATGTCGCTGCCGTCCACCACCTTGCCAAACACGGCGTAGCCCCAGCCTTGGGCGTTGGGTGCGGTGTGGTTGAGGAAGCTGTTGTTGGACGCGTTGATGAAAAACTGGGCGCTGGCCGAGTGCGGGTCGCTGGTGCGCGCCATCGCCACCGTGTAGAGCTCGTTTTTCAGGCCGTTGTTGGCCTCGTTGTTGATCGGTGCGTCGGATGGTTTTTGGTTCATGCCGGGCTCAAAGCCGCCGCCTTGCACCATGAAGCCAGGAATGACGCGGTGGAACACGGTGTTGTCGTAGTGGCCCTTGTTCACGTAAGACAGAAAGTTCGCGGTAGACAGCGGCGCTTTTTCGGCGTCGAGTTCCAGCGTGATCACGCCGTGGTGGGCGATGTGCAATTCAACTTTGGGATTGGCCATGGTGTTATTTCTCCAGTGTGGCTTTGAGGATGGTGACAGGGGTTTTGGGCACGTTTTGGTGTGGGCCTTGGTTGCCGACCGCAACGCCCTTGATCTTGTCCACCACCTCCATGCCAGTCACGACTTTGCCGAACACGGCGTATCCGTGGCCGTCTGGGCTGGGGGCGTTGAGCGAGGCATTGTTCACCAGGTTGACGAAAAACTGCGCGGTGGCGGAATTGGGGTTGGCGGTGCGGGCCATGGCAATGGTGCCACGGTCGTTCTTCAGGCCGTTGCTGGCCTCCAATGCGATCGGCGCCCGGGTGGGCTTTTGCTGCAGATCGGCGGTGAAGCCGCCGCCCTGGATCATGAAGCCATCCATCACGCGGTGGAACACCGTGTTGTCGTAATGCTTGTCGCGCACATACCGCAGAAAGTTCTCAACCGACTTGGGCGCCTTGTCAGGGTAGAGCTCCAGCACGATGTCACCGGCTGAGGTGCTTAGCTTGACCTTGGGCGCATCGGCGGCGGTGGCTGCCAGCGGCAGGCTCAGGGCCAGCGTGGCACCCGTCAGCAGCAGCGCGGCACGGCGGCGCAAAGGGTAGAGGAGAGAGGGGGATTTCATCAAACGGTACCTTCAAACATGATTTTCCACTGGTTGTCTTCGCGCATGCAATATTGGCGCTTGGTCACGCCGCGTCGCGAACCCTCGTTGACTTCACCGAAAGTCACCACCAAGGTGTCGTCTTGATCGCGCCAGCGCAGCACCGAGAGGTCTTTGACTTGCTGCGCGCGCGCGCCCTTGCCTTTCACCTCGTCTTCGACACGCGGCCACCAGTCGGCCAGCGCCTGGCCCCGGTTGTTAAAACGCGGCGAATAGAGGCGCTGGAGTTGCGCCAGATCGCCAGCGCTCTTGAGCTCGCGCCAGCTTGCAAGCGTGGCCTCAAAAACTTCGCGCTCGGCGTTTAGCGTTTCAGGGCGCACCCATTGCAATTCGGTGGCAATCACCACCGGCGTTGTGCGCACGCTGACGAGCGCCAGCAGGCTTTGCAAATCCGGATTGGAAAGCACCACACATCCTTCGCAGGCCTGCGGCGCGCGCGCAAACTGCTCGCTGGGCGAGCCGTGCAGCCAAATGCCGCTGCCAGTGTTGCCGCGCTGGGTATCAAGCGCATTGGGGCAGTTGAGGGGGAGGGCGCCTGCGCCATAAAGATCGGGCAGTTTTTCTGGGTCGAGGCTGCTGGTGATGTGATAGACCCCCAGCGGGGTGCGCAGATCGCCCTCATTGCGCTTGTCGACACCGGCAGATCCGACCGACATGTAGCAGTCGGCGATCAGTTTCATTTGGGCCGCTGACACGCGGCCTCGGGCGTCGCTGGAGCGTGCCGCCGTGTTCTCGAAAAGATACAGGCGTGAGCGAGAGGCATCGATCGCGATCGCGTGTCGGCTGCTGGATGACAAAGCCAGAAACTGGCTGGGCACGGCGCCTTCAGGCGGGCGCTCGGTCAAGGCTGCGAGCCGACGGCGCGATTGTTCGCGCAGTTCCTGTAGCTGCTGCGCTGCCGCGAGTGCCTGGGTGTCGGCCACGTCACCCAGTTGCTTGACAGGGCGTGTTTGTAAGTTGAGCAGGTCGCCCAGCACCAGCTGTGCCAGCTGGAAATTGGGATGGTCGAGCGCCAAGGCCTCGGCTTCGCGCAAAGCTTCCCTGGGCTTGCTCTGCTGGATAAACCGGTAAATACCAATCAGCCTAGCCTCGGCCTGGCCGAACAGCGGGCTTGTGCGGGCCAATGCAGCATCGCTCAGCGGTTGGTACTCCAGGCCAACGCGCAGCGCCGCACTCTCTGGCGTGACGCTTGGCCGCACGCTGGCCAAGGCGCCGGCGATCAGAGTCGGAGATTCAGCGACTGTAGGACCAGTTGCCGACTCGGTGTCGTCAGCGTGGTGGTGGATGAACCAAGCGGACAGGGCTACCACAGCGACGATCGCAAAACCCAGCAACAGAGTGAGCCAAGCGGATTGCATGGAAACGGTGCCCGGGTGGGGGAACGAGCCACTGGCGTGGCCGCGCCGCAATGACCAGCTGCGCGCCATCAGGACCCTGTGGATTCGCGCACGATCAGCCAGCGGCCACCTCTCTTCACCATTTCCAGTGTTTTGCGACTGGACACATTGAGGATGTCGGAGGTGTAGGCTTGCAAGAATCGTGCGGTGGCGCGATCGCCATTGACCTGAACCGAGAGGTCGTTCACTTCAACCCCAATGCGACTGCGCGGCACGATACGCGCCTTGCGATCGGCCTCCCACGCGCTGCGGTTCTGGCCGCCGGCAGGGACGAAGGCCGGTGCGTAGGCGTCCAGATACGCTTCCATGTTTCGGTTAGACCATGCTTTGGCCCAAGCCGCCACAGCCGATTGCACCCCGGGCTGACCGCCGGTGGCGACAGCCGATGCTGCTGCTGGTACCGCTGGCGCAGCCGCTGCAGGTGCCGCTGCGACGACAGCAGACGGCGCTGCAGGCTGCTTGGCCACCACCGCCAATGGCGGCGCTTTGCTGCCTGAGGTGGTGGCGAAAACGTTGCGGATCAGGCTGAGCTTGGGGGCCACGCCGGTGTTGTCGGTGTCGAGCTGCAGCGCCTTGCTGTAAGCCTGACTGGCGAGTCTGGCGTACACATCGCCTAAGTTTTCATGCGCGGTGGCGTAGCTGGGGTTGGTGCGGATCGCCATCTCCAGCGCGGCACGGGCTTTGTCGAATTGGCTTTGGATGGCGTAGAGCACAGCCAGGTTGTTGTAGGGCTCGGGCAGCTCGGGGAAGTCTTCGGTGAGCTTGGTGAAGGTGGTGATCGCGTCAGCCGATTTCCCGCTCTCGGTCTGGATCACACCCTTCATAAAGCGCATCTGCGGGTCGCGGGGGTTGCTGGAGAGGTATTGGTCGGTCTTGGCCAGTGCCTCATTCAGCTGGCCTGCGCGCAGCAGCCGGTTCACCTCGGCATATTCGTCGGCCTGAGCCCAGGCGGCGGTGCTGCCCAAGCTGACGCAAACCAGGGTCGCGGCTGCAAGCTGGCGCCAGCTGGACAGGCGATAGGCACGGCAAGTGGGGGGTTGGGGCAGGGAGGGAGTGGGTGGCAGCATAGAACCTCGGGCATCATACAAAGACCACTGCGCCAACCCATTTGGGGTGGGCGCAGTGGTTGTGACGAACCCCAATTTCACAGGGATTTGGCAGCGCGTTGGCTATACTGGCGGATTCTATCTGAGGGGTCTCCCAGCGCCCGCATCCCATGGCGACTGGCCGGCTTTTTTGGTCCCAGCTTGCCCACCGCCGGGCCGCCAGTCAAGACCTCACCTCCCAACCAACATGACGCTGAAAATTTACAACACCCTGGCTCGGCGCCAGGAGTCGTTTGAGCCGCTTGAGCCTGGGCATGTGCGCATGTACGTGTGCGGCATGACGATTTACGACCTGTGCCACATTGGCCACGCGCGCATGATGATGGCGTTTGATATCGTGCAGCGCTGGCTCAAGGTGAGCGGCTACCGCGTCACCTATGTGCGCAACATCACCGACATCGACGACAAAATCATTCGGCGTGCCCTGGAGCGCGGTATCACCCTGCGTGAACTCACCCGGCAAATGACCGAGGCGATGCACCAGCACATCGCCGCCCTGGGCATCGAGCCGCCCACGTTGGAGCCGCGCGCCACCGATTACGTACCGCAGATGCTGGGCCTGATCGAGCGGCTCGAAGCCAAGGGTCTGGCCTACCGGGCCGAAGGCGGCGACGTGAACTTTTCGGTGCGCAAGTTTCCCGGCTACGGCAAGCTCTCGGGCAAGTCGCTGGACGACCTGCGCGCCGGTGAGCGGGTGGCGGTGGACAGCGACAAAAATGATCCACTGGACTTCGCGTTGTGGAAGGCGGCCAAGCCTGGCGAGCCTGCCGAGGCACAGTGGCCCAGCGCCTACGGGCAGGGCCGCCCGGGCTGGCACATCGAATGCTCCGCCATGTGCGGCGCGCTGCTGGGCGAGAGCTTCGACATTCACGGCGGCGGTGCCGACCTGCAGTTTCCGCATCACGAAAACGAGATTGCGCAGTCCGAGGGCGCCAACAGCCAGCCGCTGGCGCGCTTTTGGGTCCATAACGGTTTTGTGCGGATGGACAACGAAAAGATGTCCAAAAGCCTGGGCAATTTCTTCACCATCCGCGAGGTGCTGGCGAAATACGACGCCGAGACCCTGCGCTTTTTCATGGTGCGCACGCATTACCGCAGCCCGCTGAACTACAGCGATGCGCACCTCGACGACGCCCGCGGCGCGTTGAAGCGGCTCTACACCACGCTGGCGTCGGTGGCACCTTCGCCGCTGCCCCAGATCGACTGGAGCCAGCCGTTTGCACAGCGCTTTCGCGCCGCAATGGACGAGGACTTTGGCACACCCGAGGCGATCGCGGTGCTGTTCGATCTGGCCAGCAAAATCAACCGCAGCCAAAGCGCCGATCTTGCTGGTTTGCTGCGCGGCCTCGGCGGCACACTGGGCCTGCTGCAGTGCGATCCATCGCTTTTTCTTCAGGGTGGGGTAGGCACCCACAGAATCGACGAGGCGGCCATTGCAGCCCAGATCGCCGAGCGAGCATCGGCCAAGGCGGCAAAAAATTTCGCAGAGGCCGACCGCCTTCGACAAGCGCTGCTGGCCGAAGGCGTGGCGCTCAAAGACAGCGCAGCTGGCACCACCTGGGAGCGGGTTTGATGGCGACCGCTGCTGCACTCGATTTCGGCGCCGACGCGCCGGCCTATTGGAGCGAGGCCTGTCGTCACCTAATGAAGCGCGACCGGGTGATGAAGAAGCTGATTCCGCAGCACGCAGGTGTCTGTCTGTTGTCGCGCGGCGATGCCTTTGTGACGCTGGCGCGCAGCGTCGTGGGACAGCAGATCTCGGTGAAGTCGGCGCAGGCGGTATGGGATCGCTTCGATGCGCTGCCGCGTCAGATGACGCCAGCGCAGGTGCTCACGCTCAAGGTTGACGACATGCGTGCGGCGGGCCTGTCAACACGCAAGGTGGAGTACCTGGTGGACCTGGCGCTGCACTTCGCCAACCACGAGGTGCATGAGCAAGCCTGGGGCCAGATGGACGACGAAGCCATCATTGCCGAGCTGGTGGCGATTCGCGGGATCGGGCGCTGGACTGCCGAGATGTTCTTGCTGTTCCATTTGCTGCGCCCCAACGTGCTGCCGCTGGACGATGTGGGCTTGCAGAACGGCATCAGCCAGCGCTATTTCTCGGGCGAGCCGGTCAGCCGCAGCGAAATCCGAGAACTTGCTGCACCCTGGGCGCCGTTTTGCAGTGTGGCGACTTGGTATATTTGGCGATCGCTGGACCCCACCCCCGTGTCCTACTGAGCAGCAAAAACGCTGTTGAATACCGGTTCTGGGCTGGTCCAACGCCTCGATACCGGGCAAGCGCCAGCGCTTCGCGCGCAGACGGGTCGCCCAAGACCACAGGAGCCTACCTTGGCCAAAAAAACCTTTCTCGATTTCGAGCACCCGATTGCAGAGCTCGAAAGCAAGATCGATGAACTGCGTTATGTGCAGACCGAGTCCGCGGTCGACATCTCCACAGAAATCGATCAGCTCGCCAGCAAAAGCTTGCAGCTCACCAAAGACATCTACAGCAACCTCACGCCCTGGCAGATCACCAAGATTGCACGCCACCCAGACCGGCCCTACACGCTGGATTACGTGCGCGAAATCTTCACACACTTTCAGGAGCTGCACGGTGACCGGCATTTTGCCGACGACCTCGCCATCGTGGGTGGTCTGGCGCGCTTCAACGGTCAGCCCTGCATGCTGATCGGCCATCAGAAGGGCCGTGACACGAAGGAGCGCAGCCTGCGCAACTTCGGCATGACCAAGCCCGAGGGTTACCGCAAGGCGCTGCGCCTGATGAAGCTGGCCGAGAAGTTCGGGTTGCCGGTGTTCACCTTCGTGGACACACCCGGCGCCTATCCCGGCATCGATGCCGAGGAGCGCGGTCAGTCGGAGGCGATCGGGCGCAACATCTTCGAGATGACGCAGCTGGAGGTTCCCATCATCTCCACCATCATCGGCGAAGGCGGATCGGGCGGCGCGCTGGCGATTGCGGTGGCCGACCAGGTGCTGATGCTTCAGTACTCGGTGTACTCGGTCATCAGCCCCGAAGGCTGTGCCTCGATTCTCTGGAAAACCAGCGACCGCGCCAGCGACGCAGCAGATGCCCTGGGCATCACCGCGCACCGCCTGAAGGCGCTGGGGTTGGTGGACAAAATCGTCAGCGAACCGGTGGGCGGCGCCCACCGCGACCACAAACAGATGGCGGCTTTTCTCAAACGCGCCCTCAACGATGCCTGGCGTCAGTTGGCCGACCTCAAAACCCAGGAGCTGTTGGATCGCCGCCATGCGCGCTTGAACAGCTATGGCCGATTCACCGACACCAAGGCAGACAGCAAGTCAGACACGAAAAGCGTCAAGCGCTAGGTCTGGTGCCGCTCCATCCGCCAACCCGCAACCCGGCCGTTCAGGCGCTCGACCGGTGGCGCGTCGAGCGACCTGAGCTGAGCGAGTCCCAAACGGCAATCGCGGTCGCCTTCAGCGCCGGCGCCGACTCCACCGCCTTGCTGCTCGCGGCCCACGCACTGTGGCCCGATCGGGTGGTGGCGCTGCACGTACACCACGGGCTGCAAGACGCAGCCGACCTGTTCGAGGCAACAGCGCGTGCCAGCTGCAAGCAGCTCGCTGTCCAGCTGGTGGTTCAGCGGGTGGACGCGTCGGCTGCGTCGGGCCAGAGTCCGGAGGATGCGGCGCGTCGGGCGCGCTACCGAGCGTTGGCGGCCATGGCTTTGAAGGTGGGCGCAGCGGGCAAACATGGCGCCACCTGCGTGCTGCTCGGACAGCATGCCGACGACCAGGCAGAGACGCTGCTGCTGGCGCTCAGCCGGGGCGCCGGGCTGCCGGGGCTGTCGGCCATGGGCGAAGACTTTGAGCGGCATGGCATGCGCTTTTGTCGTCCCTTGCTGGCCGTGCCTGCGTGCGAATTGCGCGGCTGGTTGCTGACGGTGCAGCAGCCATTTGTTGATGACCCCAGCAACTTGGACGTGCGTCACACGCGCAACCGCATCCGCTCGCAGCTGATGCCAGCCTGGGCGCGCTGCTTTCCCGGCTTCCTGCCCATGCTCGCGCGCAGCGCCCGCCACGCAGCGCAAGGGCAGACCCTGCTCAATGAGCTGGCTGACATCGACCTCACGCTGACCGGCGAGCCGCCCGCCATCGCTGCGTTGCAAACGCTCAGCAGCGCACGCCAAGCCAACGCGCTGCGACGCTGGTTGCGCCGCAGCGCACAGGTGGCGCCCAGCGACGCGCAACTGGCTGAGTTGCTGGCGCAGATCGCTGACTGCCAAACGGGTGGTCACAGCATTCGCATCCGGCTTGCCGATGGCCTGCTGACACGCCACGGCATGTGGCTTCACTACAAGCCACCGATATAATTTTGGGCTGTCTGCGGCCCGTCGGGCAACATCACTGCGTTGTGCATGTTGTTTTGCGCGACGCATTAGAACCCTTCTGCGTTGTGCATGTTGTTTTGCGCGACGCATTAGAACCCTTCAATTTCCCCCGATTCCTCAATGGCTTTGATCGTTCACAAATACGGCGGTACCTCCATGGGGTCAGCCGAGCGCATTCGCAACGTGGCGCGTCGCGTTGCCAAATGGCACCACGCAGGCCACCAGATGGTGGTGGTACCCAGCGCCATGAGCGGCGAGACCAACCGTTTGCTCGGCCTGGCGAATGAAGTCGCGCCGCAGGGTTCGGGCGAAGCCCATGGCCGCGAGCTCGACATGTTGGCCGCCACCGGCGAGCAGGCGTCGTCGGCGTTGCTGGCCCTGGCTTTGCAGTCCGAGGGACTGGCGGCGGTGAGCTTTGCTGGCTGGCAGGTGCCCATCCGAACCAACAGCGCGCACACCAAAGCGCGCATCGAGTCGATAGACGACACGCGGGTGCGCGCCGAGCTCGATGCCGGCAAGGTGGTCATCGTCACCGGCTTTCAGGGCATTGACCCGAATGGCAGCATCACCACACTGGGGCGCGGGGGGAGTGACACCTCGGCGGTGGCGGTGGCCGCAGCGCTCAAGGCTTCCGAGTGCCTGATCTTCACCGACGTCGATGGCGTCTACACCACCGACCCGCGCGTGGTGCCCAAGGCGCGCCGCCTGCTGCGCATCAGCTTTGAAGAAATGCTGGAAATGGCCAGCTTGGGGAGCAAGGTGTTGCAAATTCGCTCGGTGGAATTTGCTGGCAAGTACAAGGTTCCTCTGCGGGTGCTTTCCAGTTTCACCCCGCCGGACATCGACCTCGCTCTTGAGGCCGCCTCCGGCACCCTGATCACTTTTGAGGAAGACGAAGATATGGAACATGCTGTTGTGTCCGGGATCGCGTTCAACCGCGATGAAGCCAAGGTGTCCGTGTTGGGCGTGCCCGACCGGCCGGGTATTGCTTACCAAATCTTGAGCGTGGTGGCTGAGGCCAACGTCGAGGTCGATGTGATCTTGCAGAACTCGGGCCGTGACGGCAAAACCGATTTCAGCTTTACCGTGCAGCATGGCGACTACCAAAAAACGCTCGACCTGCTCACCAATGTGGTGGCACCCAAACTGGGTGCCGAGGAGGTCACCGGCGACCCGCGCATTTGCAAAGTGAGCATCGTGGGCATTGGCATGCGCAGCCATGTGGGTGTGGCCAGCCGCATGTTCAAGTGCCTGAGCGACGAGGGCATCAACATCCAGATGATCTCCACCTCCGAGATCAAAACCTCGGTGGTGATCGACGAGAAATACATGGAGCTTGCGGTGCGCGCGCTGCACCGCGAGTTCGATCTGGATCAGCCGGCTGACAGCATTTCGAAATGATGCCGTTTGCCACCCAGCCCGCCAAGGCGCTGGGGCGCTGGGGCGCTGGCGAGTTGAGGCATAATTAAAGGCCTCGGAGCGATGACCGAGTGGCCGAAGGTGCTCCCCTGCTAAGGGAGTATGGGGGTTAAACCCCATCGAGGGTTCGAATCCCTCTCGCTCCTCCACTCAAGCAAAATCAACAACTTAGAAGCGTTTTTCTCGCCGACAGGTTTTTGATGACACCCAAAGCAACCCACCAAGACCCACTGAACAGTGGTTCTTGGTGGGTTTTTTTGCTTCTGACATTCCGGATTTTTGAACTGTAGACACCGCACAAGAAGCCATCTATCTTCAGCAGCAGTTCGCTGGGCAGCTTGTGTTGTGTGTGGCCGACATGGCGAAAATTCTCTGCAGTGACCTTGCCCTCCGAATCTGCACCCCACAACCGAGTCACGAATTGGCTGGCCTGGGTTGATTGGCAAGCCAGTTTTGTTCGAGTTTCATCGGGCTGACACATGCCCGCGTTGGGTGATGCAGAGCCTTGTTGTATCTGAGCATCCAGCCATTGGTTTCGTCCTTGCCCTGGCGTCTGGCCGCGAAAGATTGTCCATGCAGCCGCTCGACCTTCAGCGAGGCGAACAACGTTTCGCTGCAGGGGCTGTGCCAGCAGTCACCACACCGGCTCATTGAGGCCGTGATGCTGTGGTCTTTCAGCATCGCCCGGAAGTCCCGACCCGTATCCTGGCCGCCCCGGTCGCTGTGGAACATTGGCCTGCTGTCCCCGCCTCGGGTGGCGCTAGAACCAGGCCATCGGCAGGGCATCGATGACGATGTCGGATGTTGTCAAGCCAGTTGTCGCAAAAGGTTGTCAATTCAAGCCACCTTTTGGTCGGCTTGTGTCTCTTTGGTTTGAGGTCTGTCCGGGTTGAGGTGAACAGCGACGACGAACGCCTCGTCGCGGGTCTGTTTTGAACAGCGACTCAGCCCACGGGTTGTCGTTGCTCACCGCTGGGTGGCTGCGGCTTTGCGTCACGCCCAGGCGCTGCATTGCATGGTGGCCAGCATCGTTTCGCCCTTCATGGGCCCGCCGTTGCCTGCATGCACTGTGACCTGATGGAGGCTGATGCCTTGACGCAGGCAGATGCCCTCCAGCAGCGCTGCGGCCCACTTGGCGCTCTCGCCATCAACGACCTGCCAGCCCACCACCTTGCGGCTGAAGATGTCCACGAACAGATGCAGATACAGATACAGGTACAGGTACAGGTACAGGTACAGGCCGCGCACCTGGGTCGGCAAGTAGGCGATGTCCCAGCAGCAGATCTGGTCGGGCTGCGTGG
>Ga0105055_10002176_pt1 | contig 31092 bp, 21 predicted proteins | sample BON03_FD_78090 | JGI IMG/M metagenome (GOLD analysis project Ga0105055, IMG submission 78090) | Freshwater microbial communities from Lake Bonney liftoff mats and glacier meltwater in Antarctica - BON-03 | ecosystem: Environmental > Aquatic > Freshwater > Ice > Glacier meltwater | place: Lake... | reverse complement strand
TTGGCGGAGAGCAACAAGCAGGGAGAGGGGAGCAAAGGGGGGGGGGGGCGGCAGGTTTTTTTTTAGCCACGTCATCGTCCGACCGCACGAAGGCTCTCTGCGCACGTGTGGCGGGGGGGGTGGGTCGTGGGGTCTCCCTCGAAAAAAGGAGCAGAGAGAGAGATACCATAGGCCTGTGGAGGCGAGGGAAGACGAGTTCGGCGCCGCTTGCCGGGGCGGGGGGGAAGGAGGGGGGAGGGAGAGACAAGGCGGGACGGGCTCGGGACGTCTTGCCCCCGCGCGCGCAAGCGGCGCCGGCGAGGCGGGCAAAAACCAGCCGCCGCGCGAGAGAAGATGCGAGGGTGGAAAGGGGGGCGGGCGGGCGAGGCGGGGCGCGCGGCACGACGCACGCACCGGTCAGCCCGGCGGCGGTGGCGGCAACGCGAGCGGGCACGCCGCCGCGCCGAGCGCGCGCAGCACCTGCCACGTCGCGCCGGCCGCTGCGAGCGGGACGAGCAGGCGCGCGGCGCCCGGGTAGGGGGCGAGGTCGGGGCACGGCGGCCTGCGCCGCGCGGCGAGCCAGCGCCTGCGCGCGCGCCGCTCGAGCGCCCAGGTGGCCCACAGCGGCAGCAGCAGGCCGAGAACCAGCATGCACCCGCCGACGATGACGCGGCAGCTGCAGGGCCCCGGGTCGGCGTCGCCGCCGCCATGGAGCAGCGGCAGCGGGGCGCGCGACGACGACGAGGCGGCCAGGCGCGCCGGCGCGGCGGCGGCGGCCAGGCGCCGGTACGCCCGCCGCATGAGCGCCCGGTGGTAGGGGCTCGCCTCGAACTTGCGGCACACCTCGGGCGCGAGGAGCGCCGCGCTCAGCACCCAGGCGGCCAGGCGGGACGGCATCGCGCCCCACACCGAGGCGGGCAGCCGCTGCATCGACGAGAAGGCGTTCCACACGGCGCCCGAGTCGCTGGCGACCGACTGCGCGGCGCGGCGCCAGTTGGGGTCCCAGTAGCTGATGCAGCGCGGGTTGAACAGCAGCGAGGGGACGTGGTCGGCCACGGTCGCGAAGAGGATCCAGGCGCCGCGCCGGCGCGCCGCGCGCGCCTCGGCCGCCGCCTCGGCCTCGACCAGCAGCCGCAGCGCGCCGGCGCCAGCGCCCGCGCCCGCTCCCCCCGCGCCCCCCGCGCCCGCGCCCGCGTTCGCGCCCGCCAGCCGCCGCTCCAGCTGCGCCCGCCGCCGCCGCGCCCCGGCCTGCGCGCGCGACAGCGACGCGACCACCAGCATGTTGACCAAGGACACGCCCAGCCCGCTGCCCAGGAGAGGGGTGCACGTGCGCAGAAAGGCGCCCTCCAGCGCGCTCGAGAAGTACAGGACGTAGACGGTCGAGGCGGCGTAGAGGCCCAGGATGACGAAGGCGGCGGTGAGGTCGTGGCCGCCCGCGAGGAGGGCGCCGTTGGCGGCGTCGCGGTAGGCGCGCTCGAGCGCGGGCTCGCGGAAGATCAGGCGCAGCGGCGCGGCGCGCGGCGCGGCGGCCGGCGGCGCGGGCGGCGGCGCGCGCGGCGGCGGCGGCGGCCGCGGCGGCGGCGGTCGCGGGGGGCCGGCGCCGGCGGCAGCGGCGCCGCTGGGATCGCTGCCGCTGGGATCGCTGCCGCCCCCGTCGGTCCTCGGGGCGACGGTCATGTTGATGATTCTTGTAACGATATGATCCAAAGTGAGTTGGCGGCGTCCGTGTGTCTGTCTAGAGGGAAGAGAAGAGAAAAAACAGGAGCGGGGGGACGAGGAGGAGGGAGGAGGAGGGGGGGGGTTCACGCCATGATCGGAGAGGGGGAGGATAGAGTCGGCAGCCTGGAAGCGGCGAGCTCTCGGTCGCGGATCAGGCGGCGGCTCGGGGGCAGGCGAGGGAGCTGCTCAGGTCGCGATCGGCGCGATCGTGACAGGGATTGGATGGCGCGGCAAGAGGGAAACAAGAGAATGAGTGGGCTTGGTCGCAAGAAGAATAGGTCAGACAAGGAGGATTCAATGGAGGAGGGGGGGTTGGAGGCGCGGAGAGGGTCGCCGGGGGATATGGCTGGAGGCGGCGACGCCGGGCGGAGCCCAAATCGCCCGGGCGTCGGTCGCGTCGAGGCCGATTTTGTCCCTCGCCTCCCTCTTGAACAAGCGGCCCTCAGCAGCGCCCGCGCACCGGCAAGTCGCGAGAGTCTCTCGGACACGATTCTTTAAGCACACAAAACTATCGAGGTGGTCACCGCCCGAGGCGTTGACCCGCTCGTGAAAAGAAAAATCGCGCGCGGCCGGCACGTTTGACTTGCGGCGGCCGCGTCTTTTCGCACGTTTGCCCAATGCGAGCGCCCCAAGAAACGCGGGCAGCAGCAAAGCCGACCCTGACGGCCGTCGAGCGCGAGCTCGACGACCTGGACCAGCAGATCCGCAAGCTGGCGCGGCAGAGCGGGCCGGGCGCGCCGGCAGCAGGCGGGGGGGTGCCCGCCGACCACGCCAACCCCGCCGACGCGACTGGCACGACTGCCGAGGCCGCCGACGCCGCTCCCCTCGGCGCGACGAGCCGCGAGGTCGCCCTGCGCGCGATGGAGGCCGTCTTCGAGGGCCTGGCCGAGCTCGAGCGCCTGGTTCTACACATGTGCCGCAAGCACGAGCAGCGCCAGCAGCAGCAGCAGCAGCAGCAGCATCAGCACAAGCAGCAGCTACTGCTGGCCCGGTCGCGGTCCCAGGCGAGGGGGGGCACGGCGACGGCCACGGCCACGGCATCGGCGAGGATGACGACGACGGCGGCGGCAATGACGACCACGAGCGCCAACACCGCGAGCACAACGACACCCCGCCCTGTCTTCCTGCGCCGCCTCTGCATCGTGCACGGCCGCCTGATGGAGGCGGCCGCGGGGGCGGCCGCCGAGATGCGCAGCGAGGAGCGCGAGGTGGCCGCCGCGATGCAGGCGACCGCGCGCGACGCCCGCGGGGCGCGCTGCGCGGAGCGCGAGGCGCGGCGCGCCCGGCGCGCGCTCGGGCAGGCCCTGGCCGCGGCCGCGCGCGCGGAGGAGGCGCGGCGCGGCGAGGCGGCGCTGCGCGCGCGTGCGGAGGCCGAGGCGCGGGCCGAGGCGGTGGCGCGCGCGGGCGAGCGGCGGCGCGCCGCGCGCATCGCCGACGCGCTGGAGCGGCGCTGCCGCGCGCTGGAGCGTGAGGCGGCGGCGTCGCGGCTGCGGGCGGGCGAGGGGGAGCGGCTGTGGGCGGCGGCGGGGGCGGAGGCGGCCGGCGGTTGTGGTGGTGGCGTCGGCGCCGGGAGGGGCGCGGCGGCGACGGGGCGCGCGCGCGGCGGGTTTTCGGTCGGCGGAGGGGAGGACAAGGAGGACGCAGGCGAGGACGACGACAGCAGCGACGAGGACGACGACGACGACGACGAAGACGACGACGACGACGGCCTGCTGGCGCGCGCGGCATTGCCTCCTCGGGCGGCACCCACCACAAGGCCCGCGGCGGCCCCGCCGGTCGTGCGCGCCCGCGCGGCGCGCTACGCCGGGGACGAGGGACTCGCGCGCCCGCGCAGCGCGCGCGGCCTCGGCGCCGGCGGCCGGGCGGCCGCTGCGGCGGTGGCGGCGGCCGTCGCGGCGGCGGCTTCGGCGAGGGCGGCGCTCGGGCGCACGCGGGCCGGCGGCGGCGGCGGCAGTTTCTAGGCGGGGGCGTTTGGGGGCGCGGGCGACGAGGATCACGAATCACGATCAGGCGAATTTAAAAAAGCCAAAACGCGCCCCTCGGCACGGCCAGCAGCGCCGCCTCTCTCTTTCTCCTTTCGTTCCTCTTTCATCTTTCAAGCGGTCGCCTCGATGTCCGGGAAGCACGCGCTCGGCGCGAGCTTCGGGTGCTTGGCCTCGGCGTGCTCGAGCAGCTTGACCTTGGTGGACGTCGAGATGAACGTCTGCAGGCAGACGGCGCACTGTTGTTTGGGAGTTTGGTTTTGCCGTCGTTTTTTTTATTTCGAGAAGAGGAAAGGGTGAGTCGTCGAGAGGAAGCGTCGGCGCCCGCGCCACGAGCGGACGCCAGCTCGCCCTTCGAAACAAGCGGACGCACCTTAAGCGTCAGGGACGAGGCGTTGGCCTTGAGCTGGCTGCCCTTGGACGCGCCCTTGGCCTTCTCCGCGGCCTTTTCGCGGGCCTTGGCCGACTTTTGTGCTGTTGTTTTTAATGGGTTTTGAAGAGGGAGGGAGGGGCGTTGAGCGGCGGCGGCTGCGCGGCGTATCGGCGGCGGCGACGTCGGGCGGCAGAAGAGAGAGCGAACCTGGCCCGGGCTCTTTGCGGCCCGACGGCGAGAGACCTAGACCAGGCGCCCGGCTAGGCGGATTGATCGCGCGGTGCGCTGTGCGCTTCGATAGCGCGGGAGCTTTGCAAGTTGGCCGTCTGCATCGTTTCTGATCGCAAGAGACGCACCGTTGCCTCCACCCATGGTTGCTGTGTGTGTTGGCTTGCTTCGTTGTTGATTGAGAAGGACGAGCGCGAGAAGAAGTGCGCGCTTTGTGACTTTGAAGCGCGAGAGAGAGAGAGAGCTTCGCTCGCGGGCGAGTTGGCTGGTGCAAACGCAGCTCTTGTTCGCCAAAAGCACCCGCGCGTCAGCAACGCCGACCACAGCAATCAATCACTTCATCAATCGCTCCCCCTCCTGCTCATCGATCCCCCTCTCAGTCAGCCACATGGCGCGAGCGACGACGACGAAACGATGAGCGCCCGACGGTTCTCGACACCGCGCGTCACCGAGGACCCCTCCTCCTTCCGGACGCCCTCGCCGGCGGGCGGGCAGGGACAAGAGCAGCACACCCACCACCAGCAGGAGCACCAGCACCCCCGAGAGGCAGCACCAGCAGCAGGAGCAGCAGACGCCGACGCCGACGCCGACGCCGACGCCAACGCCGACGCCGACACCGACGCCAACGCCGACGCCGACGCCGACGCCGACGCCGCAAAGGCCGCCGCCGCCTCAGCGCGGCTCGTGCGCCTCAGGCACCGGCTGCAGCGCCGGCTGCATAGGTACCAGGCCGCCGGCTGCCCGCCCGCCCAGGCGCGCCAGCGGGCCCGGGACGAGGGCGGGGACGAGGGGGACGCCGCGGCGCTGCGCGCGCTGGTCGACGGCCTGGCGGACGACTCGTGGCGGCACGAGGCGCCGCGCCACTCGTTGCCGCCCGCCGCCGCGCCGCCGCCCGCCGCCGCCGCCGCCGCCCTCCGCTGAGGACAGAGGCTTTGGACAGGGGGTTGAGGGGGGGGCGCGAAAATAGCAGGGGGAGGCGCGGCAGATGGGCAGGCGCCAGGATGACGACGACGGCGACGACGGCGGCGGCGTAGAGGAGGCCGCGCGGGCGTCGGGCGGGCGGGGCGCGGATCCCGGCTCGGACGCCGCCACAGCGGCAGCGGCACAAGTCGAGGCGGAAGAGGCGGCCGCCCGAGCGGCGGCGGCGGCGGCGGCGGCGGCAGGACCCACCCCGCCGCCGCCGACGGGCTACCTCGATCGCCCCGAGTGGCGCGACGTGCGGCCCTGCCCCCCGCTCCCCACGGACGTTGCGGGCGGCGGCGCGGTCGCGGCAATCGCCGACGGCCCGGGCGCCGCGGGCGCGGAGCTGAGCGCGATGCGCGCGCTGTTCCGTGCGGTCGTGGCGTCGGCGGCGGCGCCCGGCGGCGGCGGCGGCGGCGGCGGCGGCGGCGGCGGCGGCGGCGGCGAGCGCTCGGCGCGCGTGCGCGCGCTGGCGGCCGACCTGGTGCGGCGGGCCAACCCGGCCGACTACACGGCCTGGGCCGTGCGGTGGGAGTGCGTCGTGGCGCTGGCGCGCGGAGGCGGCAACGGCAGCGGCGGCGGCGGCGGCGGCCAAGACGAGGCGGGGTCGGCGGCGGCGGGGGAGGGCGAAGGCGGCCATGGCCGCCGCCGCGCTGCCCTGACCCTCTCGCTGCTGGCCGAGGAGGACGCATTCACGCGGCGCGTGGCGCGCAGCGCCGGGACGAAGAACTACCAGCTGTGGAACCACCGCCGCAAGCTGGCGCTCGCGGTCTTTGGCCTGGACCCCGCCCTGCCCGTCGCGGGCGGCAACAGCTGCGGCAACAGCGGCGGCGCGGCGGCGCCCGCGCCATTCTGGCCGCCGTTGCCGCTGCCGCCGCCCGAGCCCGCCTTGCTCGCCGCGCTCGCTCGCGAGCTGGCCTTTGCCGACCTCTCGCTCAGGGGGCCCGAGGACGACGACCACAAGAACTATCACGCGTGGGCGCACCGCCAGGCGGCCCTGTCGGCGTGCGCGGGGCAGATGCGGAGGGGCAGGGACGGGAGCCGGCGCGATGCCGCTGCTGCGTCCGTTGCCGGCGCCGCCGTTGCTGCTGCCCCCTCCTCGGCTGCCGCCGCCGCCACCGCCGCCGCCGCCAACGAAGCGGCGGTGGACGCCGCCGTCTGGTCGCCCGAGCTCCTCTACTGCGACGAGGCGTTGCGCAGGGACGTGCGCAACAACTCGGCGTGGGCGCAGCGCATGTTTGTACTGCTGCGGGGCCGCGCGGGCGGCGGGGGGGGGCTCGGCGGGAGCGGCGGCGGCGGCGGAGGCAGCGAGGGAGGCCGCTTTCCCTCGGCCGCTTCGCTCCTGCTGCCCGCCGCCGTCGTCGAGCGCGAGATCGTCTTCGTGGCCCACGCCCTCCGGCGCGCCACGCGCAACGAGAGCGCCTGGTCCTACCTGTGGGGCGTCCTGGGGGGCGACGACCCCCCTCGGTCTCTCCCGGGAAGCGGCGACGACGGCAGCGTCGGCGGCGGCAGCAGCGGCGACGGCGGCGGCGACGGCGCCCGCGCGAGAGGCAGCGGGAGCCGCGCCTGCTGGCCGCGCCAGGTGCACGAGCTGTGCTGCGGGGTCCTCGAGGATGACTCCAACTGCGCCCTCGCCCTCGACACGCTCGCGGGCTTTTACGCGGCGCTGGCGCGCGCGGCGGCGGCGGCGGCGGCAGAGGCGGCGGCAGAGGGGCGGCGGCCGCGAGCGCCGGGCGGCTGCGGCGCGGCGCGCGCCGCGGCGCGCGAGGCGGCCGAGAGCGCGCGCGCGGCCTTGCGCGCGGCCGGGGCGGCCGACCCGATCCGGCGCGGCTACTGGCGGTGGCGCGACGGCGAGGTGCGCGCCATCCTCGAGGGCGTGTCCGGCGGGTGAGAGCGATTCGCGCTCCACAGGTCTCCTTTTCTTGTTTCTTTCTTTTTCAGCGCCACGCCTCTTTTGAATTCTAAATGTGAGAAAAAGCGCTTACTTCTTCTTGCTCAAACACCATCTTTTCGCTCTATGCCTCAACAGTCCCCCTATTTATCGCTCCATATCCTATCCTCTCTGTCGCCCCCACCGCGTCCCTCACTCGGCCAGCAGCGCCACTGCCTCGATCTCCACGCGCGCGGCCAGCGGCAGCGCCTTGACGGCGTAGGTGGCGCGGGCGGGCGGGTCGGACGGAAAATAGGCGCCGTAGACCTTGTTGACGGCGGCAAAGTCCTGCATGTCGGCGAGGAGGATGGTGGTCTTGACCACGGAGGGGTAGCCGCCGCCTGCGGCCTTGAGGATGGCGCCCATGTTCTTCATCGCCTTTTTGTTGTTTTTGTTTGATTTTTTCGGCGTTTGTTTTTTGTGCGTTGTTTTGTTTCTCCGTGTCTTCTTTGGTAATTGATAGCTCGTTTTGGGAGGTGTGAGTTCGTGCTTGTGGATTCTTGCGCCTGCGAACGCCGGACTGTGTAGGGCCGGTTGGGAGTCCGAGCAACAACGCCTTCAAAAAGCTCTCGGATCGTAGCCGCCCGCCGTCGCCATTGCTGCCGCAGCGCACAAAACGCCAAGCCAAAGCGCTGAAACCCGAAAACCACAAAGGCGCCCAGCGACAGCGCCGCGTCCCCTCTGCTTCCTCTGTATCTCTCTCACCTGCTCCGTCTGCGCCTCGACGCTCGGCGGCAGCTCCGTGCTGCCCGGCACCAGGCCCAGCTGCCCGCTCACGAACAGCATGTCGCCCGCGCGCACGGCCTGCGAGTAGGGGCCGAGGGCCGCGGGCGCGTCGGCCGTCGAGACGACGCTCTTGCCGCCGCCGGTTGCATTGGCGGCGGCAGCGCTGGTGGCGACGCGGCGGCGGCAGCAGGGGCGGCACGCGGCGGCCGCGCGGGCGCCGGCGGCGGCGCCGCGCCTCATCGCGGCGGAGGCGACGGCGGTTGCCATGGTTCTGATGAGAAGGGGAAGAAGCGGGGGGGGGGGATGGGACGACGACCTGATCAGGAGAAGGGGGGTCGCGGTAGAGGTGTCGCGCCGAGAGACAGAGAGGATGGGATAAGCGCGATCGATCAATCGGCCGATCTGCGGGAGAGGTCTGGATGAAGAAGTATCGCGTGCTCGTCACAGGTCGCGCGAACCAACGACAAGAAAGGACGGACGCGAGAGCTGCCGATCTGCCGCCGCAGGCGCTCGGCTGCGCTCGGCGGCGCGCGCCCTCGAAAACGTCGACATCCTTCTTGAGCCCTCCTCTCATCGGCCGTGCCCAGCTGTCATCTCTCATCACCGAAACTCAATCACACCAAATGACATCAGGCGCGCGCGGCGGACCAAGCTGAACCATCGGAACCAAGGGCGGACGTGTCTGGAGATCCGCGCGCGCGCCGCGCGCGCCCCCCTTACCCGTCCCAATCAAACACACAATCACACCATGCTCCACTCCCGGAGCATGCCCCTCAGGCAGCACCAGCTGCGGCGCCGAGGCCGCCCAGCGACCCAAGCGAGCGTGCACAAAGGGTGGGCGGCAACAGGCGGCGCGCTCGGTTCGGAAGCCGCGGCAACGGCGCCGATATCGCCGCCGCCTTCTTTCCGCCGCGCGTCCTCGGCGACCGAGGCCCTGCTCGAGGCGCTCGCCCTGCTGCGCCACCCGGGCCACCTCGACCCGGCCGCCCTGGCCGCCCTGCTCCCACCCGGCGCCGTGTCCCCCGTCCCCTTTGCCCGAGCCGTCGCCGGCGGCGGGGCCGTGGTCGAGGCCGGGCCGCTGGCCCTGGTCGGGCCCGGCGACGGATGCCTGGACGCGACGGCCCGGCGCGTGCTTCCGGGCCTCTTGCTGCGCCGGTGCCGCGTGCTGAGCAGCCTGGGCGTGGGCGGCGGGGGCGGGAGGCACCTGCAGCGGGTGGCGCTCGTGGCGCACTCGGGGGAGGAGGCGCTGATGAACGTAGAGATGCGGGACGAGGGGGAGGGGGGCGGGGGGCAGCAGCAGCAAGGAGAGGACGGGGAGCAGCAGCGGCCGCAGGGGCAGGGGGAGGGGGAGCAGCTCCAGTGTGGGGAGGAGGGCGGGGGCGCGGGGGGCGCAGGCGCGGGCGGCCGCCGTCCGGGCAGCGGCCGCCGTCCGGGCAGCCTCGCGAGCAGCAGCGCGAGGGACGCCCCCCTGCCTCCCTCGCTGCGCGGCTGGCGCGTCGTGCGCATGAGCCGCGACGCCTCGGCCGACGCCGACGCCGTCGCCGCGCCCCCGTCCTCCTCCTGCTCGCCGCCGCCGCCGCCGCTGCGCCCGGCCGCGCGCGTCGGTCCCGAGGCCGCCGTCCTCGCGCAGCTCGCCTGCCTGTCGCGCGGCGACGTGGCCGGCGCGAGCCGCTGGTGTTCGTGGGCGCGCAGGCTTGGCAGCGGCGCCGCCTGGGAGTCCGGGCTGCGCGGCATCCGCGAGACCCTGCGGCGGCCAGAGTTCCACGCGCTGCTGTTGACCGGCGGGGGCCCGGCGGCGGCGGCGGCGGCCGTGTCGCTCGGCGCGGGCGCGCTGCCGTCGCAGCGGCGCGTGCTGCAGGAGGTGCGCCTCTCGCAGGGCGGCGGGCGCGAGCGCGAGTTCGTGTGGGAGATGTCGATGCAGGACGACGGCGTGTGGCTGGTGCGCAGCATCGTCGCCGTCGGGTGAGGACAGATGAGTGAGTCTCTCGCCTTATCCTTTGCTCGCGAGCGGCCCTCGCTCGTTGCGCGGCGGCAGCGGCGGCGGCGGCAGCCGGCGGCGGAAAGAACGCCTGCTTTGGAGTTCGTTCCTCGTTTGCTTTTTTGGTCTCAACAGCGCCCCTCTGGCGCCGGGGCTCTATCCTGTAAGCACTGCGCTACTACCTCGCTGCTCTGATCACACGCGCCCTTCTTTCCGAGGCGCGCGCGAGACACAAACCGTCGGACTCTGGGCTCTCCCCTGTCGTCCCCCCGTGCCTCTCCACCCCCCCGCAAAACAAAGACCTCCCTCAAGAGGGCGCGCCCTCCTCCCCCCCCGCCCTTGTCGGCCATCCCGTCGGTCGAGGCTGGCGCAGGGAGCGCGCCGCATCTGCGCGTTGCCGCAGGCGCGGCCGAGGAAGAAAAACGGCCAGAGGTCTCCTCCCTCTTTTTTTGTTTCCATTTTGGTCCGAGCCCGTGTTCACAAACACGAGGCGGCCCCTGCGGCTCGGGGTGCGGCCGGACGCATGGCGACGGGGTCGTCTCATCGGCGACAACGCGGGCGGCGGCCAGCAGCGCTGCCGCCGCGCGCGCTGCTGCTGCTGCTCGTGCTCTCGCTGCTGCTCCTCGGCGGCGCCGCCGGCCAGAGAGCCCGCCGGCGAGACGACGGCGGCGGCGGGGAAGTCCCCGCCTTGGGGGGCGGCAGCAGCAACAGGGAGGCGGCGCGAGGGGGCGCGCAGCGCGCGGGACGGCGCCGGACAGCGCCGGACAGCGCAGGGGGCGTCTCGGTGTCGCAAAGGGGCGCGCGAGGACGGGAGGACGACGACGACGGCGGGGGCAAGCGCGGAGGAGCAGGGGGCGGCCGCAGGGCGGACCGGGCGCTGCCGCCGCATGGGGCCGAGGACGACGAGCAGCTGCCGCTGCGGCAGGAGCAGGAGCAGGCGCCGGAAACGAGGCAGGCGGAGCCGGCGCCGTTGCCGGCGGCGGGGGTGACGGGCGCGGCCGGCGCGGTGGTGGTCGTTGTGGCGGGCAGCGGCGGCAACGAAACCGCCGTCGTCGTGGCCGCAACGGGCGGCGGCGGTGTTGCTGCGGCGCCGGCGGCGGCAGCGCCACCCGCTTTGGCAGCGACGGGCGGCGGCGACGTTGCTACGGGGCCGACAGCGGCAGCGCCGCCCGTTTTGGCCCCGGCCGCGCCGCCGCCGCCCACCCGGACAAAAGAGGTTGTCAAGCTGGTCCTCGAGTCGGGCGCGTTGGCGACCAAGCCGGCGCCAGCGCCGTCGACGCCGCCGCCGCCGCCCGTCGTCGTCAAGGCCGAACAGGCCGAGGCGACGGCGCCAGCGGCTGCGCCGCCCCCGGCGCCGCCAACACCGCCGGCCGTCACGCCGCCGCCGCTGCCGCCCCCGGCGCCGACAGCACCGGTGCCCGCACTGCCTCCCCAGCCGACAGCGGCGCCGGCCGCACCCGCGCTGGAGCCGCAGCCGGCTCCCCCCGCCCCGCCCGCATCTCCCGCCCCGCCGGCGCAGCAGCCGGCGCCGGCGCCCGTCCCGGCGCCCGCTCCCCCGCCGACGCCGCCGACCCCGGCTGAGGACCCAGCGCCGCCCGCGTTGCCGGCCCCGCCCGTCGCGGCGCCCGATCCGGCGCCGCCCGCGCCCGCGCCCGCGCCAAACCCGGCGCCCGAACCGGCGCCCGCGCCCGCGCCCGCGCCGGCCCTCCCCGACCTCCCGCTGCCCGCCGGCCTGCCGTCCACGGGCGCCGACGGCGCGCCCATCGCCAAGGTGCTGGTCTCCGCCTTCACGGTCAGCGCGCGCGCCGACTCCGCCGCGGGCGCGATCCCGCCCCTGACCTCGGAGGCGGTGCGGGCGGTCGGCGACGCCGTGCGCCGGGGGGTGGCGCTGGGCGGCGGCGTGCCGGCGCAGCAGGTGACCCCTTTTGCTTCGGCCAACGTCTCCGTGGTGCTGGGCCTGTCCGGCGCGGGGCTGCGCGCCAGCCCGGGCGCCGAGGCGGTGTCGATGCGGGCCGTGCGCGAGGCCGTGTCGGAGCTGGCGGGCGGGTACGACGAGGAGCGCATCTACGCGGACCTGTCGCCGATGAGCGGCGACGAGGCGGCGCGCCTGTCGCTGGCGTCGGGGCCGGGCGCCGGCCTGGGCGGCGCGGGCGGGGGGATGTTCTTGGCGGGGGGGGCCGCGGCGGCGCAGCAGCAGCAGCCGACGCTCCAGGTGCTGCCGGCGTCCGCGGTCACGGCCGTCAGGATCGGCGGCGGCGGCGGCGGCGGCGGCGGCGGCGGCGGCGGCGGCGGCGCGCGGCGGCTGGTGCGGCGGCTGATGCGGCGGCGCCGCCGCGCGCTGCTGGTGCGGCGGCCGCGCCGCGCGCTCGCGCAGGCCGTCACGGCGACGGTCGCCGGCGGCGGCGGCGGCGCGCAGGCACCTCCCTCCTCTTCCGCGGCCGCCCCGTCCTCGCCATTCGACGGCCCCCCGCCCACCCCCGTCTACGTCTACTGCCACGGCATGTCGCCCGACGAGGCCACCCTCCTCATGCGCCGCTGGGCGTCCGAGTGCCGCGTCGAGATGCTCCCCGGCGCCGACCTGAGCCGCACGTGCGGCGCGCCGCTGCTCGCGAATCTGCGCGGCGCGGGCGTGCGGGTCGACCCGGCCCGCTTTGCCGTGCAGCTGCTCGCCGGGCCCGACGTGGTCGTGACGGTGACGACGGCCGTGTCGCTGACGCAGGCGCAGCTGGACGGCGGCGCCGAGGACAGGCTCCGGCGCTTCTTCGAGTCTCCGACGGTGCTGGAGCTGCTGGGCGGCGCGGCGGGGCAGCAGGTGGGCGGCGGCGGGGGCGGGGGCGCGGGCGGGGGCGGCGCGGGCCTGTTTGGCGTGCCCGGGCTGACGGCGTCGCTTCTCGGTTCCCTGCGCACCTTTTTCCTGGCGGGGGCGGCGGGGGGGCCGGACGCGGCGGGCGGCGCCGCGGGCGGCGGCGGCGGCGGCCCGCAGGACGGCGGCGGCGGGACGAGCGGCGGCGGCGCCACCTTTTCGGTCGCGGTCGTCGCGGGCGCGGCGGCGGCCGCGGGCGCGTCCGTGACGGCCCTCGCGGCCGCGGCCGGCGTGATCGTCTGGCGCAAAAAGTCGCGCAAGCGCGACGCGCGCAGGGGGCTCGAGGCGCGGCGCGGCCGCAAGGCCGGCGGGGGCCTCGAGCTGGCGGCGGCGGCCGGGCGGGGAGGAGCGGGCGGCGGCGGCGGCGGCGGCGGCAGCGGCGGCGCTGGCGGGGCCGCCGGCGGCGTCGGCGCCGTCGGCGGCGGCCACGCCCGCCCCGGCCTGGCGTACGCCGCGAGCGCGGGGCCCAGCAGCCGCAGCGGGGCCGCGAGCGTCGGCCCGGGCGGCGGCGGCGGCAGCGGCAAGAAGAAGAAGCGCGCGGGCAAGGGCCGCGGGCCCGGGAGGGCGGCCACGGCGGCGTCGTCGTCGCAGTGGGGCGGCGGCGGCGGCGGCGGCGGCGGCCTCGGCGACGCGCAAGGCGGCGGATATGGCGCGTCGTCGTCGCCCGAGCCCTCGCCGGGGCGCGCGCGCTTGCTGCAGCGTGGCGACAGCGCCAGCGAGCGCGTCGGGTGCATCAGCAGCAGCAGCGCCGGCAGCGAGGGCGAGCACGAGCACGGCGGGGGAGGGGGCGGCGGCGCTAACGGCGGCGGCGGCGGCGGCGGCGACGACGACGAAGCGGGGTGGCTGGCCGAGGAGGAGCGGCGGCAGGTCGGGCGCGCGCGGCGCGTGCGGCGCGCGGAGACCAAGCTCAGCTCGCGGCAGCGGAGGCAACAGCTGTTGCCCGGCGGCGGCGGCACCGACAACGCAGAGAGGAGAGCGGGCGGCGGCGTCGGCGTCGGCGGCGTCGGCGGCGCCAGCAGCAGCGGCGGAGGCGCTCGGCCCCGCCCGCCGCCGCCCATCGTGCCGCCGCCCGCGCCGCTCGGGCCTCCCGGCATCACGGCCGGGCTCTACTCGCCCTTTGCAATGTTTGCGCGCGCCACCTCCCGGGCGCTGTCTGCCGCGGCGGCCGACCACGACGGCGCCGGCGACGACCCCGAGAAGGGCGGGGCGCTGGCGCCGCCGGAGCAGGCGGACGACGGGGCGCCCGCCGCCGCCGCCGCCGCCGTCGCTGTCGCCGCTGCGTCGTCGCCCTTGCCGCAGCCCACCACCGCCAGTGGCGGCGGCAGCGGCGGCGGCGGCGGTAGGGCCTCGTCCGCCCGCCCGGCGCTGTCGCCCGTTGCGGCGGCGGCCGCCAGCGACGTCCCCGCCGTCGAGGAGGAGGCGAAAGAGTGAGTCGCGTCGCGCCGGCGCCCGCGAGTCGAGGCCGCTGAATCGCCGGCGCGCCGACCTTGGGTTGAGTTCTGCGGCTCGGGTTGGTCCCGCATCTCTCTCTCACACCCCCCACGCTCTTTTTTGTACATTCAAGCAATCCAATCCGACTGAAGTCTTCCTCTCTCGCGCGCACGCGGCACCGATAATCCTCGGCGGGAAGAAGCCCGACTGCCGCTCAAAAAAAATCGCGACGCGACGCCGCGTCCTCCCCCGCCCCAACCCCGCCCGCAACCGCCATCGGGGTCCAGGGAGGCGCCCATCGTGTGGCCGATTGGCATCTGCGCCTCCCGGCGGACGCTGGCCTTGCCCCGGTCGTTTGCGATTGGCGGGGGAGTTTAGCACCTTCCCCCGCCTTCCTGCCGCGTGGAGAATCCTCCTCCCGCGCGCGCGCAGCAACACCCCGTTCCCTCACCGCCTGGAAATCAGCAACGCCATCCTCATCATGATGAGACGGTCACGGAGGCGAGAGGGCGACGCGACAGCGGCACCGCCGGCACCAAAAACAGCATTGATGCAACGCCGCCGGCGCGCGCGCGCGCCGGGTCCTGCCGCCCATCTGGCCGCCGCGGCGCTGCTTTTGGCCTGCGCGGCGGCGGCGGCGTCGCTCCTCCCCCGGGCCTCCGCCGCCGCCGACGGCGGCGGCAGCGCTCCCGTCGCCTGGTTCATCAACTCGTTCGACGTCGCGCACGACGGCGACGGCCCGGAGGCGGCGGCGATGGCCACGGGGGAGGAGCTCGCCTCGGTGGAGCGGCAGATCGCGACCAGCGCGGCGCTGCCCGTCGACCCGTCGCTGCTGCGCTTCTCGCGGTCGGCCTACGTGCGCATGCGCCTGGACGTCGAGGGGGTGGACCCCGCCGTGGTGGCGGCGGCGGCGGCGGCGGCCAACGCGGCGCGCATCTCGACGTCGGCGCGCGGCCAGCCCGGCGACGGCAATTCGACGGCGGCGGCCGAGGCGGCCGAGGCGGCGGCGGCGCAGTCGGGCGACCTGCTCGCGCTGCGGCAGTGGGCGCTGCTGCTGGTGAGCGGGGTGCGCGGGGCCGACATCCCGCACGTCTACGTGGGCACGGAGCCGATGCCCATGGCGCAGCTGGCCGAGGCGTGCGCGCAGGGCGGGCCGGACGGCGCGGGCGGGGCCAACCCGGCAGACTGGCCGGCGTCGCCCGTGCAGCCGGGCGGCCGGGCGGCGGCGGCGACGCCCCGCGCGCCCACCGCTCCTGCTCTTTTGTCGCCGCCGCCGCCGCCCCCTCCCTCGCCCACGGGCAGCAGCGACGGCGCGGGCGCGGGCGCGGGCGCCGGGGCGGGGGCCGGGGCGGGCGCGGGGGCCGGCGCCGGGTCGGGCGGCGCAACCCCCGCTCCTGCGCCCGCGCCCGCTCCCGCGGACGCAGCCACCACCACGGTCGAGCAGCAATCGTCCGCGCCGTTGGTGGAGGGGTCTGATGGACCCGGCATTGCGGCGGGCACGGGGCCCGAGGTCAAGACCGAGGCCGGAGGCGCGGCAGCAGGGGTGGCTTCCGAGGCAAAAACGGCCGAGGCGACGGCCGCCGCTGCCGCCGCCGCTGCCGCTGCCGCGCCCGACTCGTCGTCGCCGCCAGCGGCCCAGGTCCCCGCCGCCGCCGAGGACGAGTCCGAGGGCGAGAGCCGGGCCGCCGTGCCCGCTTCTGCAGAGGCGCCCGCCGCCTCCTCCTCGTCTGCTGCTGGCGGCGGCGGCGGCGGCGTCACTGTCAGTGCCCCCGTCGGCTCGGCCCAGCAGGAGGCCGCGGCCGCCGCCTCCGGCGGCGTGCTCGACGCGTCGATGGCGCTGATGCCCGGCGCGCCGGCGACGTCGGCCTCGGCCTCGGCATCGGCGGCGGCCACGCAGCAGCTGCTCCGCCGGAGCGACGACGAGGCCACCGCAGGCGGCCGACGCCGCCTCCTCCGCCGCCGCCTCTCACGCCGCATGCTCCAGCAGCCGCCAGCGGCGCCGCCGCCGCCCGCCCCGGCGGCCCGCGCCGCCAGCGCCGACGCCGTGCCCATCTACATCGTCTACTACGGCCTGTCGCCCGACGTCGCGCAGCAGGTCGCCTCGGGCTGGGCCCGCGCCTGCGGAGGCGCCCTGCCCGGCCGCGCGGCCGCGAGCGGCGGCGGCGCCGGCGGCGCCGGCGGCCTCGACGTCGGCCTCTCGTGCGGCACCGCCGGCTCCAAGGCGCTCGCCGCTTTGCAGGCCTACGTCCGCCCGCACGTGCCGCGCATCCTCGTGCGCGACGGACCCGTGCCCGTGCCCGTCGTGTCCGCGGCCGCGCCGCTCACGCGCGACCAGGTGGCCGCGGGCGCCATGCGCGACATCGCCGGATTCTTGGGCGACGGCACGTCCGTGCGCACCTACTTCTCGCCGCCCGGGCTGGTGGTGACGTCGCTGGACCCGCCGCAGACGTTCGACCCTGCGACGGGCGCGCCGCTGCCGATGAGCGTCATCATGAGCGGGGTGTTCCCGCTGCCGCCGGGCGGCGGCGTCGGCGGCGGCGCGGGCGGCGGGGGCGGCGGCGCAAACGCGGCCGTGGGGCCGCCGTCCGACCGCGACGGCGAAGGCAGGACCGCCATCATCGGCGCGATCGTGGGCGCGGTCATCGGCGCCGCCATCGCCGGGCTCGTGGCCGTGACGGCCTGGCGCCTGCACGCGCGGCACCGCAAGCGCAAGGCGGCCGAGGCGTCGGCCGCCGCGGGAGGCGCCGCGGCCGCCAGCGCCGCCGCCGGCGCCGGCGCCGACGGCCTCCCCGGCGCCGGCCGCAGCGGCAGCAGCAGCCTGGCCGGCGGCGGGCGCGTCGGCTCGGGCGGGGGCGGGGGGTCCGGCGCCGGCGGCGGCAAGAAGAAGCGCCGCCCCTACGTCGACAAGAGCAAGCGCAACAACCGCTTCCTCGGCGGCTCGGCGGCGGCGGCGGCGGCCGCGGCTGGCGGCGGCGACGGCCTGTACAACGCTGGCGGCAGCGGCGAGGACGGCGTCGGCCCCTCGTCGTCGGCCGGCGGCGGCGGCGGCCCGGACGGCGGCCGCCCGCGCGGCGGCTTCGTGCCGCCCACCCTCGAGCGCGGCGACAGCGTCAGCTCGGCCGTGCGCTTCCAGATGGAGGCGGAGGAGGCGGAGGACGCCGCGGCGGCGTCGGCCGCGGGCGGCGGCGGCGGCGGCGCGAGCGGCGGCGGCGGTGGCGGCGGGTACGGCGCCTCGTCGCGGGCCGCGGGCCCCGGCCGCAGCGACGCGGGCGGCGCCCGCTGGCGCGGCGGCGGCGAGGACCAGGACGGCCGCGCGGGCGGCGGCGACGTCGAGGACGGGTCCGGCAAGCAGCCGCATTGGCAGCAGCAGGCAGCGCCGCCGCCGCCGCCGCTCCGGCAGGGCCCGTCCCAGCCCCTCCGTCGCGGCGCGCCAGCGCCCTCGCCCTTTGCCGGCTTTGCGCCCGCCTTCTCAGGCCCCACCTCCGAGCCCCTGGTCGAGTACGAGCCGACGTCCACTGGCACGGTCGGCACGTACGGCGGCGGGGTCACGGGCGAGGGCGGCAGCAGCGGCGGCGTGATGCCGGGCGGCGGCGGCGGCGGCGGCGGCGGTGGCGGCGGCGGCGGCGTGGGCGGCGTCGCCGGCGTCGTGGGCGGCGTCGGCGCGCCGGCGCTCGGCGCGATCGGCACCAGCGGCGGCGGGCACGCGGCCGGTAGCACCGCCGGCGGGGCCTCGAGCGCCCGCACGACCGGCAGCTCGCGCCCCTTACTGTCGCCCTTTGCGCAGTCTTACGATTTCGGCGCCATCGGCGTCGGGCCGACGGTCCCGAGCGGCGGGGGCGGCGGCGGCGCGCCCGCGCCCGTCCTACCGCCGCCGCCGCGCTCGGACACCTGACGACTTTCCTTCGTTCTTTTTTGTTCCTTGGTGCAAGTTGGACCGCCACAACGTCCTCCCTCTCCTTCTCTCTCCCTCCTTTCTCACTATCATATGTGTGTAAAATTACCCATCCGAATTTCACAGTCGTCCGAAGCCGTCCGAAACCGGGTCTTTGGGTGTTTCAGCAGAAGGCGCGAGAGGGCGTCTTGGACGGACTTTGAGCCCTGGGCGTGCGGAAAGTGGGCGGGGAGGCGCCCGGGTGGCAGGTTCATCACGTAGCTCGCGAACTTGGTCCACTCGCACCACTCGCGGTCGCAGCCGCTGCGCCACGCCAGGCCGTTGACCTGCTCGCGGTTGGTCGACGCGGCGATCCGCTCGCGCTCGTTCTGGTACAGCGCCTCCTTGGCGCGGTAGCCCGTGTCCGCGGCCGCGTACGTGGCCCACGCGCCCGACACGGTCTTCATCTTGCTCAGCGAGAGGAGGCCGGCCTTGGGCGCGGCGACCCTCGCCGTGGCGCGAGGCGGGTCGCCGCCGCGCGACGGCCCCGCCACCCCCTCGGCGAGGACGAGCGCCGACGCAGCGGCGCTCCTCTCGCCGGCGGCGGCGCTCCTCTCGGCGGTGGAGATGACGCGCGCGAACATGGGGGTGATCGCGCTCACGAACGCGGTCAGGATCGTGGCGAGCATGGGGCCGGACACCTGAGCCGCGCCGCCCAAGCCCGCCGCTGCGGCCGCCGGCACCGCGGCCCCCGCCGCCTCCGCCGCCGCCGTCGTCGGCGCGGGCGCGGCCGTCGGCGCGGGCGCGGCCGTCGGCGCGGGCGCGGCCGTCGGCGCGGGCGCGGGCGCGGCCGTCGGCGCGGGCGTGGGCGCGGCCGCGGGCGAGGGCGCGGCCGTGGCCGCGGGCGCTGGCTCGGCCACCACCTCGGGCACCGCCGCGTCGGCCGCCGCCTCGGTCGAGGCGCCGGAGGCGACGACGGCCGCCACCGCCGCCCGCGCCGGCGGCGGCGCTGCCGCCACCGCCGGCCCCCCGGCCTCGGCCGCCGCCTCGGCCGCGCGTGCCGCCGCCGCCTCCGCCTGCGCCTGAAGCCCCGCCTGCACCCCCGCAGCCACGGCCGCAGCCGTGCCCACCTGCCCGTGCGTGCCGCGGCCACCACCACCGGTTGGCGACAACGCGTCGTCGTTGGCGCTCGGCGATCCAAAAAAAACAAAACATGCCCGCCGTGACTCGCGCGCAGAGGTCAACACACACAAGCATCAGCTCTAAGCCCGCCTCACCAGCCCTCTGACGCTCGTTCGACTCCGCCCCTTATCCAATCCGTTGCTTTCACTTTCTGGTTGCTCAAACAAAACAGCAGCTGGGAAGGAGAGTTGCGTCCAGCAGTCTCCTTCGGTCAGAAAAAACATGGGGCGTAGGTAGGGAACGCTTCGCAAACAGCCATGTCTCACGCACCCGCGACCGGCAAACGGAGGAGCAGGCGGCGGCGGCGGCGAGGAAACGATGGGGGAGCAGCGACGATCACGCTGCTCGCCGCATTCCTCCTCCTCGCCGCGGCAGCCGCAGCACCAGCAGCACCAGCCGCCGCCGCGCCAGCAGCCGCAGCGCCAGCAGCCGCAGCGCCAGCCGCCAGCGCCGCCGCTCCCTCCCCGCCGCCGTCCCCGCCGCCCGTCGCCCTCTGGCTCCTGCGCGCCTTCGCCGTCCTCAACGCCAGCGACCCGAACGCCCCGGCGTCGGAGGACGCCGTGCGCGCCGTCGAGCGGCGCGTGGCCGAGCGCGTCAAAGCCGCCGGGTTTCTGGCCCCCGGCCTCGAGCCGCGCTTCTTGGAGGCGGCCTACGTCGAGGCGGGCATGAGCATGGAGGGGGCGGGGGCAGGGGGCGGCGGCAACGCGACGACGGGCGGGGGCGGGGGAAGCGGCAACGGCGGCAACGGCGGCAACGGCGGCGTGATCAAGTGGGCCGCGGAGCTCATGGGCGACCGGGCGGCGGCCGAGTCGCCGACGATCCACGCGGGCGCGCGCCCGCCGGCGGCGCGGGCGCTGGCCGCGGCGCTGGCCGTGTCGCGCGGGGGCGAGGAGGACCCGGCGCGGTGGCCGCGGCCGCTCGAGCGGGAGGGACGGGCGGCGGCGGACGCAGCGCAAGGGCAGGGCGGCGGCGGCGGCGGCGGCGGCGGCGGCGCCAGGCGGCTGCTAATGCGCGCCCGCCGGTCACTCTTGGCGGAGGAGGAAACGCCTCAAGCGCGGCCGCCGCCGCCTCGCCCGGCGGCCACCCTTCCGGGCCTCCTCGAGGCAACCGAGGCGGCCGCCAACGCCGTCGCCGGCGCGGCCGGCGCGGTCGCCGACGCCGCGGCGGGCGCCGCCGCCAAGCTCGCCCTCCCTCCTGCCGTCGTCGACGGAGCGGCGACGGCGCCGAGCGGCGGCGGCGGCGGCGGCAGCACAGCGCGCGACGCCCCCCTGTACGTCTACTACTACTCCCTGTCGCGCCGCGCGGCCGAGGACGTCGTCCGCACCTGGCGGGCGGCGTGCGCGCGCTCGGCCGGGCGGCGGGGCGGCGCGGCGGCGCCACTGCCGCCGGCGGCCGCGCCGCTCGCCGCCGGCGCCGACCTGGGCGACGCGTGCGGCCTGCTCGAGGCCGGCCTGATCGGCGCGAGCGCCTCGGGCGAGGCAAACGGCGGCGGTCAAAGCAGCGGCGGCGGCGGCGGCGGCAGCGTGACGGTGACTCAGCCGCCGCGCGCCGTGGCCGTCGTCACGGTGGCGCTGCCGCAGACGGCCCGGCAGTCGGAGGACGGCTCGCTCGCGTCGCTCGAGCGCCGCTCCAACCTGAGCGACGCCGCGGCCATGACCCTGGCGTACGCGTCCGCGGGCGTCTCGATCAGGCTCCTCGGCCCCGTGTTCACGCTGCTGGCGGGCGACGGCGTCGCGGCGCTCGACGGCGGCGGCGGCGGCGGCGCCGCCGAGGAGAGTCCGCCGCCGCGCAAGTCGCCCGAGCAGGTGGCGCTCGAGCACGCGGCCGCGCGCGAGGCGCGCGAGGCGCGCGAGGCTAGGAGCCGCGCCACCGCCGCGGGCTTGTCGGCGGCGCTGGGCGCGGCGGTGGTGGCTGCCCTGTGCGGCGCGGCGTGGGCGTGCCGCAGCCGGCGCCGGCGCCGGCGCGAGCATCGGCGGGCGGCGGGCGCGGGGGCGGCGGCGGCGGCGGCGGGCAAGGTGGCGGCGGCGGCGGCAGCTAACGAGGGCGGCGGCGGGGCCGAGATCGCCGGCCTGCCGAGCGCCAACGGCGGGGGGGGCGACGGCCCCCCCCGGCGCGGCGGCGGCGGCGGGGGCGTCGGCAAGCCCGGCGGTGCGCGCCGGACGTACGGGCCGGAGAAGGGCAAGCGGCCCAGGGGCGCGGGCGGGTCGCACGGCGGCGGCGAGGAGGCTGGGGGCGGCGGCGGCGGCGGGGGGGCCTCGTTTGTGACAGGCGCGGCGGCGCTCTTTGGCGCCGGCTCGTCGGCGGCTGTAGCGGCGGCGGGCGGCAGCGGTCGCTTCTCTGGTCTTGGCGGCGCCGGCGGCTCGTTCGCGCAGCGCGGCGACAGCGTGATGTCCCACGCGCGCCACGAGCAGGACGACGGCGAAGAGGGGGACGCCGGCCGCGAGGCGGCGGTCGAGGAGGGCAACGAGGCAGACGGAGGAGAAGGCGCGGCGGCAGCGGGCGGGCCGCCGCCGTCGCCGCCGCCGCCGCGGCCCCTCCATCCGGCCCCCGCCGGACTGGGCAGCGGCGGGAGCAGCGGCGGCGGCGGCGGCGCCGGCGCGCAGCGCATCCCCGCGAGCCCCTTTGCGGCCGGCTACGACTTTAGCGGGCTGACGTCGGCGGCGGGCTCGGCCGACCCCACCAACCTGCCTTGGACGCGAGGGTAGCAAAATTTTCTTTTTTTTGGGAAAATGACATACGTTTGTTCAGACACACGCGACGCAAGATTCTTTGCGACTTACTTCTTGGCGGTCGTGGCGTTGTTGTCGCGCACGCGCCGCTTGTTCCGGAGGCGGAACAGCCGCCGCATCTGCCCCAGCGACAGGCCCCCGCCCCGCTCGTACGCGCGCTGCAGCTCTGCCACGGTCGCCGTCTCGGGCAGCAGCAGCAGGGACGCCGCCGCCGCCGTCGCTCCTCCTGCTCCTCCTGCGCCTCCTGCTGCTGCTGCCCAAGCCCCCGCTCCTGCTCCTGCTCCTGCTCCTGCTCCTGCCCCTGACCCTGCCGCCGCTCCTGGTGCCGCTGCCGCCGCCGCCGCCGCCTCGGCGCCGCCGCCGCCGCCGCTGCTGCCCAAGAGGGCCCACAGCCAGTCCGGGTACTCGCCGTCGGGCCTGAGCGCGGGCTCCGGGTCCCCCTTGTTCACCGCCAGGCCCGGGACCACGTCGCGCGACAGCTCGCCCACCTTGGCCGGGCCGCGGTCGACGTTTTTTCCCTTTTTCGCCGGCGGCAGCGGCGCGCGCAGCCGCTGCGCGGCGAGCGCGGCGAGGCGCGCCCGCAGGCGCTGCATTTCGGTCCGAGAGGTTGGTGCTCGGCGGCGTGTGGTACTGATCGAGGAACAACGCACACACCCGAGGCTGGTGCGCTTTGCGCGAGGAGGAGGGGGTAAGGCGTGCGCGGCGCGTGGCGGTGCGGAAGAGGAGACGACGACGCCCAACTCTCTCAGCTTTTTAAACGTTGGAGTGCTTTGCGCGAGACAGTTGGTCGCCGTCGGGATCGAGGTCGTACGGGTGGTCGATTGGTGAGGTGTTGAGAGGGGGAGGGGGGCCACGACTATGCGCCTTCGTCACTTCGCTGAGTGTTCCTCCTTCTCTCTTCCCGACCCCTCCTCTACGCCTCCCTCTCTCTCTCGCGCGCTGGCCAATTGTACGCACTCGGATCGATCGCGCGTCATCATCCCAACCCAATCGAGAGCATAAGCGCCAAGACCCCAAAAGCGCGAGAGTAACCATGCTCAAGGTCCGCGCGTCCGCGTGCGGCCGCGTTCGCGCCGTGCGCGTCGAGGCCAAGCAATGGGGGGCCGGCAAGGGCGGCGTACTGATCCCCCCTGCGTGGAACAAGCGCGTCGTCGTGCCCGAGGTCGAGCCGCGGGACACGCCCAAGGTGAGAGAGACAGCAGCAACAGTCGAATCGCAATCGCGGCCCAGTCAGAGGCGTTACTGCCCTGATTGGCGGGCGCTCGATGCGAGACGGGGTCGCGGTCTGCGCGTGCGCGCCTGGTGGAGCGCGCGCCCTCCACCCGTCCGCCCCCGGCGTCCCAACTCGGCGCCGATCGCGCCCGCAGCGCGCGCCGACGCGATCGTCCTTCCCGTCGGGCAAGCGCGCGCGCGTCGGTCCTCGCCGCCGCCGGCAGCGCGCGCGGACCGACACCCCCACCCTTTCCCCCGCCCGCGCCACGACCGACGAGCCGCAACCACGACGCCGACGAAGCACCGACCGCACGAGATTGACCGAAACAACAAAAACCTTGAAAAACACCCCGAAATACATGCGGCCGCTGCCGCAAAAAAAAAAAACAAAAAAAACTCAACAGCGCTTCTCCGTGCTCGGGTCGACCGGCTCGATCGGCACGCAGACGCTCGACATCTGCGCCGAGTTCCCGGACGAGTTTTCCGTGGTGGCCCTGGCCGCGGGCGCCAATCTCGACCTGCTCGTCGAGCAGGCGCGCCGCTTCAGGCCCAAGCTGGTCGCGTGCCGCGACCCCGCCGACGCGCCGCGGCTGGCCGCGCTGCTGCGCGACGCGCTCGGCGGCGCCGCCCACGGGCCGCTGCCCGAGGTGCTGGCGGGCGACGAGGGCGCGTGCGCGGTCGCGGCGCACCCGGACGCCGAGGCCGTGGTCACGGGCGTGGTCGGGTGCGCGGGCCTGCTGCCCACAGTGGCGGCCATCCGCGCGGGAAAGGACATCTGCCTCGCCAACAAGGAGACGCTGATCGCGGGAGGGCCCGCCATCCTCCCCCTGGCCGCGGAGCACGGCGTGCGCATCCTCCCCGCGGACAGCGAGCACAGCGCCATCTTCCAGTGCCTCCAGGGCATGCCCGAGGGAGGGCTGCGCCGCGTCATCCTGACGGCCAGCGGCGGCGCGTTCCGCGACGTGCCGATCGACCGGCTCGCCGACGTCACCGTGGCGCGGGCGACCACCCACCCCAACTGGAGCATGGGCAAAAAGATCACCGTCGACTCGGCAACCCTGATGAACAAGGGCCTCGAGGTCATCGAGGCCCACTACCTCTACGGCGTGGGCTACGACATGATCGACGTGGTCGTGCACCCGCAGTCGATCGTCCACTCGATGGTCGAGACCTCCGATTCGTCGGTGCTGGCGCAGCTAGGCTGGCCCGACATGCGCCTGCCCCTCATGTACACGATGAGCTGGCCCGCCCGCGTGCCCGTCTCGGACGCCACGTGGCCCCGCCTCGACTTCGCGAAATGCGGCGACCTGACCTTCCGGGCGCCCGACCGCCTGAAATACCCGGCCCTGGACCTGGCGTCCGGCGCGGGGCGCGCGGGAGGGACCATGACTGGGGTGCTGAGCGCGGCAAACGAGGCGAGCGTGCAGCTCTTTATCGATGGCAAGGTCGGCTACCTAGACATCATCCGGCTGAACGAGGGGGCGTGCGACGCGCACGAGGCCGAGCTGGTGGCGCTTCCGACGCTCGAGGAGATCGTGCACTACGACGGGTGGGCGCGCAGGTGGGTGGAGGAGCGCGTGGCGTCGGGGGCGTTCAAGCCGCAGCTGCCGAGGCGGGCGGCGGTGGCGGCGGCGTAGTGATTTTTTATTCGTGTCGCAAGACACAACACGCTCCGAACTATTTCGTTTTGCCTTGCTTTCCTATAACAACCTGAATCTCGCCACATATGAAGACGCCGTCGGACGTCGATGATTGTCCGGTCAGAAACCTGGGTGGGGCAGCGGGGCAGGTCCGCCGCCGAGCGACATGCGCGCGGCGCGCGACGGGGGCGCCGCCGGGCCCGGCGCCCCGTGCGTCGCTCCCGCCGATGCCGCCGGCGCCGCCGCCGCTGTCCCCCGCCACCCGCTCGCGAGCGACAGGCGCGCAGCGACGGCGGCGGCCAGGCGGCCGTGCGCGTGTGCGGGCTGCTCGACGTCGTCGCCGTCTGCCAGGGCCAGCGCAGGCGCGCCGCCGGGAGAACCTGCGCGCGCGCGCCAAGCCAGCGCGGCCGCCGCCCCGCCGAGGCCGCCGCCGCCGCTGTCGCCGACGAGGCCGCCGCTCCAGCCGCGGGCGAGGGCGTCCTCGAGGTCCCCAAAGCCGTGCGCCCGTCCCGCGCCTGCCGCCGCCGCCGCCGTCAGGCGAGCCAGAGCGGACAGAGGGAGGGAGTGCGCGCCGCCAAGCGGCGGCGGCGGCAGCGGCGAGGGCGGCTGCGGCGCGCAGCGCCCTCCGGGGGGCAGCGGGGGCAGCGGCGTGCCGGCGCCCGGGGGACCGCCGCCGGCCACCTGCCGCCGCCTGCGCCGGGATCGCGGGCGGCGAGGTGTTTGCTGATTCTGCTGATGCTGCTGATGGCGCCGCGGGGACGGCGTCGGCATCGGCACGGCGCCCTCGCCCCCCGCCCGGCGCCGCTGCCGCAGCGCAGACGGCGGGGCCCTCTGCGCCCCTCCTCCTCCTCGCTCCGCCGCCCCCCCTCCTGCCCCTCCCGCCTCCATCGACGCCGAGGACGATGACGGCGACCCCGACGCCCCCCAGCGCATGCTGCTGCCGCCGCTGCTGCCGAGCCCGCCCCCGCGGCGCCCGCCGCTGCCCTTCCTGTCGCCCTGGCCCCCGTCGCCGTCGCCGCCGTCGTCGTCGTCCCCGTCCGCGTCGTCGTCGTCCGTGTCGTCCGCGTCGTCGTCGGCGTCGCGGCTGCTGGTCATTGTCGTGGTCGGCGTCGTCAGGGGGGTGCTCGAGCCGCCGCCGAGCAGGCCGCCGGGGCACGCGCGCGTCAAGGGGTGGTGGTGGCAAGGATGGTGCGGCGGCGGTTGCTGCTGCTGCTGCGGCTGATTTTGCTGCTGCTGCTGCTGCAGCTGCTGCTGCGGCTGGATCCCGCTGCGGCGGCCGCCGCCGCCGCCGCCGCCGCCGTCGTCGCCGCCGCCGCCGCCGCCCTGGCCGTGCCGCCGCTCCGTGCGCGCCAGCAGCGTGCGCAGGAGGGCCGCACGCCGCAGGTCTATGCGCGGCGGCGGGGCCAGAGCTGCGGGCGCCCCTAGTGCTGCTGCTGCTGCTGCCGCTGCTGCTGCTGCTGCGTGCGTAGGGGGCGCAGGGGCGAGCGGCGGCGCCAAGGCCATGAGCGACGGCGGCGGCCCGCCCGCAGCACTCGCGCTCGCAAAGTTGAGCCGACTGAAGCTTGCGGCCATCACCTCGGACAGGTACCGCTTGTTCCAGGCGCGCGTGCTCCGGCCGACGACTCTCGCCGCCGCCGTCGTTGGCCCGAGCCCTGTCGCCGCCGCCGCCATGCCCGCCTTGCCCGCTTCCTGGTCCGTGCCGCCGCCCCCGCCGCCGTCGGCCGGACTCACGCTGCGCGGGCGCTTGACGGCGGGCGACGACGGCCCCGGGCCGTCGTAGGCCATCATGGCGAGAGGCTTGATGGCTCTCTCCCGCAAGAGCTGTCGGGAAGCAGGTTTTGAATCACAGACAGGGGGCCGGCGGGCGGGGGAGTCACAACGAGGCGCGGCGGGTGAATTGTGATGATGGTTTGAAAGCTGGAGTCGGATGCCCGAGCAGAGAAGAATAACTGTGAGTAGGAGAGTGCGCAAACATCGCCGCGTCCTTTGGGCCTTTCTGGCGCCGCCGCCGCCGCCGCCGCCGCCGCCGCCGCGCCCTCCTCCGACGACGGTCCGTCCTCTCGCGCGCGAGTTTCTTCCCTTCTTGGGCTCTCTCGCCCTCACCGCGTCGCACACTCTGCACATTCGATCACACCGGCTTCACGCCCTCCTCATCGTGTTGAACAAGTCAACGCATCATCGCGGCACGTCCTCCAGCAAAAAGCACGCGGAACTTACTCCTCTCATCCTCCTTTCCCCCCACCCCTCAAACGCGCTCCCCGTCAAGCGAGCGAGCTCCCCAACATGCCCACGCCCGGCGAGGTGCGCGCGCTGCTGCAACAGTACGCGCGCCTCGGCGAGAAGTTTCCCCACTACAACGTGCGAGAGTGAGTCGTCACTCTTTGTCGAGGCGGGGCGGCATCGGCGGCGAACGCGCCGGCGACGCTTGCGCGCTTGTCCCGGCGGCACCCGCAAAAAGCTCGTCTCTCTCTTTCACGTCACGCGACGCCCCATCAACATCATCATCATCCCGACACGACCGCAGGTACCTCAAGCGCCGCGCCGCCGAGGCCCTCGCGGCCCTGGAGTCCGGCGGCGGCAGCAGCAGCAGCACCGGCGCCGCCGCCGCGCCGGGCCCCTCGTCCTCCTCCTCGCTTGCGCCGCCGTCGCTGCTGGCGGGCGTCGGCGCCGCGACGCCAGAGGCGGCCGGCTTGGCCTTCGCGCGCGCGGCCGAGGAGCTGCGCGCGTTCGAGCGCCAGGCGGTCGTCTACGAGCTGTACGCCCGCAAGGACCTCAAGAACGTCCTTGAGGTGGACGCCGACGCGGCCGCCGCGGGCGCCGCGGGCGGCGGCGGCAAGTGATCCCTTCCCCCCGCCTTGGCGTCGAGAGAGGGGGCGGAATGTGTTGCGCCGCCCAAAAAAAAATCATCGCTTTTTTTTTTTACACGACCTCCTTGTCCTCCTGCTCGTCGTCCTTCACAGCACGATCCGCGCCCTCCTGGCGTCCATGCTCGTACTTACACGGCTGTGCGCATCCTTTCGCTCGACTCATCAGTGATGACTCATCACCCGGGCCCCACCCGCAGGATGTCGTGGTGCTCCGACAGCGCGGCCAGCCGGTCGGTCTCATCAGTGATGACTCATCACCCGGGCCCCACCCGCGGGATGTCGTGGTGCTCCGACAGCGCGGCCAGCCGGTCGTTGTACTCGGCGACGCGCTCGCGGTACCCTTTTCCCTCGGCCGCGCGGCGCAGGCGCTCGCCCTCGACGCGCGCGAGCTGGGCGTCGCGGCGGCGTTCGGCCTCGGTGCGGCGGTCGGGGGCGGCGGTGGCGGCGGCGGCAGCAGCGGACGTGCCGGCGGCGGCCTCCGCGGCGGCGTCGTCGTCGTCGTCGTCTGGGGCCGCGCGCTGCTGTTGCCGCTGCTGCTGCTCCGTTTCCTCGTCCGCGGCGGGAGGTTTTTCCTTTTTCTTCTTCTTGATCTTCTTGCCGATGGTCGCGCTGTCGCCCTTGAGCTTGAGCGCGCCGCCCAGAAAGGGTGTCGTCGACATTGTGCGCGAACGAATCTGCCTCTCTCTCGCGCGACGGGCGGGCGGACGGCGACCGGCGTGCGCGACAATCTCTCGCTTTCCCTCTTGTCCCCTACTGGTTGCGGGCGGCGGCGGGGGCGTCCTCAGCGACGGCGTAGTGATAGACGACGAGGAGGGCCACAATCACCAGGCCGAGGAAGCTCTGTATGGTCCTTGTTTGAACGGGCGCGGGAAGGAGAGGAGGGAGGCGGGAGTGAGTTTCGGGAGGCCTCTTGCGCTCCGGCTTTCGCAAGCTGTCGGAGGACCATCGACGCGGGCCCGTGAGCGCCCACGCGTTATTCAGACGCACCGTGAAGCGGCCGAGGTCCCAGTCGTCGATCATCGTGCGGCTTCCGTTTGTTTTTGTTTTCAAAGGTCGTCGTCCTCCTTGCGTTATCAACGGGCTTGAGGACGGGTTGGATGTGTTGTTGGGACAAGCGTGAACACCACGCGCTCGTCTGTGTGTGTCCGTGGGGCGCGAGCGTGAGACGGCGGGTAGAAGAGAGGCTGCCGCCGAGGTCGACAACTGGACGCCTCGTCTTCGGCCTTTTTCCTCGTCGTCTCCGAGCTTTCAACGGGAGCGTCCCGTCCTCTTTCCATCTTTTGACAGACATCCACGGTCTTAAGACGCGGGTTCCAATAGTTACAACACCTCGACCAAGGCCAATGAGGTAACCACGGCCAAACCTCTCTCGTGGGGAACGGCGACATGGCGCGAGATTCCGACACCGACACCGAGACGTTCCTCGCCTGGCCCGCCGAGACCTACGCCTCGCACGCGCTGGCGCGCTGGGCCTGGCGCACGCACGAGTTCCTGGTCGCCCTCTTGCTGGTCGAGGTGTGCAGCGGCAGCCTGCGCGCGGTCGCCGTCTACGGCGCCGTCGACAACGCCGCCCGCCTCTTCCTGGCGCCGGCCGCCGGAGCCTACGTCGACGCGGCGCCCCGCCTCCGCGGCGCCGCGACCATGCTCTTGCTGCAGAACGCCTCGATCCTGACGTCGGCGTCGGCGGCGGCGGCGGCCCTGTCCGCGGGCAGCAGCAGCAGCAAAGGCAGCAGCAGCAGCAGCGACCGGGACCTGGCGACGCTGGCCGCCGTCGTCGTGGCGGCCGGGGCGCTGAGTGGCGTCGGGTCGGCAGGCGCGGCGCTCGCCGTCGAGCGCGAGTGGCCGGCGGCCGTGGCGGCGTCCGCGGCGTCGTCGGCGGCCGAGGACGGGCGGCGCTCGGCCTTTTTGTCGCGCGTCAACTCGCGCATGCGCGCCATCGACCTCGGCTGCCAGCTGCTCGCGCCGGTGCTCGCGGGCGCGCTGATGGCGGCGCTCGGCGGCCGCGCCGCCGCGCTGGCGTCGGCCGGCTTTTGCGCCTGCGCCTGGGGTCCCCAGGCGCTGCTGCTGCGGTCGGCCGTGGGCAGGAGCGCGGCGCTGTCGCGGCCAAAAGCCTGTGAAGCGGAGGTGGCGGGCGAGGAGGAGGCAGGGACCGGCGCGGCAGAGGTCCCCCCGGCCGGCAGCGGCAGTGGCAGCGGCAGCCTCGCCGCGTGGGCACGCCAGGGCCCGCTGGCCGCCCCCGCCTTAAGCCTGGCCCTTCTCTATTGCACGGTCCTGTCGCTTGGCATGATGATGACCGCGTGGCTCAAGACTGAAGGCTTGACGGAAGCGGCCATCGCCGGCGCGCGCGGCGCGGGCGCGCTGAGCGGCATCGGCGCGGCCCTGGCGTTCCCCCGCGTGGCGGCGGCGCTGGCGGCGCGCGACGACGGGCGGCGGCGGCGGGACGGCGGCGTCGCGGCCGCGGGCCTCGTGGGCATCGCGCTCCAGCTGTCGGCCCTGCTGGTCGGGGTGCTGCCGACGGTGATCGCGGCGGCCGCCGCCGGGCCAGAGGCGGGCGGGGCCGCCGCCCTGCCGGCGGGGTCGGCGGCGGCCGCACCGCCCCCCGCCCGGCCGCCGTCGCCAGCCCTTGCCCTCCTGCTCCCCGGCCTCGTCGCTTCCCGCGCGGGCCTGTGGACCTTTGACCTCGCCGTCACGCTGCTCCAGCAGCAGGGCGTGCCCCCGGCGGACCAGGCAAAAGTCGGCGGCGCCCAGGCCGCCCTTCAGTCCGGTTTCGAGCTGCTGTCGTTCGTCCTGGCGGCGCTGCTGTGGCCGCAGCCGGCGCAGTTCTGGCGGCCGATGGCGCTGTCGCTGGCGGCCGTGGCGCTCGCGGCGGCGCTCTACGGGTGGTGGTGGTGGTGGTGGGGCGCATTCGGCCGTCCTCTGGCCGTCGGCCGGGCGGCGGGCGAGGGCCCGGGCGTGGAGCCGGCGGGGGCTGCTCCTGCCGCCGCTGCTGCGGGGCGGGCGGGCAAGGAGGAGGAAGAAGAGGAGGAGGAGTCTAGGCGGGCGCTGCTGCCGGCCGAGGCCGGGCGACGATGAGATGCGCGCTCGAGAAGAAATAAAAATCGAGCTTTCGTACACGCACATAAAAAAAGCCCATGCCTAGTGCATTCCAGAAGTGAAAAGAGGGGCGGAAATAGCCGTTTCTGTGGGGTGTGCGTTGTACGGAGGGATTTCTAAGGTGCTGTGCTGATGCCGGTGCTGTTGCTTGACGATGTCGATTTTTTTTTTTTTTTTTCCCGTGCAAAAATGGGGGGGGGCGCGAAAAAGCAGACGACGGGGGACGGACACATTTTGGGAGCGGCAGCTGCGCCGGGGGGGGGGGGGGGGGGGGGGCGCGCAGGCCACGGGCGGAGCGGGTGGGCCGGGTGCACCGCCGAACCCGCCGC
>Ga0105055_10002175_pt1 | contig 31092 bp, 27 predicted proteins | sample BON03_FD_78090 | JGI IMG/M metagenome (GOLD analysis project Ga0105055, IMG submission 78090) | Freshwater microbial communities from Lake Bonney liftoff mats and glacier meltwater in Antarctica - BON-03 | ecosystem: Environmental > Aquatic > Freshwater > Ice > Glacier meltwater | place: Lake... | reverse complement strand
GGTGGGCACTGCGCCGTCGGCAAGGATCTTGCGGGCGGCCGTGGCAACCAGACGTCGTGCGACACCGCTCCCGCGTGCTGCTTCCTCGGTGACCACGGCGATCTCGTGGCCGTATCGATCGTGGAGCTTGATCCCGACCCCGGCTATCGGTGTCCCGGCGTTGTCGAATGCAACGAGTCGAGGCCCGTTGAACGGGGCCAGCCACTCCGGCAGCTCGTCGGTCTGGTGTGCGAACCACACTCCGAGATCGGCGATGTCAGGATCGACGTGCGCAGTGGTGCGGAACACCCCAGCGCCGAATGCGGCCGGACCGACTCCGAGTAGGTCGCCGAGTTCGTCGCCCAACCCCGGCTGGTCGAGCCCGTCGACGAATGCAGCCTCGACTGCATCGGCCGAGTCAGGCGGGACGGCGATCACGGTGCTCTTGCCGTTGCCGACCCCCTGCAGCGGTCGGACCGCGCCGTCCCACGTGGGCTCGAGCCGCTGGTCGTCGCCGATCACTTGGATGCCGGGCGAAGACGGTGGCCACATGCCGACCCATGAGCGCAGATGGAGTTCCAACCGCTGGGCGATGTCGTCGAGCACTTCAGAACGCTACCGGTGCGTGTCCTGCTGGTCGGTCAGGGCTGTTCGGTCAGGGCATCGCGGCGTCGGAGACCGAAAGGGCGGCGTCGAGAATGGCGAGGCCCTCGCGAACCAGTTCATCGGGGGTGTTGCACGGCGGCACCACGTGGATGCGGTTGGCGGCCGACAGCGGCCACATGCCGTGCGCCTTGCACTCGGCGACCACGGCAGCGACCGTCGACGCGGGTGCGGGTTCGCGGGTGGCCGGATCGGAGACCAACTCGACCGCCCAGAACACGCCGAGTCCGCGGACCTCGCCGACGCTCGGGTGGCGCTCGGCGAGGTCACGCAACGCCGGCCCGATGATGTCGTTGCCGAGATGGCGGGCGTTGGCCAGCACGCCTTCCTCCTCGAAGATGCCGATGCTCGCCACGGCCGACGAACACGCGAGCGGATGGCCCGAGTAGGTCAGACCGCCAGGGAACATCTTGTTGTCGTACGCGTGGGCGATCGGTCCGGAGATCACGACGCCACCGAGGGGTATGTATCCCGAGTTGACGCCTTTGGCGAACGCGATGAGGTCGGGTTGCGCATCCCAGTTCTGGAAAGCGAACCACTGCCCGGTGCGACCGAAGCCGGCCATCACCTCATCGGCGATCCACACGATGCCGAACTCGTCGCAGATCGCCCGCAACCCTTCGAGGTAGCCGGGTGGCGGCACGAGGACGCCGTTCGTTCCGATCACCGATTCGAGCACGATCGCCGCGACCTTGTCGGCGCCCTCCATCAGGATCGTGTCGCGCAGATGTGCCAGCGCCCGCTCGGTCTCCTGCTCGGGTGAGTCGGAGTGGAACGCCGACCGGTATGGATACGGCCCCCAGAACTTCACCAGACCCGGCACCGATGGCTCGTTCTCGAGGCGACGGGGTTCGCCGGTGAGCCCCACCGTGAGCGCAGTGCCGCCGTGGTAGCTGCGGTAGGCCGACAGCACCTTCATCCGGCCCGTATGACCCTTCGCCATCCGCACGGCGTTCTCGACGCCCTCGGCGCCGGCGTTGGTGAAGAACACCTTCTCGAAATGCCCATTCGCCCGTGCTGCGCCGTCGCGCCCGAGGTTCGCCTTCTCGACGATCAGGCGGGCGGCCTCGCTGCGCTGATCGTTGGCGAACGGCGGCGCCACCATGCACAACGTGTCGAGCTGATCCTTGATCGCCTGGATCATCCTCGGGTGCTGGTGGCCGATATTCATGTTGACCAGCATCGACGAGAAATCGATCCACTCACGGCCGGTGTCATCCCAGAACTTCGAACCCAGCGCGCCGGCGATCACGGTGGGGTTCAAGGCGCCTTGTGCCGACCACGAATGGAACACGCGGGCACGGTCGTTGGCGTAGGCGTCGCCGAGCAACGGGGAGCCGGTGGAGGTCGGGCGATCGTCGAGTTGGGTCACGGTTGCGATCGTACGGCAACGAGTGAACCCGGTCTACGTTTGTGCTATGGCAGACATCGTCGAATTTTCGAGCAACGGCAACAGCGCGTCGGGGTACCTGGCGCTCCCCGATGGGGGCAGCGGCCCCGGTGTGATCGTGATCCAGGAGTGGTGGGGCCTCGATTCGGGCATCAAGGAGATGGCCGACCGTCTCGCCATCGCCGGCTTCGTGGCGCTCGCACCCGACTTGTTCCACGGCGAACTCGCCGGGCACACCGAGATGGACAAGGCCGGCGAACTGATGAGTTCGATGCCAGCCGATCGGGCTGCTCGCGACATGAGCGGCGCCGTCGACTTCCTCGCCGATCACGAGGCCACCACCGACAACGGCATCGGCGTCGTCGGGTTCTGTATGGGTGGGATGCTCACGTTCGTCCTCGCCGCGCTGCGCCCCGACAAGGTGAAGGCGGCGGTGCCGTTCTACGGGTTCCCGCAGGGTGATGACCAGCCCGACTACTCCAAGATCGAGGCGTCGATCCAAGGTCACATGGCCGAGCACGACGACTTCTTCGGGCCGTCGGCTGCCATGCATCTCCAGGAGGAACTGGTGGCGCTCGGCAAGGACGTCGACATCACCGTGCACCTCGGCACCGGTCACGCGTTCATGGCACCGCACAACGCACTCGGCACCCAGGATCAGGCCAAGTACGACGAGATCTGGCCGAAGGTCACCTCGTTCCTCCACGACAAGCTCGGCTGAGCGGGCCGTCCGTGACGAAGCGATTCGATGCCATCCTGTTCGACGCGGGCGGGGTGCTGGTGCTGCCCGACCCGACCGTGCTCGCCCCGCTGCTCGTCCGCTACGGCGGGTCGACGTCGGTCGACGCGCATCGACGTTCGCACTACGCCGGCATGAAGGCGAAGTCCGACGGTGCCGAACCGGAAGGTGCGTGGGATGTGTACAACGACGCGTACGTGTCAGCGGTGGGCGTGGTGGAGGCCGATCTCGAAGAAGCGGCGTTCGTGTTGGATCGCACGCGGTCAGCGTGGCTGTGGCGTTGGACGATCCCCGAGACCCGCTCAGCGCTCGCCGCGCTCGCCGCTGCCGGGATGCCGATGGGGGTGGTGTCGAACGCAAGCGGCCAGATCGAGGCGATGCTGATTCGAGAGATCTGCCAGGTCGGCCCTGGCGCGCACGTCGAGATGCGCTGCATCATCGACAGTCACCTCGTCGGTGTGGCCAAGCCGGATCCGGCCATCTTCGACTTCGCGCTGGCGCACTTCGCCGAGTTCGAGCGGGCGCGCATCGTCTACGTCGGCGACTCGGTCACCATGGACATCGGTGCAGCGACGGCAGCGGGACTGCATCCGATCCTGCTCGACCCCTACGACGATCACGAGGGCGCCGACTTCGAACGCATCCGCGCCGTGTCCGACCTCTGCAGCGACCTCCACAATTCACCTCGCCCCCATCGCCAACAGCCGGCGGCTGGTCCGAGGTGATTCGGTTCGTGTCGCTACCGGAGTAGATCTCGGACCTCGTCGGCCCCGCCTTCGTCGGACCCGTGCGGGTGTCCGGCGATGCTCTTCATTCTGCTGCACCGACCGTTGGAACCGCTCGCCCGGCCGCGATCCGATCGTCGGCGATCGCTCCACTTCGCGACGCGACAGCGGGTGATTTCGGCGACAGGGTGGTTTCGGCAACGTCGTGGTGACGTCAACAAGGCCAACGGGTGAACTCTCGGGGCCATCGATCGCAGACGGGAATTGCCGCTTTACCTTGCTGGCCGACCACGTGATGACACGGGGTCTTCCCACCTGTTCTCAAAGGAGACATTCGTGAAGAAACGACGTCAGGCCGTTGCGGCCTGCGCAACCATTGGCCTGTTCCTCGCCGCTTGTGGCAGCGATGACGGAACCACAGAGCCGCCGACCGAAACGGTTTCGGAAACGGCCGTGCCAGCAACGCACGACACAGCTGCACCTGCGACCGAGGCAACAGCTGCATCACCCGACACCACCGAAGCCGATACCACTGCAGCCGGTGCCGACGACCCGGTGCAGGCCCTCTACGACGACTGCCTCGCGTCGACCGCCAAGGTCAACCTGATCGCCCTGCCCGACGAATGGGCCAACTACAAAGGCATCCTCGCCAGCTTCGGCGAAAAGTTCCCCGGCGTCGAATACTCGGTGCAGAACCCGAATGCTTCCTCCCAGGAAGAACTCGACGCCGTTGTCAACCTGGCGGGTCAGGACGACATGCCCGACGCACTCGACGTGAGCCCCTCCAAGGCCCAGACCGCAACCGACGAAGGGCTGTGGCAGCCGTACACCCCCACGAGTGCCGCCGACATTCCCGACGATCTCATCGACGCCGATGGAAACTGGGTTGGGTCCTACTACGGCATCATGTCGATCGGTACGAACACCACCATCGTGGCGAACCCCCCGTCGACGTGGGCTGATCTCGCCAAGCCCGAGTACGAGGGTCAGGTCGCACTCAACGGTGACCCCCGCACGTCGGGTTCGGCGTTCGCCAGCGTCATGGCCGCATCGCTCGCCAACGGTGGGAGTGCCGACGACATCATGCCGGGAATCCAGTTCTTCGCCGACCTGAAGGCATCCGGCAACCTGATTCCGACCGAAGTCACCCAGGCAACGGTGATTTCCGGCGAGACGCCGATCGCACTCGACTGGAGCTACAACTACCCAGGCCTGGCGTCAGCGATCGAAGATGCCGGATTCACCGTGTCGGTCAGCTTTCCTTCGGACGGCGTGTACGGCGGTTTCTACGCCCAGGGTGTGGTCAAGGACAGCCCCAACCAGGAGTGTGCCAAGCTGTGGATCGAGCACATCTTGTCCGATGACGGAGCGCTCGGCTATCTCCAGGGTGGTGCGATGCCGGCGCGTTACGCAGCGGTCGATGCTGCTGGTCTGATCTCGGACGAGGACCGGGCAAACCTGCCGCCGGCCGAATTGCTCGAGCAGGTCAGCTTCCTCACCGCAGAGCAGGTTGCCGACGCCGAAGCTGCCATCCAGGAAAACTGGGGCCCGATGGTTGCTGACGCCTGACATGGTTGATGCGGCAGATGTTGCCGTACCGGCGGCTGCCGGCCGAGCGGGCGCCACGCGCTCCCGCTCGGCTGGCGCTGTTCGCCAACGGGTGCTGGCTTGGTCGGGACTTGTCCCGTTCTTCGTGTTTCTGATCATGTTCTTGCTGCTCCCTGCGTGGGGAGTGGTCCAGAAAGGGTTTTCGTCGACGGACGGCAGCGGCTTCTCGACCGAGTCGATGTCGGCGGCATTCACCGGTGAGCGTCAGGCCCTGATCGGGTCGCTCCAGCTGTCGATCGTTTCAGCCGTGCTCGGCATGGTGTTCGGCACATTCATTGCCTACGCAGCAGCCACAGCGGAGCGACCGAAGTGGTTGCGCTCGGTGGTGGCAGCATTCAGCGGTGTTGCTGCGAACATGGGCGGGATCATCCTCGCGTTCTTGTTCTTCACCCTGCTCGGTCGGCAGGGCCTCGGTACGAAGCTCATCGATGAGGGCATGGGAGTCGACCTGTATGGAACGAGTTGGTTCGACATCACCGGCTTCTGGGGATGGATCACGGTGTATCAGTACTTCCAGATCCCACTGATGGTACTGGTCACGCTGCCGGCGATCGATGGCCTCCAGGCTTCCTGGCGCGAGGCGTCGTCCAATCTCGGCGGCACCACATGGACATACTGGCGACGCGTTGGCCTCCCTGTGCTCGCTCCATCGATGCTTGGTGGCTTCCTGCTGTTGTTCGCCAACGCGTTCAGTGCCTACGCCACCGTGTACGCGTTGAACACCCAGTCGACATTGCTGCCTGTGAAGATCAGCTTTCTGCTCCAGGGTGACGTGGGCGGCCGATCCGCGCTGCCCTACGCGCTGTCGACATGGATGATCGTCGTGATCGCTGCGGCGATGGGCGGCTACCTCCTCGTGCGCAAGCGGGCCGAGCGGTGGCAGGCATGAAGAGTGCGCTCACGCCCCGTCGGCGGGCACGGCTGTCGCGTCTGGGCCCGAACCTGGTGCTCATCGCGGCCGCGTTGTTCTTCGCCGCGCCGATCCTCTCGACGGCCCGCCAGGCCTTGCAAAAGGTGCCGATGCCGCTGCTGACGTGGGGCACTGCAACGGACAAATGGACGCTCGAAGGGGTCCGGCGAATCTTCGATGAGGAGAACTTCTGGCCGACGCTGCAGACCAGCCTGCAACTTGCGCTGGCCACCGTGGTGGTCACACTGGTGTTGCTCGTTCCGACAACGTTGTATGTGCACCTGCGACTCCCCCGTGCGCGTTCGCTGGTGGAGTTCCTGACCGTTCTGCCGTACGTCGTTCCGCCGGTCGCGCTCGCTGCCGGCGTCGCTGCGTTCTACCGTGCCAACGCTCGATGGTTCTTCAACTGGTCGTGGTCGCTCGTGCCGTTCTACGTCATCATGGCGTTGCCGTTCACCTACCGCTCGATCGACGCCGGCATGAAGGCAATCGACGTGCGGACCCTGGTGGATGCCTCGCGCAGCTTGGGGGCCGGCTGGACGCGCACCTTCACCCGCGTGCTGCTTCCCAACCTGGCGAGCAGTCTCGTCTCGGCAGCTTTTCTGACTGCCACCGTGGTGCTCGGAGAGTTCACGATTGCCGTCACGCTGGCCAAGCGCACTTTTCCGACGTTCAGTTTCGAGTACTTCGGCCGCGATCCCCAGGGCGGGGTCGCGCTTGCCCTGCTCACCCTGCTCGCCACCACGATGCTGCTGCTCGGGCTCACCGTCCTCACACGGCCGAAAGCGCAACGTTCCCGCCGTTCGAGACGGCCGCATCCACCGACAGGAATGTCATCGTGACCCACCTCTGCTTTCGTCGTGTTCGCAAGTCGTTCGGAGACACGGTCGCACTCGAGGGACTGGACCTCGAGGTGCGAGAAGGTGAGCTGATCTCGTTGCTCGGCCCGTCTGGATGTGGCAAGACCACCGCATTGCGGATCGCCGCTGGGTTCGAGACCGGTGACAGTGGTGCGGTTGTCGTGGCTGGCACCGACGTCACCAATGTTCCGGCCCACAAACGCAACATGGGTATGGTGTTCCAGAGCTACAGCCTGTTTCCGAATCTGACGGTGCGCGACAACGTTGGTTACGGGTTACGGACGCGTGGTGTGGGACGTGCCGAGTCGCGCCGCCAGGTCCACGACATGCTCGAGCTCGTCCAGTTGACCGACCACGCCGACAAATATGCGCACCAGCTGTCGGGCGGACAGCAGCAACGCGTCGCTCTCGCGCGGGCGTTGGCGATCCGCCCGGCGGTGCTGCTGCTCGATGAGCCGTTGTCGGCGCTGGATGCAAAGGTGCGTACGAGCTTGCGCGACGAGATTCGGCGGATCCAGTCCGAACTGGGAATCAGCACCTTGTTCGTCACCCACGACCAGGAAGAGGCGCTTGCGATATCGGATCGGATCGCGGTGATGTCACAGGGAACGATGGAGCAACTCGGAACGCCGACGGCCATCTATCGCAACCCGTCGACCGCGTTCGTCGCCCGGTTCATCGGGTCGATGAACGAACTGGCCGGCACCGTTGCGGACAACGGGCGGGTCGTCGACGTGCGCGGCCTGCACATCCGCCTCGGTCAACCCCATCGGGGCGATGTCGGATCCAACGTCCGTGTATTGGTGCGGCCCGAGGCAACGAAGCTGGTCGAGACGGGCGGATTGGCGGGCTCGATCATCAGTCAGACCTTTCAAGGCGCATCGACCACCGTGGCCGTTCGCCTCGATGGGTCCGAACAGTTGGTCGACGTCCACGTCGTTGGTTCGCTCGAGGGGCTGCGCCGAGCCGGCGACACGGTGTCGGTCGACTTCGATGGATCTGGTGCCGTGGTCGAACCGGCCTGAACCTCGGCGCAGGTCGCGATCGGCGTGTTCAGTTCGGAGCAGAGATGAGCTGGCGGGCGTTCACCGTGACGCACAGGGTCTCGTCGGCGTCCGTAAAGATCGACAACACGCGTGCGTCGACGAACAGCCGACTCACCGTGAACTCCTCGGCGAAACTCATGCCGCCGTGGATCCGAACCGCCTTGCGACATCCCATTCGGCGGCCTTGCACAGGTAGGCCTTCACCAGGAGGCATCCTGGCGCCTTCGCCTTTGGCCATCAGCGTGGCAACGGCGTAGGAGAACTGGCGACCGGCCCGGATGAGTACGGCCACGCGACCGTGCTCGGCCTCGTTCGAGGACTCAACCGCCACCCGAGTCGGTGCTGTCTCCGACCTCCCATGATTGCAGCTCCGCAAATGGTCCTGTGCGGATGAGGGCAACCGGAACCGTCAGAGGTCCGCAACCTGTCGGCATAAGGTACTCGACTCCCACCAGGAGAGGTTCCTTCCGGCCGCCACGAGCACGAATGCGATGGTCCTTGTTGCAGCATTCGGCCTACTGAGAGCGGCATCACCGATCTCTGCCAGCGCAACGAAGGGGAAGACCCAGAACTCGTTTTCGGCCATGACCTTGCGTAGTACAGACTCGACGACAGCTCCGATAGCAAGCCGCTCAGACGTTCCGACTCAGAGCTTGTCGTCGATCTTGGAGTTGGCGATCGCGTTGCCGAGCGCCATGAAGGTGGGTGCCCAGAGGCCGACGAAAATGCCTAAGCGTTCAGCGTGCGCGGCGCCGCTTGCGACTTTGCTCGGGCCCAGGTGGCGATGCTGGCGGAGCCGCCGGGCCGGTCAGATGATGTTCGTGAGCGTTTTCGGGTGACTCGTCCCACCGAGAACGCAACGCAAACGTGGGGTGGGCTTCAGTTCGACGCGGAGATGAGTTGGCGGGCGATCACCTTGAGGCAGAGGGTTTCGTCGGCGCCTTCGAAGATCGACAGCACCCGAGCGTCGACGTACAAGCGACTCACCGGGAACTCTTCGGCATAGCCCATGCCGCCGTGGATCTGCATCGCTTCGCGGCTCACCCATTCGGCGGCCTTGCACACGTAGGCCTTCACCATCGACGCCTCCATGGCCCCTTCTCCCTTGGCCATCAGCGTGGCGACGGCGTAGGAGAACTGGCGGCCGGCCTGGGTGAGCACGGCCATGCGGCCGAGCTTGGCCCGGGTGAGCTGGTAGTCGATGATCGCCTCGCCGAACACCGTGCGGTTCTCGGCGTAGCTGAGCGCCGCTTCGTAGGCGGCCTGCATCACGCCGACGGCGCGGGCAGCAGTTTGCAGTCGGCCGTTCTCGAAGCCGGCCATCTGGTAGTAGAAGCCCTTGCCGAGGCCGTCTTCCATGCCAACCTGGTTGGCAGCGGGCACCCACCAGTTCTCCAGTGCGATCTCGTAGGAGTGCATGCCGCGATAGCCGATCGTGTCGATCGGCCGGCCCTCCATCTTGCCGACACGCGGCGTGCCGCCGACGTCGACAGGGTCCTGCGCGAGTTCGAAGCCGTGGCTGTCGCCGCGCGGCTTGGGCACGATGAACAAGCTGAGGCCCTTATGGGTCTTGGAGCGGTCGGGGTCGGTGCGGGCGAGCAGCGTGAGCGCGTCGGCGCGGGCTCCGAACGTGCACCAGGTCTTCACGCCGTTGATCACCCAGCCGGCCTCGCCGTCGGGACCGGGGGCCCGGGTGGCGGTGACCTTGATGCCGGCCACGTCGCTGCCGTAGTCGGGCTCGGTGACCGCAACGGCCGGCATCACTTCGGCGGTGGCCAGCTTTGGCAGCCACTCCTGCTTCTGCTCTTCCGTGCCGCCCTTCACGAGGGCACGGGTGAGGATCTCTGGCCGTGTGATCAGCGAACCGCCGATGCCCAGGCTGGCGCGTGACAGTTCCTCGGTGGCGACCACCATGGCGATGTACTCGGCGTCGCCGCCCTCGCTGAAGCCGCCGTACTCGACCGGCACGCTCAAGCCGAACGCGCCGAGCTCGGCCAGGCCGGTGATGATCTCCTCGGGCACGTCGCCGTTGGTGCGATGAACGTGCTCGGCATGCGGGGCGATGACGTTGGCGGCGAACGCGCGGAACGTGTCGGCCACCATCTCCATGTCGTCGTCGAGATGGTTCGGGCCGGCGGTGTCGGCGAGCGACGCCAGGAACTCCGGTGCACGGAATTGCACCATGAACACGTGGATGTTGGCGAGTGCGTCACGCTCGACACCCCATTCGGTTTCACGCCCGAGGATCTTGCCGGCGAGATCGTGGAGCATGTCGGCGGCGAATGCACAGGTGATCTTCGCTTCGATGTCGCCCTTTGCGCCGTAGTCGAGCAGTGAGCGTGCGGTGGCGACAGCCGAGGCGGCGTGGGCGACGTCGTAGGCGAGCACCTGATGCACGTCGGGGCCACCCGATGCGGCGAGCTGGCGTACAGCCTTGCCGACGATGCGGTCGGCGAGATCGATGGCGTCAGCAGCGGCAGGCATGTCGGGGGCGGCGATCTCTGTCATGGCGATCTCAGTCATGGCCGTGACGTTACCGGTCGGTAATCGGAGCAGCCATTCCAGCGCCGACTCAGCCACGACGAAGCGCGAAGTGTCACGTCAGGCCCGGCACGGTGTGACAGTTCCCGCCATGATGGGGTGGTGGCGTCCATCTGTGTGTTCTGTGGATCGAGTTCGGGGAACAACCCCCGGTTCGTCGAAGCGGCCCGTTCGCTCGGAGCCGCGATCGCGGCGGGCGGCCACCGGCTCGTGTACGGCGGCGGCCACGTCGGATTGATGGGAGTGGTCGCCGACGCGGTGCTGGAGGCAGGCGGCGTCGTGACCGGCGTGATGACCGAGCAGTTGGTGGCGGCCGAGATCGCCCACCTGGGCGTGACCGAACTGATGGTCACGCCCAGCATGCACGCCCGCAAGGCGCTCATGGCCGAGCTGTCCGACGGCGTGATCGTTCTCCCCGGCGGATTCGGCACGCTGGACGAGACGTTCGAGATCATCACGTGGAACCAGCTCGGACTGGTTGCTGTGCCCGTGGTGTTCTTGGACGTGGACGGCTACTTCGACGCGTTGTTCGAGTTCATCGCCGCATCGGTGTCGGCAGCGTTCGTCAGCCCTGCCAACGCAGCCCTCGCTCGGCGAGCGTCGACCGTCGACGACGCGATGAGGCAGACGTTGTCGACCCCCGACGCGTTCACGCCCAAGTGGCTCGGCTGAACAACAGTCAGACGCAGGCGCCGCCGGGAGCGGGCACGATCGAGCCGTCGGCAGCGAGATCCCAACCGACCATCACGTCTTGCAGAATGCCCGCGTCGACCAGATCCTGCTCGCTCGTCGGGCCGGCTCCAGTCGTCGCAGCGAACAGTTCGACAGCGGTCTCGATGGTCTGCCGGTCGACGTCGCATGCTGCAGCATTCGCCTGGGCGGGTGCTCGGGCAGCGACCTCGACGGCATCGCCGATGCTGCCGACTGCGTCGCCCGGAAGGGGGGCGGCGCCCACGGCCACCACCGCGCCGTCGACGGTCGCCGAACCGGCCACCGAGTCGGAGCCGCCGGACGATCCACATGCAGCGAGGGCGGCAGTGACGGTGACGAGGAGGACGACGAGGCGGCGCTGATTCATCTCTCCTCATCGGCAACGGACCGCCCCGACTCAAGTAACCGTTCCGCTGTTGCCGGGTGATCTGGCTGGTGCGCGTCGCAGCGATATCGTCGCCTCGTGCGTCGTGTCTTCGCTCTGATGGTGCTCGTCACCGTCTCCGCCTGTTCGGCGTCGACCGATGTCGTCACTGTCGACGTCGGTCCGTCGAGCAGCGATCCGGCCGCCACCGAGCCGGCGACCAGCGAGCCCGGCACGACCCAGCCCGGCACGACCCAGCCCGGCACGACCCAGCCCGGCACGACCCAGCCCGGCAGTGGCAACCCGGACATCGGCACGCTGGTGTGGGACTCGTGCGGAGGCTCGGCGGGCGAGTTGATCGATCTCGAATGCGCGACCCTGTCCGTGCCGCTCGACTACGACGCCCCCGACGGTGAGCTGATCGACATCGCCGTCGCTCGAACCGCCACCGCCGACGACGACATCCGCATCGGCTCGCTCGTCTTCAACCCGGGTGGCCCGGGCGGGTCCGGTATCGAGTTCCTCACCGCCGCAGCGGTAGTGGTACCTCCCGAGCTGTCCGGGCGGTTCGACCTCGTCTCGTTCGATCCGCGCGGTGTCGGCACCAGCACCGCAATCGACTGTGAGGTCGACTTCGACGACGACGTCACGTTGCTCGCCACCGGCGATGCCGCCGGCTGGGAGGCACTGCTCGCCGAAGCGCAGGCCCGGGTCGACACGTGCACGGCCGACTCGTCGGCGCTGGAGCCGTACGTCGGAACCAACAACGCCGCCCGCGACCTCGACGAATTGCGCAACGCACTCGGCGACGACCAGCTCAACTACGTCGGATTCTCCTACGGCACTCGCCTCGGAGCCACCTATGCCGAACTGTTCCCCGACCGGGTTCGGGCCCTCGTGCTCGACGGTGCCGTGAAGCCGACCGACGACCTTTCCCTCATCGGGCTCGAACAGGGCCCGGGGTTCGACGCCGCGTTCCAGAGCTTTGCCGCCGCCTGCGATGCCGACGTCGATTGCGCGCTCGCCGAGCTCGGGCCGACCCTCGACATCTACGCCGGCCTCATGGCCGAGATCTCCGAGCTCGGCAGCTTCCCCACCGACGATGCCGATCGCATCCTCACGCCGGGCGAGCTGCAACTCGGTGTGGTAGCGGCGCTCTACAGCACGCAGCTGTGGCCGGTGCTCGCCGATGCCCTGTTCGTCGCCGACACCCAGCAGGACGGTTCGTTGCTGCAGGTCCTCGCCGACAGCTATCTGGGTCGCCAACCCGATGGCATGTACGACAACAGCCAACTCGCAGGGTTCTCGATCAATTGTGCGGACGACCCGGCCCGACCGCCGGCCGAGGAGGTGCAGGCGCAGGCCGACGTGGTCGCCGAGGCCTCGGTGTACTTCGCCGATTTCCTGCGCGCCAGCACCGGCTGCATCGGGACCCTCGACCCGATCGATCCGATCGCCATCGGCCCGGCCGACGGGGCTGCGCCGATCCTCGTGATCGGTACCACGGGAGATCCGGCGACCCCGTACGAGTGGGCGGTCGAGATGGCCGACGCTCTGTCGTCAGGTGTTCTGTACTCGGTCGAAGCAGAAGGTCACACAGCGTTCCTCTCGGTGCCCTGCGTCGACGACGTCGTGATCAGCTACCTGGTCGACCTCGAACTGCCTGACGAAGGTTCCTCGTGTGCCGCCGAGGAGTCCGACGACGTGTTCGCACCGGAGGGTGAGGGTGAGTTCGATCAGCTCCTGGCGTTCTTCGACTGCCTACGCGACAACGGTTTCGATCTGCCCGAGATCACGGTCGGAGACCTGCTCGCCGACCCGAACGGCGAACTGCTGCTCGACCTCCTCGACCCGACCGACCCCGAGTTCGGCGAAGCGGCGCTCGCCTGTCAGGACCTGATCCCGGACCTCTGAGCGGTTCGCCCACAGGCTTCACACAGATTTCATTCGTTGTCCCCAGCCTGGAGCGTCGAACCCACAGCATCAGGCCGGCAATTCACAAGCAATCGGTACTGACGCTCCACAGGCATCGTGGTTCAAGATGGCTGCATGGTCGCCCGAGCCCTTCCCACGCCACGTCAGCGCCTGTTGCGCCAGCGCCAGCACGGCGCCATTCTGCAGCAGCCCGATCGGCGTGAACTCGAACGGGCGGGGTGGCGAACCACGCTGGAGTTCCGCGAGAACAACGTGCGCGGACGAGACGGACGCCTGCTCCAAGTGGAAGAGATCTGGCACGCCGAAGCCGAGCGTGAGCCGGTGCAACGCGCCGCCTCGGGAGTCGATTTCGTGCACGCGACGGCCGAATCGGTGGACGAGGTGTGGTCGAAACTGCGCCGCCGAGCCGAACTCGCCGACGTCAGGCGCCATGACCAGCCCGGATATATGGCCACTGTCCAGGCAAGTTGACAGTTTCTGGACGAGACGGTTGACACGCCTGTAGTTTCACTGCTGTAATTATGAACTCGTTAGCCACGACATGTGGTGCCAGTGGCGGGCGATCACCACGACATCTGGTGGTCGACAGCAGTTTTCGTCCGATCCCAGACATGTCCCGAACGCCCGATGACGCTACGAATGAGCAGGAGAACCCACGATGACAGTGATCGATGACAATGTCGCAACGACCGATACGGACCATGTGGCCAGCGCGGTACCGACGCTGACCGACACTGCGAAAACGCCGGCGCCACCGGTCGCTGCCTCGCAGCCGAATGCTGGCGGCATGCGGGTGAAGAAGCGCAGTGGTGCGCTCGAGCCGGTCGATGTCAACAAGATCGTCAACTCGATCGCCAAGGCGTCGGAGGGCCTGCTCGGTGTCGATCCGATGCGTGTCGCCACCCGCACCATCTCGGCGCTCGCCGACGGTGCCACCACCCGCGAACTCGACGACCTGTCGATCCGCACCGCAGCCGGTCTCATCGTCGAAGAACCCAACTACTCCAAGCTCGCCTCGCGTCTGCTGGCCATCGTGGTCGACAAAGAGGTCCGCAACCAGAACATCCCGTGGTTCTCCGAGTCGATCGCCGTCGGCCACGCCGAAGGCCTCGTCTCCGACGAGGTGCTCGCGTTCGTCAACGCCAACGCCCCGGCCCTCAACGCCGCCATCGACTCCGACCGTGATCGCAGCTTCGAGTTCTTCGGCCTGCGCACCGTGTACGACCGCTACCTGCTGCGTCACCCGTCGCGCCGTGAGGTCATCGAAACGCCGCAGTACTTCTTCCTGCGTGTCGCCTGCGGGCTGTGCACCGACGTCGACGAGGCCGTCCGGTTCTACGATCTGATGTCGTCGCTGGCCTACCTGCCGTCGAGCCCCACACTGTTCAACTCGGGTACCTCGCACAGCCAGATGTCGAGCTGCTACCTGCTCGACTCGCCCGAGGACAGCCTCGAAGGCATCTACAAGCGTTACACCGACATCGCGAAGCTGTCGAAGTTCGCTGGTGGCATCGGTGTCGCCTGGCACCGTGTCCGCGCCAAGGGCAGCCTCATCCAGGGCACCAACGGCCTCTCCAACGGCATCGTGCCATGGCTGCGCACGCTCGACTCGTCGGTCGCTGCGGTCAATCAGGGCGGTCGCCGCAAGGGTGCCGCCTGCGTGTATCTCGAGTCGTGGCACGCCGACATCGAAGACTTCCTGGAGTTGCGCGACAACACCGGCGACCACGCTCGCCGCACCCACAACCTCAACATCGCCAACTGGATCCCCGACCTGTTCATGGAGCGTGTCGAGAAGGACTGGCAGTGGAGCCTGTTCGACCCGAAGAACACGCCGCACCTCACCGACCTGTTCGGTGACGAGTTCGAGCGTGCGTACGTGGCCGCGGAAGAGGCCGGGCTGTACGAGAAGCAGGTGCCGGCCCGTCAGCTCTACTCGAAGATGATGCGCACGCTCGCGCAGACCGGCAACGGCTGGGTCACGTTCAAGGACGCTTCGAACGAGAAGTGCAACCAGACTGGTGAGACCAACGACGATGGCTCGCCCCGCGTCGTGCACCTGTCGAACCTGTGCACCGAGATCCTCGAGATCACCGACCAGGACAACACCGCGGTGTGCAACCTCGGTTCGCTCAACCTCGGCGCCTACTTCGACGCGAATGGCGAGTTCGACTATGCCCACCTCGGCGAGGTCGTGCGTCAGGTCGTGCCGCTGCTCGACCGGGTGATCGACATCAACTACTACCCCACCTCCGAGGCCGAGTTCTCGAACCACAAGTGGCGCCCGGTCGGCCTCGGCCTCATGGGTCTGCAGGACGTGTTCTTCAAGAAGGGATTCGCGTTCGACTCGGCCGACGCGAAGGATCTGAGCCGCACGATCAGCGCCCACATCTACTTCCACGCACTGTGGGCATCCACTGAACTCGCCGAGACGAACGGCCCGCACGAGGCGTACTCGGGCACCCGTGCCGCGAAGGGCCACCTGCAGTTCGACCTGTGGGACGTCGCCAACGGTGGCGTCACCCCGCCGGCCGAGCTCGACTGGGACGCGCTGCGAGCCCGCATCAGCGCCCACGGCCTGCGCAACAGCCTGCTCATCGCCATTGCGCCCACCGCCACGATCGCGTCGATCGTCGGTTGCTACGAGTGCATCGAGCCGCAGGTGTCGAACCTGTTCAAGCGCGAAACGCTGTCGGGCGAGTTCATGCAGATCAACCGCTACCTGGTGCGCGAACTCCAGGCCCGGAACCTGTGGGACGAGCAGATGATCAACGACATCAAGAAGTCCGAAGGGTCGGTCCAAGAGGTCGATCGCATCCCCGACGAACTCAAGGAAGTGTTCCGCACCGCCTGGGAGATCCCGCAGCGCGCCCTCATCGACATGGCCGCCGAGCGTGGTGCGTTCATCGACCAGAGCCAGTCGCTCAACCTCTTCATCGAGACCCCCACCATCGGCAAGCTCTCCTCGATGTACCTGCACGCCTGGAAGGTCGGGCTCAAGACCACCTACTACTTGCGAAGCCGTCCGGCGACTCGCATCAACCAGAGCACCACGTCCGGTGGGGCCAAGGCGTCGGTGCCGCCGACCGGTGGCGGCCAGCCCGCGGGCGCTCCTGCTCCTGTCGCGAAGGCCATCGCGCCGCTCGTCGCCGAGCCTGCCGACAAGACCTTCACCGACGAGACCTTCACCAAGACCTTCACCGACGAGGAAGCCATTGCGTGCAGCCTCGAGAACCCCGAAACCTGCGAGGCATGCGACTGATGGCACTCATCGATCCGATCACCGACTACATCCCAACCACCGCTCCCGGCGAAACTCTCGCCGACGTGTTCGAGTCGGCGCCACCGGTCGGCGCTGCCCGTCCGAAGAACATCCTCGACCCGGGTTACGACCTCACATTGCGCCCGATGCGGTATCCGCAGTTCTTCGACATGTACCGCGATGCCATCAAGAACACGTGGACCGTCGAGGAGATCGACTTCTCCGACGACCTCGTCGACCTCGATCGCAAACTGATGCCCGCCGAGAAGCACCTCGTGTCGCGTCTGGTGGCGTTCTTTGCCACCGGCGACTCGATCGTGTCGAACAATCTGGTGCTCAACCTGTACCAGCACATCAACGCCCCCGAAGCCCGGATGTACCTGTCGCGCCAGCTCTACGAAGAGGCGTTGCACGTGCAGTTCTATTTGACGCTGCTCGACAACTACATCCCCGACATGAAAGAGCGCGAGGCAGCGTTCTCCGCGGTCGAGAACATCCCGTCGATCCGCGCCAAGGCCGAGTTCTGCTTCAAGTGGATCGACTCGATCCAGGGCCTGCAGAAGATCGAGACGCCCGAGCAGCGAAAGCAGTTCCTGCTCAACCTGATCTGCTTCGCCACGTGCATCGAAGGCTTGTTCTTCTTCGCGGCGTTCGCGTACGTCTACTTCCTCCGCTCGAAGGGCTTGCTGAACGGTCTCGCCGACGGCACCAACTGGGTGTTCCGCGACGAGAGCTGCCACATGAACTTCGCGTTCGAAGTGGTCGACACCGTCCGTAAGGAGCAGCCGGAGCTGTTCGACGCCGATCTCGAAGCCGACATTCGCGCCATGATCAACGAGGCCATCGACGCCGAGCAACTGTTCGCCGCCGACGTGCTCGGCGAAGGCGTGTCGGGAATGAGCCTGGGCGACACCCGCACCTACCTCGAATTCGTGGCCGACCAGCGTCTCGCGCAGCTCGGTTACGCCCCCGAGTTCGGTTCGAAGAACCCGTTCAGCTTCATGGAGCTCCAAGACGTCCAGGGCCTGTCGAATTTCTTCGAACGCACCGTCAGTAGCTATCAGGTGGGCGTCGCCGGCGACGTCTCGTTCGACGACGACTTCTGAATCTCGATTGGGGTCTGACCCCAATCGAGATCAGCGATAGTGGTCGGTGTGTTCGCCGAGGGTGGGGCCGACGTCGTTGATGCTGCCGGGTGTTCGGGAGAACTTCGGCACCACGCCGATCATCGGGGTGTCGATGCCCGTTCTGGCCGTGCGACGCTGCACCATGTCGCGTGCGGCGTAGTGCTCGTCGGCCAGCATGTCGGCAGCGGTGTACACCCGCCCCGCCGGCACGGTGTGCTCGCGCAGCAGTGCGAGCAACTCGTCGGATCCCATCGTCGAGGTCCACGTTCCAACCAGTTCATCGAGTTCGTGTTCGTGCTCGCCGCGGGCGACATGGGTGCCATAGCGCTCGTCGGCGGCGAGGTCGGGACGACCCATCGCGTCGCACAGCCGTCCGAACACCGTGTCGGCGTTGCCGGCGATCAGCACCTCTGAACCGTCGCTCGTCGGGTATGCGTTGGCCGGCGCCACGCCGGGCAACGTGCCGCCCGAACGGCCTCGCAGCACGTCGGCGACTTCGAAGTCGACCATCGACGACTCCATCAGCGCGGCGACGGCCTCATAGATCGCGACGTCGATCTCCTGGCCCCGACCACTCGCCGATCGCTCGTGCAGTGCTGCCAGCGTGCCGATCACGGCGAACATCGCCGCCAGCGAATCGCCGAGGCTGATGCCGGCGCGAGCAGGGGGCCGATCGGGGTCGCCGGTCGTGTGGCGGATTCCGCCGACCGCTTCGCCGATCGAGCCGAACCCGGCTTCGGTTGCCCGCGGGCCGGTCTGCCCGAACCCTGAGACGTGCGTGACGATGATGCGCGGGTTCGTTGCCGCGAGCGTTTCGTAGTCGAGCCCGAATTTCGTCAGCACGCCGGGGCGGAAATTCTCGAGCACCACGTCGCACTCCGACGCCAACCGTTGCACGAAGGCCAAGTCGTCGGGGTTCTTGAGGTCGGCGACCACCGACCGCTTGTTGCGGGCGATGATCGGCCACCACAGGCTCGACTCGTCGACGCACACACCCCAGTGGCGCATCGGGTCGCCACCGTCGGGTGCTTCGATCTTGATCACCTCGGCGCCGTAGTCGCCGAAGAGTTGCCCGGCGAACGGTCCGGCGATGAAGTTGCCCAACTCCAGCACCCGCACCCCGAGCAGTGGTCCGGTTCGTGTCGAAGCGTCGGCGTTCATGGTTGTTGTCTACCGAGTCGACGCTCCTGGCGCGAAAGCGGGAGACTGTCGACGTGCCCATCGCCTCACGCCTGCCGTCGACCGTGGTGCTGCGCGATGTCAGCCTCCGCGACGGTCTGCAGGACGAGTCGCCGATCGCGACCGATGCCAAGTTGGCGATCTTCGAAGCGCTCCTGGCCGCTGGAGTTCGCGATCTCGAAGTGACGAGTTTCGTCCGACCCGATCGCGTGCCGGCGATGGCGGATGCCGAAGCTCTCTGTGCCGCCACGGCGGCATCGGCCGACTCGGCAGGCGTCACGCGATGGGGGCTCGTGCTGAACGTACGAGGTGCCGAGCGAGCGCTCGCCGCCGGTCTCACCCACCTGCAGTACGTGGTGTCGGTGAGTGACACCCACAGTCGGCACAATGCCGGCGCGGGCACCGACGAGTCGCTCGCCGAGTTCGCTGTCTTCGCTCGCTCGGCCATCGATGGCGGTGCTGTGGTCGAGATGACCCTGGCGACAGCGATGGGGTGCCCGTTCGAGCATCGCGTCGATCCTGGGCGGGTTGCCGACGTCGCTCGCCGAGCCGTGGATGCTGGAGCGTCATCGATCGGCTTGGGCGACACGATCGGCGTCGCCGTTCCCACCGAAGTGGCGATTCTGGTCGATCTCGTGAAATCGAGCGTCGACGTGCCGATCGGTGTGCACCTGCACGACACACGTGGGCTGGCGATTGCCAACGCGATCGCGGCGCTCGAACATGGGGTGGCACGCCTCGATGCCAGCGTCGGCGGCCTCGGCGGGTGCCCCTTCGCGCCGAATGCCAGCGGCAACGTGCCGATCGAAGACCTCACGCATGCGCTGGAGGCCATGGGGGTGGCGACCGGCCTGTCGGTCGAGCGTCTCATCGAAGCGGCCACGTTGGCGTGTGGCGAAGTGGGTCGATCGGTGTCGAGTCACGTCGGTCTGGCAGGTCCGCGTTTCGCAGCGACACCGATTCCTGGTGCCAGCTGACACCATCAATGACGGCTTGTCGCCGGGTGGGGCCGGTACCGTGAGGATGATGGGTGCTCCTGACTGGTTGACGAGTACACGTGTGGCGGTGGTCGCCGGAAAGGGCGGCGTCGGATCGTCCACGGTCGCTGCTGCCTACGCTCTCGCCGCTGCCCGTGAGGGCGCCGACGTCCTGTTCGTGGCAGTCGACGGTCGCCCAGGCATGGGACCATTGCTCGGCGGGCGCGAACTCGATTCGAACGATCGCATCCTGCGCCGCATCAAGGGAGCAGGGCAGGTTCGAGGCCGAACCGTCCCGGCCGAGCAGGCTTTTGGTGACTACCTCGAGTTGCGGGGCGTCGGGGGCATGTTGCGCCGAGCCGCCTCCGCAGCGTCGCTGCCGATGATTGCCGCTGCGACACCCGGTCTCGAACACCTACTGGTGCTCGGTAAGATCAAGGAACTCGAAGGTGCACGCGCCGCCGACCTGATCATCGTCGACGCCCCACCGGCCGGGCATGCAGCGTCGTTCCTGCGTTCGGCTACCGGTCTGTCCGACGTCGTCCAGTCGGGTCCGGTGCGCGACCAATCGGTCGAGGTCGACGCGATGCTGCGCGATCCGGCGCGGTGCCAGGCGATGATCGTCACGCTGCCCGAGGAGACACCGGTGACCGAGGCGTTGGAGCTGGGCGAGGAGCTGAGCGCCGACATCGGGCTGACGCTGCTGCCCGCGGTGGTCAACTCGTGTTGGACCGACCGTCCGGGTCTGTCGAAAACTCCGGCGATGGCGGCCAGGTCGCACAAGATCACCCTGTCCGCGTCGGCCAAGGCTGCGCTGGCGTCGTCGACCGATTTCGGTCGCGAACGTCTCGAGCGCCAACGCCAGCAGATCCAACGCCTTGCGGACGGCATCGGGGTGCCACTCATCACGCTGCCACGTCTGGCGACACCACGACTCACACTGCACCAGCTCGGCGAACTCGCCGATGCGCTCGTCGGACCCATGATCGGCGCCACGTCATGACCGACAACGCCATTGCCGAATCGTTCCGCAACGAGGTCGCCAACGCGGAACTCATCGTCACCTGTGGGCCCGGCGGTGTCGGCAAGACCACCACCGCTGCCGCCCTCGGCGTGGCCGCAGCACGCGCCGGCCGGCGCGTCGTCGTGGTCACCGTCGACCCGGCCCGACGGCTTGCCGATGCGCTCGGCCTCGAAGTTGGCGCCGCTGCCGACGCTCCACACCGTGTCACCGGCATCCCCGGCCTCGCCGACGCTGGCACGAAGAAGTCGCACGGTGCAACGGGCGAGGGCGAACTGTGGGCGTTGATGCTCGACGCTGCCTCCACCTTCGACCGGCTGGTCCACGAACAGACCACGAACCCGAAGCAGGCTGCGGCGATTCTGGAGAACCCGGTGTACCGGGCCATCTCGGGGTCGCTGGCGGGTGCGCAGGAATACATGGCGATCGAGCGGCTGCATCAGCTGTACACGAGCGGCGAATGGGACCTGGTCATCGTCGACACGCCGCCGTCGCGTCACGCCATCGACCTGCTCGAAGCACCCGACCGGCTCATTGGTTTCCTCAGCCACCCGGTGTACCGGGCGCTCACGGTCGGCCAGCGGGCCTTTGCCAAGGTCACCAACGCAGCTGCATCGATGTTCCTCTGGGCAGTTCGACGCCTGGCCGGACCGCAGATCGTGGAAGACACCGTCGAGTTCTTCCGATCGTTGGCCAACATCGAACCGGGCCTACGTAAACGGGCCGAGGAGGTGTCCGTGCTGCTGCGTTCGGACGTTGCCTCGTTCATCGTCGTGTCGAGCCCACGAGCCGAGGCGATCGGCGAGGCCGAGCACCTGATCGGCGCCTTACGAGACGGCTCGTTCCCGTTCTCGGGCGTCGTCGTGAACTTGATCCACCCGATGCCCGAACCGTTCAGCGCCGCCGATCGAGCGGCACTCGATCACCTCGACGACGGTCCGCTCGCCGAACAGGTCGCCTGGCACGACGAACTCACCGAGCTGGCAACCGCCGAACGAAAGGAGATCGACGGACTCGCCGACCTCGCCGAGGATGTCGTCGTGGTCGAGCTGCCGCTGCTCGCTGTCGACGTCCACGACGTCGAGGGTCTCATCGGGCTCGCTGATCAACTGGTGAGTGGCAGCTAACGTCGGTCGGGTGCCTGCTCTGACCGAACTCGTCGACGAGCTGTTCGAACGACCCTCCGATGCGGGCGTCACGCTTGCACTCGTGGTGCAGCACCGAGGTGAGGTCGTCACGGAACGGTACGGCATCCAGCCGGAGAACATTTTCCAGCCTGCGATCGAGATCACCGCCCAATCGACGTTGACGTCGTGGAGCATGGCGAAATCGATCACGCACGCGGCCGTTGGCATCATGGTCGGCGACGGTCGGCTCGACGTCGACACTCCGGCTCCTGTCGGCGAGTGGGCAGGCACCACGAAGGCGGCGATCACCACGCTGCAGCTGTTGGAGATGCGTTCGGGCCTGCGATTCGTCGAGGACTACGTCGACGACGAGATCTCCCACTGCATCGAGATGCTGTTCGGCAACAGCGGGCCGAGCCACGCCGCCTACGCTGCGGCGCTGCCGCTCGACCACGAGCCGGGCACCGTCTACAACTACTCGTCGGGCACCACCAACATCGTTGCTCGCATCATCGGCGACATCGTCAGCGGTGGCCCGGGTGGAGACCCGCAGCAGCGGCGAGCCGCGATGGAGTCGCTCCTGAGCGAGCGACTGTTCGGTCCCATCGGGATGGACTCGGCAGTGCCGAAGTTCGACGATGCCGGTGACTTCGTCGGATCGTCGTACGTCTTCGCCACCGCTCGCGACTTCGCGACATTCGGCGAGCTGTACCGACACGACGGTGTCGCGACGTCCGGCGAGCGGATATTGCCGGTCGGTTGGGTCCAGCAGGCAGGCGCCCCCGTATCCCACGACGCCGAGAACGGCTGCGACTACGGCCGCCACTGGTGGATGTGGCCCGAGGTCCCCGGCACTCTCGCCTGTCACGGTCACGAGGGCCAGTACATCGTCGTGGTGCCCGACCGGGAGTTGGTCGTCGTCCACCTGGGCAAGACCGACGCACCGATGGCACCGCAGCTGCGGGCGAGACTCCGAACGGTCATCGAGGCAGTCTGAGTGATGCGTAGATGGTGTCAGCCGTGAACGAGCCGGACGAACTGCGAGCCGCCACCTCGACGGGCGAGGGGGCTGAGCCCGATAACCCATCGAGAGCGATTCGCGGCAGCCTGGACGACATCGACGACGACCGCACCGCCGAGATGGATCGCGACGTGTTGCCCACCGGTGAACTCCCGGTGCTGATCCGCGACGCCGATGCACGCAAACCTCGGTTCCGCCCGATCCGTCTCACGTTCAAGGCGCTGCTCGTCGTCATCCTCGCGGTGTTCCTCCTGCCGCCGGTGCTCACGGGCTTCCGCCAGGCTGCCGACACGATCCGTGGCGTCAACCCATTGCTCGTGCTCCTCGGATTCGTCCTGCAGTTGCTGGCGTTGCTCTGCTACTCGTTGCTCACTCGTGCCACGCTCGGCACCGCTGGTCGCCAGTTGTCGGTCGCTCGAATCGTTCGCATCCAGCTGAGCACGAAGGCGCTGTCGAACATCGTTCCGGGTGGCAACGCCGCGAGTTCGGCGCTCGGATACCGTCTGCTCACACTGTCGGGCATCAAGGGACCCGACGCCGGGTTCGCGTTGGCCACCGCCGGTATCGGCTCGGCAGTGGTGCTGAACGTCATCTTCTGGACCGGTCTGATCATGTCGGTTCCGTTCCGCGGTGTGAACCCTGCCTACGGGCTCGCCGCGCTGGCTGGCATCTTGATCATCGCGTTCGCGGCGCTGCTCGTGGTGGGAGTGATGGATGGTTCGGGTCGAGCCGAACGTGTCGTTCGCTGGATCGCCCGCAAGTTCCGACTCGACGAAGACCGTTTCGCTGCGGTGCTGCACCAGGTGGGCGAACGACTGGAAGAGCTCATCAGCGACCGCCAACTGCTGCGTCGAGTCGTGTTCTGGGCACTGCTGAACTGGCTGTTCGACGCCGCCTCGCTGTGGGTGTTCTTGCAGGCGTACGGCGGCACGCTCAGCCTCGACGCGCTCCTCGTGGCGTTCGGTCTCGCCAACGTGCTCGCGGTGATCCCGATCCTGCCGGGCGGGCTCGGCATCATGGACGGCGCGTACCTCACCGTGCTCGTCGGGTTCGGTATCCCGAGCCGTCTGGTGGTGCCGGCGATCGCCACCTATCGATCTGCGCAGTATCTGATGCCGATCGCCCTCGGAGCGCTCGCGTATGCGTCGTTGCGTGTCGGGCCGTGGAAGATCGAGAAGCGCGATCGGTTGGTTCGCCTGCGCGAACTCGCTCGGTCCGAGTCGGAGAAGGGCGAATCGAGAATCGACTTCGCACTGCGCTTCGGTGGCAAACGGCCGGTGGCCGATCTGGAGTCGGATCCGGCGCTCGAGGCAACACTGCGACCCGATCCCGACGCTGACACCGAACGCGACACCGACGCCGATCGCAACAGCTGACGCTTTCGCACTGCTGCGTGCGCAGCGATACGGTCAGCATCATGACAGTGCACGAACGCCCCTTCGGTCGGTACCTCGAGGACTTCACCCCCGGTGATGTCCTGCGGCATTGGCCGGGCAAGACGATCACCGAGTACGACGACCATCTGTTCTGCATGATCACGATGAACCATCATCCGTTGCACACCAACGACTGGTTCGCCGCCGAGTCGGTCCAGGGACGCAATGTCGTGGTCGGCAACCTCGTGTACAGCTTGTGCCTCGGCATGAGCGTGCCCGACGTGAGTGGCGCCGCTATTGCCAACCTCGAAGTCGAGACGCTGCAGCACAAGTTCCCGACGTTCCACGGCGACACGATCCATGCCGAAACTCGCGTGCTCGAAGTGAAGGAGTCGTCGTCGAAGCCTGACCGGGGCATCGTGAAGGTCGAGACCAAGGGCTTCAACCAGGACGGCAAGGAAGTCTGCTACTTCATCCGCAAGGTGCTGATCTGGAAGCGTGAGTTCGCGCCCGATCGCAAGCGGCCGTACGACGGCACCGACGTCTGGGCCGACTGAGTCGCAGCGCTTGATCGACCCTGGTGCCGTTCTCGCGTGGGGCATCCCGCAGTTGCGTGATCTGCCGTGGCGTGCCGAACGCGATCCGTGGACGATCCTCGTCGCCGAGGTGATGCTGCAGCAGACCCAGGCCGAACGGGTGATCCCGAAGTGGCGGTGTTTCCTGGACGAGTATCCCGATCCGACCGCATGCGCGGCGGCATCGCTGGCCGACGTGCTGCGGCTCTGGCAGGGGCTCGGCTATCCGCGCCGGGCCCGCAACCTGCAACTGACGGCTGCACTGGTGGTCGAGCGCCACGACGGTGTGCTCCCCGACGATCTCGACGCACTGCTCGCGCTGCCGGGGATCGGCCCGTACACCGCCCGGGCGGTGCTGGCGTTCGCCTTCGAGCGTGATGTTGCAGTCGTCGACACCAATATCGCCCGGGTGCTCGCCCGCACGGCTGGCGAACGACTGACACTGAAACGTGCACAGACGTTGGCCGACGAGGTCGTGCCGAACGGTCATGGTTGGATCTGGAACCAGGTGCTGATGGACCTCGGCGCCACCGTGTGCCGACCGACGCCGCGGTGCGATGTGTGTCCCCTCGCCGCGACGTGTTCGTGGCACGCCGCCGGTCGTCCGGATCCCGACCCCGCCGTTGGATCAGCGGGAGTGAGCACGCGTCAGGCGCCGTTCGACGGTAGCGACCGCCAGGCCCGCGGACGCGTACTCGCCGCGCTGCAACATGGTCCCTGCTCGATCAGCGAGTTCGACGAACGGATCCTCGCCACGCTCGTCGCCGACGGGCTCGTCCAGACCCACGACCGGACCGCCCACCTGCCCACCTGAGCCCCACAACCCCGAAAACTTCCGTTGACGTTGCGCTGAGCGCAACGCTGGCGCGCCAGAACGGAGACGGTTGTCCGCTCGCGGCCCGCGCCGCGTACGGTTGGCTCGTGCGTCCAGCCAGAGATTTCTTCCGTCCACTCGCCGTCGGGGCCCCCGAGCCCGTGCGTGAGATCCCGTTCCCGCCGAGTCGGATGATCCACTTCTTCCCGGCAGCCAACGAGAAGATGCGCTCGAAGGTGCCCGACATCGCGCCGACGGTCGACATCTTGCTCGCCAACCTCGAAGACGGTGTGCCCGCCGATCAGAAGGAGGAGGCACGCGCCGGTCTCGTCGAGGTCGCCAGCACGGTCGACTTCGGCGACACCCAGTTCTGGACCCGGGTGAACAGCCTCGACTCCCCGTGGGGGCTCGACGACCTCACCGCCGCTGTCCTCGAAGCCGGTGATGCACTCGACGTCATCATGATCCCGAAGGTCGAAGGACCGGAGGACATCCACTACGTCGACCGCCTGCTGGCCCAACTCGAAGCGAAGGCAGGGCTCACGAAACCGCTGCTCGTCCACGCCATCCTCGAGACGGCGCGTGGCGTTGCGAACGTCGAGGAGATCTGCGCTGCGTCACCGCGCATGCAGGGCCTGTCGCTCGGGCCGGCCGACCTCGCTGCGAACCGCCGGATGAAGACCACCCGCGTCGGCGGCGGCCATCCCGGCTACCTCGTGCGTGCCGATCCGGATGTCGACGCCGAGGGCAACTCCGACATCGAAGCCCCCCGCACCACGTACCAACAGGATCTGTGGCATTACACCATCGCCCGCATGGTCGACGCCTGCGTGACCAACGGGATCTTGCCGTTCTACGGCCCGTTCGGCGACATCAAGGACACCGTTGCCTGCGAGGACCAGTTCCGCAACGCCTACCTGCTGGGCTGTGTCGGCGCGTGGAGCCTGCACCCCGTGCAGATCGGCATCGCCAAGAAGGTGTTCAGCCCCGACCCCGCCGATGTCGCCCACGCCCAGCGCGTCATCGATGCCATGGGCGACGGCACCGGTGCGCTCATGCTCGACGGCAAGATGGAAGACGACGCCTCGGTCAAGCAGTGTCGCGTCGTCATCGAACTCGCCCACGCCCTGTCCGAACGCGACCCCGAACTCGCCGCCCAGTACGGCTTCTGATCACCGACAACCCGAAGCGATGAGTTTCAGCGCGACCCGTCCGCGCGAAGACTCATCGCTTCGACCCACCACCAACCGAGCGATGAGTTTCCGCGCGACCCGTCCGCGCGAAGACTCATCGCTTCGAGAAAGATCACCACGATGAACCCGATGAACCCGATGAACCCGATGAACCCGATGAACCCGATGGCCGACGATCTGCGCCCCCGCCGCTCCGTGCTGTACATGCCGGCGGCCAACGACCGTGCACTCGAGAAGGCCCAGACGATCGCTGCCGACGCGATCATCTTCGACCTCGAAGATGCCGTTGCCCCCGATGCCAAGCCCGATGCACGCGGCAAGGCGGCAGCGGCGGTGCAGTCAGGGCTCTACGGCAACCGAGAGTTGACGATCCGCTGCAACGGTCTCGACACCGAGTGGGGGAGCGATGACATCACGGCCGCCGCCGCAGCGCGCCCGTCGGCCGTCGTGATCCCCAAGGTCGACTCGGTCGAGTACGTCGACCGGGTGGCCGCGTTACTCGATGCAGCCGGTACCCCCGAGGTGATGATCTGGCCGATGATCGAGACCCCGACGGCGATGTTCAATGTCCGCGCCATCGCGGGGCACCCGAGAGTCGCGGTGCTCGTGATGGGCACCAACGACCTCGCGAAGGAACTGCGGTCGCCGCTGGTGCCGAGCCGCCACCCGCTGGTGACGCATCTCGCCACCGCACTGCTCGCTGCCCGTGAAGCCGGCAAGGTGATCCTCGACGGCGTCTACAACGACGTGAAGAACCCCGACGGCTTCGAGGCCGAGTGCCGCCAGGGCATGGAGATGGGCTTCGACGGCAAGACGCTGATCCATCCCAGCCAGGTCGAGCCGGCCAACACCATGTGGGCGCCGTCGGCCGACGACATCGATCACGCCGAGCGCGTGATCACGGCGTTCGACGACGCGGTTGCCGACGGTCGAGGCGTGGTCACCGTCGACGGCCGGATGATCGAGAACCTCCACGTCGACAACGCCCGCCGCGTGCTTGCGACCGCGGCCGCCATCGCCGCCTTTTCCTGAACTGTCACAGTAGGCCCGGCACGGTGTGACAGTTCCTCGCCGCCAGTCGTGACCACTCGCTTTCAGAGTTCCCGGAGTTGGGTGGCGAGGTGTTCGGGGACGACGGGGTTGAAGTACTCGCCTGTGGCGACTTCTGCTGCAGCGATGAATCGGGGGACCCCGGCCGCACGCCATGGCGACACGATGTCGATGTTGAACCACGCCTGGTCCCACTCGTTGCCGTCGGTGGGGCGTTGGTTGAGCCACATCATGTAGGGCAACGGCCGGTCGAACAGCGCATCGAGTCGTGTGAAGGTGTCGAGGAGCACCGCGGCGAGCGACAACCGGGCGACCGTCGAGAGCGACACGACGTCGGGCACCTGCGTGGTCGGAGCGATCGACAGTGCAATCGGGAACGGACTTGCGACCGGCACGGACACGGTCCAATCATCGAAGGTGGTCACGAGACGTTCGCCGGGATCGACTTCGGGCTTCCAGCCGGCGCGCAGTGCGGCGAGTTGACGTTCGGGAACGTGATCGAACGCGTAGATCTGGCCGTGCGGATGGGTGATCGTGGCGCCGATCTCGGGCCCGCGGTTCTCGAACACGAGGACGTAGTCGACGTCGGCTCGCCGTCCGAGTTCGGTTGTCCGGTCGGCCCAGAGGTCGATCACCCGACACGCACCTTCGACGCCGAGAGAGGCGAACGTCGCATCGTGCTCGGAGGTGTACAGGATCACCTCGCAGCGTTCGTCCGGCATCGCCGGCCAGCGGTTCGGGAACCACAGGACGTCGTACGGATCGGGTGCCTCGACGCCACCGACGCAGAACGGGCAACCATTGGATGGAAGATTTGGTCGGCCCTGACGCGTGCCGACGACGTGGACACGCGTGCCGAGATGCGGGTCGATGCGGAGATCCTCGGTTGTCATGGTCTCAGCGCAACGGTCGACCGTCGGTGGGGTCGAAGAAGTGGGCGAGATGAGTTTTGAGTGCCAGGCGGATGCGCTGTCCCATGGCCACGACGTGGATGCCGTCGATGCGGGCGATGACGCGGGTGCCATCGGCCTGCGAGTCGGCGTCGGGGTCGATCATCTCGCCGTCGATCGACACCGGTGGGACGTCCAACGTGGCGTGAACGTGCACTTCGGCGCCCATCGCCTCGGCAAGATCGACCTGCACCTCGATGATCTGGTCGTCGTCGACGTCGATGTCGCCGGCAAGCGCGAAATGCTCGGGGCGCATACCGAAGATGACCTCCGAACCGTTGCGTTCGAGCAGCCCGGGATACCGCTCGACGGCCCCTGCGGCGAGACGCACCCGGTGCTCGGCGAACGCCAAGGTCACCACGCCGTTGTCGACGGTGAGGTCGGAGGCCACGAGGTTCATCGACGGGCTGCCGATGAAGGCAGCCACGAACAGGTTGGCCGGCTCGAGGTAGAGCTTCTGCGGCGGCGCCACCTGCTGGAGGACGCCAGCACGCAACACAGCGACTCGATGGCCCATCGTCATGGCCTCGACCTGATCATGGGTGACGTACACCATGGTGGTGCCGAGGCGGGCCTGGAGCTGGATGATGTCGGAGCGCATCTGCACGCGCAGCTTGGCGTCGAGGTTCGAGAGTGGCTCGTCCATCAGGAACACCTGCGGTGAGCGAACGATCGCGCGGCCCATGGCGACGCGCTGGCGTTGGCCACCAGACAGCGCCTTCGGCAACCGTTCGAGGTACTCGGTGAGTCCGAGGAGCTCCGCTGCGTCCTCGATCATCTTCTTGGCTTGCTTCTTGTCGACCTTCGCCACTTCGAGCGCGAAGCCGATGTTCTCACGCACGGTCATGTGCGGATACAGGGCGTAGTTCTGGAACACCATGGCGATGTCGCGATCTCCCGGTGGTAGGTCGTTGACGACCTGGTCGCCGATGCGCAGCTCGCCCTCGGTGATCTCCTCGAGGCCGGCCAGCATCCGTAACGCCGTCGACTTGCCGCACCCCGATGGCCCGACGAACACCATGAATTCACCGTCGTTGATGGTGAGGTCGAGCGAATCGACGGCCTTCGGCCCGTCCTTGTACCGCTTGCTGACACCGGAAAAGCTGACTGCTGACACGATTGGACCTCACTTCAGTCCGCTGGTTGCGGAGTTCTCGACGAAATAGCGTTGGGCGAACAGGAACACCAGGATGGGCGGCGTCATCGCGATGACTGCGCCGGCGAACACCAGGTTGGTGTCGGTGCTGGAGCGCCCGCCGAGGGTGGCGAGCGTGAGTGTGAGCAGCCCGTTGTCGGGGTTGCCCGAGTTGATGATGACGAGCGGCCAGAAGAACGAGTTCCACGCATACAGGAACCCGAACGTGGCGAGGGCGGCGATCGCCGGGCGGGCGAGGGGGACCATCACGCGCCACAGGATCTTCCACCGGCTTGCACCATCGAGCAGGGCTGCCTCTTCGATCTCGCTCGGGATCCCGAGGAAGAATTGGCGCATCAGGAAGGTGCCGTACGCGCTGAACACGAACGGGATGATCAGGGCGACGAGGTTGTCGGTCCAGTCGAGCTGCAACATCAGTTGGAACAGCGGGATGATCAAGACCACGAACGGGATCATCACCGACCCGAGGTACAGCATGAAGATCTTGTCACGACCCTTGAAGTCGATACGGGCGAAGGCGTACCCACCGAGGATCGACGTGACGATCTGGCCGATCACCACGGCGATGGTGACCAACAGGGTGTTGGTGAGTGATCGACCCAGGTTCTTTTCGTTGACGACCTGGGGGAAGTTCTCGAAGCGAGGTCCGAACTCGCGCTGTGGTGTCGCAGCGCTCACGAGTTCGACGATCTGGTCGCCGCCGTCGATCGGTTCGAACAACCCTCCCACGGTCAGTCGAACGCGGGTGGCTTCGACCGCTTCGCCGTCGACGTCGATCAGGAAGACATCTTCG
>Ga0105055_10002168_pt1 | contig 31137 bp, 18 predicted proteins | sample BON03_FD_78090 | JGI IMG/M metagenome (GOLD analysis project Ga0105055, IMG submission 78090) | Freshwater microbial communities from Lake Bonney liftoff mats and glacier meltwater in Antarctica - BON-03 | ecosystem: Environmental > Aquatic > Freshwater > Ice > Glacier meltwater | place: Lake... | reverse complement strand
TTTAAAGGAAAGTAATGACGTCGTCTTTATTTTTATTAACATTATAAAAAGCATATTTAGAATTAGATACATTTAGATCTTGAGAGTGAATCTGCTCAAGACAAGTTAACATTTCAAATGTAAATAAAAAACTTCGATAACTCCTGCGACACAAAATAGCAAGTTCAGACCTCAAGATTTTACTCCGATTTCACTTCAACTCTTTCATTAATTAAAAATACATTTTACTGGCGATATTGACCATGTATTTTGACGATTTTCCCTCCTCTCTCACCTATCGGCATCTACTTCATAAATTGAATACTGTTTGTAGAATAAATATTTGAAGTTGCACAATTGTGTAACTTGTAAATTACGTAGGCATGGAATGTCCAGAGCGCATGCAAACTTTGCCTTGCCCATCTGCCCAATGGAAAAAAAAAAGGAAGATGGAGTTGAGTGTGGAGGAGTTACATACTTGGGACGGAGTCAGTCCTTTCATATGTAAGAACAATTCGGATATCGAGGTCCCGGGTATGGTATTCCCACCTGTTGGATCTGAAGCCGCTGACTTTGAAGCAATCATTGGTGGGGATAGGCTGGTTACAATGCTTCAACTTCGAGATTGCAGGGAACTTATACTAAGTCTGAGCGATTGGACAAAATTTTTCACGGCCGATAAGGAAACCAATGAAATGAGTATATTGAGTTTGGATGTGACGCGCACTCCTCTTTTTGAACTGCTTGCTATTCCAGATTGCATTAAGGATTTGGATATTTTGACAACTGTAGGACGTTTGGACGAGAATTTGTTTGTCGATGGAAGAGGAGAAAAGCCTAAGAACAAATCATGCAATCCTATTTCGAATCTTTTGGGATATCACGGTGGTGGTATGTATGCGGCGGTTGTGAAGTCCCTTCAAGGGGATTCGTTTAAAACCAGTGCCGGGCTCACCAGTGACCTGGATACCTAGCGGAATTCAATGTTGTATTGTAATATGGCAACTTCCAAGTTCTTTGTGGACTTTCATGTAGCTTTTGGCGCAAGTGCGACATTCGTATTCGTCGTGACAGGTGAAGTTCAGTTGTATTTAGTGGAACCGACACCCAAAAATGTTGCGCTTTTTCAATCTTGGAAAAATGAACCAGGTGTTTTCTTTGGAGATGTGGTTGGAGAATATGCAACTTTTGATATCTCAGAAGGATCGTTTTTCTTTATTCCAAGTTCTTATATTTTTGGAATGTTTTGGCCTCGAAACGCCATTACGCTGGGAACGAATTTTTTGTCGTTGAAAACGATGAAAAACCATTTGAATGCAAATATTGCAGAGATTAATCAAGGGGTTCCTCGAGGGCTTTTATATCCTGGATTCATGGAGATACTAACACAGTCACTAAAGTACTGCGCTTCTGCAGGCCAACCTCGACTTTCCAATGGTACTGGTGGAAACATTCAAGCTAGATATCCCGATGATACATCACAGCAACAACAAATAAAAACGATATATTTCATTGTGAGGAATATATTTAAAGAATTGAAAGATTTAAACGTAAAATTACCAAAGTGGATTAGGTGGATCACCAAGACTGTAATCGATTGTGGGGTTTTAGCTCATTTAAAGGGCGAGGTCGAAGAAGGAATTGAAAGCGATGACTTGATACATTCTTTTGTCAAGTCGTTTATATCGTATGTACAAGTTGGAATTGATGCCAGTGTGAAGCTTATACCATCCACAAGCTCTTTGTCTTTGAACGAGCTTTTTAATTCCGTATATCCGTCATCATCCAATTTGAATTCCTTCGCAGATGTGACTAGGCAACAGGAGAAGAGACAGCAAACTCCAAATGAGTTGATCTCGAAGTTAATTCGTGTAAATGAGGTTGAAGCATCGTCAGTTGCGACTTGTCATCGGTGCTCAAAGAAGCGCCTGAAGATTATCCCCTGTCCAAAATGCACACAATCCTTTTGTAAAAAATGTGCTTTAAAATTGATCAACGATCTGGGATTTGAAGCCTTTAAAGATCATTGTCCATCTTGTTCGAAGCAATGTTGTTGCTTTCAAAAAGAATGTCCTCATGGGTGCACTAGGTCTCATCATTGCTTTCGCTTCTCCAAAACTGCGGAACCAAACCCACAAGTAAAAAAACAGCAACCAAAATCCAGTACCACGAGCTCTGAATTACAAGAAGGACCTGCTCCTATTCACCCGCCACTGAGAAAGCAGGACTCCGATAATGAAGAAGAATCCAAGTATAAGTGTGGGTTATGTCGGTTATATGGTCATAATAGAACAACTTGCCCCTTGATGATGAGTATACGTTTACCATCGAGTGCATCGACGATTAGCAAGAAAAATAAAGTGTTTTTAAGTGTTCCGCCTTCTCACTCGAGTCTTTCGAATTACAGATGCAGCAACTGCAAAGCAATGGGCCACAACAAATCCACTTGTCCTGAAACCGTTTAATACAGTTGTACTACGGTATTAAAAGATAGTACAGTTGAGGTGTTGTTCGTGATGACCCAGGAACCAAACAGGGTGGTACAGAGTTACCTTCGGATGCTAGACAAATCCAGGAGTGCGATTCCACCAGGGGAAGCATGTGCAGATATCCTCAAGCATATCGACAAGGAAGTTGGGGATGATTATCTGGCTGGGACATTAAACCATCCTAAAGTATCTATTTGGGAAACAGTTGACCCCCCTGTGAAAGGTCCTAAGAATTGCTGCGTCATGTCGTGAAATCATCATTTTGAGTATTGAGTCATTGAATTATTTGAATTATATAATCTGGTTTTGTTTTAATTAGATACATGGGTCTTCCATATACGTGCCACGTCGAGTCGAGATTGTTGTCGCAGTTTCTCAACCAACGAATCGATGTCGTCGGTTTCCTTTCCAGCATCTAGGATTTTTGAATCGAAATCAGCTGTTTCCTTTTCGAAATCTTGGGTTTTTGATTCGATGTAGTCTGTCTCCTTTTCTTCTTCGACAAGTTGGTTTTTCGAATTTGGCTTCATTGTAGATCCCATTTCAGCTTGAATTTCAGGAATTGGATTTTGTTTTTGTTTCTCGTTCAGAACTGATGGTGCTTTCTTGGAATATGAAATACTGGTATTCTTCTTATAATAGAAAAGATCCAGCATCGAATTTGGTTCGTTGGGGACTTCTTTGTCAGGAACAAAGGACGATTTACTTTCTGGTATTTTCACATCTATTTTTTCGCAGGCAATATCATGAAACTGGTACGTTATGCCATTCAGTGAATTGAAAGATTTAACTCGCGACTTTCCTGAAGGTCCATCAGATATAAATAGCTTGTCGGTTTCACCCTTCAATATATTATGTACCAGCTTTTCTAAATCGTGTCTTGAGATTTTTGATATATCTGTTACCTCTCCTTTCTCATTGACTAGGAGTTTCTCGACAGATGTCTCTGCTGATAGTGGAACCGGATCATCACCAAAGAGTGGCGTGGATGCAGTTCTGAAGGTTGCCGGCTTTTGATGGTAAATCATTCCTGTGAAGGAACATGTGAGAGAACATGAAGAGATCAATTTCTTAGGCACGCGACCTACATCGGATAACTCCATTGGAACAAAGGCAGGTTTCGCGACGGACACAACTCCATCGAGATGAGACGCTAACAAATCATCTCCCGTTTTTTGACTTTTCAAAAGGTGAAGAGCAGAAACTCCACACACATACACGCCGTCTTCGCTAGCTAAAATAGTGGTACTTCTCCATCCACAAACTACCTGCTTTACAGCGGATGGAATATATACTAGGGATGGAGAGAGCTGAACATCAGAACCACTTGCAGCGACCTGTCCGTTACTGTTACACCCCCACATGTACAATCGTCCATTCGAATCAACTACTGCGCAATGCCGCGTGCCAGCTGCAACGGAATGAATGCGATGGCCTTGAAGTATTTCTTTGGGTACTAGTCGTGTAGCCGTATTTCCTGTGCCCAATTGGCCGTGTTGATTTCTACCCCATGTAAATACCCGACCAGTTTTGGTGCTTGCAATTACAAAATCACGACCACAACTCAAACTGGCAATTTTCTCTGTTGCGAGAGCGGTGATGGGTTTAGGCTTCAGACAAAGACCTGACGAAGTATACACTCCCTGGCCAAGTACATCTCCTTCTCCACCCCAACTGTAAATGGCACCCGCTGTAACCACGCACACTGAAAACGATGATCCACAATGAATGCTTTCAGTTCGACGGTATTTAAGTGTATCAATCGGTTGTGGTGAATGGCATGCACGTGTAGTACCGTGACCTAGCTGACCAGTAGATCCATCACCCCATGAAAATACCTGGCCAGTGCTGGACAATGCAAGGGAGTGAGAGTCTCCCGAAGCGATGGATACTATCTTGATGTTGGCTCCCAAATCAGCAGAGGGACGAGAAAAGGCAGCTATTATTGTCGGCGCTTGAATTCGTTCGGTGTGCCCATGCCCTAGTTGCCCTGTGAAATTCAATCCCCATGTTAAAACCTCCCCAGTCGTCGTGAGTAATGCCGTATGATGAACACCAATGGACAGCATCGCCACCGCTACTTTTGAAACACATTGAGACCAGCATTCTGGGTAGATGCTTATGAGGTCCCTCGCAATATCTAAATCAAGAGTTTTATGAACCGTCTTTTCCTTAGATGCTGGGGTTGAGGCAAAATGAATCTTTACAGATTTTCCTGATTTCGCAGATACTTGATGTTGCTGGAATGCAGCGGAAGCCAGAATAGAAATATTTTCCCTGTGCCGAGCTTGGTTGATTCGCCACATTTCATGATCCAGCATCTTTTGAGTCAGAATTCGTCTAGAAAGTTGTCGTGCAATGAATCCACGGACTAAACGTTGTGCTGTACGGTTTGATTCCAATTTTTGAAGGTAAATAGAATGTTGTATGAATCCTTGCATCCAGTATTGAATTGTTTTGGCAGTATTTTTGAGAAAATGAAAGCGAGAACGCACTTTCTTCATCAACCAAGTTGCCTGTATTCTCTTCGATGACCCAATTTTTAGTCTTTCAAGTCGTTTGCTGGCGAGCTGACTCATTTGGTGAGGATGCGACTGGCGTGTCACATGGCCTCTCCACGCACTTTGCATAGTTAATGTTGCTTCAACTTTCTTCCAGTAGATGCGATTGCGAATAAGAAATGACCTGCCACAGGATTGAATAACACACACACACTTTGTCCATACTCTAAAACGATTCCTCAGAATAGAAGACCGAGCTACGCTTTGAATCATGGAAGCTGCAGTCTTCAAGCGAGATATATATAATCTGGATCGGGATCCTCGAAGAAACGACTGTAAAATGACCGCGTTCCTTTTGCCTTTTGCTAGGTGATGTTTCGCCATCCAAATAGCAGCATACTGGCTAGCCACTTTAGCGTGTTGAATATGAGCAAGATATGCCTCCCTGTCTCTCTTTGACCTCCAAGCAGATTGAACCTGGTCCAAGCCTTTTTGTAGGCCAAGCAACATATTCCGAGTAACCACCATTCGGACACATGATTGAATTAAAGTAGCAGCTGAAATCATGTTTCGAAGCTTGACTTCCCTCAATGCCTCAAATGTTTGAATCATTTGCTTGCGAATGAAAATTTGCGTCGTTCCAAACTGTAGAAAGGAGTCTAATGACTCCATGTTGGTTGGTGATGCCTTTCCTGACCTTTGAACCGATTGTACTAGCTTCCACAGATGACTCACCAGCACTTTACAAGCATCTTGTGGATTACCGTCAGACAAGTTCAATTCCGCAGGTGTTTGCAATTCAGGTACAATCAACGCAAATCGGGAGTAAAATTCTTGATATGATGTCCTAAAACTGAAACCAGAGTGTCTTATTCGAATCGAATCGAGCACACCTAGATATCTCAGCTGGTGCATGACGAGATTGGGGTCCATGTATCCGGACCTTTTCTCGCCATTGGCTTTCAGGCATCGGACAAAATGAGGGGTAGTACTGTAAAGCGCATCCATCAGTTTGTGAATATCGTCTTTGAACTTGGACCCAAGAAAAGCATTGGCGCCGGAAAAAGTAGACCGTGTGTTTTCATTTTCATGGTCATTGAAAAGATCACGAATTAATGTCACACTGCTCGTCATCATGAGGCCTGTTATGTTGCTTTCCAAACGATCGCGGTTTTTACTGAGGAAATCTGCCACTGTGTATATCACAGGAGCAGCCGAATGGTTGATTACGAATGCACTTCCATATTTCGTTTGCTTTATACCTGCTCGTTCGTAAATGGCTGACTGTACATGGACTTGGTTGAGTTTATTGAGAAATGTTTCATCAGATGATTTTGGAAACAAACATGCTTCATCCAAAAGACACAAAACACCAACTGGTTTCTTCTCAATCAGTTCAATAATCTTGCTATTATCCTCAAATACGATTGTGGAGTAATCAATGCATTCTTCTTTGTACAACTTCTCCTCCATTTTGAAAACATATGTGGTGAACAATTGATGCAACATCTCATTCGCAAAATTGATACAAAGTTGCTCGAAGCCATTTTTTTGAAAAACTTCAAATCCAAATATATCGAGTATGCCAATGTATGATTGTGAAGTAGCCTCATCAGTGTTGAGCGTTGAGTTTATTTGCTTCACGATCCACCTAAATAATTTCCCATACGTTGCCTTTGCGAGAGCATCTATACCTTCGTATCCTCGAATACGGTCCAAAGGTGACTGAATAACCGTTTTACCAGTTGTTGTTTCTCTTACTACAAGATGTCGCACAAGTTGCTCCAAATTTAACCCAAACATTTCTGCTACTACTTTTGCGTGAGCATTTCCAACTCCGTTCTTAACGGAGCTGGTGTCCCCGTCGTCGCTCAATTCGATATTTCCCAAACTCATAACACCAGAAACGATTTTAAACACTGAGGCAACCTTTTCTTCGTTGAAACCAACAACTTTCATAGAAACGACGAGCTCCTTAAATCCCTGTTTGTCATCAATGACTCTTGAAAATGGTGGAGTTGGAGGGCGGGGAAATGAATTAGCAATTTTCAAAAATTGCTCAGCATGCTTCTCCTGCATTTCAGGATTGAGGTATCTGTACGAGACTTTTGGCAAGAGTTTCAAGGTCTCCTTTTCTTTATTGCTGCTTCCTTCTAACAGCTGATAGAAGATATGATAGTTCCTCTCTCCAATGACATGGTTTGTGATTCTGCTTTTTTCCAACAGAAAATCTTTAATCATTCCGCCAACTATCGAAATATCCCCATGATTATCATTCATCAATATTTGAATAAATTTACCAAATCTTGAAGAATTATCGTTTCGAAGAGTCTTGGCATTCCCAAAAGCTTCCAAAACAGGATTTGATCGAAGAAGCTTGACTTCAATTCCTGTGTCTGCTTGACGACTCGAAGAACAGCTGGTAATGTATTGCATGATTTGCTTCGTACTTTCAGTTTTGCCTGCTCCAGATTCGCCAGAAATAACCACACTCTGATTCGCCTTCTGAGAACAAAACGTGGAAACTGCATTAGCTGCGACTCCATATATATGAGGCGAGGCACTACCCTGCAATTCATTTTTGGACGCTTGGCGATACTGTTCGATGTACACTTTATCGTAAATCGATGTGCCGTTTTTATCAGTGATCACTTTGTACGGATTTACTGCTATTAGTATAGGTCCGGCCCAAGTATAAATTTGCTGTTGTGCTCCCCTGTGAAACCTTGCTTGTACGCTATGAAGCAAAGTAGCATCATTTAAATGGGCAAGGTTGACAAGATCATCAACTTCATCAACTATATTTGTGGGATGTATATCAGTCACTTGACATTGAATAGTTACTTTCGGTTCCCAATCAGTCTGCACGGTTATATGTCCATCTTGGTTCATTTCAGTGACTTTTCCTGGAACATAAACTGGTTTTGATGATCGCTTTGCATCCATCAGCCGACCTCTTCGGTATGCATCGGATTCATCTCCGTACGGATTGGGCACCCATATGCTTAATCCCGGCTGGAAGAACCTTGCATCCATTATCGTGTTACCGTTGATTTAGATCCGTTGGGAGAGGGGGGCTACGTTTTCCGAAATTTCAAATTTTATTAATATTTCTAATTACTTGTTCATTGGGGTCCAAATCAATAGTGGCTGCAGGACGCAAGAGATTGGCAAGTAATCCTTGATTTGATGCCAATGAGGTGTGTACTTTGCCATCTACCACCTCAAATGTCCACAGGCCTGGTACCCCACCAACACCGAAAGATCCATCCGGCAAAACGGATCCAGATTTACCCTCAAACGAAATGACTTTATAGTGCTCCCCATCGATATGCAAAGCAGCCCAGTGGTCAAGCCCAATACCTAGTTCTCCAGGATGCTTGAGCATCATCGACTCGAAATCCGTGCATCGCAATACGCCATTGCTTTGTACTTGGTCTAGATGAGGACACAACAAGCCTGGGAGTAAACCTAAACCGCTCACCCTAATATATTTCCACGAGCTGTCATCCCTTACAACCTCATGGTCTACCATTGCTCTTTTAAAGGAGGTTGGATCTCCTGAATCGGAATGGCCCCCATCAAAAAACATAATAGCACCTGCTGATCCACCACACATAACCGCTCCTCTTTCTGAGGCTTCGCGCAGCAACCTGTCAACCCCGGTAGCAGCAAAACGATCCATGGCGAAAAGAGTGTTCCCCCCAGATCCTAGGATGACATCTGCTTGAGCAATTGCTTCTAATGCATCTGGTTCTGGGTCGCATAATGCTATATCCACGCAAGTTACTATACAGCCTGCTTCTCTCAATAGTTTTGTTTGTATAGTTGCCTGTTCTGGTAAATCGTAGGTCGCGGTCCCGAGATAGACCACCTTCAAAGTATGTGATCTATTGGCAAGGCGTATGATGGCATTGCATGTCTCGGGAAGACCCATCGAGCCCAGGCCAGATCCACAAAGGAACGCCCGCATGCTACTTATCTATAATTCTAAATAGTGGTACAACAAGTATAGGTGGGATATTTTTTATTATTTCCAAACACAAAACAAATTACAAATTGTCGGATTCAATGGAATCAATCACCATCACTCCCATCGAAACGGTGTCTGAGCTCACATGGGATGTACCAGGTAGCAAGTCCATCACCAACAGGGCTCTCATCCTAGGAGCTCTTCGGGAAGGTACCACTGAACTCAACGGAGTGCTTCACAGTGATGACACCCGTCACATGCGAAATGCCTTGAGTGAGATGGGCATCGATATTGAGGATACTAGTCCAACCTCGCTCCGAATAAAGGGTGGAATGAGCCGCTTGAAAGCGCCTTCGTCCGCTATATTCATAGGTAATAGTGGAACTTCGGTTCGTTTTTTAGCGGCCTTCGCTGCACTTGTGGATGGGGATGTGACTTTTTTTGGGGACGAACACATGGCCAAGCGCCCCATCAAAGACCTCGTGGATGCATTGGAACAAATGGGAGTCGATGTTGACTGTCCAAGTGGCTGCCCGCCAATCACCATCAAGGGCCATGGATTGCCGGGCGGCAAGCTGAGCATGTCAGGCACTAAATCCAGTCAATACTTTAGCGCACTGATGCTGTCTGGAAGTCATGCTAGAAAAGATATTCATATTCAAGTCAAAGGCACATTGGTGAGTTTGCCTTATGTTAAAATGACTATCAAGATGGTAGAGGAGTTCGGAGGCAAAGTAACCCATGACGAAATGAACAACTCCTTTGTTATCAAGTCTATTAAAAAACACACTGGACCTGCTGTTATGACTTTCGATATTGAACCAGATGCATCATCTGCTAGCTACCCATTTGCCTTTGCGGCAGCCACCGGCTGTGCAGTAACCGTTCCTAGGTTAACAAGTTCTAGCTTACAAGGCGACTATGGATTTGTTAGCGTCCTTGCTAAGCTAGGATGTACGGTAAAGGAGGATGCTGATGGCACCACCGTAATAGGTCCTTCGAAGTCCAAGCGCCTCTCTGGAATTGAAATCGATATGTTCCATATATCAGACACTGTCATGACCCTAGCTGCTATTGCCCCGCTGTGCTCGAAACCGGTACTCATAAAGAATATTGCCAATATTCGGATCAAGGAAACAGATAGGTTGGAGGCAACAGTGACGGAATTGAAGCGTCTTGGTCAAAAGGTTGAATTTGGTGATGATTGGTTGAAAATTATCCCTGGTGAGTCCCTAGTACCAGCTGAGATTCAATGTTACGCTGACCACCGCATGGCAATGAGTTTTGCAATTTTGGGTCTCGTTGTCCCTGGAATTACGATTACTGATCCAGCCTGCACATCAAAAACATATCCTGGATTCTGGAAAGACCTCCAAAAATTCTTTATCTAAATCTCAAAATGTTTGATAGGATTTTACTTATTATTATTTCTATTAGCAGCGAGTGTTTTAGTTCGTTTAGAACGACCTCTTGGTTGTACTGGGAGCATAGGACCAATGACGCGCTTTTCGTGAAAACCTTTACAGCGCGCCCCATACGATCCAATGGTGCACAACTTGCCTTTTCTTGTGACACGGTTTTTAAAACATTCCCAAACTCGCTTGGGTCTCAGCATGTTCAAAATCTTGCTTTCAATTTCCTCTCGAAACGGAATCGACGTTTTGTCTGCGCAAGTGAGTTGCATTATCAACGCTTTTCGAAATGCTTCTTCCGGGGCACTTTTACCGTTCGCGTGTGATAAAGCCCACTCATTGTAGCATGCTTCCGAAAGGATTCCTGAAACATCGTAACCGAAAGGGGTTTGCCTGATGAAGGATTCGAATACACTCTTTGAAGTCCGTTTGACTCCTACTGTAACTGGTCTAACCTGGGGCAGCGAATAGTTGTCGATTGATGAAAAGCTATCGGTTCTCGTGCTGTAAGGTGAATTGGAGGGAGATGGGTAATCCTCGTCGTCGACTTGAGCTGCGAATTTCTTCACGTAGTCGTCGTGGTCGTTCATTTAAGATTTACGTTAATTCAATTCGGTTTTAATGGACGTTTTCTTTACAGCGCGCGAATAACATGCCTTTCATTTCAATAATAAAAATCTCATTGAAATCGATGCTCTTTTGAAGCTGAACGAGTACATTTTGAAACTTCTGATGACGGTATCTAAAAATTCAAGTGCACATGTTTCGTCCCCTATAGTATTCCTTAGATAACTTCTAATCAGTCTGAATTTCACAATCTCTTTCACGATTTTCATTCACAATTTCACTTTACCCATGTGCAGAAATCAACCCAATTTTGCACATTGCAAATGATGCTTCGACCCGACAAGAAGTACACACCGCCTTTGATATATGGAAATCCACGAGTTAAAATTACTTAAAAGACGAACAAAGAATAAATGTGCATCGGTGTGATAACATTTTTTTCTTTTCTCCCATTTTTCTGGCACACAGTCATGGGGGGCTAGCCTCCTAAACTTTCCTGAAGGACATCTAGAAAGCGTGCGTCATGGTTACTTCAAAAAAGCGAAAATCTGAAACTCCAAATGAGAGTTCATCGAAACAGCCAAGGCAAGAGTGGTCGTGGGGTGAAGAAATAGATTTCCCCCATCATTTGTATCCGCCAGTGGAGCTGATCGAACAGGAAGGAGACAAGCATGAGGTGCCGCAATCGACCTGTCTCGCACATGGTTTAACCAAGGAGAATCTCATGGAGCTTGATTTCATATCAGTTTCCAATCCGTACTATCGAAGTGCGGCTCCGATGAAACTTTTTAATACAGAACAAGTCAACGCACTCATTCCGGAAGTATGGGCTAAGGCCTTGTTAGGTTTGAAACATAAATGGCTTGCGATTAGAGAGACGCGTAAAGCTACCTTGGAGCGGAAGAAGGTAAATCCTGGGGACATTTTAACTCCGTGTGCAAGGGACTTTGTTCTTGGTCGCTATGTTGATTTTCGAAATACTCTCAAGCCGGTAAAAGCCTGCAAGGAAAAAATAATCGACATCGTGTATCGTTATAAAAATTGTTGCTTGTTGCAAGATTCTATCCCCGAAACTAAAACGTTGATGTTTGTTTTGCGCTATTGTTTTATCAATCGCATTCGTTTCGAGAAGTTGCTTCCGACTCAACAATTGGTGGCACGGGCTATTGGGGCGCTAGACAATACTACCAAAGTATTTACAACCGGGGGATGCGTTGAACTAATCGGATCGTTTCTTGACAAGGACGATGTGATGAACTTTGACCAGACATTTCCGCAAATGAAACTGAGTGAGTATTCATCATTTCTAAAAGCTCGAGAGGAATTCAATCACTATTTGTCGGCGAATAACCAACTTGTTTTGAAAGTACCAAAAAAACTGATTGAACATTGGCGACGTCATTATGTCAACAAGAAGGCGTTTTCTAATGAAATGATAATGGAAATGATCTCTTACAAAAAAATGTCGCCAGACCAACGAAGGATGTTGCTGCAACAGGAATTGAAACTACGAAATCTTGAATTGCGACAAGACTCTACACTTTGTAAACGTTTTGTGGAAAATAGTGAACCATTCCATGTGAAATATGTAGTAGGAATTATGAAGGTGACATCTGAATTGTTCCGACACGCTGGATATTATTCTTACCATGATAAATTTGACGAGAAATACAGGATGTACCTTGAAAAAGGAGTTTTCACTTACGAACAAGCACTTGATACTATTATCAAGGATATGAACACATTCTTCTCCGTATCGCGAAAGCAAGATGGCGCGAGACGACGGTGGAGGTGACATATACGGACCTTGTTCCTCAAAAACTATACTCTTGTTTATTAAGAAATTAGCATTTGATGGCAATTGCTTCCTTCTTACAAAAATAAAATCAAAGCGCTTCTTTAATAACTTTAGCAAGGAATGAAGGGGACACTTCGTCATTCATGTAGGATGATGCGGCTTCAGCAATGGGAAGAATCTCCTCGTCTGTGACGTCCTTCCTCATTCCTATTTGCGAAAGCGAAGAGTGCGAATCCAGCTGGTGATCGCCCTTCAGTATGTATTTCAAGGTTTGCTTGTGGTCCTCACTCCAAAGATTCCAAGACTTGCCTAGCATGATGGAGGAAACATCGTTGTAAGATAATGGTATGGCATCACAGATAGCACAAGAGAGCGCTACATGTGGCAGTCCAGGAGAAGCGGATGCAGCACCTGCGAACCTACCCAGTTCCGCGCTCAACATCGCAGTAACAGATACTCGATCATCCAATGAAGAATCCCAGCTTGTTGAAAGTAGAGATGTTGCATGACTTAGAGAGTTGCCCTGAGAATGAGAAAGCGCGAGGATTTGACCCAACGCAGCTAACTGCGCATTTCTAAGGGTGTTTTCGAAGGCGGTTCCGAATAAAGCTGCTTTATCCTTCTGACCAGTCGATATTAATTGAGGGTCTAGCATAATCGAATTCGGTATGATGGACTCGTCGTTGGCTTTGTACCGAGTCTCTGCAATGTAGTTTACCCCTGTCCATAGTGACGACGCCTCAACACCTACTTGGAGTGTGGTTGGAATCGTGATAACGGGAAGAGAATCTCGGAAAGCAACATTACCAGCTTTGTATTGCCCCAGTTCATATCTATCCAACTTATTCCAGAAATTGCCGCACCCGACAAGTGACGCGACTGCTTTTGCTACATTAAGTGTGTACTCGTCACCGAGTGCAATAACTGCCGTACAACCAGTTCTCTGGCACATATCAAGTCCCATATTCACATTAGCAACAAAATCAGCGTCTGGTCGGGACATTAGCGGCATGCCTACCATGCCGTTCGATTGAACGATGTAGTTTAACATGGGAAGAACAATTTTTTCGTTTCTAGCTACAACTAGTACTTTTGATCCTGGACGAGTGAGTTGGCTTATTTGGTTTGGAAGAGTTTCTATCAGTTTTCCTACCAACAATGGCACATGCTTCTTGCCACTTGGTGACCATACATTCATTACTAAGTTAATCCGGGGGGCTTTTCAAGAGTTATCAAGTCTCGATTTGTGTGTACTTTTCGAGTCTTTTGAGACGGAGAGATATGGATGACAAAATTCAAGTCCGCGTAGCTCCTGAGTTCGAGGAGAATGAAAACCAGAAGCCGTCGCTTGCGTATTGTATGGCTTTGATACTTAGGGTTGAACCGGGCGATGACCTAAGCCGTCATCGTACTATTGTGAGAGCACTTTTGAGAGAGGGCTTATCGGTGGCATTTCTAGATGAAACGGAAGACTCGGACAATAGCATGGTCGTTTTAGTGGATGCTTGTGGAGTGAGGACCGAAGAATACGAAGAGGACGAAGCGTCGAATCTTTATCAAGAATCGGCGCGAGAACTTCTGATGAAGGAGAGAACGGACGCGGCGCAGTCGGTTCTCAGAAAGCTTGCAGGTGTAGATGTTCCACTTGTTTCTATTCAAGACTTGAACGAGTCTGAGGAACTATTGTTAACTAACCGTATTGTTCATCGGGCGTTGGATAAGATTAATATCGACAAGGAAGGAGTTCTTCGACCGTTTTATTTGATATATGGTGGGAAACGAACGACCCCCTATGAAGATGTAGTGCGGGACATTCTACCATTGCATGATATGGTTTGGAATAAATCATTTTACAGTGGGCTTACATACAATGCGGAACGCGATGGAAAAAGTTGGGAGGCATATTTTACCTTTTTGTACAAGACATGGTTGGAACAGCATCCTACGTTTATCAAGGTAGAGGATTTACGATGCCATTTTGGAGATAGACTATCTACTGCGATTGAATTTGTGTTGTTTTATCGGAAGTGGGTGTTTTGGCTGGCTTGTTTCACTACATTGCACTATGTACTGGTTCGTTTCATCAGTTGGGGTGTTTATGTTTTCAATTTGTTTTTAATCGGAGTTTCTATTTGCTGTTATTGGGGTCCTTCATTTGCGCATCATTGGGACCAGAGATATATCTACCTGTCCCAAATGTGGAAAGAGCGCCACATTCTATTGCCACCTGCCCACACACCCAATCCATATCAGAATAGGAAATTGGAAACCTATGATTCAAGGTCGTTGCTAATACGGAGAAGAAAAGTGAATGTAAGTGATTTTGTTCGTATTTGGACTGTTTATTGATTTGTGTTTAGATTCTTACCGGATTCATCGTTTTGATCAATATTATCATCTTGGTGCCGGTGAGTTTAATATTCACTCAGTGGTATGTTTATGGTAAAATGGCGCCGAGTTGTAAATGTTGTGACTTCTTTCTGGAAAGTGGGATCGGAAATGGAACCGTGGAACCGATGGATTTGAACAGAACTGAGTGGGTTTCCTCCTGCTACAAGGAGTACATGCCATTAATTGACGAATATCCTATTCGCGTTAGTTTGCAAGTCGATGAATGCAAACAATATCTCAATTGTTTCTCTAGCGATGTGTCTACTGTTGGAACAGACAGATGGTTGTATATTCTATGTAAGTTCAACAACATTGTGAAACAGCTTTTTATTTATAAAGTGGACTTTAGTGCAAGGAGTTTTCATGGGTCTGATACTGGATGTATTTCAAACTAGTATTTTCAGAGTCATTACCACAGCAGTAACCAGAATGGAAGGTCACGAATTCCTGGAATCATTCAACAAGTCGTTGATTCGTAAACGATTCTTTTTTATATGGGTGAATATGTTCTTTTGGTATCTTTCCATCACGTTCGTGTACGTACCATTTGGAGAAAAAGTTCAAATTTGGCTGGAGGATTTAGGTTATGGTGTAATCGTGTCTCCGTGGGGATGGAGACCGAACAAAATTCGATTAGATGAGGCGTTTGTGACACCTGTTATTGTCACCGCATTTGTTAACGCAGTTCTGGACACGTTTGTTCCGATGCTTGTGGGCAAGCTAAAAATGAAACTGGATGACAATAGGAGAGATGTTCGAAGACTCCTGGCCAAAAATAAAGAAAAATTGGCTTCAAGCGCACAAAAAATAGCGGACACTGGCGAAGCATTAACACAAGCAGTTAAACGTGCAGCTAGGAACAGTGTTACAAGGAAACGACCGATGCTCTCTAGAACCAAACCTCGAGTAAATGAAACCAACGGAAGTATGCTAAGTCGCAAACTTGCTGCTTCACGAAATTTAATTTCATCACCTACGACGCAACTGTTCCATATGGTGGCAAAAGGTGTACCTGATTCGGTATTGGAAAATGTGTCCTTTTTTGGAACGACGCCTGACTTAAACAATATGGATTCTACTGATGTACTAAGACAAACTTACATGTCTCCATTTGAGGAGAACGATGAGTATTTGTTTGTGGTAATTCAATTGGGCTACATTTCAATGTTTTCAAGTGCATGGGGGTTGTTACCTTTTGCAGCTGTATGTCGCTTAATATTTTCGTTTAGGTCTATATGCTTCAAGGTGTTTTTTGCATCAAGAAGATCGTTGCCTATTGGATCACCTGATATTCAGGAATGGATCCGATGTGTATATACTACGTTCCTCCTAGCCATACCAGTGATAAGTGCTCAGTTTTCTCTGGCAACTGGGTCTTTTGATTTCGTCGTCGTTTATACGGGTTTTCTAGATTCCAACTGCACAGAAACCCTAACAGAGTTTGAAATGATGATTCCAGGTTGTGATGAAATTTCGATTACTGCGAGAGTGATTTTGTTGTTTGTTTTGGAACATCTCTTAATGGGATGTTTCTTGGTAGCCTTCATTCAAGCGAGCTATTGGAGGAAAAAAACATATTCAATGAAAGAAGATCTGACTTCATTGACCATTGAAGGGCATGATGAGGATTTAGACGAATCTTTAGTCCCAAATTTGCCTGAATTTCTAGTCGACATCTTGATGAATTATTTGAAGGACGAATCCGACGGTCTGGACGATAATAACATAAAGGAACTTTTTCAAAGTCTTTTGCAAGATCAAGTCCCGGAGACAACACTGAATGATATTACTTTCACAGCAATTCATTGTCTACAACAACCTGGAGAAACGCCTCCTGCCCTAATTTCGCCTGTGCACGTTTTGAAAGTGATTGACCACATATATAGCGATCCTTTGATAAAGCCCTACTTCTCTAAAAACCCTCGTTGGAGCAAATCCAAAGTGTAACGAGACATTAGAATCTTCTAAAAATTTTCATTTATAGGTGAATTTAGTAATAATAATAAAGTACCTTGGTACTTCAATTTTCGACAAGAGAAGAATGTTTGAATTTGAATTGATTTTGTCTTAGTACTTGCTTACCATTAACTCTATTCTAGCGTCAAGTGGCGTGCACACTTTTCACACGTTTTTCGACATACAAACTTTCCATTTAATAATTGATGGGGTTCCGAAATTTGGAAGGTACAGGATTCGAATGCTGTGGCGATACCGCTGGGATTGTGGCATTTCCAGTCAAGAAAACAAAACTAGGATCTGTGATGCGAGAGAATGAGGGCCATCCGATATTTGATGGTGTACTTTTACGTGGTGATTGCTACATCATACTTTGTACTCAGTTGAAAAAGAGACAAAGCAGAGTTGGTTCGCCATTTAACTGGACTGTATTTACATGGCGTGGATCCAAAGCAAGTGCTCTTGATTACGCAACATGTGGAAACAGGGCACTGTCTTTGCAGCAGAAGCTGGTGGTAAATGGGACACACAGAGACTGCGTAATAGGAACCGAAAATGAAGGAAGCGAAAGCGACGAGTTCAAAGATATCATGGGAGTTCAATGTTTTGAATATATGGAAGGAAGCTCTGCGGTTGTTCCATCGGTGGTTAAAAAAGCAGCCAACATTTCTGCACGGGTTTCCAAGAGAATTAGCAAACTGATAACCAAGACTGAAGTTCCGACCCAGAAAGATCCTCTTTTGATAGATTCTGAGCAACATCAAACTCCTAAGATAAATCATCACGTATCAACCAACAAAGGAAGACGTAAAGTTGAGAAAACTGTAGTAGCGTTACAAAAAGAAGTTGCGCCTACAGATATATCGCAAGGCGAAGAGAAGAATAAACAGATATCGAAAAGCAGAAAAAGTTTGCATAAATCAAATGAAAAGAGCAAAACTCTTGGTCGCAAAGTAACTAAAAGTTTGAAAATGACTCTTGGAGGATTTGAAAATATGAAAGGCAGTGAATTTGAAGGATGCGGGAATACTGCAGGTGTAGTGATATTTCATATAGTTCGCGGTCGTGACTTAGAACGTGTGGAAGAAAGCGATGGTGTATATTCGGGTATGTTCTACAATGACGATTGCTACTTGATTCTTCACTCGGTCCTAAAAACAGAAGAGCAGCTGAAAACGGGGGGATCTGAACTGGAGTGGAGAATATTTACGTGGAAAGGAATCAATGCTTCCTTCATCGAAGCAGGTCTTGCTGGCACAAAAGCAAACGTGTTGTTTACGAAACTGGTGTCCAATGGCAATTTTTATGACTGTAAGATTGTGAAAACACACCAAGATGACGAGCCGGAAGAGCTGATCTCCTGTCTCCAATGCTCCAAGCTGACGTGTCAACCAGGAAAACGTCAAGCAAAAGCAGCACCCCTCGCGAGTAAAAAGTTCGGGGCTCTCTTGGAATCTCCTAAAATGTTTGAAGTAACTCTAGAACACTTACGTCGGATTCCGATTGATATCAAGGTGCTGCAGGACAATATATGTTATATCTTGGATACAGGCAACCAAGTATATTCATTTGCACCCTCCAATGTGGGACGCGTGCTAACCGCCTACGCTGAAGAAATGGCTCGAAGAAGATGCAAGTGGGATTACAAGAAAGCGGTAAAACCGGTACATTTGAAAAGCGCCAGCTCTTCCAAAGAAATAGAGATTTTTTATCAACTTTTGGAGGATCTGCATCAGGAGTTTCAACCATATCAAGAAATGCGATGCCCAGTGCTTTACCGTGTGGAAGATAATCTCGCGGTAGAAGTCGCAGTAAGTGACTACGCACTGATCGATAGCACGTTGATGGACCCTGGCAGTGTATACATTCTTGATTGTATTAGTGAGGTGTATCTGTGGTGCGGCAAGAATACGGATCCATTGGCGAAGTTGGAGGGGGCGGAAGTTGCCCAAAGAATGATCGACGAGGACGAGAATACTAGACCAACCTTTCTCACAGTGGATGTAATTCGTGCATGTATTGAACCCGTGTACTTTAAAGAACGTTTTTTTGGCTTCGACGACTCAGACATGCTTGAAGTAGGAGGCGCCCACTCCCCAAGCAGTACCATGACCCGCACCAATATTGAGCGAAGACTTTCGCAGGAGGTAAAACGCGTCAGGGAGCTCTGGGAATTTGAGGAGAATAAGGACCTCAAATTAACAGAGGATGAGTCCGCTACTTTGAAAAGCTACACAGTGGAGTCTGATGGAACTATCGCTAGCGTGTCTACCGATCACACAGGAATCTTAAGTTCCGGAATGATGTATTTGTTTGTCTTCAGTTGTAAGGCTAATTCACGACATCTTATTTTCACGTGGGAAGGCTCGCAGAGCTCCGTTGCTCTGCGCACCACTGCGGGTATTATTGTGCCAACATTGTTGTCTGAATTGGGATTGAGTGGGACACAGACTCAGTATTATATGCAACAGGGTAAGGAGACCGATCTCTTCTTGCGCATACTAGCTACTCAACAAAGAATGTTGCTTGTCTACCGAGGAGCTGCTGGCGGAGGTTACTTGAGAAACACTGATCAAGAACATCTTGGATTCAAAATGTCTAATCAAGATAGAATTCACGTCTTTCAAGTCAGTAATTACAACAATGAAAAATACACGAGGGTCAACGAGGTTCATGTACCGACATTACAAGCAAGAGGAATGCATCCGGCCATGGGATATGTTTTCTTGAGATTGAAGAAGAATGAGAATACGGCCACTATTGTGAGAGGAGGTTTAGAAAGCTTCAACTCGGACAAACTCATTCGGTGCCTCGAAAATGTCTACGACGGCAAAATCAAGGTTAGTGCAAATGAGGCGAAAGAACTCAATTTGAAACACATGCCAAACATTCTTACTTGTTACCCAACTCGGAGAATTCGACTTTTTGAAGTGTCTTACGATCTGAAACAAGTAGGCGGGTTGTATATCCAAGAGATTAGTGATTTTTCACAGAGCGACCTTAAATCAAACCGCTGTTTTTTGCTGGATACTGGAACGACCAATGTTTACGGATGGTACGGAGATGATACCTTAAGACTTGAACAGCTTGAGCTGGTAGCGGATGTAGCTATTTGGTACGGGACTAAAGCCCTAGATAAACCAGTTAATATAGCACTAGTAGATCGAGGCTTTGAACCAAATGAATTCATTTCTTGTTTCGCTGAAGGATGGAGGGATTTTGCAAATAGAAAAAAGCAAGGATTATATGTAGAACTGCTACAGTATCGACTGGATTCGGCATTAGCTCTTGCTGATATGGCGGATTCGGCTAGATACGAGTTGGAACATCAGCCAACTACGAAACCGAAAGACACGAAAAGCAGGCGAATTCGGCCCTTAACTAAAACCAAAGTTGTGAAGTTCATTAAGGGCAGCGTGATCTCAGTGACGGATAAGCTCGGCAGTAAAGTAGAGCTTGGCCTTCGTCAATCACTCCATTTCAAAAATGTTGGCAAGTCTTTGAAGATTAATCAGGAGGTGTGTTCGGTCGATGCTGTGCTGGAGGATATCAGGTCCGGGAAGGTGGATTGGACGCTTTATCGTTATAACGGACTGGATGAGATTATCTTCTGCGACAGCGGATTAGGTGGTGCAGAAGCTGCTCAAGAAGCACTGAATGGCGACGAAATTCAATACTGCCTTCTAAATGTCAAGTCGGAACATCTGGACAAAATGATGATGGTATACTTTGTACCCGATACAATGTCTCCTAAATTGAGGGGCCTTGTTAATATTCATCGAGCACCAATACTAGATGTATTTGGTCCTTTCAACTCTGAAACTACCATTCGAGAAACAGAAGAATTGACGAATGAGTTCATTTTGAGCTTGATATCATAAAATGAATAAAAAATTGATTTATAAGTTAGTTTTCATCTTCTCTTTCGTTTTCATTGAATATGATGGGGTATTCCGTACTGTAGATTTGGCAGTATTTGGTACCACTAAATCAAATGCACCTGTTCCCGACTGCAGCAGCTGACCCAGACATAATCTGGCGGACACCGACTTGAGGTTATCGATCTCACCTTGCAGCGCTGATTGAGTGAGAAAGGCTGCACTCGTCTCGAAAGTAACTCTGACAAAAGGAGATGGACAGCTTGAAATTCCTCCTCTATTCAGTGCCCTGTATCCTCCTTCGAATGTCATGTAATCTGCTACCAATCCAAGGTGTCTAGGATCCACTCCGATACCGTAAGCACCGAACACACCGCCTACTTCTTTTACAATCGCAGCTCTAGCAGCCTCGACTCCATAAGTTTTCAAGAAAGCACCAACGTTATTAGCATCGATTTTATTGATTTCAACATCATCTGCCAATTCAAATGCAGCATGAAAATTGGTGCCAGCCGTAGCGATGGACAGACTGCCGTCTTTGGCTTCCACCACATATGCATTCTCAATATCCTTGGTGTGTTTCAAGACAGCTTGCTCGGCTGCTTGCTCTGCTAAACCCACCACCAGCAATTTCTTACTGGAAGCAGGGAATCGAAGGCGCACGATGATGCTGGCTGGCTCTGAACCTACTGCAGGGGATGTGAAACAACCATCCCAGCACTGTGCTACTCGAACAATGTCAGGCACTTCGACATGCGCCCAACTGTCTGGCATGGATTTTCGTGTGTCTTTAATCTTGTGCAGTGACGCCAAAGGATCTTCGGATTCGTCTTCGGATTCAGCGGACTGTGCTGCGTCAGATTCGTCACTGTCATCATCGTCATCATATCCATCGATTTCTTTGGCTTTTGGGTTCTTATCATTGTCATTATTCTCGGTGGGTTCCTCGACTGGCTGGTCGTCGTTGCTGTCATCGTCCTCTTCGTCCTTGGTGCCTTTGACAGTCACTCGCTTCAATACGTTGCCGCCACGCGAAAGCTCCTTCTTCACCATGCGCATGAGAATAGGAAGGAAATTCTTTCCTACTAAATGCCCAACTTCACCCAAATTCAGGTTGAACTGTTTCTTAATTGCTTTTAGAGGTTGGAGCACCAATCGAATTTCATACTGGCGAACCCAGGTCCCTTCCCCTTTGTTCATTGCACTTGCTTCAGAAGCCACACTTCCAAACTCTAGCGCGCCAGACCTAAGCGATTCTCTTCCTAAACGCTCTGTTACTTTGATACCTCCACTTGCCGTATGAAGCAATTCCGATAAGTGCAGCTTGTACATGGACGATTTGATGTCCTCTGCCTGCGCTTTGGTGACGTTGGGTTTCAGTGGAAGAATCATCGATGGAGTTTTTTGTGTCTGAGAAGCCGTCATAAGCAACTCTCGCATACGAGGAATACCAAGGGTAACATTTCCAGCTCCATGGCCAGCCAAATGAAATGTATTAAGCGTCATTTGGGTACTAGGCTCGCCAATACCCTGAGCGGCAATTACCCCTACGTTCTCTCCAGGGGCTACCATGGAACGCAAGTACTTGACCCACACCAGTTGCTGGAGCGTGAGTGCATCATCTGGCGATTTGATAATACCATGAGGATTCGTCTCGACGTATCTATCCAATTGAAGTTGCAGTTTCTCACAAATGGCTCCTAAATGAGAATCAGGAACCAATTGACTCATCACGGGATCTGGCATGGTAGCGAACAAAAGGCGTCTGTCATCACACATCAATGGATATCGCTTGATGATATGGTTGTCCTCGATAAATACCAAGTCTACTGAATTATCCTTCTTGTGTGTTTTCGTAATTTTAACCTTACGAAGACCTGGCAAGAGTGAAGTTTCCGCGAAACTCGAAGTGGTTTGCCTCTTCGGTCGCCTAGCAAGACCATATGCCCCAGAAAAGATTGCAATATCACGACCAAGTTTTGCAGATTTAGCCTTTGTTTTGGCAATGTCGGCATATAGTTTTGGAGCTTTCAAAATATCAATTCCAGCTCCTGAAAGATCCATCTGACCGTGCTCAGAGCCCACTTGAAGTTTCGCAGCGAGGGCTTTATAATTGGAGTATAAGAATCCGAGTGTGTCATCACATCCCTGTAAATAAGAAGTGTTCACTGCATCCAGTCCATCTTCTCCGTATAAAAATTGAATGCACGATCCATCAGACACTCTCACTGTCCTATCATAATGAACAGACAGATTCTCCAAATGTTTCACTAAGCAACGTTGTAAATACCCGGATCGAGCTGTTTTCACTGCAGTATCAATGAGACCTTCTCTTCCAGCCATACAATGAAAGTAGTATTCTTGAGGACGAACTCCTGTTAAGAACCTATCACTCACATATCCGCCTGCTCTCGGAGTAGGATCGAACGAGGAGAAACAAGGCAGAGACTTTCCAGCAATAGTACGGGGAACTCGCCGACCTTCAAGTGCCTGCTGTCCCAACGCACAAGATACCTGAGAATGATTCACGAGAGATCCTTTGGCCCCAGAATAAATCATCAAGGAGAAACAATTATCAGGGAAAGGCTTTCGCTGTCCCTTAGGTAGACAATCTCCAATGATTTTCGATTGCACTTTACTAGTGGCAACTTGCATCTCAGAATCCAAGATAGCCTCCGCATCTTCACCGTTGTTGTGAACTCGAATCTTGTCGTGCAGAAGCTGTGCTAAAAGTTCGTTGGATATAGTGCGTTTAGCTCCCACAAACTTAGCAGAGACTGCGAGACCTTGTTCAATGGAAGAACGAATATTCTCCGTACGACCTTCTTCAGCTGTTCTAGTCAGAACTAGATCCTCTATGGCACAAGTATGACCCCACTTTTGACTGCAAAAGGTAAACAAACGACCGAAAGCGGATAAAAGCTCTCCTGCTGCATTTGGACCATATAATTCTAAATATAAAGTGTCAGTTTCTGAATGCAGTACAAATAAATAAATTTGGGAATTGCGATCTCTCGATCCTTCAAATGGCTATTAAAATACAACCACCTGTAATCATTTATTCCAGTAAAATATATGGATAACTGAAACGTATGCAACAACTAGATTATGCAATGCAACGTCCCTTGTATCCAATAAGGCATCAATAATGAAAACTTACCATATACACTATGCACCAGTCCATGCTTGGATGCACCAAATTGGGCCTTGTCTAACACACCTGTACATAGGCGTCCTTGTCTGAATATAACTAACGTCTCACCAAGAGGTCCGGCCTCATCGCCGGCAAATGCCAGGAACTTATCACTTGGTCGCTTCGCTCCTGAATAGTCTTTCCATGCAGCAGCCGGTATTTTAGATTTCCGAGGTCCCATTGAAAGCAATTGCTCAGGATCATCAGTTCCAATGAGATGCATGATTAAAGTGGTGATCACTTGTTTTCCCGTCCACATAGCTCTAGGTTTCAAAACTGCTGGAGGGACCATTTTGATATGCGGTGACCGTGAGTTCATTGCAGCACAGGCAGCGTATACCATCTGCGTGTACTCTTCCTTGGAGAGAAAGTTGCCAAGGCGTGTCAACATCACACCCATATCGACATGGTCCTGGATAAGTCCCCGCAATGGAGATCCATCGGTGGTACTGCAGTACTGGTGATTGGTATACGCCACCTCGTAAGCTTCTGCTCTGCATAGTTCTGACTGCGGTAAGTGCAAGTTAATTTCATCTCCATCGAAATCAGCGTTATATGAATTGCAATTCGCGTAATGTAAACGGATGGTTTGCATTGCAGGGTTGTTGATGACTCTGACTTTGTGGGCCATCAACGAAGGTTTGTGCAACGTAGGCTGTCTATTGGCCAGCATGATATCTCCAGATATAACATGTCTCCAGACTTTTTTCTGGCGCATCAACGTGAGAGGGGCGTGTTGTTTGTTCCGTTGTCTTTTGAACAGGCCATCATCTTCACCAGGTTGAAACCTTCCGGCTCGAGCAGATCGAGCATCCGTCAACTGCACTGTGTGCACATTCTGTAAGCTACTCGCTATATCAGCTCGCTGTCGTTCGTCACGTTTGCTTAGATCAATCAGATTACCATCCTCGTCTTCCACGAATGCAGCACCAGGCCATTGATCAGCCCCATTCTCCACCATTTGGGCAAGTTTAGCAGAGTTCCAGGAGGTAACCGGCTCAGGGTAATACAACTTGGTGGCAAATATCACAGGCAATCCTACTTCATCCGTCCCGATATAAGGATCTGGCGAAATCACCGATCGGCAAGCATAATTGACACGTTTCCCCATCATGTTTTGTCTGAAGAGTCCTTCTTTCTTTTCCAGAGCCTGCCGCACACCTGGTGGTGCATTCATGCCCTTGGCTTTCGATGAATCGAGATAGCTATTGACTGATTCTTGAAGATTCACCCATAGTTCCATTGAAGATTGGAGCACAGTGGTGTCCCTCGATGCTTCATTGTCTTCCGTTGATTTGTCAGTGTAAACGGTCGCCAGCTGATCATTGAATTTGATCACTGACTGCAGTGCTACTGTATGGGGATGGTCGAAAGTCATGCCCTCCATAAAAGCAGGGGGTCGAAATCTGGAAGGTGGAATGGCCAGAGTCTGAAGAAAAAAACAGTGGTATCCATGAAGATCATCATCTCCTATTCCAGGTGAGCCCCATATTCTACTAGCAATCCCCTTTTCCACGGCCCACAATTTCTCAAAATGCGCTTCAACTTCAGCTGCGTGTAAAAACACTTCGTTTGATTTGAGCACCAAGTTCGTATCAACTTCTTCTTCATCGTCTTCGTCGTGATCCAATGCATCTTCACATACATTGGAAGAATGCCGTAGTGTCCTGAATATCTTTGCATAACCCGCCTTCCGTAATCGACAAGCTGCCTCTCCGCAATTTTCGCACGTTTTCGGTTGCTTGGCTAGAAATTCAGCTACCAATTCACGCCAAAACGATCTACAATGAATATGCATTTGAAAAGGTTCTTCTCTTCCTGTTCGTTTTTGAAATGAGTTTTTATCATCTTGAACTTGTTGGTTCTTCAAAAAGACGTCGCGGGCGTGAGATTCGTATTTGACTAAGATGGCATTAACATTCGAAGTTTCACCATCACCGTTCTTGACTCCTGCTTTAGATATTAAATTATCCAATTCAGATGCTTCTTCGTAGAGATTAGCTTCCAATAGCAGCAATTTCGTCCTCAATATCTTTGTCTTTTGCATCGACATTCGAAAACTGTTGCATTTGAAACACTTCATCATCAGCACTTTGTACATGGTCGGGAATACCAAAGGATTGTACACAGGCACAGTGAGTTCAATGTGGCCCAAATGTCCAGGGCACTGGGTATTGTCAAGTCCACAAGTAGGGCAAGCACCCTGGTTTCTATCAGTGGGTCCTAGAGTCGGATCATAGAGTCCGTCCGGTACAGGATGGCCTAAAGCGTCGTAAGAATGTGGATTCAGTATTTGCTTCACGCTCATCTTTACAACTTCTTCCCTCGTGAAGAAACCGAACTGGGTAGTCTTGGGTTCCATCGTGAAGGTGAACCTCCCCGAATTAGATGGTTCTGGCAGATCAGCAAAAGAAAGTGTCATTTGAAAAACGTTTGATATCTACGACTAGACACTATATAAACTTGAGAACAACTTTTACAGTCCGGATTCGCTCTCTTTTGGATTATTGAGTATCGAATGACGGATTACCAACCACTTCAAATTGCTGCAATGAATGGACAATTGTAAAAGGATAGCCCCCCACGCACTCATCAAGACTCCGAGTGTCAAGTGTCAAGTGTGGAGGGTGTTTTTTATTCGTAACCGAACGAAGTTGATATGAAGCGACTGCTTGAAGTGATTCATGTTCGTCGAAGATGTGCGTATGGCCGAGGCATTGACATAATGAAGGAGAGGCAACAGGCGATGGTGGTTGCTCATCGAGATGGTCTTCCTGTTCCTCGAGACGCCTTAATTCTTTTGGAGCACGAGCCAGTTTTCACACTAGGACGAGGAGCGGATGTTTCTAATGTTCTGTTTGACATCGACAGTAAAGAATTTGATGTTCGACGAGTAGAAAGAGGCGGTGAAGTGACTTTTCACGGTCCTGGACAGATAGTTGGATATCCGGTACTCGATTTGAGAAGACATACCAAAGATTTGCACTGGTACATGCGTCAAGTGGAGGCATGTATCATTGACACGCTGGATATATACGGAGTCCATGGCGGTCGGAAATCGAAATATACAGGAGTATGGGTAGACAATACCAAAGTAGCAGCTGTAGGTCTAAACGCAAGTAAATGGATTTCATCTCATGGTTTCGCACTCAATGTAACGACTGATTTAGATTGGTTCAGCAAAATCGTCCCCTGTGGTATCACAGAAGTAGGTACTGGAGTGACGAGTTTGGAGCGCCTAGGCGTATGCCTGGGAGAATTAAATAGAGTGAAAGTCCAGCAAAATATAGTGAAAAGTTTTGTGAAAGTATTTGAGTATGACAAGATATACTTGAACGAGATAGATTGAGCATATAGATTCAGTTTGTCATTCTAGGAGTCAGATTTTTTGAGCGCTTTATTTGGGTTTTCAAAAGGACCTCCACCAATTGAAACATCCGCAGAACGTTTTTGGAGATCTGGGTTAAGCCTCATAGGTTGAATGTTTGAATCGATGGATGTCGCTTGTTCGGAGTGGTTGAAACGGCCTTTAAAGGCCCAAAGCCCTATAGCCGGATTCGGAACAAAATATACCTGTTCATCGCCCACAGTATTCATCCCAGGTTTCAGAACATCCGGATTGTAGCGTTGGAGCATCGTATCTAGATCACTAAAGTTGTATCCTACTGATTCAATCTCTTCCTTCGATAAATGCCCAGGACAATAAGTGATCGAAAACCTACCTTCGGAGGTTCCGTGTATCAGATGAGCAGCAGCACTGAGGTTTCGCATAAGATCTCGGCTATTCGTTAGATGTTCGAGTACTTCGGGGGTTGATCGATAGCCGAATTTTCGAATCATTGCGTCAATCTCATTATCCTCCCCGAATCTTTCTACGCCAGGTGCCAGTACTATAAGTTCTCCTCCATCAGCGATTGCCATTCGTGTCCGATACACAGACTTATTCCCCAACCATGTGGATTTGAACTCTTCAGGATCCAAATACACGACCACCTTCTTTAAAGGAGCATCTAACAACGAAAAATTAACTTTGAGAGACAATTTAGCAGCTTGTTCGAAGCAATCCCTTTCTCGGCTTATATATAATCCTCGGGTTTGAAGTACCTGCGGTCCCTCACTTGACTGTTGTAGTTTAGGCCCAATGACAGTTTGAAAGTAAACAACATCCAATTTATTCTTGAGGAAATGTTCTGTAGCATAGTCTAAGATTTTACGCAATGGGTTGTCAGCTCGCCCCATCATTCTTTCCATTCCGTAAACAGCGCCAATAAAATGTGAAAAATGAATGGCCTTGCTTCCCCCAACGCCCACGAAAAGGTTTTTGTTGTAATTGGCCATTCCCATCACTGCGAGTTTAAGATCCGGATGATTCATATTCATATTCAAACGCACCTTCGTGAGGAACTACTTGTCCTATGCTTAGGACCAGGTCATGTCCACCATCCCACACCAGTTTGTTTAGTTGAGCAGGCCATTTCTCTTTCACTCGGCCTTCTGATGCTTCGAGTACCAATTCTTCCGGCACTAAATGTATTTCAAAAATAATTCTAATATTTCTCAACACGTACCCTCCCCAATTGTGACGACATCTTCTCGCCAATTGTGAACTTTGAAAAGCGACAGAGGAATTTGCCCAAACATCTGTTTGATTTCTTTTTCGCTCATTGGATGATGCGTTCCAAGTGCGGGCATCACTGCGTCAACACGATCTCCGTAATATTCATATACCATTTCTGTGATCTCACCTGCTTTCGAGTGATATCGTGTGAAATCTTCGACCCATCAGTTTCGAAGTGGACCTTATTTTTCGATAACTTACCTGGTGGAATCACTAAAACCTTGGTTCTTTTCTTTTCACTCTCTATCGTGTCGAGAGCTTGGAAAACTAATCGTCGCAAATCATCTGCTTGAAGATTGCTTGTCTCTGATCCTGAGCAAACCAACATTCGAAAACACGAGTGGGGGCCTACGATACAGTTGTACGGTTATTTTCGTGCACTATGGACGAGACGTCTCTGGTTACAGCGGAAGCTGATAGAGTATTACAGCGAATTCGTAGCATTCCTCGAAACCCTTTGTCGAGATCTAAAGGCAGTCAGAGAATGCATTTGGAAGAGGCAGAAGAAGGTGGACGTTCTGCTTTGTCCCTGCTCAATGTACATCGCCAAACTCTCGACGAAGACCTCGTCAAAGCCAAAATGAAAGAAGACCGTTATTCACGGGCAGTGAATTTAGAACCGCGAAGTCCTGTTAGAACGAATCAATTAGAAGAGTGGTCTCGTAGTAGAAGCAACAAACGTGCAGAACTGATTGACAGTGCATTTGAAGCATGCCAACAGGCAGTGGCGAATATTACTGGAATTCGGCAAGGTGCTGCATTATTAACCACTGGAGGTTATATTTTTTCTGGGTGCAATGTTGAAAGTCATGACCACGCCATGGACACGAGTGCGGAGAAAATGGCAGTTCTGAAAGCAGTGAGTGAAGGGCACACAACGTTTGAGTGTCTGGCTATCTGTTGGGATAATGAGTCCGATCGATTTCCAATTCCGAGTGGTGCATCGCGGCAATATCTTTCTGAGTTTGGAAATTTCGATGTGATTCTGGTGAAAAATGACATGCAACGCACTTGCAAAGAATTCACCACCCATGAACTATTGCCGTATGCTCCGGAAATGGCCAAGGAAAATAGAAGGCTAAATCTTTCCTTATCGAGAAGCCCAAGAACGCAGCACCAATCCCCGAAGAAACACATTAAGAAAGAAGTGTCCAGAATTCCAGTTAGAGATTGGAGCGTACGACAGGTAGCAGATTGGCTCGAGGCTGAATGTGACTTACCCTCATATAAATTTAATTTCCAGCAATGCAGTGTAAATGGTTGTATGTTGCTACAACTGACTCTGAGTGATCTTCAGGAATTAGTTGGAGTGCATCATCCGTTGCATCTCTCTAAGTTACGGCAAGGGATTGAGTCCTTGAGGAAGCGTGAGGTGATTGAGCATGGGGCCAAGTCGAATACGATGAATGACGTCGTAGATGTACTCCAAGAGAATGAAATTATGCTAGTGGCTCGTTTGAAAGAGGCATACGACGATACAGACAGGAACAAGACGGGTAACCTGACAGTCAAGCAATTACTAGAGGTGTTGGAACGCTTGAACTGTCAAGTAGAGGTAGAACATATTCATGAATGGATCTCAAGACATGATCCCGAATCGTACAGTCTCTCGTTTCCACAATTCGTCCACGAATTCCTTCTCCTAATGGAATCGCAAAATGATCCTGAAGAAGGAACCAACAAGAAGTTGCTTATGAGTTCGACGGGGCACATTTCTTGCCGAGAAAACTCAAAGTACAACGAGTGGCTAGAAAAACAGCAGACACGTGATAGCTTGAGACTTCTTGGAGCTCGCTCGCCTTCACCAAGTCATGGAAACAACAGTGAGCTCGCGTTGTGGGTGAAGGAAGAGACCCGGTCACCCATGCCGTTGCGTACCAAGAGCGGCATGTTGAGTCGGGGACCCGGAATCATGCCAGAGGAGTTCGCCAGATTGAAACGGCTGTTCGACAGAGCTGACAGAGACCGTGCTGGGGAGCTAACAAGGAGTGAAGCAGCAAAAGCCCTTAGTCAAACAGGAATGCGTGTTACCCCAGTGGAATTTGGGCAGTATATGCGATTACAGGGGCTTGATAGTTCATGCCCGGTGGATGTTTTTGAATTTGCCAGGGCCTATTCATATTTTCTTCACCAGCGGGATATCAAAGTGCCCAATGAGCTGTTTAGTCCAGTTAAACATGGAGAGAACACTGTGGCTCTGGGTGACCAACGAAAATGGCCTGTTGTGTACGAACCGTTCACTTCTGCCAAACACAAGAAGCAACGAGCTAAGCATAATGCTGCGAGGAAAAAGAGAAAACACAAGCACCGATCTTACAGTTCCTCAGAGAGTGGCAGCTCTACTAGCAGTGATTCATTTACTTCTGATAGTGGTAGTTCCAC
>Ga0105055_10002166_pt1 | contig 31160 bp, 33 predicted proteins | sample BON03_FD_78090 | JGI IMG/M metagenome (GOLD analysis project Ga0105055, IMG submission 78090) | Freshwater microbial communities from Lake Bonney liftoff mats and glacier meltwater in Antarctica - BON-03 | ecosystem: Environmental > Aquatic > Freshwater > Ice > Glacier meltwater | place: Lake... | reverse complement strand
GAAGCCATACCGTTTGATAATTTTCCTGCGACATAAATTGCACCGATAACCATTACAACATATGCGCCTTTTTTTATTGTTGAATTTTCATCCAAAATCTGTTTAATATCTAGCAGATTCATCTTCGGCTTTTGTTTAATTCTTTCTTGCATTTTCTTTTTTTATATATGTTATAACCTTGTCTCCGATATATAACACCTTCCTCTCCGCAAAAAAAAAGCAAGTCATACGACTTGCTTTTTTTGTATCATTACATTCGATTTTATCTTGGCAACAAAGAAATCATTTTTTGGTATTCTGTTTTGAATACACCTGTTCCTTGACAGCCCATTGTGATTTTTGCATTTATAAAATGATCTATTCTTCCTTCTGGATTTGGATGTGTACTCAAAAATTCTGGTTGACGCTGTCCACTCCCCATTTTCTCTAATTTCTGAAAAAATCCAGCACCACCAGAAGCACTATATACTGTTGGACATAAATACATTACAGATCTATTATCTGCTTCAGTTTCATGTTTTCTAGAAAATTTCAAGCCAACAATTGCACTTGTTAATTGTTGAAGCATTGCACTGTTACCTAATAAAACTTGCTCAATAACCTGCATTCCAAACATCGCAGACATCTGTCTAGTAGAATGACGCATATCAGCATGTCCGATTTCATGTCCCATCACACCAGCTAATTGATCTTCCGATTCCATGAATTTCAAAATTCCTGTGTAAATATAAATGTATCCTCCAGGCGTACAAAATGCATTTAATGTGCTATCATCGTGAATAATTCTAAGCCTCCATTTAAAATCATCTTTTAAATCAATTTTACCTGAATTTAAGATGTTATCTCTTACTTTATAGACATACTGATATACATCTTTGTATTTTACTGAATCTAATAATGGGTATTGGGAAGGATTTCCATCAATTTCAGTTGCAACCTGAGCACCCAAATCTCTATCTTGTTGAATCGTAAATAAGTTGATTCCTCTACCTTTATTTTTCTTGTTAATTAGACCACAAGATGAAAGGATTAAAGTCATCGTGAAAAAGAAAAAAACTACATTTTTAACAGTCATCGTTTTGTATTTTTTTGTCTATCCAAATGGATAAAATAAATTCAGAATAAAAGTAACAATAAAACTTATAGAATACCCTAAAACAAGCTCTTTTGGAGTGTGCTTCTCTAAATATAATCGAGTCGTAATAACAAGTCCAGCTATGATAAAAACAAGTGCTAAAATTGAAATTTTAAAATAGATTTGTTCAAAGAAATATGCCAAAACAAATCCTGACAAAATACCAACTCCTGCAGCATGAAGACTAATTTTTAAAAACCGATTTATAACAATAAATAAGCTGATTATCAACGTTCCAGATAAACATAACCCATAAATAAATTTAGGTAAATGGAAATCATAAGAGGTTAATATATAAAATAAAAAAAGGCATGAAAGACTCATGATCACTAATGGTATTTTACGTTCTTCCTTATTTTCCATTTCTACAGAAGAAATAACATTTATTTTTTTTAAAAACAAATATAAAATACCCGGAGAAAAAACAGCAAACATAAAATAATAAAGAAGTAGAACTATTTTATTTTGTAGTGGGATTAAAAACAATGAATCTCCTGCTGATAAATCTATCGGCTGAGAGGGGGAAAACATCACAATCATCAATGCATAAATCGGCATCAACATTGGCATCATCACCCAAGAAATTATCTGTGCTAGAGTTTTCATTAAAGCTCTTTTCTTAAACGTGCTACAGGAATATTTAATTGCTCTCTATATTTAGCAACTGTTCTTCGTGCAATATTATAGCCTTTTTCTTTTAATAATTCTGTTAATTTCTCGTCTGTCAAAGGCTTGTTCTTTTCTTCTCCTTCAATTGCTTCTGATAATATTTTCTTCACTTCTCTTGTAGAAACCTCTTCTCCAGTATCAGTAGAAAGTGATTCAGAAAAGAAATATTTTAACGCAAATGTACCATGGCCCGTTTGAACGTATTTACTGTTTGCAACACGAGAAACAGTTGAAATATCCAATGAAACAATTTCGGCAATATCTTTCAAGATCATTGGACGCAAATTCGTTTCGTCGCCCGTTAAAAAGTATTCAAACTGATACATCATAATCGCATGCATCGTACTTAACAAGGTAGTTTGACGTTGCTTAATTGCATCAATAAACCATTTAGCTCCATCCAATTTATGCTTCACAAACATCACGGCATCTTTATCCGCTTTTGACGTTTTTGCTCCTTCAGAATAAGTACGTAACATTTGTTCATAATCACGGCTCACTTTCAATTCAGGTGCGTTTCTTCCGTTCAAGGTTAGCTCCAATTTCCCTTCAGTTTCGATAATTACAAAATCAGGAATAATCTGCTGATGATTCTTTGGAGCTTCTTTCATTGAACCTCCTGGCTTTGGATTCAATCGAATAATTTCATCAATTGCTTCTTTTAAATCTTCATCCGTAATTTCTAATTTCTTCTGAATTTTATCGTAATGCTTTTTTGTAAACTCGTCAAAGTGATCTTCTAGTATTTTTTTTGCTGTATAACGTGTGATGTTTCCATCGTGATCACGACTAATTTGCAACAATAAACATTCTCTTAAATTACGCGCTCCTATTCCAGCAGGATCTAGTTCTTGCACCAAACTTAACACTATCTCAACTTCAGGTTCGGTAGTAATTATATTGGCTGAGAATGCTAAATCATCAACTATAGCTTCTATTTCTCTATTCAAATAACCAGATTCATCCAAATTACCAATAATTGTATCAGCAATCATAAATTGATTGTCTGTTAAATCTAATAAGTGCAATTGCTCTGTTAAACTTTGCTGAAAAGATTGTTCTCCTGATAGCGGAACGACTCTTTCTTCATCGTCTTTACTTGCATTATTCGTCTGTGTTTTATAATCAGCGGAATCATCATCAAAATAATCCGTTATGTCAAAATTATCGTCATTATCTGAATCATCATTGCTTTCAGAATCATCCTCAAAATTATCCTCAAAATCCTCTTCAACCTCTTCTAGCCCTTCTTCCAAAGCAGGATTTTCTTCTAATTCCTGTTTAATACGCTGGTCTAATTCCATCGTAGGCACTTGCAACAATTTCATTAATTGAATTTGTTGAGGAGATAATCGCTGCTCGAATTTTTGAGAAAGAAATTGTTTTAAAGCCATTAAAATTCAGCGTTTTGAGGTGTTCTAGGGAAAGGGATTACATCTCTAATATTAGACATTCCAGTTACAAACATTACCATTCTTTCAAAGCCTAAACCAAAACCAGCATGAGGTACAGATCCAAATTTACGTGTATCCATATACCACCATAATTCATGCTCATCGATATTGAAAGCTGCACATTTTTCTTTCAAAATATCCAAACGTTCTTCTCTTTGAGATCCTCCTACGATTTCTCCAATACCTGGAAACAAAACATCCATCGCAGCAACTGTTTTACCGTCATCATTTTGACGCATGTAAAATGCTTTAATCTCTGCTGGATAATCTGTTAAAATTACTGGACAATTGAATTCTTTTTCAACTAAATAACGTTCGTGCTCACTTTGTAAATCAACACCCCAAGCAACATCGTATTTGAATTTTTTCTTTTTATAATGATTCGATTGCAACAAAACTTCAATCGCTTCTGTATAAGTTAAACGTTTAAACTCATTTTCAACTACAAACTTTAAACGATCAATTAATCCTAATTCATTGCGTTCATTTTGAGGTTTTTGAGCTTGTTCTGCAGCATCCCTTTCATGTAAGAATTGCAAATCATCTGCACAATTATCTAAAATGTATTTACTAATATATTTTAAAAATTCTTCTGTTAAATCCATGTTGTCTTTCAAATCATTGAAAGCAACTTCTGGCTCTATCATCCAAAATTCTGCTAAATGACGAGAAGTGTTTGAATTTTCTGCTCTAAACGTTGGACCAAAAGTATAAACTTGTCCCAAAGCTAAAGCTGCTAATTCTGCTTCTAATTGTCCAGACACTGTTAAGTTAACTGCTTTACCGAAAAAATCTTCTTTGAAATTAACAGTTCCATCTTCATTCAACGGTGGATTAATTGGGTCCAAATTCGTTACACGAAACATTTCTCCAGCACCTTCTGCATCTGAACCTGTTATGATTGGTGTGTGTAAATAGAAAAACCCTTTATCATTGAAAAATTTATGGATTGCAAACGCTACATTGTGACGAATTCTGAAAACTGCCCCAAAAGTATTTGTTCTAAAACGTAAGTGAGCTTGCTCTCTCAAGTAATCTAAACTATGCTTTTTAGGTTGCATTACTGTTTTTTGAATGTCATCAGGATTTGCTTCACCAATAATCTCAATTTCAGAAACTTGCAATTCAACCGCCTGACCAGAACCTTGAGATTCAACCAAAACTCCTTTTAAACCAACAGCTGAACCAGTTGTTATTTTTTTCAAAAGAGCTTCGTCAAAATTTTCAAACTCAACAACTGCTTGTAATGTTTTTATAGTTGAACCATCATTCACTTGAATGAAACGATTGCTACGAAAGCCTCGCACCCAACCTTTAACAATTAGCTCTTTACCTACTTCAGGTTGAGCAAAAACATCCGCAATTTTTATCCTTTTCATCATCTATCAAATTCGTAGGGTAAAAATAACGCAAAAAAACGGTATTTTGTTTATTCAGAATGATGAATTTAGAATGATTTAAGAAATTTTAGGAAAGAAAATAATTATTTTTTTAGAGCTTTAACGGACTTAATAGACTTGGCCATTAATTCGATGATGATTTTTTCTGAACCTTCATCGCGACTTCTAAAAACATACGTCACACCGTCAATTACTTTCTCGCCGTAAACGTGGTAAGATTTATGAGGCACTCCAACTGTACTAGAAGCTTTATCGCTTCCTTTAGGCATTAATTCTTGTTCGTATAAAATGAAATCTTTTTCATCTATGATGTACTTAATTTTATAAAAATCAAGTTCTTTTAATTCTTTTTTTCGGGTTACAACCATATCGGTATAATCTCCCCAATCATCAATTAACATGTGAAAATTCGATCCAACTTCTAATTCCCATTTAAAATCATCCTCAGCGTGCGTAATTTCAGGTTTCGTTGAAGCTCCGATATTTGCAGTTTCATCTGGTAACATTATCATTACTGGAATATCGTATTTTTTCAAGCTAAACCCTTGAAATTCATAATAATCTTCATTCAAAACAATTCCAGAATCATCTTGAATATCGTTCTTGATATTGTCTCCACAAGAAGAAAACAAAAAGATACTTTGAACAAAAAGAAAACTATAAATTAATTTTGATTTCATAATTGAAATGAATTAAAATAACATGACACTTGCAAATATAAAGAATTATACCAACTATGTATTCAATTTAACTCAATAATAATTGAACTATCTTGAAGTTACACAAGTTATAATAAAAAAGATTACATTATAATTACTCCTTTTAAGCCTAAAATTGGAATATTTTTAATGGTAGCCTCGCTAATGCTTTCAGCAGGAAATATGAATTTTTTATCATACATTACATCATTCACCCAAAAACTAACCCAAAATTCATTCGCAATTCCGAAGACTTCTTCTACAATAGGTTCAATTTTAGCGGCTTCATTCGGCAACATTAATTCCAAACAATGGCGCAACATAGCTGTTTTCACTTTTTCACCTGTCAAAACATTTTCACCATATCCTTTGCTAGTAATGATGATTCCTTCCATGATGTCATCTCTTAAATTTAAAAGATACACATTGTAACAAATTTCATTGTGTTCATTTAATTCCTGAGCTACTGCAACCGCAACATTCTCAACTTTTGGCCCTAATAATTCTTCGCGCATCTTTATTTCTGTAATTCTTTATCTATTTTTTTACCCATTGCAATTATTTCAAATAAATCCACTGGGTGTCCAATTTTAGCTATATTTTTTTGAATATACGACTTATTATGTTCAAATTTTTTAGGGATTTCATAGTTTTCACCACGTTTCGACCCCAAACGAACGATCACCAAATTTCTGTCGGGAATCGAAATAATGTACTGCCCTAAAATTCCTCTACAATAATAAACGGGTGATTTAGGATCTCCTAAGTAAGTCCAAATATGTAAACCATACCGCAAATTAGGTACTCCTTCTTTTGTTGACATTTTAGGATTACTCAACATTTCATCCATATATTTTTGAGAAATTACTACTTGATTATCCCATTTTCCCCTTTGTGAAATCAATTTCCCTAATCTACCATAATCTCTAGCGGTTGCATACATACAACAAAACGATTTTTCGTCTCCACCCAATTTATCTAAACTCCAAAAAGCATTGTTTTCAGCACCAATTTTATTCCATAATTTTTCTTGTGCATAAGCAGATAAATCTTTTCCTGTTGCTTTCTCAACAACATAACCAAGAATCTGAGAATCACCACTTTGATACTCAAACCGAACACCTGGCTTCTCAATAGCATGTTGGCGATTTATCAATCCTCTCAAATCTGTACCGTAATACGATTCTGCATTTTCTGATAAAGGATTTTTACCGCTTTCCTCCCAATCTAAACCGGATGACATCATTAATAAATGACGAATAGTAATTTTTTCTTTTCCGTGAACAGTGAAATCAGGAAGATATTTTCCAACTTTTTCATCCAAATTTTTAATTTTCCCTTCATCATAAGCTGCTCCAATCAACAAAGAGACAACTGTTTTTGCTGCTGAAAACGAATTAGATACAGTCTCTTTTTTATGTCCATCCCAATATTTTTCAAAAACTAATTCATCTTTTTTAAAGATTAGAACCGCTTTTGTCCCCAGCTTTTCTAATAAGTCTATATTTTGCTTTGAAATCGCTACAGAATTATATTTTTTAGTGATTTTCCACTTCTGAGAATGTTTTGATTTTTTAATAGTTGCATTTTCAAAAACATTTAAATCATAAATGGTAGGACTCGTTTTTCCCGATAAATAAGTGTACGAAATCCCTTTGTACAAGTAAAATCTTCCAGAAATGAGTATAAATAAATTTGCTGTTATAAATACAGCCAATAACAAAAAACCAATGAAACGAAACGTTTTTTTGAGTAATCGTACAACAGTGCTATTAATCATAATGATATTCGAATTGTTTAGCTAATTTTTCTTTTAATACTTGGCTTACCTCCTCAAAGTTCACTTCTTTTCCTAATTCTTTTTTCATAGAGGTAACGGCCTTATCATCAATGCCACAAGGAATAATATGTGAAAAGTAAGATAAGTCTGAATTAATATTGAAACCTATACCGTGCATCGTTACCCATCTCGAACATTTCACACCTAAAGCACATATTTTTCTTGCTCTTGGAGTATCTCCCTCAACCCAAACGCCTGTTAAACCTTCTACTCTATCACTTACAATGTTGTATTCCAATAAAGTGTCAATTACAGCTTGTTCTAAAAATCTTAAATATTTATGTATGTCTGAAAAGAAATGATCTAAATCGAAAATAGGGTATACAACCAATTGACCAGGGCCATGATACGTAATATCTCCTCCCCTATTTATCTTGTAGAAATTTGCGTTATTATCAGATAACTGACTTTCATTAAGAAGTAAATTATCTTCACTCCCACTTTTCCCTAAAGTATAAACGTGTGGGTGTTCACAAAACAATAGATAGTTTTTAGTGACTAAATCTGTTTCACCGTTTCGAATTCTGATTTTTTCTGCAATCGTATTTTGAAAAATTCCTTCTTGAAAATCCCAAGCTTTTTTATAATCAATCAGTCCAAGCTGTTTAAATAGTACTTCGGGCATCTTCCAATAAATAAAAAATATTCAAATAATTAAGAGATTTTAGACAATTCACCTTTCAAGAATTCAATAACTTTGATGTCCATAATATCTACTTTATTCATTTCTGACAAATAAAATGAAGCCCAATCAATAAGGTGAATTAAGTACATTGAACGTTCAATAGTATTTTCTCCTAAAACATCAATAATAGAAACATTTGAAGTGTGTCTTTTAACGACATCAATTGTAACATCAAAACGCATTCTGTTTTGTTTGATTAAGTCTTTAGTGTCAAAGAAAATAACAGCATATTCATCTTTTCCTCCTGCCCAGCCAACTAATTCATTGTGGTTCAATTCAGGAATTACTTGATGAGAACAAATCATTTTAGAATTCTCATTAAACTGCTGACGAGCTCTGATTAAAAGCGCTTCGTATTCTGAAGTTGAATAAAAAATTCCTGTTTTATCAAATAAGAAATTTGCTATTTCTTTTGCTTTCGATTTTATTAGATCAATATTAGAAATTAAAAAAGAACTAGACTTCACTAATTCATCCAACTTAGAACCTCCAATTAACTCCAGTTTTGTAAGTATACTTATCAGATGAACCAATGAAAAACCAAGTGTACTTCTTGGAGGGTTTCCGCCTTTTAATTCAATGTAATCGTAACTATTTTTACCACAAAATTCTTTCAGTTTTCCTCCAGAAGTGACACCAATAATATGTGCGCCTTGAATTTTCGCTTTCTCAACACTTGATATTGTTTCCTCAGTGTTCCCAGAATAGGAGCAAGCGATAAACAATGTATTTTTATTTACGAATTTTGATAATGAATAATCTTGATTCACAATAACAGGCACATTCACCTCATCTTGAATCCATTGAGCCACAATTTTAGCTCCAATACCTGATCCACCCATTCCAGCTAAAACAATATTTTGAATTGCATTTGAAGGTTTTAAAAAAGAATTGTCTAAGGCTGAAGTAAATGCTTCAGCGATATTTTGAGGGAATTCAGCTATTAATTTTTCCATGATAACGAAAATATTGTTATTAAAATTCTATAAAAGACAAATATAAAATAATGTAATTACAAAATAGTCTATTTACCGGGAAAAAATAGATAATACCAAACACATTTATAAAATAGCCTAAATAAACGACCCGATTTTTTATTTAGACGATGAATAAAATTTGCTACTTAGCCAAACTACGGAACAAATTTTTGAAGAAGTATAAATGATATAGATGAAGTTTATTGGACGAATCTATACAAGTATTTGGTATAACATTTAAGTTTATTGGTTTTAATCTTATAATTGAGTATTTTTACACAACTAAAAACTTGAAAAATGAATCCAAAAAAAGCTTCTGAAACACTTTCTGTATCTACAAAAGTAGTATTACCAAACGACACAAATACGTTAGGAAATTTATTTGGGGGTCAATTATTAGCTTGGATGGATGTTATTGCGAGTGTTTCTGCTCATAGGCACTGTAGAAGAGTTGTAGTTACTGCTTCAGTTAACAATGTTTCTTTCAAAGAACCGATAGCGCATTCTGCCATTGTAACGATGGAAGCAAAAGTGTCGAGAGCTTTTAACTCATCAATGGAAGTATTTGTTGATGTTTTTGTAGAAGACCAAGTTTCGGGAAAAAAAAGAAAATCGAACGTAGCAATTTATACATTTGTAGCGGTGGATCAACATGGCGGTCCGATTCATGTACCTGAATTGCTTCCTGAAACTGACGAGGAAAAAGAACGCTTTGAAGGGGCTCTAAGACGAAAACAATTGAGCTTGATTTTGGCAGGGAAGCTTCATCCGCATGAAGCAACAGAATTGAGAGCATTGTTCTTTGATTAATGCCATTGTTGTTTTTTAACACAGAATCTTTATCTTTTCCTCAATATCTCTTGCTATTTCCATTGAATCTTGTTCTAGCATGCATCTGAAATGTCCTTTCGGACAAGTTGCGTAACCAATTTTTGAACAAGGTCTACAGCTCAAGTTTTTCACTTCATGAATGGAGTAATAGGTTGGTTTTTTAGGGAAATATGGATACATTCCTAATGAAGGAACCGTGTTGCCCCAAATACTGATTACTGGAATTTCAAAACAAGAAGCAATGTGCATCAAACCGGTGTCATTCGTCAACAATGCGTTTGCTTGTTTTACTATACTAGCAGATTGTTGCAATGTAAAGTCTCCGCATCCATTTTTAACGACCTTACCAGGAAACTCTTCTATAATCCTCATTGACAACGCCTTATCCATCGAACCTCCTACTAAAATTAGAGGAATATCGATAGTAGAAATTACTTCAATTAATTTTTCAAAAGGGAATCTTTTAGTCGCAAATTGAGCACCAATCGCAATCGTTAAATAAGGTTTATCAATTCCGAACACACTAAAAATATCAACATTTGCTGTATCTGAAATATAAAAATCACATGGTAAATTATCATTTTCCACTCCTAGATGTTTGACGGTTTCAAAATATCGATCCACAATATGAACTTTCGGCATTCGATCAATTTTGAATTTCACCAACATCCATTTTTCAATATTAATTTTCGGAAAAGAACGAGAAGGAACTTTTAACTTTTGCTTCAAGGCTAACGTTCGAACATTCTTATGCAAATCAATTACCCAATCGTATTTTTCCTTTTTTAATTCAGCAATCACCTCATTTATAGAGGATTTAATCGGAATAATTTTATCAATATTCGGATTATTTTCAAGCAACGGAACAAAACTCTTTTTAGTTATGAAATGAATTGTTGCGCCAGGAATTTGCTGTTTTAAACAACGTACGATAGGTGTCGTCAAAACAACATCACCAATAGAACTAAAACGAACAACTAAAATTTTCATACCTATTTTTGAATCGGTTCAAATGTTCTCCAAACTTCAATATATTGGTTTGAATTACGTGGATTTAACGTTCTAGCGATGTTATCAATTAAACTCGGATTACACTTTTTAACTAGTTTCAACTTCGGATAAAGTGTTTTGTATTCTTTCAAACGCCCCTTAATATCTTCTTCTCCAAAAAAGAAAATGTAATCGTACTTGTTCCCCTCTAAAACCGTTAAACTTTGCGTTGTATCAATTCTTTCTGAGAAAGAGCAATACCAACTATTACCATAAAATTTAGGAAGCATTGAAGGTGTCGTACCCCTAGATCCTTCTAATAATATTCGTTCATTATCAAATCCATTATCATAGATTGCATACATAGCTTCAACACGCGATTTTTTTGAATAATGAAAACTTAGTGCAATTACTAAGGGGATATTCAAAACCCAAAAAATAACATATGAAATATTCCATAATTTTTTCCAGAAAGCCTTCTTCTTAAGTAACTGATAACCAATGACTCCTAAAATAATAAAGAAAGGAAGAATTGTCAATATAAAACGCTCTTGTCTGTTTGGATAAAACGTATGAAACAAGATGAAAATGATCGTTGGCAAAAATAACAAAAACTGTTTTTTGGCTGATCTAAAAAAACCAATACAAACCAATACTCCTAATGGAACTAAAAGTACGCCCATCAATACCCAGAAATACATGAAATAATTAGAGTTCGGAAGGTATTGCACCCCTTGATCCATATTGTATAAAGAATAGGAAATAAATTCAGCAAACGGATAGCCCCAAATTGCATAATCAACAACTCCTTGGGTTAAGCCAAACATAACCATCAACCCAAGCGTATAAAGAGCAAACTGTTTGAACTGCCATTTAAAAAAATAATACGCTCCAATACCAATTGCAAATACAGCAATTTGATAGCGAAAAGAGACTGCTAATCCAATTAACAAACCAGCATATAAAAAGTTTATTTTTAAATCATTTTTAACCAACAACCAAACTCCCCATATTAGAAAAGGAATAGCTGCTAATTCTACCAAATTTCTAACCGATAGAAAGGGCATTACAGAAAGTAGCGCCAATAACCAACCAACAGTAATAGCATTTTTTCTGTTGGATATTTTTTCTGTGATTTTTACACCAAAATAAACGACTAGTAAAGAAAGTAAAGCATGAAATAACCTGTTGAGTAACATCAAAGTTTTTGGATCGGAAAAACCGAAAAATTTACAACAATAGAAGAATACATAATTTAAACCAACATACGTAAAACTATGCCCTTCTGGTTTCCCTCTAAATCCTGGTGACCAAGGCAGCCAGTTATTATAATCATAACCATCAACCCAAGAAGAAGATGCTTCAACAACCAAGAAATGATCGTCATGCATTCCATATCCTTGAGAAAAAATTGCGGCAATTAAACGAATAAATAAAGCAGCAAAAAGAAGCGTCTTAAATGAAGAGAAATCAATGTGAAATTTTTGTTCAATTGTGTTTTTTAAACTCATCTTAAGTTATTAAAGTTCTTTAAAATTTTTATAAAATTGTGTTAAAAAAGCGTTGCCGTTTTTAATTTCTTTTTTCTGATCTTGAGGTAAATAGGTGTTTTCTACAAATGCTTTAGAATCCATGTGGTAAATACTATTTCCTTTTTCTGAAATCCAACCATACCCTCTATTGATAGTGTGCAGAGCAAATTGAGGAGTATTTGGATTTAATAAATCATTACTCCAAGGGTAACGTGTTATGTCTCCCCCAAATTGATATAAAACAGTTGCTGCAATATCAGACTGAGAGCCAATTTTTTCTATCTTTCTTCCTTGATAGTCTTTCTTTAAAGGTTCACCCCAAACTAATAAAGGAATTCTAAAAAACAATTTCGCACTAGGGTTTGGCAAACCTGGAGAAGGATGTCCGTGATCCGCTACAAATACAAAGAGTGTATTTTTGAACCACTTTTGTTTTCTACATTGTTGGATATATTTCCCTAAACATTCATCTGAATATACCAAGGAATTCATATAGTCCGCTTCATCTCCCGTAAATGTTTGATTTTTCTTTTTCGGGTGATCATAAGGAGCATGTGTACTACCAGTAAAAGCACAATGCATAAATGGTTCTTTGGACTTATTCATCTTTTGAATCATCAAGGAATACAAATCTTCGTCGTAATAATTTAATTTCCCTCTTTTTAAGCTACTTGAAAACACTTTTTCATCTTCCACAACATCGAAACCGTGATCCATAAAATATCCTCCAATATTCCCGTATTTTAAATCACCACTAAACAAATAGTTTGTGTTGTAACCAAATTGCTCAAAATCTTCATTAATAGTATGTAATTTTCTATGCTTATCAGGTTGCATTGAAATGGATATTTCTGGCAATGCTGGATAGCCACTAAAAACACTTGAATTTCCAATTTCAGAAGTACCGCCACATGCAAAAATATTCGTAAAAAGCAATCCTTCAGTAGTTAACTTATCAAAATTAGGGGTGCTATTCTTCGTTTCACTCAACGATCCAATTGCATTCGAAGACCAACCTTCCAAGATGATAAAAACAACATTTGGACGTTTTTGATCTACTATATAATTAGAATGTTTTCTCGGGTAATCATATAATTTGGCGACTATATTTTTGGCTTCAACGGAATCTATCTCAGGCATAAATTCGTCGATTTCACTTCTATTGTACAGTAAAAAACTTTTTCCAAAAAAATACATTGAGTTCACAGAAAGATCGTTAGCTACGTGACTATTGGAATAATAAGCTGAATCGATATTTAACGGAATTTGTTGAATGCCACCTCTTAAAAGAAGAAAAAATGAACCGCCGCCTAAAATAAAGATAGAGAATCCAATTGGCACTTTTTTATACCAAGGAAATTCTGATTTCACAAAAGTTGGATGAAATAAAAATTTTCCCAATTTAATTGCTGCAACTACTTCTATTGTTGCATAAATAAAATACCAAATAGTCATTGAGTAATCCGCAGTTTTAAAAACCTCGTCCGGATTCGATAAGTGCATGAAAACACGTGTGGTTAATTTATGATTCCATTCTGTGTATGCATTGATTTCACCACTATGAATGAAGGCATTTAACAAAACTTCAATCCCTAACACAATGATAAAAGTTGGTCTTGCCCATTTACCTGGGAAAATGAAACGAAAAACCAAAATCAAAAGTGGAAATGTACTTAGAGCAGCAGCCGTAGCCATGTCTAAACGGAAAGAATAAACAAATGCCAATAACCATTCACTCATTTTCACGTCTATGAATTTATCCCAATTGTGTATGGAGAATAAAATGCGTTCAAAATCAAATAGTAAAACCCAAAACAAAAGAAGTTTTAATATATCATAAATTGTCCTTTTTACAGTATTCATAGAATGTAAAGATAATTAAAATTAAGATTAAGATTGATATTTTGGTTTTTTGAAAAAAACCTTACCTTAGTAAAAAAAACAACATGGGAAATTTCAAAGAAATCGTTCAATCAGAAACACCAACTTTAGTTGACTTTTTTGCAACTTGGTGTGGACCATGTAAAGCAATGCAACCTGTTATGGATCAATTGAAAACAGATATGGGTGAAACCATCAGAATCATTAAAATTGATATCGATAAAAATCAGGATGTTGCAACAACTTTTAAAGTAAAGGGTGTTCCAACATTTGTTTTGTTTAAGAATGGTGAAATTCTCTGGAGATTAAGCGGTGGAATGACCCTTCAAACATTAAAAGATAAAATAAAGAGTAGTATCTAACTTCTCTTTAACTTCATTTCTAATGCAATAAAGCAGGCACAAAACCCCCAAATTGGAACTGCTGCCTTATCTGTATCTAAGAAATTATTTAGAAAAGCGTGAACAAAATAAGTTACTAAAGAAAGAATCATTGCCAAAATCAATGTTCTCATTTGTATGTCTGTTGCTGGCCATTTATAGTAAAGAGTTATGCCTTTGTAAAAAATGGCAATCACTACAAGTAAAACGGAAACCAATCCCATGAATCCCATTTCAGCCATTGGGCCTAAATATTCACTATGTGCATTTCCACCATCACCAAAATTTGTAGAAATAATTGTCAGATTATCAGGATGTTGAAAACGAGCATATTCAAAAGAATACGTACCTGGCCCATAACCGAAAAAAGGTCGGTCTTCAAACATACTTATCGCACAAGACCATCGGTTCAATCGCTCTAAATTCGAAGCATCTGTTGTAACATTCGTTGCACTTTGTAATTTTTCTCCAAAATCCTCAGTAGTATGTTCCGATTTATTTCGTGCCATATCAATTTGTATCGCATCCCATGAGAAAAATAAAGCAATTGCAATTGCTCCAGTAATTCCAGCTAAAAGACTAAATTTAATCTTAAAATGAATCAATGCCCAAACGCCAACAGCAGCAAAAATACTTAGCCACGCAGCCCTAGTGTAAGAAAAATATAAACCAACAAAATTTAAAAGGATAAAAAATAAAAGAATCGCTTGAATCAATGGAGCATGTTTTTTGGAAAAATACAACCCAACAACCATCGGCACAGTAAAGGCCACCATTGCTCCATAAATCGTGTGATCCTTAAAGAAAGGCCACATTACCCAATGACCTTCTTTTTCTCCAAATGAATAAGAAGCATGAACGATTATTGTATATGAAATGGCCAACATCATCCCAATAACATATAACCAGATAAATAAGCGAATATTTTTGAGTTTTTGAAATACGACTGGCCCATATAATAATAACGGAACCATAAACCACAATCTTGCTAATAAAAATTTAAAAGAAGTAATTGGAGATGAACTAGTTATAGAAGTGACGAAAATCCAAAAAACATAAAAAATAACGGCCCAAATAATTGGATTTTTCCAAATATCTTCTGGAAATAATTGCTTTCTACTATTCATCATTAGCAATAAAACCATTATTCCAAATAGTAAAGGTTCGGTAGGAACATACAAACCAAAGCTTTGAGTATATTCTTCAATATTAATCGAAAGTGGTGTTAAAAATGCTATTGCTAGAAATGTAAAATCTGTATAAAAAACCGCAGCATAAATTGCAATTAACCCCAAAGAGGCCAGTGATAAATATGCTTGATTATTCCAAACGAAATACAACGTAAGAAAAACATAAACAACTCCTAATAAGAGGATTATATTGTTTTTTTTAAACAAAATTTCTAAGCTTGTTTTTTCAAGTCCTTGAATTTCTCATTGATTAACAACAAGAATATCATAAATACGAATGTTCCCATTGCTGCCAACAATACGATTATCAATCGTTTTGGTTGATCTTTTTTATCGGCAACAACTGCTCTTTCAACAATAAATTTATGGGTGAAATTGGCATAAGCATCCGACTCAGCTTGTTCATAAGAGTCTAAAAATTTCTCCAATTTCACAATTTTCTCATCTCTCATTTGCTCTAAACCATCAAATCTTGCACCGTATAACAAATTGACATCGATTTGTTTTTTTAAAAAATCTCTATCTCCTCCAGATTTGGCATCTACAAAAGCAGTGTATAAATTTGTTCTTCCTTCAATTGAAATAACTCCTTTTTCTGCTAAACTATCCAATTTAACTAAAATTATTTTTAAATCTTGGTCTAATAAATCCCTTTTACGTTTGTTCACTTCGAAAGCTGGCATTGTTCTTTCGGTAATCATACTATTTTTAACAGTATCAATTAAATCAACAATCTTATTTGCAATTTCTGCTGCTAATTCAGGTTTCTCATCCAATACATCAATTTGAATAGACCCATAACGTGTACGAATAAAGCTAATGTGCCCTTCGTATTCTTTCATCATTTTAAAGTTCTTATTCACATCAGTAGAATCAATTCTATAGTGTTCCATCAACCCAAATTGATTGATTACTTTTTCACGTATACGAGATGATTGTAAAATTTGCACCAATTGTTCCGCTTGCTCTTCTTCCCCAAAATCCATCGAAGAAGCTTTCGCATTTCGTTGTTCAGAAAAAGAAACCGAACTTGTAGCAGCAGGAAACACAATAGCGGTAGAAAGAAATAATGGCTTCATGAATAGCGCCATCACCAAAGCAGCAACAGTTGCAATTCCAGTTACAAGTATTATTGTAGACCGTTTTTTCCAAATAAAAAGCAGTAAATTCTGACTTTCTTGTTCTATTTCTATTTTTTCGTGTTCCATTGAGCCCTATTCTTTTAGTCGTGCGAATTTACTATTTATTTTGAAGAATTTTAAAACAATACCAAACACTTATACAAATTAATCCAATAACCTTCATTTATATATTGGGCATAACCCCATCTTTTTTTATAAAAAAGTAAATACAAATAAAAAATCCCCAAGCAAAAACTCGGGGATTACATTAAAGTTAACTATTTACATTTCGTTCTACTTTTAATCGACTTGTTCGGCTTTTGATTGACTTGTTCAATCAAAAAGTTCGACTTGTTCGAGTAAAAGTTCGACTTTTGATTGAGTAGTTCGACCCAAGGAGAACATATCGAAATCACAATTCGAACTTAATCCCTTGTGCTAATGGTAAACTATCAGAATAATTAATCGTATTTGTTTGACGTCTCATATATACTTTCCAAGCATCAGATCCAGATTCACGTCCTCCACCTGTTTCTTTTTCACCACCAAAAGCACCACCAATTTCAGCACCTGAAGTACCAATATTTACATTCGAAATACCACAATCTGAACCTACACATGATAAGAACAATTCAGCTTCTTTCAAGTTATTTGTCATAATTGCTGACGATAAACCTTGAGGCACACCATTTTGAATTTTAATTGCATTTTCAACACTTCCTGAATATTTCATCAAGTAAAGAATTGGAGCAAACGTTTCATGTTGAACAACAGCATAGTGATTTTCAGCCTCAACGATTGCTGGTTTAACGTAGCATCCAGACTCATATCCTTCACCTTCTAAAACTCCACCTGCAACAACGATTTTCCCTCCTTGTGCAACAGCTTGATCTAAAGATTCTAAATACAATTTAACTGCATCTTTATCAATTAGTGGTCCAACGTGGTTCGACTCATCTAATGGGTTTCCAATACGAAGTTGTCCGTATGCTTTCGCCATAGACTCTTTCACTTTATCATAGATATCTTCGTGAACAATTAAACGACGTGTACTTGTGCAACGTTGTCCAGCAGTACCAACAGCACCGAAAACAGCACCTGGAATAACCATTTTCAAATCACAACTTGGCGCCATAATGATTGCGTTATTCCCGCCTAATTCAAGTAAAGAACTACCTAAACGAGCACCAACAGCAGCACCAACAGATTTACCCATACGAGTAGAACCAGTTGCAGAAACCAAAGGAACACGTTTATCTTCAGCCATTAATTTTCCAATTTCAGCACCTCCAATAATCACACAAGAAACTCCTTCAGGAACATCATTCGCTTCGAAAACTTCTTTTGTAATTTGTTGACAAGCAATAGCAGTCAAAGGTGTTTTTTCTGACGGTTTCCAAATACAAACATCTCCACAAATCCAAGCAAGAGCAGTATTCCAATTCCAAACCGCAACTGGGAAATTGAATGCAGAAATAATTCCTACAATTCCAATTGGGTGGTATTGCTCATACATTCTGTGTCCTGGACGTTCAGAGTGCATTGTTAAACCATATAATTGACGAGATAATCCAACTGCAAAATCACAGATGTCGATCATTTCTTGCACTTCACCTAATCCTTCTTGTAAAGATTTTCCCATTTCGTAAGAAACCAATTTACCTAAAGAATCTTTGTAGAAACGTAAACGATCTGCTAATTGACGAACGATATCACCTCTTTTTGGAGATGGAACTGTTCTCCATACTTTAAAAGCTTCTTGTGCTTTCAATACAGCCGCTTCGTAATCTACTTCAGTTGCAGCATTAACAGATGCAATTAATTTACCATCAACAGGAGAATAAGAATCAATTCTTTCACCTCTTGTTTTCAGCCACTTACTACCTAAAGAAGCACCGTTATTAATTTCCTCAATACCAAATTGAGCTAAAATTTCTTGTATTCCTAAATCTTGCATTACTTCTGCCATCCTGCGATTTTTTTAAGCGTTTTCTAATATGTTACAAAATTAACTTATTAAAGCTAAACCTGTTGTTATTTTAACTAATTTTAAAAAGATATTTTACAAACCTAATTTCTTTTTCAAAGGTGATTGAATAGCATCTTTGTGTAAGAAAATATTCATCGTTTTATATTTGAAATAGTTTTCAGAAACATAAAAATACCCTTTTGGGTAATTATCTGTACCCCAAGAATTTTTAACTAAGAAAAAACGAGTTCCAACTTGATCTTTATACAAACCAACAATGTGCATTCCGTGATCATCAGTTGTCGTTTTATTATCATACGCTTCTTGACGTAATTCTTGAGTAATCACCAATTCTTTAACAGGTTGTAAGAACGCATTTGATTTCTTTTCAGCTCCAGCATCAGAGAAATTTTTATTATTTTTTCCTTTCACTTGAATAGTTGAAGGATCTTCTGGAACAACAGCAATTCCTTCGTTGTAACTGAATCCTCTTTCAGAAACATCAGCTCCCCAAGCAACAGTGTAACCATTTGTTAATGCATTAATCGTAATTTCTAACAAATCATTTAAAGGAACATTGTAACTTTCAGCCCAAATCCAGTTATCAGGCACTTCAATCAAGCATTTTTTATAGAATGGTGTATTTGAAAAAGAAGTTACATCTACATAATCGTCCATATTCAATCCCAATGATTGCGCATACGATTGAGGTGTGAATTTTTTTCCATTGAATTCAAATTCTTTTACATCTGCACCAAAATAAGCGTCCAATACTCCATTTAAAGCAGGCTTCCAAGAAGAAGTAATCCCATTTGTTCCAGGCTCTTTCATGTGAGCAAGTAAACCAGTTAAGGCACCATTTAGTACACTGAACATTTCAGTATGGTCGTGTATATCCGTTTCTAATTTTAATCCTGTATAAACTGATTGAGGTACGATACCATAATTTTTTATAACAAAAGGGATGTCATGAAACGCTCCTCCTTCTGAGAAATTTCCTTTACCGTCTAAACGAATAAATTTTTCGGCTTTAGATTCGTAAGCTTTACGAGAAATAAACATTTGAGATAAAACTGCTGGATTCTTATTTCCTTTTCGAATCATTTCTGATTCAAAAAATGACAAAGAAGAGAAACTCCAACAAGTTCCAGTATGACCCTGACTTAGAACTGGAGTAGCATCTAAATGAGCTACTTTCGTAAATTTGTATTCACTTTTTTCAGAATTTGTAGACGTTTCTTGCGCAAAAATCAACGTAGAAAATCCTACAAAAATAAATTTAAGTATTGTTTTTTTCATGTTTTACAGTTTTATATTGATTCAAATATAATCATCTTATTTTAAATCTCAAAAACTTTGCTACAAAGTTCCTCTTCGTTCTTGTTCTGCCTCGATTGATTCGAACAATGCTTGAAAATTTCCTTTCCCAAATGATTTTGCACCTTTTCGTTGGATGATTTCAAAAAACAAGGTCGGTCTATCTTCCACTGGTTTGGTGAATATTTGGAGTAAATATCCGTCTTCATCTCTATCAACCATAATTCCTAAGCTTTTTAAGATTGCTAAGTCCTCACTGATTTCACCAACTCTTGCTTGAACATTGTCGTAATACGTTCCTGGCACATGTAGAAATTCGACTCCTCTTTTTCTCATTTCGGAGATTGTAAACACAATATCATCCGTCGCAACTGCAATGTGCTGACAACCTGGGCCTTTGTAGAAATCTATGTATTCCTCAATTTGTGACTTTTTCAAACCATGTGCTGGTTCGTTGATGGGAAATTTGATACGTCCATTTCCATTTGTCATCACTTTACTCATCACAGAGCGGTGAACTGTGTTGAAATGTCTTTGTCATCAAATGTAATTAAGTTTGCAAATCCCATCACTTCTTTATAAAACGTTGCTACTTCGTTCATTTCTCCTAATGCTACATTTCCAACCATGTGGTCAATGTATTTTAATCCAGTAGGAGTTGGTTTGTATTCTGAAGTGGAGGAAATAAACCCGGGCATAAAAATACCGGTGTAGTTTTTACGTTCGATAAATAGATGGACAGTATCTTGAACATATCAATTAATTATAAATCGAGCTGAGATTAAATTATAAATTTCAACGTATATTTTAATCCCATTCAACTTTTTTGCGAATTTATTTCATGAAAAAAGTCAGACCGTTTTCTTATTCCTTACTTTTGTACTATGAGTCAATTCAATACTACAAACGATACAATTTGCGCTTTATCTACTGCAAATGGGATAGGTGCAATCGGTTTAATTCGAATTTCTGGTAATGAAGCACTTTCAATAGTTTCGAAAATAGCTTCTAAAAATTTAGTAGGAAAACCTACTCATACAGCACATTTTGCTGTACTTAAAAATCCAAAAGGCGGTATTATTGACGAAGTATTGATTACTATTTTCTCTGAAGGAAAAAGTTTTACTGGAGAAGAAATTGCTGAAATTGGTTGTCACGGTTCTCCTTTTATTCAACAGCAAATCATTCAACTTTTGTTAAATAATGGCTGTAGAATAGCAACACCTGGGGAGTTTACGATGCGTGCCTTCATGAACGGAAAAATGGATCTATCTCAAGCTGAGGCAGTTGCAGATTTGATAGCTTCTCAATCTCGTAATGCTCATAACATTGCAATGAAGCAAATGCGTGGTGGTTTCTCGAATGAATTAAAAGATATCCGCGAAAAACTCGTGAATTTTGCGAGTTTAATAGAATTGGAGTTAGATTTTGGTGAGGAAGATGTTGAATTTGCTGATCGTACTCAGCTAAACAGAATGGTCAACGATGTAATGGCTTATTTGAAACGACTTATTAAATCATTCGAATTAGGAAACGCGATTAAAAATGGAGTTCCAGTAGCAATTATTGGCGCTCCGAATACAGGTAAAAGTACGTTGTTGAATACCCTTTTAGGTGAAGACAGAGCAATAGTTAGTAACATTGAAGGTACGACCAGAGATGTAATCGAAGAAACCTTAAATATCAATGGCATTCTTTTCCGTCTAATTGACACGGCTGGAATTCGCGAAGGTGCGGAAACAATCGAAGCAATGGGAATTGAACGTTCATTAGAAAAAATAAAATCGGCTCAGATTGTATTAATTATGAGTGACTATAGCGAAGAAGGTTCTAAAGCGGAAGGTCACGCATCAATGGACACACAAACAGCTGCTGAATGGGTAAACGAATTACAAATACAATATCCCGATAAGAAATTTGTATTGGTTGGAAATAAAGCAGATTTAAGAACTACCTCAATCTCAACCTCAACCTCAACATTCATTCCAATTAGTGCTAAAAAAGGAGAGGGTATCGAAGAATTGAAATCTTGGATGGAGACTCAAGTCTTAGGTAATTATGATTTAGCAAATGAAACAATTGTTTCGAACGTAAGACATTACGATGCACTTACAAAAACCGAAGAAGCATTAAGAAAAGCCAAAGAAGGTTCAGAACAAGGAGTCACTTCCGATTTTATTGCGATGGATATTAGACAAGCGATGTATCATTTGGGAAGTATAACTGGAGATATTTCATCAGATGAATTGTTGGGAAATATTTTTAGTAAGTTTTGTATTGGAAAGTAACAACCACAAAATAAACAAACAACAAACTATTGTCAAAACCCTATGAAGCCCTAACATACAGGGCTTTTTTAATGCTTACAAATATACGTTTATTTTGGTTTGTTACACGGTTGTTTTGGTTATATTTGTACCTTATTTGTACCTTGAGTGGTTTAAGATTGTAATTTAGGAGTTAAGCCGTTCTTATGTGGCACTTAAATGCACTTAAATGCACTTAAAGACATTAAAAGCTATTAAATGAGTTCTAATATTGAGATACAAAGAATTTGCGAGTTTTGTGGTAATGAGTTTACGGCACGAACCACAGTAACAAAATTATGTTCGGAAAAATGCAGAAAGTCAAACTACAAAAAAAAACAAAGAGCAGAAAAAATTCAAAATTCAAATGATGAAACAAAAAAAATCAAAAACAAGCCTATCGAGGATTTGAAAGCGAAAGAGTTTTTAACAGTTCGGGACATTGCAACCTTGTTAAATTGTTCTATTCGTTCGGTTTACCGTTATATTGAAAACGGTACAATTAAAGCCGTTAATTTAGGGCAACGAATTACAAGGGTTAAGCGTTCGGAACTGGATAAACTATTTGAGCAGAAAGCACCCGAAAAAATTGAAGCCTTACAGTTTAATATTTCAGATTGTTACACACTTACAGAGGTGATAAATAAATACAGTATTGCAGAACCAACTTTGCATAACCTTATCAAACGAAACAATATCCCCAAAATAAAAAAAGGAAGGTTTGCATACATTCCAAAAACGGTAATTGATAAACTATTAATATGAGTATAAAAGTAGCATTAAGAAATAAGCCAATTAGTGGAGGTCGGAAAACTTTGTATTTAGATTTTTACCCACCGATACTAAACCCCGAAACAGGCAAATTAACCCGAAGAGAATTTTTAGGGTTATACATTTATAATGAAACCATTAAAAAAAAACAAGGAAAAGACAAACCAGTAAAGCTCAACCCTATTGATAAACAGCATAATGAAGATACTTTAAACACTGCTGAACTGATAAGGCAGAAAAGACAAAACCAATTGAACAAGCCCGAAATTTACACAGGGGAAGAACTAGAAAAGTTGAGAATTAAAGAATTAAGCGAACGTAACTTTGTTGAGTACTTTAAAAGCCTTGCAGACAAACGCAAAGCAAGTAATTTTGATAACTGGGTTTCAGCATACAAATACCTTGAAATATTTACGAAAGGAATTTTAAAGTTTGCAGACCTTAACGAAAAATTTTGTACTGAATTTAAAGAGTATTTACTCACTACCAAAAGCAATAAGAGTAATAAAGTTACACTTTCTCAAAATTCAGCAGTATCATATTTCAACAAGTTTAAAGCCTCAATGAAACAGGCGTATAAAGACGGTTACCTACAAACTAATTTAAATGTTAAAATTAACACGATTAAAACGGTTGAAACACAAAGAGAGTACTTGAGTATAGAGCAAGTACAAATACTGGTTAAAACGCCTTGTTCAATTTCATTACTTAAAAGTTCGGCTTTATTTTCAATCCTCACAGGGTTAAGATTTTCAGATATTGCAAAACTTGTTTGGAGCGAAGTACAGCATAGTGAAATAGAAGGATATTTTTTAAAATTCATTCAGCAGAAAACAAAAGCAGTTGAGAATCTACCAATATCGGAACAGGCTTTTAGTTTAATGGGTGAACGTAAAGAACCCACAGAACAAGTATTTAAAGGTTTGGTTTATTCAGCTTATTTGAACAGTCATTTAAAGCAATGGATTTTAAGCGCTGGAATAACAGAAAAAATAACTTTTCATAGTTTTAGGCATACATACGCTACTTTGCAATTATCAAAAGGAACAGATATTTACACCGTTTCCAAAATGCTCGGACACCGTGAATTGAAAACAACACAGATTTATGCAAAGATTATAGACAAAACAAAACGGGAAGCAACCGATAAGATAAAATTAGATTTATAAAAATGGAAGATTTAAGAAACTCAATAAGTAAGCAAAAAGATTTAAAAGAACTTAGAACTTTTTTAAATGAAACTTTTGAAAGTAAAAATATTGAATCAAAAAACGATTTAATAGACTATTTAGAATTAACATACCTACCTAATTTCAAAGTAAAAATTGAAACAGATAATCAACAGTTTGCAAAATATGAGATGAGTTTATTGACTTCAATGTATCAACAGGCAAAACAAAGAATTGAATTTATTGAAAAATGGATTGTTGAAAAAAAAGTATTTAAGATGAAAGAAAGCAACTACATTCCCCCGATTGATCCAACTGATGTTAAAGATTACAATAATGATTTTGATATTCTTAAAAATCGAAAAATACTACTATTTGAAAATAAAGCCTATTTAAAAATGATAACACAAATTAATATTGATGAGATTTATACTAAAAGTTACAATAGTTTTTTATTTGCTAATTCAGATGAAGTTACAATTGATGGAGTACCATTTTTAAATAAATTTGAACGTCTAAAAAGAATGAAAGAATCTTATCAAACAGTTACTACAAATGATGTTAAAGACGGTTTTACAATAATTGAAATAGACTTTATAAAAACAGAGTTAGAAAATTCAAGGTTTCTACATTGTAAATCTTTCAAAGAAGAAAAACAGCTGGAGCTATGGATTAAAAAATTGAACGAAAAACAGATTAATCCGACTGAAACGAAAACGAAAAATAAACAAGACCAACCGAAAACATTTGAAGAACTTTTTTATAACCCTGCACACGCTGAAATATGTTTAAGCATTTTAAGAGAATTGGAACCGCCTGTAATTGATGCAATAAATAATTACATAGGCAAAGCAAAAGGGGTTTTCCCTTTATGGGTTAACGTATTAAAGAACCATAAGCCCGAACCATTGATAAAACATTTTTCAGATGATAAGGTTTACAAAGATTTATTGAATGATAAGGTAAAAGGATTGAGCCTTACAAAAGATGCAAGTGAGTTCAGAAAACAGTATAAAAGACTGGAATATAACAAAACTGAATTGGATATTAAAGTAATACTTTCCCAATATTCCCAAAGTGGAAAGTTAGGAAAATAAGGCTTTTTTATAGCTGTTTTTTTGTATCAAATTAAAAATGATATGGAGAAAACAGTATTTATTTCGTTACCGATTGAAGATTTACAAACGGTAATTATTGATTGTGTAAATTCTTGCTTAAAGAATAATAAGCATAATCACAACGAACAACCAACCGAAACCGACCGTTGGTTTGACCTTAACGAACTTTGTATTTACCACCCCGACAAACCTAGTAAACCCACAGTTTACGGCTGGGTACATAGTGGCTTAATTCCAGTGCATAAAGGAAGTAAGAAATTAAGGTTTTTAAAGTCGGAAATTGATAGTTGGATAAAGCAAGGGCGTAAAAAAACGTATGCAGAAATAGCTATTGAAGCAGAACAGTATTTAACTAAAAAAGGGCTGAACAATGGAAAATAACCAATTGAACAGCCCCGAAGTCTTTTCGCATAAAGGACAAAGTAAAGGTAATCAAATTAAATCAAAGCCAAAACAGTTAGGCATAGCAATTGACAATGCTATGAATCAACAGACGGCAATAACAAATCCGTTTCCTATTGATGTATTCCCTTTACGTTTTAGAGATTTAGCGACCGATTTAAACAACTCTCTGAAGTTTCCTATTGACTATGTAGGAACGGCAATTTTAACAGCAGTAGCCACAGCGGTCGGAACAACGGCAAAAGTAAGGGTAAAAAATAATTGGTTTGAATACGCTTCAATTTATAGTTGTGTAATTGGTAACGCTGGAGCGAATAAAACACACCCTGTAAATTTAATGTTTAAGCCGATACGTGAGCTTGACAAACAAAGACACGATGATTTTGTTGAAAAGTTTAACGAATATATTGCTTATGGCAATTTAAGTAAAGCAGAAAAAACCGAAAAAACCGAAACGCCCAAACCAGAACCGATTTTAAGTAAGAGTTTATTAACAAATTTCACGCCCGAAGTATTAAACAAACGATTAGCAGAAAACATAAGAGGTTGCACGGTTATAAGTGATGAAATGCCTACTTTTTTTGAAAGTATGAATCAATATTCAAAGGGCGATCAAATTGGCGTGTATCTTTCATTTTGGAGCAACCAACCCACCACGATCGACCGTATAGGTAACCCAATACCGTTATTCATTACGAACCCTTATTTATCAATCATAGGCGGTTTACAACCTCGAATGCTAAGTAGTTCGTTTCCTATTCAGAAATTAAATAACGGATTTTTTCAAAGATTTTTATTTGCGTTTCCTGAATCCAATTTAAAACAGCCAATTAATGATACTGAAAATGATGAAGCAATTTATAATAAATACAAATACTTCATTCAAAATTACATTAACACCTCAACAGTTATTGAAGTGGACGGCAAAATTGAGAGTAAAGTTTTAAACTGGACACCCGAAGCGAAAGTATTTTTTTACAAATGGCAATCCGAAAACTGTGAGATAGTGAATGAAAATCCAGACAGTATTAAGAGTGAAATAGCTTCAAAATATGATAACCATTTTATTCGATTGTCTTTATTGCTTCAATTGATGTTTGACCCGAAAAGCGATAACATTGAAATTACAGCCGTGAAAGGTGCAAAAGCATTGTGTGAATATTATATGAATTGTGCTTTTAAAGTTTTAGCAGTTATTCAAAACCCTATTGAATATTTACAGACATTAACCCAAAATAAGAAAGATTTTTATAAGACTGTTCCCGAAACATTTACAACCGCTGAAGCCGTAACAATTGGGTTAAGATTTGAGTTTCTTGAAAGACGAGTTAAGGAGTTTTTAAACGATACTGTTTTATTTAAAAAAGTAAAACACGGAACTTATAAAAAAATAATTTAAAAATAATTTAGTCTTTGCACTTTGCATTATCGACATTATCGACATTTTGAAAGTGTTGAAAGTGTTGAAAGTGCAAAGTGCAAAACTTATAAAAACTTATAAAATCTTATAAAATGAAACAGTATAAATACAATTTAGACAAAAGCGGTAAAAAATATATTTGTCCTAAATGCAATAAAAAAACTTTTGTTAAACTTATTGAACTTGAAACAGGTAATTATTTGAGTGATGAATTTGGACGGTGCGACCGTGAAACAAATTGCAGTTATCACAGCACCCCGAAAGCTGAATTTAATAATTCCTATGAAGTCAAATATATTGCACCGCCCGAACCATCGTTTCACGATTATAATTTAGTAAGCCAAAGCGGTCGAAACTTCAAAGAAAATAATTTTATTCAATTTCTTAAAACACTATTTACAACCGATGAGGTAAAAAATGTAATAATGAAATATCTTATCGGAACTTCAAAGCATTGGAGCGGTGCAACGGTATTTTGGCAAATTGATAATAATGAGAAAGTAAGACACGGCAAAGTGATGTTATTCAATCCTGAAACAGGTAAACGAAAAAAGAAACAGGACGGCAAAGCGTATATTAGTAGTGTTCGCAGTATATTAAACCTTCAAAACTTTAATATAAATCAATGCTTATTTGGTTTGCACCTAATTAATGAAAGCAACCAAACGACTATTGCAGTTGTTGAGAGCGAGAAAACAGCTGTTTTAATGAGTGTTTTTAAACCTCAATATATTTGGGTTGCTACTGGTATGAAAGGAGGGTTTAAACACGAAAATTTGAAGCCTATAAAAGATTATAAAATTATTGCATTCCCTGACAAAAGTGAGTATAACGATTGGCACGATAAAGCAGTGCAGTTGAATGCAGTAGGATTTAATATAATTGTAAGTGATTGGTTAGAAGAAACAGATTATAATGACGGTACAGACCTCGCAGACGTTTATATTGATGAACTTTCAAATATAGAACCCAATCAAATTAGAGAATTTACAGCAACCGAAATAATCGTTAATAGAATAGCCGAACATACACCCGAAATAAGGTTACTAATTGAAACCTTTGATTTGACCGATAACAATGGAAACGAAATAATTAATAGTAAATAACAATAAAATACAATGAGTGGATTTAGAGGAACGCAAAACAAGAATGGGAGGCCTAAGGGAGTTCAAAACAAAGACACCGCAGAAATACGAAGCAGTTTTCAACTTTTGATTGAAAATAACATTGAACAATTAGAAAACGATTTAAAGGAGCTTAAACCATTTGAGCGAATCAAAATGATTCTGGAGTTAAGTAAGTTTGTTGTTCCACATTTAAAATCAATGGAGTTAATCAATCCAAATGAAGAAGATAAGTTCAAACGTGTAATACTAAATCTAGGCGCTGGAATTAACCCCGAAGAAAATGAATGAGATAAATAACATAGATGAATTAATCAATTTCATTCGTGAAAATGAATTAACACAAACAGACCTCGTTAAATTACTACATAGTACAGTTGGTTGCTATTTCATTTTTAATATTGTAGATAAGGAATTAATCATTAAAAAGGTTTTAGAGGTGCTTCAAGAAGATAAGCCACGAAATTGTAGACGTATTTTTATTAATGTAAATTAATTAGATTTAAAAAAAAGAACTTACAGAAATGTAGGTTTTTTTTTGCTTTAAATTTCAAGTACGAAGTTTTCAAAATGATGTCTAAAATCTTCAAAAGTATGCTTTTTGTACCTTATTTGCACCTTATGATTATAATGTACTGATAATCAATACTTATTACATTTTGTATTGGAAAGTAACAACGTATCCGCCCCACCAAGTCCGTCTATTTTAAGAAATAATTGATCCATAAATTTGCAGAAATATAAATTTATGGATAAGCAAAATCATATGTATTCGTTAGTAGAAGAATGGAAATCGTCATCAATGACTAAAGGAGATTTTTCGGCAACGAAATCTGTGACGTATCACAGTTTCAATTATTGGGTTCAGAAATACAATCAAGAACATACTCCAAAGAAATCAAAATCTGAAGTTTCCTTTTTCTCTGTGCCTGATAAGATCAGTGAGAATAAAAAAGAATTTCAGACTAAAAGCACTGATTGTAAAGCAATTTTAATTGAACTTCCGAATGGTGTAAAAATCTCAATTTATCAATGTGATGCGTTGAATTTATCGAAATGATTGGGTTAAGTTCAAAAGTGAAGTATCACATGTGTTGTACATTGATTGATATGCGCAAAGGGTTTAATGGATTGTCTGGATTAGTTCAAAATTATTTGAATCAAAATCCATTGACGGGTGATGTGGAATTACAAGTAAATTTGTGACTAATTTTCTCAAGCCGCGTTTTTATTTAATTTTCTTAATTTCATCTCCATTTCTAAAGGAGAAAGGTATCCTAAACTAGAGTGAATTCTTTCCATATTATAGCATCCTATATAGTCACTAATACATGCGTATAATTGATTAAATGAGCTAAATAAATACCTGTTTAGACATTCATGTTTGATGGTTTTGAAAAAACTTTCGGCAACCGCATTGTCCCAGCAGTTTCCTTTTATACTCATACTTTGTGATATTTTTCTATTGAAAAAGAAAAGATTAGTCATTTTGTTGGATGCATATTGAACACCTCTATCTGAATGAAAAATAAAATCATTGCTTATTTCACGATTATTTCTAGCCATATACCAGGTCTTTAAAATTGTATTTTCCGTAGTCATGTCTTCACTTAAAGTCCATCCAATAATCTTTCTATCAGCTAAATCCATTATTGTTGTCAGATAATTCCATCGATCATTGACACGAATATAAGTTATATCAGAGACCCATTTTTCACCTAATTTTATGCTGCTAAAATTTCTATCTAATTTATTCTCAGCAATTGGAAATGCATATTTTGAATCAGTTGTCACGACATATTTTCTTCTTAACACACTCTTTAACCCCATTTCTTTCATCAATAGTGCGATATATGATCGTGTATAAAATATACCTTCACGTTCCAACATTTTTTTTATTCGATGACTTCCATAAATCTCTCTACTCTTATCAAAATGTATTTTAATCTTTTCCATTAATAAAAGTTTAGACTCTTTTATTTTATTTAAATCTTTAGTTTTCAACCAGTAATAATAGGCGTTTTTACTTATTTTCATATGCTTACACATCTTCTCAACAGGGAAATTAAGTTCGTTTTTCAATACGAACTGGTATTTCATTTGTCGCTCTTGGAGAAGATGCTCACTGCCTTTTTTAATATATCACGCTCCATAGTAATTTCACGTAACTCTTTTCGTAAGTTTTTTAGTTCGAGCTCTTCTTGACTGAATTCCTTTTTCTTAGTGAAATCTCCAGCTTTGGCTAAAAACTCTCTCTTCCAGCGACGGAGCATACTGTCATTTAAACCATACTCATCACTTACTTCTTTAATTTTTCTTCCGGAATTTAAAAGTTCTACAATCATCACTTTAAATTCTACTTCATGAACTTTTGTCATAATACAAATTTACATTTTATGGGCTTAATAAATTCGTCACAACAAATTTAGACACTCCACTCCATTGACAAACAAAAAATTAAAACGTTGAACCCATAATAGAAAAAAAAGATTAAATTTGAATGAAAATAGGATGAAAAATATTTTATTTTACACACTTTTTAAAACACTACCCAAATTTATGGATCAATTATTTCTTAAAATAGACGGACTTGGTGGGGCGGATACATTATAGCCGCAAAAGTAATGAATATAATGTACAATAACAACCTTAAAATCAGATAGTAGTATAAAAAAGTACTAATCAAAAAAAAACCTCATACATAACTGTATGAGGTTTTCTTAAAAGTGGCATCGACTTACTCTCCCACCCTCAAAAGGGCAGTACCATCAGCGCTAGTAG
>Ga0105055_10002162_pt1 | contig 31173 bp, 40 predicted proteins | sample BON03_FD_78090 | JGI IMG/M metagenome (GOLD analysis project Ga0105055, IMG submission 78090) | Freshwater microbial communities from Lake Bonney liftoff mats and glacier meltwater in Antarctica - BON-03 | ecosystem: Environmental > Aquatic > Freshwater > Ice > Glacier meltwater | place: Lake... | reverse complement strand
GCTCAAGCCGGGACTACAATACGGGGAGGCGGACCGGCTAAAGCCGGGACTACGAACTCAGATGCTGTAGTCGGGGGCGGTGGGGCGATGGGGGAGTTGTCGGAAGTCGGCGAAGTGGGAGAGGATTGTGGCGAGTTCGCGGGCGAGGCGGGGGTCGATGCGCAACTCAGAATGATCACAGCGGGGGATGTTCAAAAAGCACAGACCGCGCCCGGCGAAATGACCGAGCTCGCAGGTGCGCTCGGTGGCATCCGTGAGGCGGATGATGGTGGCGTGGTTGTCGTGCCAGGTGAGCATGAGGAGGGTGGAATTAAAGGGGCGCGGCGGGGAGTTGGTTGTGCAGCGCGTTAGCCTCCCATGCCGCGCGCATCTGATCGACGGCGGCGCAGACATCGGCGAGCTCGGAGTCGAGCAGCGATAAATTGTGCTGCCGGCTCATGTGCTCGAAGAGCAGCCAGAAGGCAGAACCAGATGGGAGTGTGAGGGGAAGCGGACCGGCTGAAGCCGGAACTACGAACGAAGAAGGCGGGGCGGAGTGTTTGGCGGACATGGAATTAAAGTTGGTCGTCGCAGGTAGCGGCGTTCTTCCCAGCAGATTTTTGCGCTATGGCCTCCATTGCACCGGCTATCCGCTCATGGCATTTCAAGCTCATGCGTAGCCGTTCTTCGATTCGCTCATGGCTGGATTTCACAGTATCCACCATTTCGGTGCGGCCTTCCTTGCTGGCGATGCGGCAGAGGACTGCACCGACTGTTACGCCCAACGCGAATGTGATTCCGGCGAAGAAGTTGTGTAAAATTTCGATCATTTTCGGCATTGGTTGGTGGTCACAAAAAGAGGGAACCGGACCGGCTGAAGCCGGGACTACAATACGGGGATCAGGGGATGCGGAAGTGGTCGCGGACTTCGTTTTCTAGTTTTGCGCTGGGGTTTTCGGGGATGAGGGCGCGGCGGTTGCTGAAAGGATCTTTGATGAGCAGGCGCTTGTTGATTTGTTTGAGCTGGCCGAGGATGGATGCGTAGTGGTACGCGGCGTTGTAGCCCTGCACGACGGGGTGCTGCGGATGGGTGAGGCCGAGCTGCAAGTTTGGTTTGCGCGGGTAGATGCGGGGGAAGAATTGCGCGACAGGAAGCAGGGCGGCGGCAGTGGGGTTGTCCAGATATTCGAGCGTCATGTCGGGGAATAAATAGCGGCGGCGGCCGGGGTTGCCGTCGATGTTGATGACGGGCAAACCAGCGACGGCGACGGCGGCGGCGAGCGGGAGATCCACGGTGGCATGTAGCGCGGGGGCGAGCTGCAAGCGCGAGTCTTCGATGCCGACCTCGTAGCGATAGAGCGGCGAGCCTGCTGCGCGCTGCAGGCGGTAGCTGGTGGCAGTGGCCTGCATGTGCATGATCTGCTCGAAATTGTGGCAGGCGGCGAAGCCGCAGAGGAAGGGATGATCGGGATCCAGCTTGTTAAGCGTGCCTTCTTTCCAGCCGCGATAGAGATCGTCGCGCGAGGGTAGCTGCGGATGCAGCAGCGATTTATCGCTGACCTCGAAGCGAAGGTTTTTCCAGTTATCAAGCTCGACGATTTCGGTTTCGTTGATGGTGACGCGGAAGCCTAAACCGGAGAACGTGGCGGCAATTTTGTGATTGTTGGTGGTCCAGCTCATGGTGTTAGGCGGGGAGAGTCGGACCGGCTGAAGCCGGGACTACAATACGGGGGAGACGAAAAAAAACGCCGCATGCGCTGCCAGGGGAGAGGCAGGCATGCGACGCGGAACGTGCAACACGACACGGGGACATAGAGATGGATGGAAGGGGGTGCTGGATGCTCGCGCGCGAGCTAGCCTTGCGGCTGGTGCCCGTCCAGCGCGGGCCTATTTTGTTGGGTAGCTTTTATGCGGCCAGGGCAGCGGCCGAAAGGACGAACGGATAATAGACGAACGGCTGAGTGATCTGCAGCCCGTCGTCGCCGCGCGTTTGCTTGGGGTTGTTCAGGCAGATGGTGGCGGACTCGCTGATGCGGAAGCCGTGGATGTTGCTGTTGACCGGCAGATTGACGAGATCGGTGACGGCACTGCCGGGATGGGCATTGCCAAGGCCGTAGGGGAGGCCCAGCGCGTTGCGGCGCGGGCGCAAGCTCATTTCGCCTTCGATGCGCGGGTCTTCGTAGCGGACGTATTCGGTCGCGCGGGAGGCGCCTTTTTGCATGACGGCATCACGCATCGGAGAGAGGTCGAGGCTGAGAATGAGCGCGCCGTCCTCATCTGCGAGGTCGGAGACCTTGACGCCGTGCTCGATGATTGGCTCAACAAATGGATCGGGGGTGTCAGGCATGGGAGTGAGAGTGAGAGGTGAGGATTGCGGCGAAAAATTAAGGCGCGACCGAGAGCGCCGAACCGAGCAGGCCGGGGGCGCGGAAGACGCATTTCGTGGTCGAGATGGCGATCATGAGGACGTTCGGATAGAGGCCGCCAGCGGAGAGATCGGCGGCGGGGGCGATGCCGCCGGGAGTGGCGGAGCAGACATAGACCATGGTGCTCATGACGAGCGTGGCACCAGGGGTGAGGTCATCGGCATACCACACGACGGCGAGAGGCTGCGTGTTCAGCGCGGCGTGCGCACTGATGCCGATGACTTGGCTGAGCGCGGCGTCATTGGCATCGGCGAGGACGAATTTTCCCGTGCTGGCGGAGATCGCGATGAGCTGGCCGGCGGTGATCGTGGCACCGGCAATGCCGGTGTGGAATTTTGCGCCAGCACCGGGGAGGAAATTCGCTGGCGTGACGGTGAGATCAGCGGCGAGGGCGGGCAGGACAGGGAGCCAGAGGAGGAGCGAGAGGAGGAGGAGGTGTTTCATGGGTGAGGCGGTGTGACGATGGAGGGGGCGTGTCAAATGAGGGCGGGGGGCATGGGGCGTGGGGCATGGGGCTGACCGGACCGGCTGAAGCCGGGACTACGAACGGGGATCCTGAAAAAGATCGCCTTGTGAGAGCCGCTTGACGATCTCGATGCATTGGCTTTCGCGCTGCTCAATGCCGATGGCGCGCTTCCCCTGAGCGCGCGCGACGGCGAGCACGGTGCCACTACCAGCAAAGCAATCCAGCACGCTGCCGCCGGGAGGAACGCAATATTCCAGCAGGGGCGAAATCAGCGCCTCCGGTTTTTGCGTTTCGTTGACTGCGTAGCCCTGACAACTGTTGGCGTAGATGACTGAGCGCATGAGCTTTTGGCCCTCTTGTATTCCAAGTTGTCCTTTTGTTCCGAGGTGGGGCGTCTTGCCGCGTTGCATCATCTTTGTGGCGCGATGCTCGCCAACGCGCGGGACGGCCTTATGGAGCGCCGCCCAATCCCCCTGATAAAGATGAACCGCCAGTTCATGCACGCGGCGGAACCGATCTGAGGCAATCCCGCTGCCATTGTGTTTTTCCCAAACGATGTCCTGCGCAAGTTTCCACGCGCCAAACTCATCGCGCCGATCCCAGAACATCCGCAACGAGCCGAAACACCAAAACGAGTTGGTCAGTGGCGCGAGCAGCGAAGGCCAGCCGACAGGCCAGGTGTCCCATTCAAGATTAGTTTCGTTGTAGGGCGGGTCGGTGACGGCGGCGTCAACGGGCTGCAGGTGCGGTAGTATCTCGCGGCAGTTGCCGTGGTAAAGAGTGATGCCGTCGCGGTCATAATACGGCGCGGGTGGAAGTTGTTTCATGCGGTGGAAGGGGCTGACCGGACCGGCTGAAGCCGGGACTACGAACGGGGGAGGCGGACGGGCTGAAGCCCGAACTACGAACAGGGTTAGACGGTGAGGTGGAAGGTGATGGCGACGGCGGATTCGATGGGGCCGGTTTCGGTGCGTTGGACGCGGACGGCGGCGGGGGGTGTGACGTGCTCGATTTGGTAGCCGAGGCGGGTGCTGTAGTTTTGCGCGGCGAGGTGGAGGGCGAGCTGGTGGTGATCGGCCAGGCGGAGGGCGATGGCGTCCAGCCAGGGATCGGTGGTGGCGCGAGCGACGGTGCCGCGCGCGCTGATGGTGACGGTGAGCTGGCGCGAACGATTGGTGCCCTGCTCTTCGGCGGTGATGCAGATGCGCGGGTCGAGGTCGTCGGTGTCTGCGTCCATTTTGAGGAGCGCGCAAACGGCAGCGGCGGGGATGCCGACGGCGCGAGATGCGGCGGTGTCGAGGTAGCCGTGGATAAAGTTGGTGAAGATGAGATCGCGCATGAGCGGAGGTGTTAGTGGAGGAGGCCAGCGGCCTTGGCGGCGGCGCGGATGGCAAAGGGGGCTTCGCGCGCCATGGCACGCTGGCGGTGCATATCCGCGAGCGTGAAAAAGCGCTGGAGGTGACTATTCAATGCACCGGCCTCAAGGCTGATGCGCACGCTGGTACTCGCGCCCTGCTGCGTCTCGGCGATCTGCGCCGCACCCCAGGAGCCGGAGTGCCGCGCGACCCACGCGGGGACGCCACGCAGGGGGCCGAAAGCCCCGCTGTAACTGTTTACTAATGCGGCGGCGAGGAGGCCGACGTTGCCCTGCTTTAGCTTGATATAGGAGCGGACATAACGGGCATCCGTGACGAAGAGTGTCTTGGCCTTACCAGTCACGACACCGTTGCGCCTGCGGAGTTTGTGCTCCGCTCCGTCGTCGCCAGTGAAGTCCACGATCTGCGGTACACCGAGTCGGCGGGCGAGGGCATTCGCGGCAGTCCAGTCCCGCCGCTGCACGGCCGCCCAATAGCCTGCGGCGACAGCCGGATTTTTCGCTTTGAGTTGCTTGTACACATCGCCCGGGGTGCCATAGACTTTCCAGATGTCCGTTTGAACTTTGCTCGCGCCCTGCTTTCGGGCAGCGGGGCCAGTGATGTCGCGGTCCATGCTGACGGGCGGGACGATCTGCACGAGGCCCTTGTTTTTTCCGCTGGAGCTGATGAGCACGCGCGCGTGCTTGTGCAGGAGCACGGTGGCCTGCGCGCTGACAAAGCGCGGATAGGCGCGGAGCTGGCTAAGCAGCTTCGGCATACCCTTGATGCGGGCGAGCTGGCTCATGCGGGGGCGGGGAGTAGGCGCTCGGCCTTGAGCGTCCAGACAAGATCGGTGGCATTGTGCCCGGCAACGTCGTCGATCTGGTAGATCACGGTGCCGAAAGTGATAACGCTTTTTTTCGCGGGGGCGGTGGCGAGTAAGACCTTGCGCACGGTGGCGACGAGGGGCTGCAGCCGACGCCAGAGGCCGGTGGTGGTGTCCATGCGGTGCTGGACTTCACCGAGATGCACAGCGGCGACATAGCTGGTGCCGCCGATGCTGATGCTGCCGGGCTGTAGCTGCTCTTTGCCGCCCGCGAGGCCGCTGGTAGTCATGACACCAGTCTGATGCCGCTGGCGGGCGCTGAGGACGGCGGAGAGGGTCATGGGGGAGAGCCGTTGTCAATCTGACAACACAAGGACGCCGTGGTCCCCAACCAAAAGACCACGGCGAGCTTGCATGAAAGCCGGTCTGCGCGACCGGAGATTTTTACGAGAGCAGTGCGGCGTCTGCGGCAACGGCGTCCGGGGCTTTTTTCGCGGGCTTGGCCTTCGGAGCGGGCGCTTTGAAACGATGTGACTTGGCGGGGGAGTTGCCAGCCCACAATTCGAGCACGGGCCGATCTGGCGCGGGCGCGAGGCCGAGGGTGGTGGCGCGCTTGAACTCGTTGAGCGCCTGATCGTAAGGCATGGCGTCGCCGAGGGGCGTGCCCTGCCGCCGGTCGGCGGACAGGGCGATGAGGAGGGCGAGCTTCATGGGGCTTAGATCGGGGTGGTGATGAGCTTGAGCTGCGCGGCATCGCCAAGGCCGAAGCCGTAGTGGCATTCGATAGTCTGATACTCCTGATCAGTGTTGGCATCGGCACCGTGATAGTATTGCAGCACGAGACCTGAGTCATCGACGAGCTCCTGGTAGTCGAAGAGATCGCCACGGATAGCGGGGGTAGGTGGCACCGGGGCGAAGCCGATGAGGATGGCGGATGGCATGACCGCGAACCCGGCGATGTTTTCGTACTCGCGCACCGTGCCGGCGGTGATGGTGGTGGTGAAGTCCAGTACGGCACCGCCGAGGGTGGCGGAGACGGTGAAAGTCGTGGTGCTCGGCACGGCCGCCACGAAGTAAGCGGTGGTGGCAGCAGTGATGCCTGAGCCACCTGAGAGCGTCGGGAAGATGAGGCGATCTCCAACGGCCAGACCGTGCGCGGCACTGGTGGTGATGACATCGGTGGCGGAGACACCACCAGTGATGGTGAGCGCGGCGACGTTGTTGGTCGGCACGCCAGCGGACTCGTACACATCAAAGCCGAGGATGCGGGAGAGGACGCCATCGGTGAAATTCGACCCGCCATCGGCGCGCTTGGCGGCATCAATGATTTGAGCCTGCTTCAGCAGGTTGCCAGCGTAACTCGGATTGAGAATGAGGGCGCGATCGCCTTCGGGCCAGTAGCTATCGACGCACAAGGTGCGCAGATCGGCGACGTCGTTTTCATCAAAGTTGGCAGCGGTAGTGGCGGCAATCGTGGCACCTGTGAAGGTCTTGGCTTTGACGATGCCGAAGATGTCCGCGAGGATGTCTTCGGCAAGTTTGCGGCCTTTCATTTCACCGTGTTTAACGGGATTGAACATCGGCTGGCGGGCGCGCTCGGTGCCGGTGAAACTGAGCGCCTGCACCTTGTTGGTGAAATTTTCAATTGTGCGCGACTCTGTGGCAGTGGCGGTAGCGAGCGCGATGCGCGAACCGCTGGGGGTGCGCGTCACGCTGTCGCTGGTGGCAAGCGGATAAAATGGGACGGCCATTTGGTCATCGCCCTTGAGCTGGACGTTACGGTAAACCGTGCTGAAAGCCAGGAGCGGCAGGAGGCGGCGCTTGATGGCCTGCATCGCAGAGTCGAGGACTTCGGTGAGCTGCAGATTGGAGTCGATAGTGTTTGCCATAATAAGAGAGGGTGCGGATTCGGGAGATGCTGAATGTCAAAAACGCGGCTTAGTTTTAGGCGGCGCGGTTGTTGAATTGTTTGAGCAGGGCGCGGCGCTCGTCGGCGGTTTTGAGCTTGCCCAGGGCGGTCTCCAACTCGACGCGGTTGGCAGGAATATCGGCAGGCAAGTCGGCACTGGGGGCGGGCAATTTGCCAGCGGCAAAACCGAGAGCGGCGATGTGCTCCGCGCTCTTTGCAGCGGCGCGTTTTTCGACATCGCGCTCTTGCGCGCAGAGGGTGGCGTGCTCTTTGGCGAGCGTGGTTTTTTCGCCTTCCAGCGCGGTGAAATCGGTCTGCAACGCGGAGAGACTGGCCTGCGCGGTGGCGAGCTCGGCCGTGCGCGTGACGAGGGCGGCCTGAGCGGCGGCGAGATCGGCCTGGACGGCGGTGAATTGTGCCGCGGGAGCGATGCCCTGCAGAGCCTTGAGCGCGACACCGAGACGCTGCGACATCGGCAAAGTTTTGTCTTCAATGGCGGCGATGGCGGCGGCGGCATCGACGATGGGGGTGTCACCACCACCGGCGCTGGCGTGCTCGCTGGCGGCGGTGAGGAGGAAGAGGGCGTGGCGAGGTTTGAGCATGGAGAGGGGAGGTAGAGGTGACTGCGGCGATGGGGGCGGGGTGTCAAACGAACGGGGGAGGCGGACGGGCTGAAGCCCGAACTACGAACGGGGAAACCGGACCGGCTGAAGCCGGAACTACGAACGGCTAGAGGAGGCTGACGAATTCGTCCCAAGAGGAGACGATGCCGTCGGCGAGGCCGTGGCGGATGGCGTCGTCGGCTGCGTACATTTTTGCATCGCGCAAGGATTCTTCGCTGGCTTTGGGGCGGCCGGATTTGACGGCGGCGATGAACTCAGCATTGCATTTGTCCACGGTGCCCTGGAGGTATTCGCGGTCTGCCTGCGTGAGATCGCGACCGGGCATGCCAAGGGCTTTGTGCGTGCCCTGGCTGAAAAGCTCCAGCGCGTAGCCTTGCATCTGCATGGCGACTTTAGGATTCAAGAAAGCTAAATAAGTACCGATGCTGCCAAGCGAGGCGGAGCCGGTCATGATAACCTCATCGCACTGGCTGGCGATCCACTCGGCAGCGGATGCAATGTGAGTGTCGGTGAACGCATAGACCGTCTTGCCGCGCGTCTGCGTAGCCTGCTTCACCAGGGCGGCGAGTTCAGGGGTGGCGGTGGTGCGACCACCGGGAGAGCCGATGTCGAGCACAATGGTTTTAATATCCTTCGCGGCGAGGGCTTGATTGAGCGCGTGCGAGATGCGGTCGGGATTCAACGCGCCCATGCACGCCTCGGCGAAGGGGGATGCACCCTTGCTGATCATGCCATTGAGCGGAATGACGGCGATGCCGGGCTTGCCATCAATGGTCCAGTAATAGCTAGGGTCTAAGATGGTGGTGGGGGCAAACGGACCATTCGATTGCATCGCGGGCATGGCGATCTGTTTGCGCATGTGCGCCGATCCGCCAGTGGCCTTAACGTGCTGGGGGCTGGTGGGACCATCGGCGGCGCTGGCGGTTAATGGCGCGGAGTCCTGCACCTGGCCGGTGATGCGCGGCCAGAGATACATGTGGCAAGCAAGCATGGCGCTCTGCTCAAGCGCCAGCGGCTCGAAATAAAAGGCGCGAGCGACGTGATGGAATTTAATGGTCTCATTCATGAGCGGTGGGGGCGGTGATCTGCGGCGCGCATGATGGACTCATGCATTTCGGCGATTTGTTGGGTAGTCGTGGAGCTTTCAGCAGCGGCATCTGCCTGCTCCTGACTGGCAGTGGTACCGGTGCCGATTTCGGGGTAAGCTTCGGCATAAGTAAGGCCGCGCGCGGCGATACCTTCCTTGATGTATTGGCGCTCGTCGAGGTATTGATCAATCTCAATCTGCCAGTCGTCACCGACGAAGCCGTAAAGACTTTTCAGCGTGATCATGCCGCGCTTTGCCTGCTCGATGTGCAGCCTGCCATCGCGACCAAAATCTACAGTAAGGCGCTTGGGCAGCAGCCAGGTGTGCAGCTCCCAATCGGGCGCGTCTTCGATCTCGCCCGCCTCGATCATATCGCGCTGCCACGCAAGAAAATAGGGGCCGAGGAACTGCTCGACGAGCTCCTGCTGCTCGACCTCAATCTGTGACTGTGCATCAGCCATGATGAAGCGCGTATTGGCACCACCGAGCTGTGTGATATTCCACAGCAGTTCTGGCGAAAACTTGAGCGCCCAAGCGACATCACGCACGAGATTTTCGAGATGGGATTGCACATTGGCATCAGGGTGCGCTGACTCGATGACTTTGAACGACTGGCCCGGCTTGAGGTCCTGCGTTTGTCCACTGCCGAAAAATTGCTCCATCGTCACAAACTTGCCCGTGGCAATTTCGACTTCCGTGGTGGGGCGGGGCGACAGCACGCCGCGCGCGCCGGCCTGCACGGCACCGGGGAGCGGCTGCTGCTGCTGCTCCAGGGCATAGGCGATCTGTTCGCGCATTTTGATGCCTTTAGTAATGGCGTGCATGATCTCGCCGCGATCGAGAACTTTGTTCAGGACGGGATAGAAGCGGGTAAGTCCACGCACCTGCCCGAAGCGCTCGTAGTTCGCGCAAAATAGGACGTTTTGCGCTGGCACATCGACGCTGGTTTCGCGGCCGGTGGCAGCGTCAGTGCTGAGCAGGCGATAGGCAAGCGGGCCATTGTGCTGATCGAGCTGAACCCCATCATGCCAGCGCTCTCCAAGTACTACCCGGGTAGTGCTTTGCCCGATCTGATGCGACTCGTAAAACATGACGCGCAAGCGGCCGGCTTCGTTGCGGGCAAGCACTGGGGCGACGTCGCCATCTTTAATTTTGCCGCGCACGATGGCCTGCTGCGCCATGCCGCAGGTGAATTTTCGGGAGAGATCGAAGGTGCCAGCGGCTTCGGCGCGCGCATTCCAGAGCTGCCGCAGGCGCTGATTTCGAGCTTTGTTTTTGCCGAGCGGATACGGAAAAAGACCGGTGCCGCAGATCATGCGGGCGACGCCATCGACGCCGCGATGAATCAAGCCGCCGCCCGAATTGTAAATATATCTGGCGCGGCGAAGCAGCTCTGTGCGCGAATAGGCATCAACCTCTTTCAGCGTGTCCAACGTCGGGATATAGATATAGCCGCGATCGCGCGAAGTGGTGTCCGCTCCCTGAAACGAGCCCCATGCGGCGGATGGGGTCGGCATGAAGGGCGTGGACGAATCCACGCCAATCATCGACGCGGCGTGTTTGCGATTTTTTTTGTGGCGTGAACTCATCCGAGAATGCTGGGAGATTGACTGAAATCGCCGTGCCGAACGGAGCCATCGCCGACGCGAGTGCCGGCAGCGGCGGTGGCCTCATAGCTCTGCAATGCGGCCTCGTAGAGCTGCAGGAGAACGGTGGCGGGCAGGCTGCGCTCCGCCGTGCTCGACCCGCCGTCGGCGCTGATATTGGTAACGTACTCATCACCCGCCATCACGGCGGTAAAAGCGGCATCATGCAGCCCGCCAAGATACGCGGCGGGATCCGGCATGGCGCGCGCGCGCCGCAAGATGCCCGCGATGAGAAGTTCGGAATTTAGGACGGTGGCAGCCACAAGGCGCGACGCGTGTCAAAGTCCGGGCTAAGTCGGTGCGGGTAGCTGAGCGGCAGGCGCGGTGGCATCAAGCATAAGCTGCTCGGCACCAGCGTCGCCATAGACGGGGAGGACCAATAGCAGCGTGCCGTAGCCGACGATTTTTGCGACGATGCCCTCGGCCTCGCACATGACTTTAGCGCGGTCGAGGATGGCGAGCTGGTGGCGTTGGATGTCGGTGATCATCAAGGGCGATGCGGTGGCGCATGCGAGAGCAGGGATGTCAATCTGGCAACGGCAGCGACTTGAGCTCTTCGCGAAACTCCTGCAGGCCGCCGTATTGATACTTCAGGCAATCGCCCCAGTCATTCGGGCCGCGTTTGATTTTTTCATGCACCCATTTATTCGCGGACTTGTCGTAAATTTCAGCGGTGAGTTCGTTTTCCAGCTCTGCCGGATAATCGAGCGGCAACCAAAGGCGCGGCGCTTTGCGCTTTTGCATTTGGCCGATGTAGATTTCGTTTTTGAGGCCGTGATCGAAAAACATGCGCACGGCAATTTCTTGGCCGTCGATGTAATCTGTCATGAGGCGCGAGAGCCGCCCACGATACTCCTCATGTTTGCCCTCGCCACGACACGGGTGGAGCTGCCAGCCGGCAGGGTGGATTGCGCAGGCGGTGGTCTGATGTTTGATGCAGGCGCGATACACTTCATCGCGACGATGCCCCGAATCGAGCAGGCCGGAGAAGATGTACTCCGGCTGCGATCTACCGGCGACGTAATAAGGTCGCGTGCGCAAATCATTGAGCTGATCCTCGTCACTTAGACGGCCGAGATCGACAAGGAAATTTTCTGCATCCGAGTTCCACGCGCACACCATGTACTTTAGATGGTCCCACTGTTTGTCGATAGTCACGAAAAGCATCGCCGGACGGAACGGCAGCGGTGAGCTGAACTGGCCATGGCGATAGGCGAGCCGGAAAGACTCGCCAAGCTGCACCCGCACTCGGCTTTCGGTGCCGTCGGCGGCCTTGATCATCTGCTCCTCAACACGCCCGGCCTGCAATGCCTGCACCGTTTCTTTCGTGATGCTATAGGTTTCATTTTCCCAGGGCATACCTTCGTGGTTCATGCGAAAATACTTTTTCGCTTCCTCGGTCGGATTGATGACATTCGACTGTAGCCACATCTTCATGAGGTTGCCCCAGTTGACGCGCTCAAAGAGCGAGTAAAGGTCTGAAATCTGGTATGACTCGACGCCTGGCTCGGGTGGCACATAGTTTCCATTCGGCGGACGGCGGCGTTGTGCTTCCGGGGTTGGCACCCAAACGCCAGCGTTGACCATTGCGCGTTTTTCGTGTTCGTGGATAGGCTGCTGGCAAAGCTGGCATTGATAGTACGTCTCCGCCACCACGCGCTGGAGGTTCCAGCCGGAGTCTTCTTTGCAATGATTTGCGACGAGAAATTTTGTCAGGAATTCAATGCGCTGATCACAGCGAGGACACGGCACAAGGAACTTTTTTTGTGTGCCGTTGATGTATTTGAGATCGATGACGCCGCCCGCATCTTCTGGCTTTGATAGCGCGAGCAGCAGACCATCGGTGACATCGGTCTGGCGCGACTTGGCGCGGTCGTACGTCGTGGTGCCCTGCGACACAATGTGTTTTTCTAACTCGTCGAGGATGATCAAGCGGTACCAGATTTCCATGAACGGCCCATCGGAGCCAGAGCCGGAGATCATGATGTCCATGTTTTTTAGCGAGATGCGCGAAAGCGTGGCGTCGTTTTCATCATCGGTCATTTGCGCACCGGCGATTTTTTGCACTGATGGCAGAATACGGCGCTCGCCGACTTCGCGCGCTTTTTTGTCTGAGTTGATCGAGTACAACGCATTGCCAGGCCAATTGTCAGGCATCCAGCGAAGTATGTTCAGCGCGGCCTCGGACACGCCGGTACGCGATGATTTCATGAACACGCCTTCGCGCACTTCCGGGCGCAGTGGCAGCTCTTGCCATTCGCGCGTCCACGGGGTAAAACTCGAATTATACTGGCCGGGCTTGGCGCTCATTTTTTCATCTAGCCACACATGCCGCTCCGCCCATTTCCACACCGGCTCTGTAGGTTGGGTCTGCATCACAGAGGCGACAAGATCGAGCAAGAAATCACTCTCCGGCGTGCCGATGAACTGCTTGGCTTGCGCGACGGAAAAAAGGTCACTCATTGGTCGGTTGATAGCTAGATACAAAGCGCGTTGATTTGAGATGCACGAAACATTTGTCACGCCTGCGCAAGACTATCTCGCGCCGTTCAGGCGGCGGCATTTCCGGCGCGAGTTGTTCAGCGAGATCAAGCAGCTCATTGGTGAAGCTTTGCCGCAAGACTCCGAATATCCGCACCAGCTCCGTATTGATGACGCGCGTGCGCATCACTTCGCCTTTGCCCTCCTGGATTTTTACGATGTCTTTTTCCCACTGGCGGAGGGTGCCGACGAGGCTTTGCCATTCGCGCCGAAAATTATTGGCTTGGGCCAGATGACCGCTCGCCATGCAGCGCTGGAGCTGTTGAAATGTGGCGACAACGAGCGCGCGAATTTGCTGCAAGCCCATGTCTGTCGCAATATCCATGCTCATATCGAGCACGACGGGATCCCCCGTCGGGTCACCCATCGACGCGGGGGATGGTGCGGGCGTGGTAGGCGGCGCGCCAGGCGGGTCAATTGCCGCGTCCGGCTGCTCGTGGCGCAGCAAATAAAGCGGCACACGCCATTCCATGTGCCGCCGCCACCAGTCAGCCATGAGGCCGGGCGAATCAAAGGGCGGCATGTCTGCCGGCGAAACCTCGCGCCCTTTTGCAATCCAGCGCTTTAATTTTCGCTCAGGATCTTTGCCCGCCAGCTTAAAAAATTTGGCGTAGTAAGCGAGCTTGAATCGATAGGTCTCGCTGGTGGCGCGTTTCGCCATTGGCTTGCCAACGGGGAGCACGCTGTCCAGCTCTTTTTTGTGCGCCGCCGTCAGCACATGGCCGAGCGCGTAGCGCCGCATGAGTGCCGCGCATCGCGCGCTTGCGAATTCCGAAGGCACAGCTTGAGCGAGGGGGGTAGAGATGCTTTCGGCCATCAATCTTGGCAAGTGTCAATTCAAAGTGTCATTTTGCAATTTGGGGGCGCGCTCAAAAAAAGGGGCAGGGACGATAATCCCGCCTGAGACTCAGAACGAGGCTAAAAGATTCCTTTTTTTCGCCGCCAGCAGCTAGCTTTTGGAGGTGCATGGGACATTTCCAGCCACTCGGCTAGCTATCACCACCGACAGAGCAAAAGACCGGACTTCCAAATACCTCCCTTACCTCCCTTACCTCCCAAAATCCTTGGTAAATCAAGGCTTCCAGCCGCTACAGGTGCTATCCTCTTGCCCATAGGTCGGGGAGGTCAATGGCATCCGCCGAAATCTAAACGCGGTCAATTCCTCAATTTCCCCCATAGGTCGGGGAGGTTGCGCCCCCTGACCTAACAAAAACAGGAGGTCGGGAGGGCGCGGGAGGGCGCACCCCGAACCGGAGATCTGTCCAGCGCGATGCGCTGATGCTGCCGCACATGCCGTGCTCCTAGAGCAGAGGCGGCCGCGCTACACGCTACGGCCCGCGACCGCATCACGCGGCCAGAGCACGGCCCGTGATTGGTCCACGCCTTGCTTCGGCGGCCGCGCTCGCTATCAGGCCCGCTTCGCCACCTTGACCCGCTCGACATTGTATCGCGCCGGAGTCACCTGGCCGCAATGCTGGAGCTCATACTCCCGCCCATCTGGCCCGTGAAAATAAAGCTCGTTCAGTTTGCTCTTGAGCGCGTTCCCAAAGGCACTTCGCGACTTTGGCGACATCCATTCGCTAGCGCTCCTCTTCCGCCCCATCTCATCGCCCGTGGACCCGCCTGCCCAAGCGTCCACGTCCTCCAGCGCATCCGCCATCGGCAGCGTTGTCGCCGCCGCCTTCCATCCCCCCGACTGCCCCTCAGTCTGCATCACGGACTCGATATCTTTCTGGGGCCAAAGCGCATGCGTCGCTACCGCATGCCGCCGCGCCACGCCAGCAAACTGCGCCACCGTGATTTCAAATGTATCGCGCATCACGCGATCCTCTCCAGGACCAAACTCCGCCAGCGCCAGCTCCGCCAGCTTCCGAAACTCCACGCTGTCCTGTCGCCAATATTCTCATTCGGGCTCACCACCATGCAGTTCCAATTCGCGCTCGCGCCCTTTTTTCCCGCGTGCAAAACCACGGCAGGAATCACGCGAGACCACATGTTGAAACTGCCAAGTTCCTTGTGCGGCCACGCCGGCCGGCCATCTGTGTCCCAGTCGCGGATCAACGCCCAGGCGGCCGCCAGCCCCTCGCTCCGATTCTTCTCACTCTCGAAAAACGCATCATCGAGCAGCCGCACGCTTTTAGGCAATTCGCGATCCGCACCAGCCTGCCGATTGAGCAGATCCACGATCAAAGAACGCCGCTGCAAATCGGCGCTCAGCGTCGTGTTGTTGCCTGTCCCCAGCGTCATCGCTCGCAGTTTCACTGCCCCTTCGTTGTTGCCGCCCAGCTTGCGAAACACACGCTCTCTGTTGGAGAGCCATTCATCGAGCAGCACTGTTTTCACCGGGTCACTCCCCCAGTCAACATTGTCGAAAAACACATACGGGCTGCCATGCAGCGCTGCTGTATTCAGCACCTCCATGAGCTTGTCCTCCGCATCCGGCAGCAGCGGCCGCGTCTGCATCGAACCATGCGTCAGCCAGGTCACATAGCTCGCCAGCGTCGTTTTGCCCGACTCCTGAATATTCGCGTTGTAGAAATGCATCGGCGCTTTCCCGGCATAAATCCCCCGCCCATACATGGTCAGAATCGCCGACAAATGAATCGCAAAATCACGCTGCGGCGTCCGCCAGCCGAACCAGCGAAAAAGCTCCCAGAAGTAATTCACCGCCTCGTCAAAATCCATCGCGTCGCTGTAGTCCACGCCACCCCGGCAGGTATAGATGCCCGTCGGCGCATCGTAGCCATGCTGCAGCAGTCGCATCCGCGCATTGCCTCGCTCATCCAGCTCTACCGCATCCAGCACCGGCAGCCGCACCGCATTGATCGCATTCAGCCGCGGCAGCTTCGCCATCAGCACGCCATTCACATCCAGCATGGTCTCCGCTTGATCCTTCGTCAGCTCGCCCTTGATCGGTTTCTTGACCTTGTTGCCATGCTCATCCGTCTCACCGCTCTCATACCATTTCGCGACTGGAAAAACGCCGCGCACCCCTGGCAGCCAGGTGCGAAACCCACGCGCCGTCATCGCCTTTTTCCCGCCCCGCGCTTCATCCACCGTCACTATCGTATCGTCAGCCCGAAACAGTCCCCATCTGCCATCGCTGGCCTTGAGCAAATCCGCCACGCGATTCGCCAGATCGTCAATCGGCAGATTCACATTTAGCATCGGCACTGTCAGTGCCGCCTCATCCGGCACCGGCACATCCGCCGCCTCAAATGCAGATCGCAGCACCGCCGCCACGTCGTCGATAGCATCCACCTTCACGCCCGTCTCCTCTCGACGGGCGGCATGTTATAGATACTCACACCGAGTTCTGGCGCTGGATTTAGGTACAGCAATCGCTGCCTCCTATCGCCGCGCATGCACACCGGCAGCCGCGTGAGCTGCACCGCCCGCAGCGCACGCGGATCAGCCCCCAGTTTCGAGAACAACGGCACCACCATTTTCATCATCGAGTCAAACATTCCCTTGTGCGAGCACGGCAGCAGCACCAGCGCGTGTGTAGACTTCCCTCCGCTCGTATAGATGGCCTTCACCGGCAGTTCCAACGCCGCCAAAAATCCCAGCCACAGCCGCTCAAATTCAGCTAGCTTCACCGGGTCTTTTTTTAGCTCCTCCACCGGGTCCGCCTCGATCACCAGGTGCCTCCAGCACGCGATACTCTCCTGCGATCTTCGGCTTGCTTTCGGTCCACCAGCCGCGCGCGGATTAGTCTCCCACTTGCCCGTTGTCGGCTGCGACAGATACCACACGCCATCCGGTCCGCCCCGTGGCAGCGGAGCACGCACCGCTGCCACGCCAGGGCGCTCAGCCAGTCGATACGACTGCCCCCGCCAAAACATATATTGCCCTTGCGACGCGAATTTCGTGAAGACGAGAACCTTGTCTTCAAACTCAAACGCGTGCCGCAAAAAACCCGCCGCATCACAGCCCTCCAGCATGATCGGCGATCGCTGTGCCAGCCACGCCTCATCAATAGGTTGCGGAGGTTGCACCGTCCGCAGCGAGTCCAGATCAAACGTCATGCGCGACGGCGGCTGGTAGCTCGGTGCAGCGATTGCGATTGGTCGGCTGCTCCCCATCTCATGCGTCCCCTCGCCCAGCATATAGCCACGCGGTTTGTCATGCGCAAAATTCAGCGCGTTCCTGCACATCCGCGCCATCTCCTTCTCCGCCCACGGCGGCGCGCATCGTGCGCTGTACTCCATCAGCAGCGGCAGCGCTTGATCAGGCTCCAGACCAAAGCCCCACACTAGCAGGCACGCCACGCTAAACGTCGTCGCGTTCCCACCGCTGCCTTGGATGGCAGGCGGTCGCGTAGCCACACAGGCCCGTGCTCGGTCGATAATGTCCATGGTTGGGGAGTGAAAAACTAAACAAATTAATTGCTGGCATCAGCCTCAAACGTCTGCGCATCTCGCGCGGCGGAAAATAGCCATCAGATGCAGCGCTTGATCGCGCGCATCATACTGCGCGTGATGATGCACCCCCTCGCGTTGCATAATCACCTGCGGACATAAATTCTTCATTGTGCGATAGCACCGATCATTCCAAAAATCCCACGGCGGCTTTTGCCCCGCCGCGCTATACGCCTCGACCAGCAGCACATTGTCGAACGCCGCACCATTCCCCCACATCTCCGCCTCGTCAGTGCCCACCCACGCGCTAAATTGTAACAACGCTACGGACAAATTAGCCGCCGGCTTGGTGATCTCCAGGCGCGGCCCATCGGCTTGCTGCAGCCACCACATCACGGTTTCAGGATCCATCTGCAGACCGAGCTGCACGCAGCTCGCCGCATTGATGCGCACATAGAATTCATCAGTGATTTTTTCACCATCAAATTTCACTGCGCCGATAGCCACCACCACCGAGCCGGGACGTGCGCCCAGCGTTTCTAAATCCAGCATAATTTGCGTTTTCATGATTGTGTTACTTTCGTTTTCTTCGTTCGTAGTTCGGGCTTCAGCCCGTCCCCATCTTTCGCTCGTGCATCCGCCGCCGCCGTTTTTCCCGCCTCCTTCTCCGCACTCACCTCCACCGGGTCCACGCTGTTATTTTTCACCGCTACCGCTGGCTTTTTCTTCGCCGCCTTCGCCGCCATTTCAGCCCGCACCTCAGCCGTCGCCAGCGCCGTGATCGTGCGCTTATCAAAGCCGAAATACTCCTGCAGCGATCCCAGGCTGCTGATGCTTTGACCATAGACCTTCACCCATTTGGCCAGACCAGCGATCATGATCATCGCGTCGATCTCCGGCTTGCCTGCATCACGCGCCCGCAGGCTCGTCATGATCGCCGCGCGATAGTGTCCCTGGCTCAGCTCGTCGCCTTTTTTGACCGCCGCAGGCTCCAGCTTCTGCCAGCTACAGATCAGCCGATTGCCCTCCATGCCCGCCTCATGCAGCAGGCAATCCAGCACCGCCAGGCCGCCATCGGCATCCAGCCCCTTCGCCATCGCGCTATCGAACAAATGCTGCAGCAGGCAGTTTTTCTCCCGCGCCATCACCTTCCCCGCAAACACTTCCTTTTCTTTCTGTTTGGCCTGTTCTTCCGTCAGCTCCTTCTTCCCGCTCGGCGGCATTTTTTGGAACAGCTCGCCGTGTGTCGCATCGCCCTGCGCCGCCGTCATCGCATCCGCCAGCAGCACCAGCTCGATGATCCCGCCCAGCTCTGTGTTCGCCACTGTAAGCGCGCCAGGCGGCAGCCTGTCACCTATCAGCACGCGCCAGGTCGGCAGCTTGCTGGCATCGTAGTGTCCGGTCACTGCATGGCCCGGCTTGTCGTCTAGCTTCACCCATTTTGCGTTCCAGTGCATGATGCCCGACGCGCTCATGATCGCCGCCGCCTCCTTCGGTTTCATCACTGTCACCACCCCTTCTTTCGCCGCCGCTTCACACCGCCGAAATGCCGCCGCTTGCTTGCGCTGGTGGCACGCCGGATCCATACACGTGAGCGGTTGTGTTTGCCCGCGCGCACCGCCCAGCTCTGCAGCCAGCTCTTCATCCTGCGTCGCCGCGTGCTGCGCGAAGTGCGGACACGTCACACACGCCCCCGCTTCCGGCACCAGCTCCGCATCCGCCAGATCCCACGCCACCCCCTTGAGCGGCCGCCGGTATTTTTCCGTGATATGCACCGCAGTTTCGCGGGCGGACATCGGCACTTTTTTTTGCAGCTCATAATCAAACTCACCCTGCATGATTTCGCGCGCGCACTGCTCGCGATTTTGCGCACCCGCGACCTTGGACACCAGCACCAGATGCAGCGGGCTGATCCCCGCCAGCGCATCCGCCAGCGCATCCTGCAGCACCTGCGGCGCGCCGAGCATTCGGAGTTTGTTCCGCACCGTTTGCACGTTTTTGCTCACTCTTTGCGCGATGATCGTTGGCGTGTACGCCTTCCCTGGCAGGTCCAGCAATGCCTGATACCCAGCGGCCTCCTCCAACGCAGTCAGGTCCGTCCGTTGCAGATTCTCGATCAATTGCAGCTCCAGCACCGTTGCATCGTCTAGCACGCGCAGGATCACCGGCAGCAGCAGCCGCCGCTCATACATCTCATCGCGCCCAGCGCTAGCCAGGCGCTCCAGCAGCAGCCCATTGGCACGCCAGCGGCGTTCACCCGCCACGATCTCAAATTTGCCTTCCTCATGCGGCGACACGCGGCACAGCAGCGGCATCTGGATCCCATGCTCCTCGATGCTCCGGCTCAGTTCCTCCAGCGGCTCCGCCGCGAAATGTTTGCGCGGATTCGTCGGGCTGCCATGCAGCGCGTCCTGCTTGATATACTGGATTTTTACGTCCCCGGTTTTCGATAGTTCTTGGCTCATATTTGTCTTTGGTTTGTCATTTAAAAAATCAGTCATGCGGGGTGATCTTTGCTAGATCGATGTCCGCCGGATCACAGCCGCACAGCGCCGCCATCCGCTTCCGCTCAGCTTCGGCGCGCATCAGCTCCGCATGCTTTTTCGCCCGCGCAGACAGCGGCTCATGCGCGTGCTCCGCCGCTGGCAGCGGCGGCATTTCATCACCACGTCTGCGGCCGTTTTTCCGGCTCACATTGCCTTTTTTGTCGCGCGCATATTTCGCCCGCGCCGCCACAGATTTGCCGCCCGAGTTCACAAATTCCACTCGCGAAAAACGCGTCACCAGATCCTCAATCAGCCGCTCTTCAATGTGCCGCCAATTTTGTTTCGAGTGCCCAAACAGCGCCGCCACTTCGCAGCGCCGCATATTCCAGACACACCCCTCATGCCCCGCCGACGCCAGCAGGAACAGCCGCTCCAGCACCGCCAGCGGCTCCGGCCCGCCGCCAAACAAATAATCTTTCGTCACCTGCTGCGTCCGCTGGCGGATATTATCGCGCTCCTCCATCAGCGCGCAGATCAGCCCCAGCAGCTCTTCACGCGGAGCCGCTGCTAGCGCACTCAGATCACTCGGCAGCCACTCCGGATCCATCCGCAGTGTGCCAGCCTCCTCCTCCAGCACCGCAGTCAGCGGCGTGTTCAGCTCCACTGGGTCCACCAGCAAAAACTCCCCTTCCCGCCGCCACACATTCGACAACAGCGCGCCGACTTGCGCCTCATAGGCCGCCCGCGCCCGGCTCATTCCGCACCCTCCCCATTCACGTTCTGTGTTGGCTTTTTCATAGTGTTTTCATCGGAGCAAATTCCATGCGAGTCGCACCACTGCCGGTACCTGGCCGTTGCCGATTGCGCGCAGTCTGTCCACCCGAGCGGCCACCCCATCAGCCACTCGACCCACCTCGGGTTCAGTTGCCCACCATTGGCAGGAGTCTCGGCGTGCCATTTCACCGCGTCGTTGATTGTAATTTGCTGCTTCGTCCCGCTCGGCCGCTTGCCAGTTGGCGGCCGCGCGCTGGTGCGCCCCCCGCTGCCCATGTGCGCGTCCGGCGTCGGCCACATCGTTTCCGCCACCGCTCTTTCCAGGTTGCGGTTCTTGTCGTGCAGCCGTTCTGGCGTGGCTGCTCCAGTCATGCACGCCCTCGGCGTCGGCCACATATTCACTGCTGACGCCAGGCCCGGAGTGTTCCGCCGCCGCGCCGCCGGGCTGTCTGTCCTGCGCCCCTCTCCCGCTGTGGGCGTCGGCCACAGATGCACCGCCGTCGGCAGCCCCGGAGTGTTTCGTCGACGCTCCGCCGGGCAATCTCCCATGAGCCCATCCGATGCTTTCGGCGTCGGCCAGTTCAGCTCGGATCCAGATTCGTTCCCGCTTGTGGGGAGCTCCGGCGTGGACAGCTCCCACGACTCCCCATCGCGCATCATACCCCAGCGCGGCCAGGTCCCCGAGAACACGTCCAAGCCCTCGAGAAGTGAGCACTGGCGAGTTTTCCACGAACGCGAATTGCGGTCGTACTTCGCCGATGATGCGGGCCATTTCCATCCACATTCCGCTTCGCTCCCCGTCGATCCCAGCACCTTTTCCGGCTGCTGAAATGTCTTGGCACGGGAACCCGCCAGACACCACGTCAACACGTCCGCGCCAAGGGCGTCCGTCAAAGGTTCGTACATCATCCCAGATCGGGAATGGCGGGAGGCATCCATCGTTTTGCCGGGCGACCAAATCGTCCCGTGCGCCGGCATCCCACTCGACGGCGCAGATGGTTTTCCAGCCGAGCAATTGCCCGCCAAGTATTCCTCCACCAGCGCCCGCGAATAATGCCAGCTCATTCATAGCCCTCCTTCTCATCCAAAAAATCATCCCCAGCCCGATGCAGCGACAGCCGCATCGCCGTTCGTAGTCCCGGCTTCAGCCGGTCCGCTTCTTCGTTTTGTAGTCCCGGCTTCAGCCGGTCCGGCTCCCCGCACATCGTCGCCGCCCCCAGCAGCACCCGGATCCCACTCACCCGCGACATCGCGCCGATCATCGCCTGCCGCACTCCCAGCGTCAGCTCATGCGCCCCAGGGAACAGCCGCTCGATCTCATGCAGCGCTTCGCGCATCGCCTCGTGCTCGCACACCACCCCCGCGATCTCCACCTCCACCTGCGCACGCAGCATCATAACTCCGGCCCTCCCATCCGTGTTCGTAGTTCCGCCTTCAGGCGGTCCGGGCGCTGTGCCTTGTGCAACTCGCCCTCCACCACCCCGCAGCCCAGGCTCGTCACCACCAGCAGCTCCGCCAGCAGCTCATCATCCAGCGACAGTTCAAACGTCGTCCGCGTCGCGATCTCGATGCACAGATCCATGATCACACCCGTCGGCCCCGCACAATACAGCCGATATTTCCCCGGCCGCAGCCGCGTCCGCCCGGCCGGCTCATGCTTCATTCCAGCCTCATCATTATAATTCATCTCGCGTGTTTCCTCCGGTTGATTTTCCCACTCGCAAAAGTCACCGCATGCAGCACCTCCGCGCGGCCATACAGCGCATTCCAGCCGCGCGCGCCCTGCAGCGGCCGCAGCCCCCACTGGCGGCACCGCCGCGCGAGATACAGCAGTTGCAGTTCCGCATTCGTCGCCGTCACATGCCACCGCTCGCACAGCTCAGACGCCGACAGCGGCCGCGTCATATCCTCCGCTGACGTAGTTGCCGCAGCCGCCTGCGGCAGCCGCTGCTCGATCCCCTCCAGCTTCGCCAGCACCAGCCTCAGGCACTCATCCAGCCGCTTCATGCCGCTCATGCTTCCGCCCTCCCTTCCTTTTTCGCCCGCGCCAGTTGCTTCGGCGTCAGCCGCCCACTGCCCAGGTCACGCGTGCTCCGCATATGCACCTGCCGCGTATGCTCCATATCCATCCAGCCCGCCACGGTGCGCAGCACAAACGCCTTCGCTCCATGCGTCACCAGCTTGCACTCATGCCCCGCCTTCATCTGGTCCTGCAGTGCCCGCACCGCCATCGCGCGCTCGCCCGACTGCTCCGCCGCAAACGGCCCCGCGATCACGCGCATCCCCGGATAATGCCTCTCCACGCCAGCGTACACCGCATATGGAGATTTCACCTTCACGACACCACCTCCCCGTCCGGCTGCCGTGTTCGTAGTCCCGCCTTCAGGCGGTCCGGATCAGCATCCAGCCGCACCAGCAAATTCTCAATGCACAAAATCACCGCCGCAGTCTTCCGCTCAGCCTGCTGGAGCGACCCATAATAATCCTCCGACATCGCCACCGCCGCCCGTCTCACCAGCTCCACCACCGCCCTCGACTCCTCTGCACACGCGCGCAAAATGCGCCCCACATCCTCCGCCGGCACTCCCTCCGCGTTCGTAGTCCCGGCTTCAGCCGGTCCGACTCCCCGCGCACCGCCCCCACGGATCCGCCGCACATAAGCTGCCAGCTCCAGCTCGAACGCCGCCTGCCGCCGCTGCTGCCATTCCGCCAGCCCCACCAGCACCGCCAGCAGCCCCGCCGCCGCCAGCCAGCCCCACCAATGCTCCACCGCCGCCGCGATCAGCGGCCGCAGATCCAGCGTCGCCACCACATAGCCGCCAGCCCCCAGCCGCTGGCCTCCACTCGCCCCCGCCGCCGCTCCCACGCAGCGGCACAGCCAGGCCACCAGCAGCAGCAGCGCCAGCAGCACCAGCACATCCAGCACCGTCCGTCTCCACGACCTCGGCACCCGGCGCGGCACCGTCCGCTCCACCGGGCACGACACCCGAAAAAGTCGATTGCTCATACCGCCCTCCTTTCGTCCGCAGATTTCGCAGATTTCGCCGATTGATGCCTCCGAAAATCCTTCCCAATCTGCGGCATCTGCGGATCAAATTGGGCAGCCCACTGCGCCGCGATGCGGTCCCAGTTCGCTGCAATCCGCCCCATCCCACGCGTCAGCTCAAACGGTAGGTGTTGATCCATCCACGCAGTCCGCTCGATGTCGCGCGCCAGCCCCGCCTGCACCTCCGTGCGGAACACCATCGCGATCCCAGGCAAAGGTACAAGCTTCATACCGCCCTCCCTTCGTCCTGCAGCTGCGCTGCACACCATTCCCTCACCTGCTCTGCATGCTCCTTGAGCAGCCGATACGCAGACATGCCCCGCAGTCCTCTCCCTCGCCGCCCACCAGCACCCAGCCACCTCCGCGCTAACACCAGGGTGCGCGCCGCCTGCCTGCGCAGCAGGCCCACCAGCAGCAATTGTCTCGTCAATCGATTTAATCTCATCAGGTTGTCTCCTTCGGTTGGTTAAAAATTTCCCGGCGCTTCCCCGCCGGGTGGTAGGTGTTTTGCGGGATTAAGACCAGGTGAGTCTGCGTTGTTTCCCCTTATTGAGCAGGTCCAATATTGCCTTGGCTGCGATCACCGCGCCGCCCCGGCCGACGATGTGCTTCTCCCGGCGGATCGCCGCTTCGATCCCCGCCAGCGTCTCCTTCTTCAGCTTTTCCAGATGCCCGCTCGTCAAGATGTCTGCCTTCCCACCGAGCTTCCTTTGGCACCGGAAAAGCCCGTCGATGACCTCGCCGGAGATCGGATCTTGGTGGGTACCAGCCACGGCCACGCAGGCCTCGAATACTCGCTCCGCTGTCGTCGCATCTTCTTTCACGACTGACAGCAGCGTGCCGATTGCCGCGAAGCCGGTTTTGCTGGCCGCCGAGGCGTTCACATAACCGTATTTATCCAAGATCGCTTGCGCTGCCAGGGCCACCGGCTCGCCAGTGATGACGGACGCGCGGTGCCTGTGGTATGCACTCACGTTCGACTTTATCAAGTTAGCGCCCAAAAAAGCGCGCGCTTCGTCGATCCGTTCGACCACCTCAAACACCATGCATGGTAGCTCATCGATGTCATCACGCATGAAGGCTGCACGGCAGCGGTGCCCCCCATCATAGACCCACAGGGTGCCATCAGCGCGGAGGATCACTGACAGCACGCCGTACAGCTTCCAGTCCCATGCGGTTGCTATTTCTTGGACCTTCGTCTCTGATATTTTTTCGCGCTGGTAAGTCCCATCGATGTTCAGATCAGCCTTCCGCACCATCAGGAAGGTGCCCGGCTGGCAAGGCTTCGCCCACGAATATTTTTCCCGCTTCAGGACTTGGTTGGTCAAACTCCCAAAAACGGGGGCTAGTGCTTTATTGGTTTTATTCAGTATGTTCATCTCATTGTCTCCTTCGGTTGGTTAAAATTTTCCCGGCGCTTCCCCGCCGGGGGGTAGGTGTTATCTGGCTCTGCCTGGCCTCGCGGGGTCTCGTCCCGCGTATCATCCGGCCGCTGTGTCCGCGTCCTGGCTACTCGACCCCGCCGTCAGCCCGGCAGGCACGGAAATCTCTCTCGCCGCCCCACCGCCTGACCGTGCAGCAGCGCCGCGATCGCGGCCTGCTGCACCGTCTCCCCCGGCAGATCCAGCACGCGCACTGGGACTATGGGCATCGTTGTCGCCGGTCCCTCACCGGACCGCAGTGCCGCGACAACGCCTCGTCTTCTTCTCTCGGTGTTCTGATTTTGGTAACTCATGCGGTTTGCCTCCGTGTGTTGGTTGGTTGGTTGGTTCGTTGCTCGTAGTTCGGGCTTCAGCCCGTCTGAAATTCACGCAGCCTTCGGCTCCTCGATCAGGGCCGCTCTCAGCACCGCCGCCGCCCACTCGGCCGGCGTTCTGCCTTTTTCTGCGGCTCTCTCGCAGAGCTCTTCCAGCTCCGCTTGCGTCAGGCTATCGTTTGGGGTGATGGTGATTTGGACTGTCATGGTATAATGTGATACCAACTTGGATGCAGTTTGCAACCATGCAACCAAAAAGTTTGCATTTTGCTACTTTCCCGCGAATCTCCGCCATGCTCACCGCCGAAAATGTCCAAGACTGGCTCGATAAACACGATCACCCTCGCGCCTGGCTCGCCAGCCGCTGCAACGTCTCACTCAGCACCGTCAAGGGCTGGCTAAGCGCCAATCGCCCCATCACCGGCAGCGCCGAAAAAATCATCAGCGACATGATGCGCGGTCAAATCAGCCTCAAGCCAGAGCTGTCAATCGATGACTACCAGCGCATGGACGCGCTCGCAAAATCTCAAGCCATCAGCCTGCAGGAATGGATCACCAACACTCTGCGCGAAGGTCTAGCCGCCTCTCGTGTTTTAAAAAACACGCACGAATCGCAGATTGCCCTCGTTGCCGAGGACTACTCGCCCGCCGCCAATATCGTGCCGCTACCGCCGAGGAAAGATGTCACTTATCAATTTGTCAAGAAAAACCGTCGCCCCAGCAAAAACGGCACCGAGGACTAACCAACATCATCGACGCCACCGCCGCCTTCACCGGTTAAAATACACTCCGCCACTCAACAAATCCTTCCAAATCCACTCCCAATCTGCGGATGAATACAGACCCCATCTACACCTACCGCATCACGCGGAAAGTCCGCACCGGCGGCAGCACCTTCGTCAGCGGCTTCTTCACCTTAGCCGCCGTCGCCTGCTTCGCACTCGTCCCCATGATCGCCGGCGTCCCCGCAGGCTTCCTTCTGCTCGCAGTAGCCTATGCCACCGACACCAAACACGCCCGCGTCTCGCTCTGCGGCCAGTGCGGCAACGTCGTCGTACATACCTGCACCCTGTGCCCCACCTGCCGCGCCGATTTAGCCACAGAGCCCCGCCGCTAAAACGGCCCCCTGCCGAGTTCGTAGTCCCGGCTTCAGCCGGTCCGGCTCCCCCGTTTGTAGTCCCGGCTTCAGCCGGTCCGCTTCTTCGTTCGTAGTTCGGGCTTTAGCCCGTCCGCCTCCCCCGTTCGTAGTCCCGGCTTCAGCCCGTCCGGCCTCCCCAGCAACTGTCAAGTAATCCTTGACAGTTCAAATCTACTTCCCCGGCGGCATCAAACCAAAAAACTTTTCCGCCTCCCGTTTCGTCTTCAACGCCCGATAATTCGTGTGCAGCACATCCGCCGATTTCTGCCCCAAAATCGCCTGCAGCGCCGCCTCATCGCCATAGGCCGCATAATGCATACTCGCGAACGTATGCCGCAGCCCATTGTGCGGCCAGGCAGACAGCTTCGCCAGCCGCCAAAACTGCGGCCACCTCACCTTCAGGTTCGCCGGTGCCACCGGCCCCGACCGCATCATCTCCACCGTCCATCCCGCCGCAGTGATCCATGCCCGCATCTGCGGCGAGATCTCCACCACGCGCCGCCGCCTTGTCTTCACTTTTTTCGCCGCCGCGATCACCTCGCCGCTTGCAAAATCGACCTCCTCCCATCGCAGCCGCTCCAGCTCAGCCCGCCGCATTCCGCGAAACAATCCGAGGCACAAAAAAGGCATAAAACGCGGCACCACCAACGCCGTCTTCAGCAGCGACTCACACGCCCGCAGCGACAGCACCGCGATCTCCTCTCTCATCACCGACACCGCCTCCATCCCCGCACACGGATCCTGCCCCACCTGCCGTTCCGCCACTGCCCATTTCATCAAGCCCCGCACATGCCCCAGCGCCTTGTTCTGCGTCGTCGCAGACCAGCCCTGCCCCCGTCGCCACACCTTGATGTCATCGCGCGTTAAATCGTGCGCCATGCGCAAAGGAAACGCCCTCGCCAGCGACCGCAGCACATGCCGATACGTCTGGATCGTCCGCGCATCCCGCCCCAGCTCGATCCGGCTCCAGATAAAATCCTCCACCAGCACCGGCACCAGCACAGGATTTTTCACCCGCAAGCCCTGCCGCATGAAAAATTCCGTCGCCTCCAAAATCGACGTCCCCGACGCCCGCAATCTTTCCTTGACAGCCAGGAATTCCGCCATCTCCAGCGGCGAAGCCGCCACGCCCATCGTCCCCAGCCGCCGCCGCGCATCCCGTGCCCCCGCCAGCGCCCGCTCGCCTGCTGCTCGATCCAAAAAAGCCACCCGCCGCCGCTCCCCATCGATCACCCCATAGTCGAGCTGCCAGGACGTCGATCCCCCTTTGTTCGTTCGCATCCGCAATTTCATCCAGCAAACTGAGTGCCGTTTGAGTGACGCTCAACAAGTCTTTTCAGGTCTTTTCCAGCCTCTCCGAGTCTCCATCCGCACCGCAGCCACCCAGCAAGCAGTGGCGACCCCTACGAGAATCGAAGGCGAGTTGTTGCTTGGAAAAACAAGTGGCCGGGGGCGCGAGTGACGGCTGAGTGACGTGGCGCAAACTTGGAGTGCTTATTCGGTGAGGACGTAGGGCACGATTTTTTGCGCGGCGCGTTTGAGCTCGGACTCGACGAGGTTGATGAAGGCAGGCCACTGGGGCGGGGGGAGTGTTTGGCAGCCGAGAGAGCTGGTGGTGCGGTTGCTGCCGCGATGGATGTTGATGCCGAACATGCCGGTGTCGTCGCCAAGGTCGTCGCGCCAGACGGTGACGGGGTCTGCTTGCACGAGGGCTTTGTAGCGCTTCGCGGCGGGCTTGCTGAGACCGTGGATGCCGAGACGGTATTGCCACACTCCGGGTTGCAGGACCGCGATGCCGGGGCGGAAGGTGCTGGGATCGACGTTGGCGTTGAAGGCGACAAACGCGGACGGCGAGAGCACGAATATGGCGTCGTCGTAGATGCCGCGATCATTGGTGCCGGGCTTGCCCATGGTGTCGCGGTAGTAGCCACGGATGCCGAGGATGGCGACGGTGGCGGTGACTTTTGCGCGGCGGAGCATTTGCTCGACTGCGCTGCGTGATAAAAGGGGGCGGCCGGCGGGGAGGATTGCGCGCATGCTGGAGGGCAATTGTCAATCCGCAGATTTCGCAGATTGGCGCAGATTGGGAGTTCGGAATTCGGACCGGCTGAAGCCGGGACTACGAACGGGGGAAGGCGGATTATTTGCCGCTGATGGTCATGGCTGTGACGGGCGGGAGGAGGATGACTTGGGCGGCGCGGAGGGCTTCGACATCGGCGGCGGTGAGGATGCCACGGCGCGCGCTGTAGGTGATCGCGAGGTCGGCGAGGGTGCCGAGGCGGGCGGTGTCGGCGGGGGATTGGCAACTGGTGAGGGTGGCGGCGGCAAGGACGAGGGAGAGGGAGAGGCGTTTGGTGCGTTTCATGATAGCTTGGGGCTTGGAGCTTGGAGCTTGGAGCTTGGAGCTTGGGGCGGAGCGGACGGGCTGAAGCCCGAACTACGAACGGAGACGGGGGGCTAGGGGAGCTTGCGGGTTTCTTCTTCGTCTTCGTCTTTGCCGGAGAATTTCTTTTCGAGTTTTGCGGCTTCGCGGCGGGCGATGGCATCGGCGCGCTGGTACATTTCAGAGGTAAATGGTTTGCTCATGACGTACGCCAGTGCGGCGGAGAGACCGCCGATGAGAATGAGCACGATCGGCTTGAGTGAGAGCGCGGCAAGACTGGGGTGAAACATGCCGACGATTTGCGGGAGGGTGACACCGAAAAAAAGCGCAATAATAGAGCGACCGATGACGATGCGGCGGGCTTCGGGGTTGGGGTTGAGCATGATCATGCCGCCGCTCAAAACCAGGGCACCAAGGAATGGGAGAAGGAGGAGATAGAGCTCTGCGAGTTGCGCGGGATGCGCGGCTTCGGTGGTGGTGAGGACGAGGGTGGAGGCGGCGGTGATCGCGGCGGTGGCGACGATGATGCAGGAGTCGAGGACGCTGGAGAAGTGCGGATTCATGGGCGGGGGAGGGCTTGGATTTTTGCGGCGATTTCAGCGGCTTGTTTTTCCAGTTCATCGCGCTCTGCGTCGGCGGCGGTGGCCTGAACTTTCGCGAGCATTTCGGCAGCGGCGGCGAGGCGTTCGGCGCTGGTATTTTTGCTGATCGCTAGCTTGGCTCCTGCGATGAGAGTTTCGAGCTTTGCTTCGGCGTTGGTTTGCGCGGTTTGCGCAGCGGCCAGGGCGGCGGCATGCGCGGTGAATTTTGCTTTGATGGCATCCATGAACTCGCGGCTGGTGAGCTGCTGATTGAGGAGGGCATCAGAGACGTTGTTGAGTGCGATGCTATCGCGCGTGACGGTGCCGTTGTCGCCGAGCTGGATGTCGGCGGCGGGAGACAGACCGGCTAAAGCCGGGACTACAAAACAAAGCAGGAGGAGGATGCGTTTCATGGGAGTTTGGGAATCGGTTTTAATCGGCGGAATCTGCGGACTTAAGGGTTGATCATGAACCAGCTCACGGTGCTGGTTTCGGCGGCGTTACTTGACGTGATCGTAAATGAGGTCGTGTTGACGCGCGTGATGGAATAGCCGGTGCCGAGGGTGCCGCCGTCGCTCATGCGCGTGACGAGGATGCGGCTAGTTGTCGCCGGCGTGCCGGTCGCGGCGGTGTCGGAATCACTGACTGTTACCGCGCCCGCGATGAGGACGGCGGTACCGTGTTTGACGAGTTTTTGCGCGGTGCCGTTGGGGCCGATAACGACGCCCGTTGGGGTCGCGGTCAAGCGTGCGACCAGCGCCCCTGTGGTCGCGCGGGTGGCGAGGATCACTGAACCGCCGGCAACACTGCCCGTGCCAGCTCCGAGAAAAAGATTTGCACCGGTGCCGGTGGTGACTGAGTGCGAAACAAGGTATTGAGGAATGGCAACAGTGGCGTGCAGCCGGCCGAGGCGAAGAATGCCCTCGCCATCGGAGCCGAGCGCACAGTAGGCCACGGTGCCGTTTTCGTTTCCAAAAGTCAAATAATCACTGCCATCGACGTTCCGATAACACTGAAACGATGTCGCAATAAAATTGGACTCAAGGCGCAAGTTGTTTCCACCCATCGTGAAAGTGCGGCTGCCGTAGCGACCGCGAAAAATCCAGCTTTGCGTGCCAACATCCCAGCTTTCACTGTGCCCCAGGATAACAGAGCCGCCGATAGGTTTACCGAGCTTCAGCATCGATTTTCCGTCACTTTGCACGTCCAGCAGTAGGCTCGCCGCATTGCTCGCGGTGTCTGTGATGTTAATCTTGATCGCCGTGGGCGTGCCGGACGTATTCCACGTGCCGGCGAGGTCGAGCATGGACGTGGCATTGCTGCCGGTGAGGGAGTAGCCTGTGCTGGCGATGATGCCCGCGTTGGCAGTGCCTTGCGTGATCGTTTGCCGCGCGGTGAAGGTGTTCGCTCCCAGCACTGCGGCGGTGCCCGTGATGCTGGATGGAGCAAGGCCGCTGATGGTCGGACTGGTCCCCAGGACCACGCTGCCGCTGCCGGTCGTGGCGAGATCACCGACGGTGCCGGCGTTGTTGTAGATCACGCGGCCTGACGTGCCGCTGGTGATCGTCGTGGTGCCGATGGTGAGGCCGCTGCCGCCGAGAGTGATGGCCGCTGGGATGCCGGCGGTTTGGCCGAATGCTTGCCCGTCGGCAAGCGTGACGCCGAAGGCATCGAAGCCGGTCGCGGTGCGTTTGCGGAGCTCGTATTGCCCGATGGTTTGCGCGGTACAGGTGCCGCAGAAAAAGGCGAGGATGAGGAGGTGCTTGATCATGAGGCGGGGGGTTCGCCGG
>Ga0105055_10002161_pt1 | contig 31193 bp, 28 predicted proteins | sample BON03_FD_78090 | JGI IMG/M metagenome (GOLD analysis project Ga0105055, IMG submission 78090) | Freshwater microbial communities from Lake Bonney liftoff mats and glacier meltwater in Antarctica - BON-03 | ecosystem: Environmental > Aquatic > Freshwater > Ice > Glacier meltwater | place: Lake... | reverse complement strand
CCAAAAATGTAGAAGTACGTGGAACCGGGATTTTGTTGGTGCGTTCAATATCCGCTCAATCTACATTGCTAGGATGGAAGGTTTGGAGCGCCCTGAACGCTTCACTCTAGCATTCTGGAAGAATAAGAACAAAAAAACTAATCAGATCATTGCGGAGAATGGAGATATTTCTGTGAACCTATCTACCATATAGGACGCTTCGAGACCCAAAAGGACCCAAAAGAGAATTAAAAAAAAAAATAAAAAAATAAAAAAAGTAAAACGGCGAAACGCGCTTTTGGTCTTTTTTTATTTCTTTTTCCCTAAAAAGGTCAAAAAAGGGGCCAAAAAACGCAGAATATGGTTAATTATTAAACAGAACTATAAAGGTATTAAACCTTGCTTTAATAAAAGCAGCTTTAGCAAGTTCTATTTTGCTTTTTTTTAACTAAAGCGTTTCATAAATACCTCAATACCTACATCTAAATACCATATAAAAAAATTATGTTTTTTTCAACGTTTCGAGCATAATGGCGTTCAAAATCCGAGGGTTTGCTCGACCGTGACTATCTCTAAGACCTTGACCTACAAAAAAACCTAAAAGAGATTCTTTGCCTCCTTTGAACATTTCCAAGTTCTTCTTTCCTTTTTTGGTGGCGCTCAGAGAAGTTAATGTTCCTAAACACAGTTGCCGCAGAGCCTCCTCGTCGTTCATCTGTAGGAGATCTTTGTCATTGGCAATATCCAATGGATGGATGTTTTCAAAACCGCCTTTTACATATTCACTGAGAATGATCTTTCCACTAGCATGCGAGATGGTCTCATTTTGCACCATCTGGATGAGTTCACCCAGCACCAGTGCCGGAATCCCGCACGAAGATATATGTTTATCCGTGTCTTTAATCAACTCCAGAATAGAATTACATATCCAGTTCGCAGCTGATTTGGCGAAATCTCTGTTGCTCCTATGCGAATCCAATACTTGTTCAAAGTAAGCGTTGGCATCAGAATGGAACAAAACCCGGGCGTCATACTCGCTGAGCCCAAACCTTTCAATCATGGAGGTCACGATGTCTTCAGGAAGCATTGGCATTGACCTCGCTAATCGATCAATGCGTTCTTTACTCAAGTACAGCGGCAACAAATCAGGCTCGGGAAAGAAACGATAATCAGTCGCAGCGTCTTTCGATCTCGATGAAACCGTGGTGTTCGTCTGGGAATTAAAAGATCGGGTCTCAGCACTTTGGCGCTCTGAAGAATTTGAATACATCTTTTCTAACCTACTGACTTCGTAGTCCACTGCCTTTGCCACCCCTCTAATAGAGTTGAGGTTCTTGATCTCAACACGATGCGAGTCAAACGTGTCTGAATGAATGGAGACGTTTACATCTGCACGCATCGATCCATCCTCCAATTTACCATCGCATGATCCTATATGCCGGAGAAGCGCTTGTACTGCCCCCACAAACCCAGCGGTCTCATCTGACGAACGAAGGTCAGGCTCGGTGACGATTTCCATCACGCCGGTTCCGGCTCTATTCAGGTCAAGCAGTGAATAAGGCCCTTCTTCAACCGACAAACGACCAGTATCCTGTTCCAGTTGAATTCTAGTAATTCGGCACTTGGACATCTTGGTTGTTGAGGTACGCTCTCCTTCCGTGTATCTGAATGATAGTAAGCCACCTGATACGATCGGATCACTTTGCTGAGTGATCTGGTATCCTAATGGAGAGTCTCCATAGAAATAGTGCTTGCGTTCAAAAACGGACCTTCGGTTCACGACGCCGTTCAATGCTAGACCAGTCAGGATTGCCTGGTCCACACAAGCTTCATTCAGCCGGGGGAGAGTACCAGGAATACTCGCATCGAACATCGATACTTGCTCATTCGCGTTGCTAACATTGTGAGTGAACTTGGAAGAAGATCCAGAAAACAATTTACTTTTCGCGTTTATCCTCGCATGGATTTCCAACCCAACTTTGACTCGCCATTTCGACATTATTTGAAGAGTTGAATATCCTCGTACATCCACTTATCCTGCTCTATTTCGTCCACTCGTTTTCTGAGTGACTCTAGCAAGTTTTGAGTAAGCACTCGGTTAGCTTCAGCTTTGAGCTTTTGGTGCTGCTCGAGAACTTGTAGACGTTGGTGAAATTCGTTGCAGTTGAGGTCAGAGGTTCTAAAATTAGATGCTGATGACCAAACTACTGGTTCAGAAGACGATAATCGAGAACGGCTGCTGCTACTTGGGGTCCTAGGATTACTCGAAGGCGTGTTGAACATGTAGTTACACCTTTGGTCATAAAAAATACATTTGTTCGCTTGATTTAATTAATAAAGCTTTCACTTTTCATCATTCAATCGATTTTAAAATAACCATCAGGCACCTGAATAGCTGGTAGGTGCATCAGGGTCTTTTTCTTTCAAGAAGAAACACGTTCTTTTCTTTTTAAATTTAAAATAAGAAAGTCGCGATGGATCTCCCTCCACTACTCATAAAAATATTTGATTTTGGTGGTGTTAAGTTAAAAAATATCTGATTAGCGTTCATCAACCCTTCTTCTAACCAATATATTTCCTGAGCTTTCTAGAAATGGATTTTCCCTCCTTCGCTTGCGCAGCTTCCTTCTCAGCTTGTATTGCAAGAGCACTTTGTATCATAGCATCGTAAGACACGCCTGGACCCGGTCTACCAGCAGCATTGGAAGAAGCTACCAAGGTCGCAATTGCAAATGTCAATAGAGTGAACTTCATTTTGGGGTATGCTAATTGGTTTCGACATACCGCCTCACGTACAGCCTTCGGTCACCGTAGCGTTGCATCGTATAGTTCATGGTAGCCAAATACTAGTACCAGTAGTAGATATTTTGAAATTAGCATTTGATGGCTTTTAAAAATCCACTACTAACTAGTAGTGCTTTAAAATCGATTTTTGTTGTGTTAAAATAGAAAATAAAAATAAAATATTGAATTCGAATTTTTTAGTAATCTTGTTGCTCCTGCCTGTAGGCCATCAAATGCTAATTTCTTAATAAACAAGAGTATCTTGTTGAAACAAAAGAGCCTGATGGCAATCCGTGAGGTAATCAGAAGTAAGAACATAATGTGGAATCAGTGACAGAAGTACTGAATTCAAATTATGTTTCTCCATTTTTTCACTGAATATTCTTGAAATGAAATTTCAAATTTGTATTTATTCGAATTCGATAATCTCTTGATCAACACCAAGTGTCTGTCCAGCTTTTGCATGAATCTTCTTGATAACTCCATTTTTCTCTGCACGCAAAACATTTTGCATTTTCATTGCTTCAACCACAGCAAGTTCCTGGCCTGCGAATACAGAATCCCCTTCTTTGGCGTTAACCGAGATAAGAGCGCCGGGCATCGGAGAAAGTAACCACTTGGCAGTATTCAACTCCGGTTTAGGAAGCATGATCTTCGAAAAGTCATACTCCTGCCGGGTATGCACCAAGACATTTTCAATGGCACCTGCATATTGCATACGGTATCCTTGAGGCTGACGATCCAGCACCTGCAACACATTAAGTTCATCTTCAATCAAACACCGGGCTAGCACCCGTCCACTCTCGTATTCGAATTCAGTCAATGGGACATCAAGTAACACGTCTCCCGTATCCGCATGAGCGACCACCACGTTTCCCGTTTCCTCGTCCTGACTAATTCCAAATGATTCATTGAACAACGTGACAACATATTCACTTGGAAGGACCACGGCTCTTCGAACACCTTCAATGGCAGCTGCAGCTTGCACGTGATGAGAGTGCGTGAGAACAGACATGGCGGCCATGCGTTGCTTCTCTGGTTCAGTGAGAACCACACCTTTGAATCCATCAGGATACTCCTCTTCAATGAATTTTGTTGTGATATTACCAGAGCGAAATTTAGGATGCCTGCATACTTCACTTAAAAAGTTCATGTTATGTCCTGGGCCCTTGACAACATAGATCTCTAAAGCCTTTTCTAATCGGTGCAATGCTTCTTCTCTAGTAGCTCCGTGGGTGACTAATTTCGAGATCATTGGGTCGTAGTACATGCTGATATCAGCTCCTTGTGATACTCCAGTATCGACACGAACACCAGGTACTTGTTCAGCTGTTGGTTCTTCGTATACCACCAACCTTCCGATGGATGGCAAGAATCCTCTGAAAGGATCTTCAGCATATACTCGCGCTTCATGTGCCCATCCAAGGATTGGACGATCGGGTTTCATCAACCATTCCGGCAGTTTGTGACCGGCAGCCACTCGAATCATCTGCTCCACAAGGTCCACACCGCTGACGAGCTCAGACACTGGATGCTCCACTTGCAATCGGGTATTCATCTCCAAAAAGTAAAAATTGCGGTTTTTATCTGCCAGGAACTCCACGGTACCTGCGCTCTTGTAATTTACTGCTTTCGCCAGTTGAATGGCCTCGTCTTGCATCTTTCTTCTTGTAGCGGGATCTAAAAAGACACTAGGACTTTCTTCAAGGACCTTTTGATTTCTTCGTTGGATAGAACATTCTCGTTCTGGAAGTGCGGCAACATTCCCATGGGAATCAGCAATGAGCTGGATTTCAATATGACGAGGTTCTTCAATGAACTTCTCAATGAAAATTCGATCATCCCCAAAAGATGCTTTAGCTTCTTCAGTTGACAACTTGAATCCCTCGATCGCTTCTACGTCATTCCATGCAATACGCATCCCTTTCCCTCCCCCTCCTGCGGACGCCTTGATCATTACCGGGTATCCGATGTGGTTGGCAATTCTCTTGATATCTTCATCAGTTTTAACCACCACAAGGTCACCTGGAACAGTACTGATTCCCGCCTCTCTAGCAAGCTTTTTAGATTCAATCTTATCCCCCATGGCTTCAATCGCAAACGTTCCTGGGCCTATAAAGGCAACTCCATTCTCTTCCAACTTCTTCGCAAAATGACTGTTCTCTGACAGGAAACCATATCCAGGATGCACGGCCTGAGAACCTGTTGCTTTGATCACTTCAAGGATCTTATCCATGTTCAAGTACGACTTCGCGGAAGCAGCTGGTCCGATGCAATAGGCTTCATCCGCCATCTTAACATGCATGGCCTGTGCATCAGGTTCAGAGTACACTGCCACGGTCTTGATACCTAGCTTCCTGGCTGTCTTGATAACTCGACATGCGATTTCACCGCGGTTCGCAATAAGGATCTACCAACTCATTAGGCCATCGAGGCACAAAAACACAACTTTAATTACTCACCTTATCAAAGAGTTTCTCAGTGGTGGAAGACAAGAAACGCTTTGCGCTTGTCGTCGCAGAAGCTCGACGAAGTAACGAGTCTGTGTTAATCATTTTCTGGGATAAAGGCTGAGTCCGCTCTTATGATTGATTATTTTGTGAATGGTTTGTTTGGATCATTGTTTTCGCGACAAAATGTAGCAAGAACGATTAACGACTACTACCGCTATCTACTAACGGCTTCCATCGTTAAATTTGTGATTCGCTGTGGGGGTCGTATCGACACGTCCGACCATAAAATTGAACTCCTCTTTTCCCAACATTGCTTCCCGTTTTCCTTCTTCTCTTCGTTTTATCAATTAGAAGAAACTTGAGATTGATAGCTTCTCTCCTTTATTATGAGTATTTACTAGCAATAGCTAAATTTAAAAATAAATTGTTTTGGTTCATTGGTTGAAAGACATACTGAATTCTGTATATTTTTGAAGTGTTTCAATTGTTTTTTTCAAAAGTGACTCAAATCACATCTAGCTCAAGAAGCGTTCAATATCTGATATGTTTTGAGTAACGGACCACTCTGTAAATGAGGCGAGGATGTTTGCTTGGGAATGAGTCAGAGCCGGTTCAATTCGAGTCCCTTTCTTCGTACCAAATGTTTTGTAGTTGGGGAAGCGTGGAAAGTCACCTCGAATACTTTTCAACATTTCAGTCATTGTATCTTCGGGAAGCATGTTGTTGAAATTCGTGGCTTCTGTCAAATAAAACCACATCACTTGGACCTGCCATCCGTCTTCAATTCCCCAAAAGTCATTGCCCAATACATCATAGGTTTCTTCCACTACACAGGCGTTGCCGGCAACTACTTGGGCGCTCATCTTTTCCAACAGTCCTTTCAATCGATCTGAGGAAACACAGTGTTGTGCATATAGTTGGCATTCTTTTCCAAGTCGGTGTAGGCACCGAATAACGAGAAAAGACTGGGAGATATCCACTGGTCCAACTGATCGGGTGAAGGGAGCGAATCTTCATGGTTCATGAATACCATGCACTTTCGAACTTTCCTTTGCAATGCAGCCATCACTCCCAAATTATCTAGAATAGCTCCGTCGCCAAAATGCATTTCTTCCTCAGGATGCTTCTTCACATCAGATTCATGCACATTGTTTTCGTTTAATGGCGCCCAGTAGACACTTCTTTCATTCAGCGCTGAGGCATATTTAGAAGTTTTGAATAAGAAGGCAGGGGCATCACTAACTATACCCAACACATGCCGTAGTGTCAAAGGCCTGGCAGGAACACGCACGTGAACTGGTCGTCTCAACAAACCCTTGTGTTCTTGATGATGAAATGTATCTCGGACGATAGATAGCATCGCATTCACAGCTATGTTGGCTTCACATTTTAAGTTTACGATCGCATTGGTGCTTTTGTCCTTCTTCAGCATGCTTCCTATTGCTTTCCTACCCCCGTGTTTCAAACTTGTCAACCGCACACTGAGACTACGGCGAGGTTTATCGCTCCCGAATGAAAACGTGTCTACAAGTCCTCCACCAAGTCTCAAATTTCTGCGGGATTTTGATCGTCGGTCTAGAGTGCACACGTCATGCAATATGGGAGATCCACTGTAAAAGGGAGTAAATTGAGTTGGAACGCAATCATCAGCATGGGACCAATCAGGACCAATCAAAACGCCGTTCGCAATCCAAAATGGTCGTTCCGGTAACGTCACATAAAACTCCATGTCAATCAGTGGCACCTGTTTTCGAATCTTATCCAAAAGTAGATGGTGTGTGAAAGGGCGGTTTTCATTCAAACCAAACGGTTCCAAATAAGTCGCACCAATTGTAGACTCCCACCAAGTATCCCAACTAACAGACCAGAACAGATTTTCGGCTTCCTTTACCATATCAACAGTAGCCACTCTGATCAAGGGACAGGGATCCTTGTTCAAAGAGACGAGATCTAATGTCTCCGGCGTAGTTAGTTCTCCCAGTAACTCTGCATCCGATCGTGCACCCCGAGTGTAAAAAGTGTATATACAGGTCGCCCACGAGCTTCCGGAAACACTGCTGATATAAGGAATGGTTTTGTGGTCTAATAAGCCGGCGTGGAATAGCGCACGTAAGATTCCACATGTACCAACATGAGATCTAGCTCCCCCGCCACTGAAGCAAAGAGCAGCACGAGGCTCAACATTCAAGTCAATATTTTCAGGGTACACTGAATCATTTCCAGGAGTAAATATCTCAATATCTAGCATAACGCAGTTATCCAACACTAGCACCCAGTTTCGTGCTTCTTCTTCCGTGGATGCTCGAAATATGAGATGGTCTTTATATCGAAAACGTTTTATCGCGGATGGCTTCAAGAGGATGACGAAGTCTACCGAGTTGCTTTTCGACAGAGTTATCGATATAATTTCAGAGAACTTCACATATTGGGGAGAGCCGTTAAGTTTCAGTATGCTCGTGGCAAAATGGATTTCTTGCTTACGAATATCGACCTTAAAATATCGCGGGTGATATTGTGCATCGTCACTTTTAGCAACCTTAATCCTTCGGAACACATTCATCATTGATCTGTTGGAGCTTTGAATATGCTTCAGGTGCAACAGTGTCACGTTATCATCATCTTCCATCGCGTAGTTACCTTGTGTGCGAATTATTAGGGTGTGCACTTGAGAAAACGACCGAAATCAATAAAAAAAATTATTATACCATGGTGGATGGCATCACGACGGTTTTATTACCTTGTTTGAACGAATGCTTGATAGGACCTGCCGAGGAATGTAGCAAATGTTCGAAATAAAGTTTCTGGAGATGCCCTGGATTGAAAATTAAGAAAATCGTCATTTTCGTTGGATTCATGTGTAAATCAGCAGAACGCATGATTTCATATTTAGGCTCTTGTTGTTTTTTTGCATCGTGGACTTTACATAGTGTGTTCCCGAACGTTTTAGCGACCTCGACAGTCCATATACTCTCTGCAAGTCCCATATCCTCAAGAACAGCAAGCTTAGACCTCCCCATTAAAGAAATGGCTTCGTACGAGATTTGGAAGCTTCGGATCTCTACCAGAATATCCACAATCTTAGCAGATGAAGTTTCAGGCTTCATAAATATGGCCTTAAGATGATTCAATTGGGCGGCGTTTCGGTTCCTTAACCTTGCCTGAACCTCTAAAGTGATGTTCTCCTTTCGATGCACAATCCAGTTATGCAGGTATACTGTAGCAGACATGAACAAGATGAGTAGACAAAGCAATGCATGCATGGCCCATCCAATAATAATTGGCATTGAAATATAGACAAATGAGAAGTCACATAGTGTCAAGGGGTTGCAGTGGTCCATGTAGGCAACCCATATCATGGCTGAAACAAACAGTGGCAAAAGTACCATAGAAAGAACTGCAAGCGACTTGAACAAAAAACATCCGACTTGAAGCCTGTTTTTCATGCAATATAAAGCCTTCATAACGCAATACCAAGATGACACGCATAATAGGAAGAGGAACCAAACTGGAACGAAAATCAGAATCCACGAAACATTTGAAAATGGCATATCCATAGAGATAGTTAACCGCGTTTGTATCAACAAGAACAAAGAAAGAAAAACCAGCAGTAGGGTGACCATTATCCGTATGTTATGGAATTGGGGGGGGCCTCTACTCCATATGTAATCCCAGGCGCATATGTCTTCATCCGTCAATCGCACAGGCGGTAGCACTTTCACACTGGTGAAACACACTAGACATGACCATATGGCCAATATCATCGGAATACACAGTATTGGAGAAATAATCAACTGGACATCACTATAATAACTACGGTATATCTCGACTGGCAGTCGTAACTCATTGTCTACGGCTGGTTGCAGCATGATGAACATGTTCCAATTCTCGTCATTCGTTATTTTCCAGCTGATCTTCGTAGGCGATGACACTAACCCACTCCAAGAATCCGTCTCACTAGTCCCCATAGAATATTCCATCACTTTCGGTGATTGAATTATTTTGATACTGGCATTCCGCGCAACATGTTCAATCTCTAGATGCTGGGAACAATTTCTATTTCCTGAAGGGGTCAACGGACATATTGAACTAGAAACGTGCACTGTTTCACACATGCCTGTCTTGGAATTGTATTGCAATACTCTGCATGCATGTTGATTATTGTGGAATTTCATGAGACATTTCTGGGCACATCCTTGCACGGAAGTAATTTTATTACCATTGACGGACTCAATGACCTCACTGAATACCAGATTGTCGCTTGCATCACAGCACCATCCACTATGGGTCTTATATATAGTATCCTTGCCGTTAGAACACGATGTGGTATTAGCAGAATCCCCACAAACGCTTGAAACCATAGAGACTGGACATATGTTGCGACACCCTACTCTTCTCAAACTGCTCCATTTTGCCACATATCGCTGAATTTTATTTCCTGTACAGCTTAACGGCATTGAAGCATTGGATCCCTGGAATGGCAGTACTGGTACCACTCTCAAAGAGCATTCTCCGGTTTCGTTTTCATCAGTTTTGCATGTATGAACCTCCGAGTGAGGAGTCAGTGGTGTGCAAGGACTAATGCACATTTTACCTTCCACAGTAGTGCAATTAGTTGAATTGTAGATTGGAATTAAATCGTGTCTCTTGGTACCAATGCCAATCCAGTTGGAAATACTCATATCTGATGCTTTGAGGAACTCAGTCTTTACAGTGGGTAGATACACAGTCATATCGAATTGGTCAGAAACCATATGGTCAGATTCCCACATCCGACTAAAGCTCTCTAGTTGATAGTCAATCGATGGCAGGGGAGGCTTAGTTTCAAAATTGTAAACTCCAGTTAATAATAGTATGGCAAGCGACAACATTAGCACGACAATGAAGCCACAAAATAGAGCAAAACTTCTTATCACCGCCGACCTTTCTGACGTGCTATTGGTCTTTCGAAGTATGCCAATGATTAATTTACCATTATAAATCAATATTATCCCAATAAGAAAGGCGAGTGAGAGCGCGCTCGGTTTCCCGTTCTGATCTTCTGTGAGACATAAATAATATATGGAAAATACGAATATTCCATGAATTGCTAGTCGTCCGAATATTTCCCCTAGTGAATCGCAACAGGCGTACAAAGCCCGAATATGTGATAATGAATCCTTCTTTAGTGAGAATTCATTCGACGGTGCTCTAAATAAGGAATCCGACATCAAGTAGATCGTCTGGAATGCGAGAATCAGCCTTTTGTTTATATTTTAGATGCACCGAATTATTCAACCAGCTTGTGGGGTCCTAATATTTCGAAATTTATTGACCAACCTTCTCATTGGTATATCCGTTGCATTGAAATCCGATATTATTAAGATAGGGGAGGGCCAAAATGGTCTACTGCTTTCACTAATACTTCGTACACTAAACTATAAGGCCGTACCACCTGAACAAGAAAACGAAAGTTTATGGTCTACTATTGGCGCGGCAATTCAACTTACACAAACGAATGAAGACGACGGTGTCACAAAAGAAATTATTAGAATATCTTGATGCATGTGAGAATGGGAATGTGGAGATTTTAGATTCTTTTGTTACGGGGACGAAAGGAACTTGTTTCCACTGGATGAATGACGAGGGTTTAACAGGTTTAGATATTGCAGTTAAATCGAACAATGGGAGGTCGGCGGAACTTCTGATAGATTATGGTGCGGTTGCAGCGCCACATAAAGTGACCAAGAATAGTGCATTACATGTTGCTTGCTTCTATGGCTATCTTGATTTAATTCAGTTGCTAATTGACAGATTTGGGATTGACCAAATATATTACCCGAACGCCTTCCAAGAGACCCCTTTGTATTTTGCAAGCATGAATGGCCAAAAAAAAGCTATTGAAAAATTATTTGCTTTGGAAGACTCCAACAATTTGAACAATGAATCACCAAGATATCAAATATTGGGTGGCAAATCTTGTGTGGATGTAGCGACACATGTTGGACATATAAATTGCTATAAAATTCTGAAGATTAAGATGAAAGAAGCGGAACTTCAATAATTAATTAAAATATATGTGATTTTTATTTATTTATTGAAAGTTTTGAACGAGAGGTATATTGGTTTACGCCCAGATTTTAAGAGTAGTATCCCATGATCCGGTTGCAAGAGCATTTCCATCAGCCTGTACTCCGACGCATGAAACCCTGTTCTCGTGCTGTGCCAGTGTCTGTGCAGATGTACTAGAGTCACCACCATTCTTCATAGTATCCCATAACTGGCACTTGAAATCATCATATCCTCCGATAAGCAACCTTCCTGACGAGGAGAATGCAACAGATGTGATTCCACATAGAATAGATTGACTATGGAAAATATTGACTTCCTGGCAAGCTCGAATATCATATAATCGGCATGAAGAATCATCGGATCCGGTCCCAAACGCAGTTCCATTAGGAAACATTGCAACGTCGTTGATATCTGATTCATGCCCGTAGAACGTCATTGTAGCTCTTGGTTGCCGAATATCCCACAGTTTACACGTCGCATCACAAGAACTAGAAACAAACACATTTGGGTCAGTAGGAGATGGAGCTACAGCCATAGCGTCTCCACCGTGGTCAGTGAAAGCACTCTTAACTTGGTTGGTAGTGATATCCCATAAGATACAAGTTGAATCTCCAGACGAAGTTAGAATTTGGTGAGTATCCAGGAATCGACAGCAGGACAGGTATCCATCATGGGCTGCGAGTTCACAGGTGGCTCTGTTCAATGCAGTGTCATTAGTGAGGGTGTAAATGGAACACATGTTATCCAGTCCACCACACGCAACCATCTTATTCTGTGTCTGTTCAAACGCGCAAGTCATTACCCATGATGAGCGAAGTGGAATTGCGTGGATCTTGTTTGTCGTTAGCGCGTTCCATATGATCAATTTTCCATCTTGCGAGGCACTAACAAGCTTTTCAGTACCCTTACCAGCCCAGTGCATTGCGTATACCTTTCCAAAATGTCCTTTCAGAGTTCGTCTCAACTTGATAGCGTTAGGAGGTGGACCTGCACTCTTCGAATCAAACGAACCATTGTTTTTTGCTTCCCTTGCTTCCTCTAGATCTTGTCTAAGAGTATTGAGTCTTTGCTTGACTTCTGATGATGCCATTGCTGTTCAATCTGACTATCTGGACGTACGAGTGTCGGCTAACTAGGCTCTTGAATGTACTACGAGGGGGTGATGATTAACACAAAGTTAGTGATCTGTTGATGTGAGTGTGCAATTCAATTTGTTTTGGACGACCATAAAAAAGTCGTTATTTTAAATATTTAACGGTCCCTGGAAAATTATAGCCATCAGTAGTTATCGTAAAAACATAGCAGCGGTGCAGGCACTAAGAATCTACGCCACTGTACTAATACTGGGTGGGGTGAAACAAAGGTGTGTATAGACTAGCAAGATATACTAAAAACACATAAGAATAAAAAAAATACACACAACAGTTCATTTTTGATTCACAAGGTCGAATAACGAACTTAACATTAACAAAAATTATGAATTGCGCGTGCCTATTTCGAACAATTTGAATATACTTTTATCAAGTTTTAACAAATCTGTCAGGTGATTCACTCCAATTCCTCCTGCAGTGCAATTGCAGGGAAATAGCTGTACGGTTGGTTGGATCCCTGGCTTTGATTGCACTTTCGGTTGTCTAAATTATATAAATGTTTTGACGTCTAAAATTCAAACTGATCATAACAATGCATAAGAATGGCCCAAGTGGCCGAAATAAGTGAACACCTAGACTTGTTATTCATACGATAATCTCTTTTCAGTCGACTCTTCATCACCGCTCAATGTGATCTGTAAGAACCATCTTGATGCTAACTCCCGATTTCCGAGTTTCAAGATTGTGCATGTTGAGATATCTATGAATTATTTATTATTTATGGAGTTTTAGCGTACAGAATGAATTCATTAGTGAATTGATAAACCCACAAGATACGAAGTAAAATTATTGTGTTGATAGTTCAAAGGCCGACCTGATGCGATCTTAGGGTACATTGCTTTTAGCCTTTCTAGTAGTAAATATTGATAGTGCAAGGCTCGAAGATGGTGCTCCTATCACCGCTACGCTTGCCGCTTGGGTGGGTGCATTGGCAAATAAGTTTATACTATTGGCAGTGCATTCAACGGTGAATCAGTACTAACTACACTTGAATTATTAACAGATGAATTCGACGGTGAAGCAGCGCCCTTGGACAAATACTCTATCAGCTGCATTCATAGAATTAAACTATCCCGCACTAGATAAATTGATTTTTGAAGGCTCCACTCTTAAGTACAACAATTCATTCCCTCGACACAGCAGCTTTTGAATATGAAATCGAACGAGATTGTTACAGTAGTGGTTGTTCCTGATACCATTATAGTATAGGTAGGACCAAGTGTCTAAGATGATTACTCAGATTCATTAATTGCCTTCGAATTCGATCAAATCAATTCCAAGCCTTCCTCCACGCGCTAATTTTCGTTTAATTAAACAGGACGGAAATCGGCCATCAGTTAAAATAAATACCTTTTTGTAATGGTGAGAGTCATGCGCCAACCCATCGTGACGATACATGTTACTAAGCAAAGTCTAAGTGACTCCTATTACCTGATACCATGATGATGCGTTGATTTCAAAAAAAGCTACAAAACGTTTCAATCAGACAATTTCCTATTATCCGACCACAGAGCGCAACAAGATAAAATCTAATAAATACACGCTGTCTTGTAACAATATTTTGATGAAATACCGATTTCAATATTTTTCATGATCTTTCCTGATTATTCTATTTGTAGCACAATAGTTCACTCACCTAATGGCAGCGCATATAACTCTGGAGTCACTGAATGGAATGACGGAAGACAAGAAGATATTCATTGGAGGATTGAGCTTTGAAGCGACTGAAACTGATCTAAGAATACATTTTTCTCAGTATGGAGAACTCTCTCATGTACATTTGCCTAGACATAAATTCATCCCGAACAAATCGCGAGGATTTGCGTTTATATCGTTTAAAGACCCGAGAATAACTGATTGGGTGGTAGAGCAGGACCACATAATCTGTAATCGAAGGGCGGATGTGAAAGTATCTGTGCCGCGTAACAAGCTGATCGAAGAACCGAAGTCCGTGACTGACTGCTCAAGTGGAACAGTCAGCGCTGCTTCAAGTGTTAGCGACGCCTCGGAGTATAGCTCATGTAAACTCTTTGTAGGGGGCCTGGCAAATACTGTAAATGACACAGCTTTGAAAACCTATTTTTCTGAATTCGGACCTGTTAGAAACTGCACAGTTATGATTGATAGAGAGACAACAAGATCTCGCGGTTTTGGTTTTGTAGTTTTTCAGGACGAGCAATCCACTTGCAGAGTTTTGTTGCAAAGCATTCACTATATTCATGAAAAACTTATTGAAGTGAAACCTGCTGTTCCTAAAGATCTACTGCAGTCTGCCGCCCCTTCAAACCCAGCACCTGCTTGGAGTCAACAAATTGTTTACTACCCGGAACAATATCCACCTGTTTACCACATGGTGATTGGTTATCATCCTCAGCACTTTCATCAGCCTTATCCGCAAAATGACCATGTCTTTTACTGACCAAAAGGTCGATTGACACGAATTTAAAAAACAAAACAAATCTTTGAATTATTATTTGAGCACTTTCAAACAATTCTTTCTTATTACTGTTAATTTCCAGGTATCAAGAAGCATCAAAATAATCAATTTCAAGTGTATTATTTTCAGATTTTGAGGTTCAATAAGTTGGTAACACAGTTTTTAAAAAGTAATATTTTTACACCATGAGAATGGTATCTTCCGTAAGAGCGGCTGGAGGAAGAATCATTTTATCATCCTTGGATTTCATTGGACGTAGAGTTTCTTGTCCGAGTATTTGAGCAAAATCTCGAACTTGCGTAAAACAATAGACAGCCCCAAAGCCTACAAAATAGCTGGAAAAGTATCCTGGATAAGAAAGCCACACAATGTTTCGGTTATAATCTACCGCCCTGACCAAGTAGCAATGGGTAAATGCCCAAAATACCAGCACAAAGAATACCTGGCCAACGACGTACACACCTATGCCCCAAGCATATTTAAGTTCAAGCGGAATTTTTGAAAACCAACACTCCGCCATGAGAATTAAGAATAAGAATACATTGTTGTGTATGTAAAACACCAAGGACACAACATGCGATGGTTTATCATAGACCAACCAATTATATAAAACGAAAGTAAAGGTTGTCGGTAAGCATATATGTTCGAAAACGATCACTAAATTCCTATTTAGGTTTTAGTTTACATCCCGCGAGTAGAAAACGGCACTTACCGCAATTCCTTGTAATATTTTCTCTGTCTCATTGCTTTTATGCTTGCGCTCAGCAGGAATTTCAGCACCGCGATAAAAAGGATTCCAAAATTAGGAGCAAAGAAATAGGCTCCTACTTTATGAACCTTGCAAGAATACACGATATCGTCGTAATAGAATGACAGAACGAACGTAGTAATCAGAGTAACCAAGAAATACATTCCTAAAACTCCTCTGAGCTTTGCGAAAGTCAACTCGTCCAAATAGGGACTATAAGTAAGCAAGTCAATAGACTTAGCTTTTCGTTTTTGTGTTTTCCTCCTTCGTAATCGTACCGAAGATTGGACGTCGCCAGTGTCCGCCATTTTTTCTAACGGTCGTCAAAACGGATAAATAATAAAAAAATACCGTTACAGAAGATGGGTGACATTGTGGATGTCCAGAAAGCGAGGAAGTATATGAGCGAACACGCAGAGCCAATAGTCACAGCGATGGTACAGCGACTTGCAGTGGAGCAGCCCGAAAATGTGTTGGAGTTCATCAAACAGTTCGCTGAAGACATGCTGTTGAAGACGCCGAAGCTGTGTAGCGTCACAGGAAGCACCGCAGATATGAAAGTTAAGAACCCTTCCACCGGAGAGATGACCTATTACGCCCTTGATATCTTTGACGCCTTGAAGCGTAAGCATAAAATGAGAGGAATGCAATTCGCCCTGATCAATGAACCCTTTCCTAAGGATGAAGTTCCTGAATGGATGGAAAGCATTGATCCAAACGCCAACTTGGGCAACAATCCAGTTGAAGATCAACCAGTAACACCCCCTCGGAGAAGTGGATTTGAGATGACTCGGCCTGGAGAGAATTACCACGATGGTCCGAAAACGTCTCCTGTTAACGTTGGGCCCGTCAATTTCCAAGCTCGTGCTCTTGGTACAGAAAGTGAAGAAGGCAAGAAGCTGTCTGAACTTGGAAAGGAAGGAAGTGCCGCTGCTGCGGCAGAGAGACGTATTGCCGTGATGGAAGAGAAAGATAACTTGACTCAGGAGCAGCGGGAGCAGCTGAAAGTGAAAAGGAAACGAGATGTTCTAGTGGGTAAGATCCAAGCTCATTATGCAGGAATAGGAGGTGTGGCTCCACTAGGATTAGCTGCTTCGTCTATTGAGGTATTGCAGAAACACATGCAGAAGCTTGAAATCAATATCAGGGCTGTTGCACAGGAACGGGAAGAGGACGAGCATCGAACAGATAAAGAACACAAGTTGAAGGAAATATTTGGAAAACAGAATTCAACAAGCAACCATTTCAAAGAACCTGTTGTTATGAAATTCGAGCCACGTGCATTGGGGGTTACTGGTACTGAAGCTCCTTCCGCTGATGAAACTATGGAGCAACGTCGTCAAAGAGTAGCCCAAGCAGCAGCAAATCGATTATCACGTTGACAATGCATATCAATAGTTTCTTAACTCAAATAATTTAATTAAAACCTAATATTTAAAATTAACCTCCGTTAAGCTTGTGGTTGATTGCGAAGTTGGAGTAGAATAAGGCTCGATTAGTAAAAAAGCTTAATTAGAACTTCCACGACTCATAACATCATGCAAAATGGATCTCCTCATGTTTTCTCCGTGGATATGTCCATAAACATCAGATCAGGAACTGACTTGGAACTCTCTCCTAAATTCTATAGCACAAACCTCATATGCTTATAAGCCTCCATCGTCGTATATGTTTTCAAATTGGTGGCATGCAGACTTCGGGTGGCCACTTGAGGTCTAAGTCGTCGATTGATTCGCATTTGGAAAGATGTGGACAGTACACACAAAAGATCCGAATAAAAAAAGAGGCAGTACGACTGCTAGAACACACTACTAATATCTAGTTGTAGAGCGAGGAACGACTCTACATATGCAGCGGCATTTTCAACGCAAGAAACGATCCAATGGAAGAGTATATATGATCTTAGCTGGCATATTTTTGGTCATGATACCTGCCTGGTATGGTTTATGGAACGCGGTTGGCGGAGGTGAACAGCCAACAGAACCTAATCCACGTGTTTTCGAAAGTCAGCCGGTCCAACTTAAAAAAACTAGACCAAAAATTCGTTTTGTCGATCCTGCGATGATGAAGAGCATTAGAATTTATTGCATGGTTCCAACTTTCTATGCTGACCATAGAATGAAGTTGCTGGAAGTCATTGCTTCAACGTGGGGACCTCGTTGCGATACGATCAAGTTTTTTATTGATCCTGCCAAAGAAGGGGAATCATTCCCAACTCATTTTGTCAGCAAACAGGGAGTCAAAATAGACATGGTTCAAGTGAAAATTAAACGACTAAATGACGAAATAGTTACGGGGTTGAACGGATATGCAAAGAAAAAATGTACCCATCACAACAAAGTAATCCCTTGCAGACATATTTGGGAAAAAGTATGGCGCTCGTGGCTTTGGGTATTCCAGAACGACCTGCATCTTGGAGATTACTTTTTGAAAGTGGATGATGACTCGTTCATTTTCCCCGAGTTCATCAAGAAATTTATTGCCGAGAGAAGCTACGACCCCGATGAACCTCTTTATTTTGGTCACGTGAGTTTTCTTTCCCCTGTGCCATTTGTGAATGGTGCTATGGTCGGACTGAGCCGGGGTTCCTTGAATCTTGTGGTGCCACGATACCTCTCGATGCCTAAGGAATATGGAGACCGAATAAATTTCAAGAGCCATCGTTGTGTCGATCGAGATGGTGCAACTCAGGAGATTACTGAATCTATCTGTTTAAATGAAGTGGGAGTGGAGGCAACTTCCATGGTAGATCCAGTAGGGAAACAAATGGTTGCACTTTTCAGGGTGTCGGATTCTATGGTGATGCGAAAGAAAGTTGGTACCACAAGTTGGTATTGGAAAGGAAAAGATAAAGAAAATGTATGCTGCTCATTTACCCCTGCTGTATTCCATTGGTATAAGAACACTGATGCCTTGATGCGCCTCAACTCCTATTTGTACAATGAAACGGATACATACCTGGAAGATTATTATTTCAGTCGAACATTTATGGACGAACTGGAGCGTGCCCCTGAGGGGAAATCAATGATAGCCCCCATTTATCAGGAAAGAGTTAAAATGTCTAGGTATTTGTTCTTTAGAGAAATTGAGTATCTGTGGCATGTTCGCAAAGAAATAGAAAAGTATACAAAATATTAAATTTTAGATGTAATGTCGTTTATATAAAAGTGCACAATAGGCTAGCAGTAAGCAAGATATGATTGCTCCAATGATGGTGCACCAATATTTGACGTTTTGTGCTAGGACTAGACCGTCAAACTCTTCCACCGCGGAGTCTCTTATCATCGACACCTGGTTAAACCATGCAATTGGAACATAAACTCCATCTCTCACATGTGGAAACCAATCATCATACCCCCAGTGCATGCCCCTTTTCAACCGTGCACTTATCTGAGCTCTAGCATGCTCAAAGAAAGTTTGACCTAAGATCGGCTCTATATCAAGAACCATCCTATGTAATTTTTCATCGGGATGCAGACCGATAATGTTCTCATGCAGACTGGGATCACCATACAAGAAGTGTGGAAGTGAAGCATATAAATCTGCACCTTGTTCAAGCATAGACAAATTCCCCAAAAGCCCATATGGGCCAAATTGGTAATATCGAGCATTGGAAGGCCGCTGAGTGGAGTTCATAAATGTGGAAGGATCAGGAGAAAATCGGAGCATTTTAATACCCTTGTAAACCGAATGCTCTCCATCTCGGCACACAAACTTCAAAGCGCGATAGACAATATCATTGAAGATAATCAAAGTCGAATCTTTGGTGAGACCAGGTTGGAATTGTTCGCCGTTTCGTCCGTGAACTTTATTCGCATCTTTGTCCCAAACATCGTCGATAATTTCAGTTCCCCAAACAGGCACAAGGTTTGAGTGCGGTATAATAGAACGCGACTGACAACAAGGGTATTTATGTGGACAATATTGGCCACCTGGAAGGGGATTAGCTCCCCACGGACACTTGATCTTCACAGAGGACATGCCCCGCCATTCCACAATATCATACACTGATTTCTTGTCACTTTCTCCAACAAGCATTGTCGACTTTTGCTGGTATGATGGGTTATTGGCTTTTGTGACATTTGGGTACACCCCTGGGAATTGAATCGGGATCTTAACTCCGAGGATGCTGACATACTCTTTATAGCCTGTAATATATTCGTAGACTGTGCGGCTCGAGAACAGTCTCTTGTAATCCGTTTTCCACATTAGCTGGTCACATATCAGATGAAAGTAAGCGGTACCAACTTGAGCCTCCATTCCTTGGAACAGCATGTTGATCGTCAAGATTGAAACCATGTCGTTGGTGAATCCAGATCTATTCTTCGTCTGCTCTGCATCAAAGGTGAACCATGTGTCCTCCCGATACGACAAAGTGTCATACTCTTTGGACCAATTGAAGTCGGAGCGAATTTGATTCGTGCTATAAACCCATGGACCGAGCTCTTTAACTTGAGGTTTATCGCCAGCCAAAACCTCGTGAGGATTTGTGATGTTGAAAAAGTAAAACTCCAGAAAATTATGACCTGAGACAAATTAAGAGGTTTGAAAGAGGTTAATATTTCAAACGTACCATCCTTGCTAGTATTAACAAACTGCCTAAATCCATCTGCTTGTGGGGAATTAATAACCACGTCGCCAAGGATACCTTGTTTAATGAAACCTGATATGAGGGCTGGCAACCCAATAGTGAGTATGAGGGATACCAAAGTGACAGTAGACACACATATGAATCTCCTCTTGGTCAATATTGGTCTCGATCTTTCTATCAAAGGCTCCTCCATCGACGAACTTTACCTGAACAAAAATAAAATAATAATAATCCACTACTAGTAGTTTTAAAAAAAATCGATTTGACGGTTCAAACTTCAAACTTAAATCAAACTCGATTTTGAAGGCGACTTCCATTGACTAAGAGTCAAGCACCAGCATGATAAAGAGTGACGAATACAAGAGACACACTACGGAGACACGAGTGCTACTCATGCTTCCATATGATGTGCAACTACGAATTGCATCCTACGTTGGAATCACCGAATTTGATGTCTTCGAAAAGCTTGGAAACTTTAAAGCGCTGCTACCACTTATGCAAGCTTGCTTTGCTGTAACACTATCAGCCAATCTTGATTCCAGTGTTTGTGATGACTTGAAGAAGAGTGTATCAGAAGACTTAGTTGCTGGGATTCGTGTATCTTTCATATCGAATATTGTAATCGTAAACCCAGAGATACCCAGAGGTATTATTTCATTTTTATCAAGCGCCCCAAAAAGTTTCAAGGAATTTCAACTTTCACGTTCTGCTGGCTTCTTCTTCAGTATCTCATATCCAAAGTTGGTGCCGGACCTTTTCAGAGCCATAACTTTGAATACAAGGATGTCTTCGATTGTTATTAACGGCATGAATATTTCTCATTATGAGTCGGCAGTGGCAAGTAAACAAGCTGTCGATGCTCAAGAATGTCTTGAAGAACTGGTTCTTGATTCGTGCTCTGTAGACAAGTCCTACCTGCTTAACACAAGCAGTCTCTTTCGATCTCTGGCCACCAACAGAACGTTAGTAATATTGAACTTGGGGGGAATGCTTCAGTCGCGTAACACTGATTGGTCAGAAAAGTTGTTTGTTTCACTGATAAGAAATGAATGTTTACGCGTACTCGAGTTGCAAGGGAATTTCCTCATGCGTCAGGGAAGAACAATTGGAACCCTTTTGACTGAAAATAACACCCTTCATAGGCTCAACCTTCAGTCATGCCTCCTGTCTTCAGATGATCTTCATTCTATAATGGCTGGAATTGCAGGTAATGAAGGATTGGAATATTTAAATTTGAGTTATCAAGTGATGGCACGCTATGTTCCGGGGTTTGTCAATTTGAGAAAAGTCGAGCTAGCTCTAGTAGCAAATCATCATCTCACGTTTTTGAACTTATCCGGAATTCAAGTATGTCTCGATTGCTTGCATTCTATGGTAGCGACACTGGATTCAAAGGAGTTCTCCCGCACCATCCGTCTCTATGACATATGTCTCCCTCACATCGAAATGCAACAGGTCCAAGCACAAGGTTCATTGAATCTTGAAATTGGATTTGATCAGGTTTGCGATTGTGGGAGTATGCATGAAGCAGAGCTCAATTTCCCCGGAATTTCGTTTTTCCCCTTCGTGGAGTCAGACTCCGATTCCCGAAGCGACGAGGATTCCTTTTATGATTCCGACGACGACTCGTCTTAATTATTAAAATAAGTTAGGTTATGAATTTTACAAAGAATTATTCGTCTTGAGCACCAGTTTCGTTTGGGTTAAAATCCTTGGTACCTCCTTTCGAAACAGGTAAATCCTTTTCATGAAGAAACGGTGTCGATATTCTGCCTACGCTTCCATGAAAATACAATTTGCCTTCGGCGAGATCGATGCTGCATCTATGTCGCTTCAACATGTCAAGCCCCAGTAAAAACTCCATGTTCTTATCACCAAGCCCTTGAGAGTCATCCATTACAGTCAGAGATATAGGGAAATAATTACCTTCAATCTTGATATCAGCAACATGAACTCGACCTAAAGTGCTCCCGGTTCCAACACCTAATGTACATTACAAAACCTTTCAAACCCTTTAACAAAACGTACCTACTACTTGACCTGCAAAACGCGAATCAATTAGCCGAGATATATTGCAACGCTCTGCGCACTTGCCAGAAATCACTGATGTTTGGGCACCACTATCAACAAACGCCTAAAATAGTGAGCACCAATATCGAAAACACAGAATCTAATACTTACTTGCAAAGATACACCGTTAATTTCAACCTCAATATATAACATTAGGACACGAGCTAGCGATTCAGGGAAATTCTGCATCATACTCATATACGATTGCTCTACTCCTTGTTGCTGCAATTTCTCACCAAAGAATTTGTTGGCCTCTTCGTCCATTGGATTTACTCGTAATCGATGTTCCATTTCGTTCTCTTTTTTAGCAGACCCCATCTTCTCAATTGTAGAGACAGTCGCATTGAGCATCATGTACATTCGAAGTTCTTTGACAGCTATTTCACGATCTTTCCTCATGTGTTCAGCCAGCTTTGGGTTATGAAAATTAAGTTCTCTCATCAGGTTTTCACGGGACTGAATGATGTCTACTATATGGGTAGGATTAGAATTCCTCGACATTACCTCATCTACGCCCATACCATCCCAATACACCTGACCATCAGGTCTGATCAATGATCCCCCATCTTCCTGCTGCGTCCTAACCATTATCACGTCGTTGCTGGACAGGGTTGTCTGCGATAGTGTACCTGAAGCAGGGAGTTGGACGCCGTTCGCTACAAGTACCATGCCCTCTGCTGGTATTCCAAGAATAGCTTCAATGAAGCCGCATATATCTGTCATTGCCATGGATTCACCAAGTTCAAGTGATTCCATCCTTCCATCTGCAGTAGAGAACGTCAAACGGATAGTGCTCATAGTGCAATCACCAAACACTAAAAAAATAACTGCTACTTCACAAAACTCACATAATAATGACTGATGACAATAACGAGAAAGGATCATCAATAAATATTTTCCTCTTTAAAATCGCTCTAGGGTTGCTGCTGCTGTATTCGCTAACTGTGATAGTCCCTGTAACTATTTTTCGTGCACCAATTCCTTCAAAATACAATAAAAATATCGCCAGCACTTCCATTCCAACCCCTGAACTTGATTTCGAATATACTGGTGTGCTACGCAAGGTTTTATTACAACACGTAGAGTCTAGATGCAATGATGGAAGCTTTCCAGCGATATATTATGCAATAGGTAAGGAGACAGATAAGTGGTTGATTGGATTGGAAGGCGGAGGCCAATGTTCAGATGAAGCAAGTTGCAAGAGTCGCGCGGAAAAATCTCCTTACTTAATAACGTCGAACAATACCTCAGATGAAATCAAACTGGATGGTTTATATTCCCCAGACCCACTCAAGAGCAAATTGAGCTCGTGGAACAAAGTTTATATCAAGTACTGTTCCAGCGACGGTTGGCATGGCGATAAGGTGTATCATGGTGGATTTGGGGGCTCAGAAATGCTGCACTTTCAAGGAGCTCGAATTGTTTCAGATGTTTTCAACTTTCTCATGTCAGGAGACTCGGCAGATATGCCGGTTCTATCACTGGAACATACGGTACTGTTTACTGGTTTCAGTGCAGGGGGTCGCGGCGCAATGGTTAATGGGGACCGTATTGGCGGCATGGGTTTCTCAAAATTGATCCTGATGCTTGACTCGTGCTACTATATCAACACTTCCTTCTCCTGGTTGGTGCAGCAAACAAAAGATGTGTATTCGAATTTTGTGCGTGGTTCTGTGCATGCAAGTTTGAATAACGTCAATAGCTGGAAAGACCTTTTCGGGCAATACCGAATACCGCAAGTGGAGACTCGTTTTTTTATGATTGCTTCGCTTTTAGATGATTATCAAGTGAGCATACAACACGATTTTCCTTTTATTACCCATCAACTCATTCAGGATTTGGTGATGCGGAATAATATGAGTGCAGTGTTCAGTGCCGGTACAAAAGACCATGCAACTGGTGGATCAGCTGTATTTTACGCCAACAAAATGCGATATACATTGTTCAATAAATTCATGGAAGAATTTTTAACAGGTTCGGGGATATTCTACCCTCGCACGTTTCTTCAGAGTGTTATCTGCGAATCAGATGAATGTAACCCTGTGAATTTAACATAGAACATTCTAATCAATTTATAACAAAAAGTATTCGATTTTCTATATAGTATTACAAATTATGTAAATCTGGACATGTGGGTCAGCTTTCATGTTTTTGGAGAAGAAGCGGTATTTTTGATTCGCGAAGATTTGCTCCTAGAAAGATTTCTGTTCGATCTGTTCGCATCTTCGAGTTGGGCCATTTTCTTCTTTCTAAACACCTGCCACCATTTATTTCGTTGCGAAGATGAAGGTGAAGGAATTTCGGGCCCAAATTGTTCCGCAGCAAGAACTTCTGGTCCGTGCTTGTCTACTACGGCTTTCTGATATGGGCTTTCAACTACTAGTTGTTGTACTGGTGCTTCCTCTATCAATGCCAACAATCGCTGCATCTTTTTCTTATCCATCACAAGAGGGTCTACTTTGCCAATAAGCCTACAGCCCTGTGCCATCAGCTCTTGTCTATCTTTCTTACCACTAGTTACAACTCTGCATGTACGAAGCGATTGGAATGCAGCAAGGATGTCTTGCTGGGCGTTTTCAAGACAGTTCTCCGCGTTTATTTCTCCGATTTCCAAATCTCTTTTGGCATGAGCAAACGAGATATTTGAATTTTCTACTTGTCTCGAGAGTGCAACGTTCTTCAATCGATTCGAGCGACAAAAGTGATTCGCCTTACTTAACAACTCAAATTCAACTTCGGCATCTGCACAAATCTCACGCAATCGCTGGGCGATTTTCTCCAGTACAAGTGCGTTGACGGAATTAGCAATGGCCATTTGAACACACAAACGAGCAATTCTAGAAAGCAATACCGGATCTTTGTTACCCGGGACTGCTTTATAAACTCGTTTTGTGTTCACCAGAGTATTCGAAAGACCTCTATATTCCTTTTCACATATTTGACGATGGGCCTCTAATTCAATGATGACATAATCCTCACCACTTGGAATGAGAAAAGGCAAATCTGGGGTTTGTTGAGATTTGAATAAAGTGCTATTCTTCATGATATCCTCCGTGAACACATCTCGAAAGTAAACCAATTTGTAAGAGGAGTGAGATACAGCAGACGAAACAGCATCCGAGAGCAGCATAAACACAACTGTTGTCAACGATAGCATCACTATTGGTTGCTTGGGTTCTATCGAATGTCCGTATTCAGGGAACGATGAGATAGCTACTATTCCGACCAAGGATGTGTATACAAAAGCCATCACCGCGTAGACTGTGCGGCGAATCACCCATTGATATCCAGGAGAGACTAGAAAGCGTATGCTCATTAAAGTTGAATAGCTTAAACAATAGCAAAAAGCCAAAACAGAAACAGATTTCCTTTCATAAGGAGTAGTCACGGCCATATGATACAATTGTTGCCCATTAGCTGGGTACAACAAATCGCCTGGTGATGTAATACAGATGGCCATCACCATGACAACAGAAACGACATAAATCAATCGAAACAATTCAAGAGCCCCGACTATCAAGGACGCTATATCGTGAAACAACTGGCTCAAAAATCCTAATTGGATACACAGAATTATCTCAGCCACAGGATCAGTGTCTACCAGCGGTCGCAACGCTAGTGCGATGGATGCAGCGAAGTGAATCCGCGATATATGGGGTGATGCCAGGGACAACAAGACCACGAAACACAGTATAACGGCCCTTCCTGCCACTGATCTAGAACCCGTATCTTTTAGCACAAGCGACAATGACGTTACGTACAACAACACTCCCAAGAAAGGCGAGTACCTCCAGAGGGTCCGGGAACATATCAATGTAAAAATCCAGCCAGCGATTGCAACCAGTCCAGAAAAGATACTGTCTCTCCATATTTCATCAACGGGATCCAAATTCATATAATCAATGCCCCATGCAACAACTTCGGTGACTTCATAAGTCGGTGATGGCAAAACACAAGTAAAATACAAAAATGCACAAGAGGACACCACGTAAAACAGTCCGTGATCACAGTGACCTAGAGCCACGAAGATCCCCACAAAAATAGTCCCTGCAAAAACGGCATCGTCCTCGTCTTCCATAGAAAAGTCTCGTCGCCTGTGCGTCTACAATACTTGTACACTTCGAATTAGTAAGGGGGGCTTTTCCTTCAAGTCATGAACGGCGTAGCATGGTTTCTGATGGCAGGCACATTCATTGTTTTCGCCGAGATGCAATATCACCTGATCATGTATCAGTCGTATGGAGGATATTCTAAACTAGATGTTACGCCTTATTGGACCCAGGCTGACGCCATGACAATGCTGACTGCACAAGGAGAGGTTGGAAGGAACGCTTACCGTGATTTGTATACTGGTCTTAAACTCGGAGGTGACTTCGTTTACCCATTGTTCTACGGATCGTTTTTGGTGTCAGTGCTGCATCAGTACGGGTCATCGTTTTGGATGCTCCCTGTCCTCATTGTTGCATTGGATTTTACTGGTAAGTGAAATTTTCTCTTCCTCTTTCATTTTAATAATTATTGTTCGTCGATAACTAAGAGAACATTTGTATTTTACAAATGCTCAACAGTTATCCGAAATTGAGTCCATACTCTCAAGCAGGATTGGTGGTTACCCCATTAAAGTGGCTTGTTTTCCTTATAGTTTCGGTGCTTGTGGGAAATGCCATGATGACGAGTACCAAGAGGAAAGATGATTAAAGTTGAAAACAACCAACAGGTAATAAATCCTAAAATACTCTCTCATTTTGATTCAAAGCACTGATAGCATCTACGGAAGTGGCCTACCATCTTATTTTACTCCGCCAAGAACACGTGTTTGACACATTCTAAGCTCCAAACCATTTAATCTCCGAGAATAAGTCTTGAATCTGTCTGGTTCACCAACAGGACATCAAATAGATAAATCTTTACTACTGATTTTGCATTGAACTTAGGGCCCATTCATCTATATAAAGGATGTTGAAGTCACTGCTAAACAAGTATAAGCTAAATTCTGGCTTTTACCTCCGTAATAGATATTGCTAGATAATTTTCTTTTATAATCTTGTGAACTATAATCGCTGATGTCAAACTATTTGAAAATTTCGGCATTCTTACTAGATTGATTTCCACATTCTGTGATATTCACTCTGTAAAGACACCTTGGCGGTCTGGGGTTCCATCTCACCTAACAAGAAATTGAAATGAATTTTAAAATAAAAAAAGAACGAAGCCGTCAAGTCTCTATTTAAATTTTTAAAAATCACGTGTCAAATAGAGTCTACCATATCTCTTATTAGTTAACTAGGTCATCCAATTTTAATTCGAAGATGAGAAGCGTCACAGCCATTCTACTGATCACAACGGTGGTGTCATTTTTAGAGATGCAATACCACATTCAAATTCTCAACAAAGCTCACGTGCTGGACATTCTGGATGTGAAGCCTTTCTGGACTGAAGAAGCGGGAATGGAGCTACTGAAGAAGCAAGGACCTCGAGGGAGGAGTGCGTACAGGGAGATGTACATCGGACTTCGACTGGGAGGAGACCTGGCCTTCCCGTTCCTATACGGAGGGCTTCTTATATCGTTGCTTAGTGAGTTCAAATCAAAGTACTGGCTTTTGCCAATTGTAACAATCTTGGCAGACGTGGCAGGTAAGTACCGGTCTTTTTGAAATACTTGGGATACAAACTGAAATTGACAGAGAATTTGAGTGTCGTGAGAATGATTGATGCGTTTCCTCATGTCAGTTTTTTCGCAAAGGCCGGTATGATATTCACGCCTCTTAAATGGGTTTCTCTGGTTGCCTGCTTCGTGTTGCTATTTATGGGGTCCAAGAAAATCAAAAAGAAATAACAATTTATTAAAATTACCATTCAATCTTCAGATTCATATCTCGTTGCTTGCTCGCCTTGAGTCGAGTAGATAGGGTCTTGATGAACCCAGTGGAGGCTGTAGGGTCAAATCCTCCATGCTGATCCATACTCACAATGTCCATGTTATACAACGAGTGAGGCGATGATCTGCCTCGGTTCATAACATTTCCCTTGTGAAGTCTAATCGATGATTCTCCTGTCACTGCTTGTTGGGAATTAGTCATAGCGTTCTTCAGAAACGCCATCTCTGGCGAAAACCAATAACCATTGTAAACAAGCTCAGCGTACTTGAGTGACAACTGGTCTCTAATTCGCATAACCTCTCTATCCATGGTTAACAATTCCAAATCATGATGGGCCGAGTATAGAACAGTTCCTGCAGGGGTTTCATAGCATCCTCTCGATTTCATGCCTACATATCGGTTTTCAACGATGTCAATTCTTCCAACTCCGTGTTCTCCAGCAATCTTGTTCAAATAGTCAAACATGGCCACTGAATCATGCATTACAGTTCCATCGTCGTCATTTCGAACTTCAGAAGGAATGCCTTTGACGAACGACACTGTCAAATTTACAGGCGTGTCAGGGGTATCCATAATATCCTTCGTCTTCTTCTTTAATACCAGACCAGGGTATTCGTTCTTGCTTCCAGGAAAAGCAGGGTCTTCAAGTTCACCGGATTCGTAACTAATATGCAAAGCATTCTCGTCTTCAGAATACGAATGCGCTTTGGTTTGAGAAATAGGAATTCCAAACTGGCTAGCATATGCCATCAAATCTTGACGGCCATTGAACTTGGCGCAGTATTCTGGTTCTCGCCATAAAGTCACACATTGAAGGCTAGGGTCCATGCCTAAGTAACACAACTCAAACCTCACTTGGTCGTTACCTTTGCCAGTAGAACCGTGCGATATGTGTTTGGCTCCTTCCTCCCAGCAAATCTCCACTTGACGCTTCCCAATACAAGGACGAGCAATTGATGTACCTAGGAGATATCTTCCCTCGTAGATGGAGTTTGCAGCCACCATAGGATATACGAAGTCCTCGAGGAATTCTTTCTTGAGGTCTTCGGAATAGAACGCATAAGCTCCAGATATCTGCGCCTTTCGCTTAATCTCATCACGCTGTTCTACTGTGAGACAGTCATCCTGTCCTAATTCAGCAATGTACGCGCAAACTTCGTACCCTTTCTCCTTCGCAAGGTAGGCAAGCTGCGTGCTCGTGTCAAGACCACCAGAGTAGGCAAGCACTAACTTAGGCTTTGAAGGATCTGGCTTACGGAACTCCGTCTTGTTAAACTTTTGAACCTTGCTGCTGAAACTCCTGACAGCATTAGACACTCGATGTTTCAACATGTTGATTGTTAGTGTTTCAATGTTATCTTATTTGTGATGCTGTCGTTTCCAACTACTACTAAGGTTAAACGTAAGAACGACGGAAACGCCATCGACAGACGTAGGGGGACCGATTCTTTTCAGAAAAGCCCCCCTTGTTAAAAGTGTTTATGATCCGTGCTCATACAGGTATTCTAGGAGTGAGTGGTCAAGAATCTTGGGCATCGTATTTCGTTTATCCAGAAGGGTGGGTCAGCTCTCAGTGTCGCAAGGTCATCATTGTGAATCAGCCGCAGGGACTGTTGAACTCGCTTTTTAATCCACGCGAACAGGTGAAGACATCCGTATTCTTGTCGTTTGTGCTGTTATTCGCGGTGCTGGTAGTTTTGGCCGACTTTAAAAATTAAATGGCCGAGTATTTGAAGGAGTTGGTGGATAAGAATGTGTCGGTTGTTACGAACGACGGAAAGAACTATATAGGGGTGTTAAAAGGGCTGGACCAGACAACAAATATTATATTAAGTGAGTGTTACGAAAGAGTGTTTTCAGAGATCGAAGATTGTGAGATATTCCCTTTGGGTCTATTTATAATCCGTGGTGATAACGTTGCCGTTATTGGTGAAGTTGATGATGACAAGAGTGCGCAAGTGTCATTCGAATCGATTCGAGCTGCACCTCTGAAACCAATCGTTCATTGATATTATATGCTCATACTTTATTATCCTTAAATTATTAAAAATAAATAAAGCTAAGTTGCCTGATCTAGCCGAGCTTTTAGACTTTGACACAACTCTTTCAATTTATCAACTTGGGCGCTTTTGGTTGCAAGTTGCTGCGTCATAGCAGCAGCAGTTTGCTCTTGGGTGATGAACTTCCCCAAAAGACTATTGACTCTCGAAGTAAGCTCACGGTTCTCTTTCTCCACTTGACCTCTTTTCTGATTTATTGAACTTATTTCATCTTTGCAAGAAGCATAGATACCCTCCGACTTCTTCATTGTAGCTACAAGTTTATCGAACTGCTCCTTATAGGAGCCCAGACCTTCTTTGAGAGCTGCGTTTTCACTCAAGAGCTTTCCTTGAGTTTCGGTATTAACAGACAATGCACTCATTTGCATCTTAAGTAGATGCAATTCGTGGTCAGATTTTGCGGCAACCAATTTCAGCTCTATCTCCTTGGCTTCAAGTTGCTTTGCCTGGTGCTCCTCTGTCATCTCCAATCGCTTTGAAAGTTCCACAAGTTTCTCTTCGACGTCCAGACGGGCCTTCATCTGCGAAATTTTCTCTTCGCTGCTAGTTTCTATGGCGCTGTTGATCTCTTCAATTCTTCCTTGTATATCCAACGAGCGTTGTGTTTGTGCCTTTCTCTCTTCTTCGCGATCAGATATATTCTTCTTGAGTTGTAGCTGAAGCTCTCTGCAAAGGTCTCCAAGTTTGTCTTTCTTTTTTGAAAGCTTCTCGTATTCATCGTTCAGCGAATCCAACTTAGTCTGTGAGGTCCGATGCGCACTTTGATAAGAATTCAGTTCTTGCATGGCTTCCACACACAGCAAGCGAAACTGGTGCAATTTCTCATCACCTGATATCTCTTTGTTGCCTAACACCTTCTGAATCTTTGATGCCTGGTCCTTGCTCAATGGACGCTTATCTACACCCATCAACTTATCTGGTCGTCTGGTCGTCCTGAATTTGATATCGAAATTTTTTTTTTTTTTTTTTTTTTTTTTTTTTTATTTTATTTTT
>Ga0105055_10002157_pt1 | contig 31206 bp, 37 predicted proteins | sample BON03_FD_78090 | JGI IMG/M metagenome (GOLD analysis project Ga0105055, IMG submission 78090) | Freshwater microbial communities from Lake Bonney liftoff mats and glacier meltwater in Antarctica - BON-03 | ecosystem: Environmental > Aquatic > Freshwater > Ice > Glacier meltwater | place: Lake... | reverse complement strand
GGCCGTCAAAACCAATGGGGACATGGAAGAATTTATGGCTTTCAGGATACAAACAGAACAAAAAACGACACTCAAAAAGGTCGCATGAAAACAAGCCGCCCCGATTTTGTCATGCACTCAAATGATTTGGTGTGCTTCATAAATTGTAAGTTGTTAAACGGTTGATTTGATGCTTTTCATTGTCTATAAAAGTACGACGCTCAAGGAGAGCGCAAGGTTACAAGCAAGGTTGCAGCTACGCAAGAAAAAAGGCGAATGTGTGTCAACATTCACCTTTTAATAACGGGTTTTAACCTGTTTTAACAGAGTGGCTTATTTCGGTCTTTACATTTGAAGCAAATCCCGCCGATCCCGCTTACTCTTTTCATAGTCTATTTTTTTATGTTGTTAAGCACTTAGGCTGATTTCCTGCGCAACACAATGGCAGAAATCAAGGTAACCAATAGACCTACAGGAAAAGGCTCTAAAAAAGTCATACCAAACCGCATAATTGGATTTTGATACATTTTTCGGTAGCTTTCCATTTGTGCTGTTTGCGCACTGATTTGTTCGGCAGAGGCACCCGACTGCTGCATTTGCTCCAAAGCGTGCGCGATGTATTTATCCAAAAAATCGGGCATAATAAAGTGATAGACAAACATCCAGGCGATTACGTAACACAGACAAGAAATTACCGTAATGAGCAGTCCAACCTGAAATGCTTTACCAAAACTAATGCTGCCTCCTAGTACATTCTCGCGGTATGCACGCATACCCAGAAAAACGAACAACATACTCAGTAAAATGCCCGCATAACCAATGTATTCGCCATAATTGGTATCGCCTGTTTTGTGAAAATAAGTAGCAGTACCGACCATGAGTAATGCCGCAATCGCGCCGGAGATAAGGCCATAAGTCAAAATTGTTTTTTTCATTGCTTTTATTTTAAGTACCAGGACTGAAGTGAAATACTGCTGCAAAACACAGGAAAAGTCCCTTCAGCAGATTCATACTTTTGGGTGATTTTACCGTTGGTTCACGAATTCATGCTTTCAGGTGAGCCGCTAAGGAAGTATTTTTAATGCTTTTGCTTTCTGGATCGCCTGGGTTCGGCGCTCCGCCTCAAGTTTGGACAACACATTGGAGATATGGGTTTTAATGGTATTCAAGGATACGAAAAGCTGATCTGCGATTTCTTGGTTGCTCAGGCCTTGGGCCATAAGCTGGAGCACTTCAAGCTCTCTGGGTGTTAGTCCAATTTTTACAATTGCATCTTCCGACGGTTGGAACTTTTCCACTATAGGCATCTCAACAATGATCGTTTTCTTTCTGACAAAGCGAGTCCCTGCCCAAATGCCCAATACGGTGAATAATAGGGCGATCACTCCAACATACCATTCAACCGAGTTTTTAACAAAGACCCATTTATATTGAAGGAACTGCAAGGATACCAGCAGCAAGCCCAGCGCCAAGCCATACAAAAGGATATCTGACCAAAATTTTTTCATGCGCAGCATTTAATTATTCCTGTAAAAATCAGAAAAGTCATCCTGAATCTCAGGATGACTTTTCCAAAACCACATTTTTGAAGTAAATTTATGCCCTAAGGCTTTAAAACTACAAGCCGTTTGGTACCGATCACATTGCCTTTTTTGTTTGAAAGGCTGTACAAATAAGTGCCTTTTTTGAAGTTTTCAAGCTCCACGCGGAAGTGGTGGGTGCCCACCAACTGATACGTTTCTTTCCAAACTTCTCTGCCGATGATGTTGAATATTTTAAGGGTATATTGGTCCTGCGGCAAATTGGTATAGTCAAAGCGCACCCAATCAATGGCGGGGTTGGGAAAAGCAGAAATGCCCGTTGTGCCTGGCGCATTTAATACCGGCGCATCTACCGTTGCGTTATTTTTAAAACGCATATTGGTCACTGTACTCAAATCATTACTCATGGTTGCTGCCGCGATCTCTTCTTTTTCAGTTCCATTCAGGAAAAGATACGTGACCGTAGTATCAGTACCAATAAGGCCGCCCAAACCGCCGCCGCCGCCGCCGCCGCCGCCGCCAATTAAAGTGGTCAAATTTACCCAAGTGCCAAAACCAGGTATCAGCGCAACATATACTTCAGCGCCTGAAGTGACATAATCGGTGCGCTTTTGTCGCAAGACGGGATATTGCCCACCGGGGATTTGGCAAGTGCCCCAGCCATCAACAATATCCTGCCTGTTGGTGATACGCACGATGCGCAAAGAGTCAACATTGACTGGAAGATTCGCAAAGATTGTGCTTAACGGAGGCTGATCCGTTGGAAATGTCAGGCGCACATTAGAGGATTGAGAATTGATGTCGAAAAAATTCGCCGGAGCCCGACGCTCGATCAAAGCAGGCTGGAAAGGGGCGGTTATATTAAGCCCCAAACCTGTTGGGTCGGCACCAGCGTAGCCCACCGCTTCAAATTTGCTGGTTGTGACGTTGAAAAAGATTTCTCCAAAACCAGCTTGTACCAGCTCAGCGCCAGGAAAGCTTGAAAAATTCATGCCCGTACTGGCAGCATTAAAAATGACTTCGCTGGTAGTGTCTTTCGCCAAACCTGTAAATATCCAGGTCTGATTGCCACCAGGTGGCGTTGCTGGGCTTACGCCAACAGGATTTACGTCATCAGCATAACGCAAGGTGTCTCCAGCAACTGGAAACACAGCATTGGTGATGGTAATTTGTGCAGAAGCACTGAGGCAGAGGGCGGATAAGGCTGCAAGTAGCATTCTTTTCATCGGATTTGTTCGCTGTTGAAAACTGGTGATACGCTATTCAATAGAATATTGAGAAAAAAAAATCACACGCTACAAAGGTACGAGTAAAAAAGTGCAAACGAAGGTTGCCCGCAGAAAGTTATTGGTATTGATAATTTGAGCAATCTTATAATGCCTGCAATTCCACCAATCGGCAATAAATTCCGCCTTTTCCCATCAACTCCCCATGCGTTCCCCGTTCAACAATAGCGCCCGCTTCCAATACAAGTATTTCATCAGCATGTTGCACAGTGCTCAGCCTGTGCGCGATAACCAGTGCCGTTCGGTTTTGCAACAGCCTTTCTAGCGCCGCCTGCACCAGTTGTTCAGACTCTGAATCTAAGGCCGACGTTGCCTCATCGAGAATTAATATGGGCGGGTTTTTCAGCAAGGCACGCGCAATGGTAAGCCGCTGCCGCTGTCCACCGCTTAGTTTTCCACCCCTGTCTCCAATATTCGTATCGTATCCTTCCGGCAATTGCACGATGAATTCATGGGCATTGGCCGCTTTCGCAGCAGCCTCTACAGTTTCTTGTGTAGCGCCAATGGTTGAAAATGCGATATTGTTCCGTACGGTGTCATTGAACAAAATAGCCTCCTGGCTCACAATTCCCATGAGTCCGCGAATGTCGTGCAGTTTTAAGTCCCGGATATCGTGGCCATCAATCCTGATTTCCCCCAGAGTGACATCATAAAAACGAGGCATCAGGTCGGCAATCGTACTTTTTCCTGCGCCGGAAGAACCTACCAGGGCCAAGGTTTTTCCCTTCTGTAGCTCAAACTGAATGTGATTCAGGGCAGGGCGTTCTGCATTTCTATACTGAAAGGAGACATCCCGAAACTCAATCTTATCATTAAATGATTCAATGGGCACGGCATTGGCTTTATCCTGAATTTGCACATCCGCATTCAACACCGATTCCACCCGTTCCAGCGCGCCCAAGCCTTTTCGAATGCTGTAGGATGCCCCGGAAAGATTCTTAGCAGGCTCAATAATGTTGTAAAAGGCGTATAAAAAAGTGATAAACGTTGCCGCTGAGATTTCCCCTGCAAACACCTGCTTTGCCCCGAACCACAGTAAAACGGATACCGCGCCGATACCCAGAAATTCGGAAAGTGGTGATGCCAGGTCACGGCGGCGATACAGGCGTGTGACAGCTTTGGCGTAGTCGCTGTTCTCCCGCCCGAAGCGTTCGGCCTGCCATGGCTCGGCATTAAAACCCTTTATAATGCGCAATCCGCCAAGCGTTTCCTCTAACAAGGATCCTATCAACCCAAGCCGCTGTTGGGCTTCTCCCGACTGCCGTTTAAGCGATCGGCCTACCGTGGCGATAATCAAGCCGGAAAACAGCATCAGCCCGAATACAAATACCAGTAGCCCCGGCGACACAGAGATCATAAAGATAAGACTACCGAGTATGACTATTGGTTCACGCGCTACCGCTTCTGTTGCGCCAACTATACTCCATTCTACCTCCTGTACGTCTGCTGAAACACGACTCATGAGGTCGCCTTTGCGTTCTTCTGAAAAATAGGCAAGGGGTAGTTCCAGTGTTTTTCCAACCAGTTTTTGACGCAAATCACGTACAATACCATTGCGCACAGGCGCCAAAAAATACATGGAAAGGTAGCGGAACAGGTTTTTTCCGAAAAAAGTGGAAACCAAAAAAATACAGACAATAAATAAGGCCTCTTCCCGACCATGGTTGGCAATCAATTGGGCGAAAAAATTGTTGAGCTTTGCTTCAAGCCCCTGCATACCAGGCACTTGTGACGACATTTTCAACTCTCCGGGATTGAACAGAATTTGTAAAAACGGCTGCAACACCGGAATGCTAATCACCATAAATATGGACATAAGCAGGTTGCAGATCACCGCCACGCCAATTAAACGTTTGTGGGGTGCATAATATCGAAGAAGTCGGAGCATCTTTTTATTGGATACAAGGCTTTTAAGCCCACTTTCGCCAGCGAACCCCAATAAGCAGTAAGATGATTACTGCCAAACTTAAGGAGAACCAAGCTACCATTTCCGTGTCGCCAGCGGCAATTCGTTTCAAGTAAATTCCGTACAGCGCCCAAGCAACTGCAAGTGCGTGGCCAAGGTTTCGTTGACGAAAAAGCATGAAAATAGCAAGTGATCCGCCAACTGCAATCATAACAATGGCCCACAATACGTCACTGTCACCTCCCGACCAGCCCATGCTCACCAAAAAAGCTGTTATGTTGGCAATGAGGGCCACGGTAATCCAGCCTTGGTATATGCCAAATGGCAGATGTTCCAGCCATTTTTCAAAAGTACTTGTACCCGGATTTCCAACACCTGCTGCGCGGTTGAGTTGCAGGAGAATATAGAGCAAATTAGCCATAACAACTACTGAAACAAGGACTTGTTCCCAATGCCATGCGAAGAGCCAAGCAATATTTAAGAAGCAGGAATAAGCAAACAGCCATCCGATTTTTTCCAGCATGGGTTCTACTTTGGCTGCTATTTTCTGGTTGAACAGAGCCACCACTTGTACGCCTCCCCATACGATAAGCCAAAGATAAATCACCCCCCAAATGGAGAAGGTAACACCTGATGGCGTAAACAAGTTGGGAAATTGGTCGGAAAGCTGGCCTGGCGTTTTTCCGTTGAGCGGAAGGCTATTCGAAAGGAAGTTGACAACAAGTACTGCTATCAAGCTTACAATGTTTACAAATATGAGGGTGCGGGTCGTTTTTTTCATTGCGTTGAATATTCATTGGAAAATTTTGTCTGCCATTCTTCTACTTTTTTTGTCCGCTTACCACCTTCAGCGACAACAAGGTCACTGATTTCTTTGACAGCCTTCGCAAGTTTTGAGCCGGGGTATTTTTGAAGAATCAATACCCAGGCTTTTTTGAAATCTTCCGAAACAGTTTGACTTTCATAATCAAAAACAGGGGTGTTGTCAGAACCGTTTACCATCACCAGGCGCAGCCAGCGTTCTGATTCCTGGGTCTGGTAATTACGCACGAAGTATGGATTTTGCTGGTTGAATTTCTCCCAATAAATGGCGCGTTCGGCCAGGGTATCCAAGCCAATAATAATGCCGCCATCGTCGTAGGCGCTCTCTTTTTGCTCTGCTACATTTTGGAGTATGTATTCTTTCATGGGAGGCGTCACCTTGGTCGCGAAAAAATTGGCCAATTGTGCCCAATCAACAATGGGAAACACCATCCCTTCGCCAACCTCCAATCGAAAGCCATTTGCCACCAGGGACTTGGTGACGGGGTATTTATTCACATCAAATTTTTCGGTATGAATAGCCTCATAATCTTCATCTGTCCACTGCATGGCATCAGTCAGGTTATAAAAACTGCCTTCAGTTTCCATACGAAAAAGGAAACTTTCCAACAAGATAAAAGTGGCATCAGCAAGGGTGCCTGAAGCTCCTGCCAGGTTTGTTTTCACATAGTCAATAGCCTTCTTCCCGCTTTCCAACTTGGTGGGATTCAATGTTTTCAAAAATGCCGAAAGTTGGGCTAAGCGCGGCATATCTGGGCTGGTAGCCCTTGAGCCAGCATAAACTGGTTTTAAGGCCGCACTATAAGCCCAGCCACCTTGCTGACTAGCGGCTATAGATTTTACCTTATAATATGGCTCGTTGTATGGAATGTCACGCAAAGTGGCTTCTTCTTTGTTGGCTGAAACCTCGCCACGACCTTCCACAAAGTCACCTTCGGCAAGTTGCGAGATCACCTTGGCATTTTTATTGGGCTCCTCCCGTAAGTTGAGTTTGTTGACAGTGACCGCATACAGCAACACCTCTGGTTTGGGCGAAGCTGGCGGGGCTGCTTCTGGCGGGGGCGGTACTATCGATGTGGGTTTTGAATCAGAACCACATCCGCTTAAAAGTGACCATGCAATTATTACAAAAGTTGAAAAAACGTATATTAATTTCATCGTGAAATAATTGATGTGAATGTGTAGCAAAATTAAATAAACGAATACACCGTACCAGGGGCAATGGTCATTAACACAATAAGCAGCAAGCCAATCAATACCGCCCAGCGAATGCCCGCAGGTACCATAATACCTTCACTTCCGGCTTCCTCCTCGTTTTCCTTCGTGAAATATGCTGCAATAATGATTTTGAAGTAGTAGTAAATTGAAATGGCAGAATTGATCACAGCCAACACCACCAACCAAGGATATTTTTCAAATGCTGCGGTAAACAAGAAGTATTTACCAAAAAAACCAGCCAACGGCGGAATGCCCGCCAATGACAACATGGAAATGGCTAATACAGCGGCAAGGAATGGGCTATGCTTGCTTAATCCATTAAATGCCGCAAATGAACCGTCCCCTTTTTGCTCTGCCACAACAATGTAAGCTCCAAAAGCACAAATAGTTGCTATGGAATACGTGAGTAAATAAAACATCAAGGCATTTTCGGCTCCTGCGGTTCCAATAGCCAGGATGGCCAGCAAGAGGTAGCCAGCGTGTGCAATGGAGGAATAAGCCATCATACGCTTGAAATTTGTCTGGAACAAGGCCGTAGTATTGGCCAATGTCATGGTCAGCGCTGCGATGATACTCAACGGAAGGCTCCAAACTTCTATGGAAGGGCCAAAAGCCATGGAAAAGAGTCGGTAGAATGCCGCAAAGCCCGCTGTTTTAACCACCGTCGCCATAAAAGCGGTAATTAAGTTGGGGCTGCCAGTATATACATCGGGTGCCCAGAAATGGAAAGGAACTGCGGAGACTTTGAAGCTCAAACCCATAACAATCATCAAAATGCCAACATTGAGCATCCAGGGCGAAGCGGTGCCAGATTCAATAACACGGCTGATGGTTGCGAGGTCGAAACTGGCGGTTGCGCCGTACACCAAGGTAATGCCAAAAAGCAAAATCCCTGTGGCAAAAGCGCCCATTAAGAAGTATTTCAACGCAGCTTCGTTGCTTGCCAGATCATCGCGGCGGCTGCCTGCCAGTACATACAAAGGGATGGACAGTATCTCAATGCCCAGGAACAGCATCACCATATTCGTGAAAGAGAACATGCACAAAGCACCACAAACACTGAACAGGATGAGTCCGTAATTGTCGCCAAGCGTATCGTGCAGGTTGCGAAATCCCCAACCAGACAAGGCAATAATGAGTGCTGTCGACAAGATGGCAACACCGGAAAATGCCAGTGCAAAACCATCAAAGTTAAACATGGTGTGGTAACTGTCGCTCCAAGCAAGCGCAGGGCCCGCTATAACAGCGCCAAGTGCCAAAAGAGTGCCTATCAGGGTGATAGGCTGCAGGAGTGCACGTTTATTCGTTAGCCCGGCAAACAGGGCAGCAAGTGCTGTAAAGAAGAGTATGAGTAGTGCGGTCATGTTAAATTACCAGTATCGTATCGGCCTTATCCGTTGTTCGGAGCAGCCCTTTTTTCGTTGTTTATTGGATGGTGATGCTTGTTTCTTCAAACAGTACCACGTCACCTGGCCTCAGTTTTTTGCGCTTTTGGGTTTCCACAGCGCCATTCACCATCACTTCGCCGTTTTCGATCCTAATGTTTGCTTCACCGCCCGTGCCAACTAAGCGCAGCAATTTGAGGAGGTTGTTAAGGGGGATGAAGTCGCTTTTGTTGAGTGTAAATTCCACTTTTTTAATTTTTTGTCCAATTTTAAATGGTAATTCCGTTTAATCTCCCAAGATGCGATTCATTGTTTGTTACCATCACTAGATTATTGTGAACTGCTGTAGCTCCAATTAACAGGTCAAAATCATCAATGATATTTCCTGATCGCTGCAATCTTACTTTTTCTTCAGCGTAAATATCAAAAGCTGTAAAAACAGGGAGTATCCGAACTTTTTGAACAAATTCTTCAATTACAGTTTTCCGCTTGACGGAGTTGTCACTACCTGCAGCGCCAAATTTTAATTCTGCTACAGTGATTTCGGAAATAAAGCAGTTGGCCCATCCTATCTGGCCAAATTTTACTTCCAAATCATATCGGCCTTTTAGGTAATAGATGCAGATATTCGTGTCGAGCAAATAGCCATTCATAGCGGCTCAATACTTCTGGTGAAAGTTCTTGAAGATCGGATGCGATCTATCCAAACCTCTGCAGAATCGCTGTCATCTAATGCACCGAATAGAGAATCACCTTGTTTTTTTTCCAATTTTCGGGAATTCTTCCGCTTGGTTTGAAGCATTTTACTGAGACGAATGATGATCTCCAATTTATCTTCCTCTGGCAAAAGGTTAATTAGCTTGAGGTAGTTATCCAATATCAATGCATCGTTTTTCATATAGAAAATGTTTCTGCAAAAGTAAATGAAAATTTTGCCAATGGAAAGTTGTCTTTAAAGCTGTACCGCCCCCAATATCTTGTTCACACTGGCATCAGTGAGATTCAAAATAAGCCCTGGGAAAAAGCCCAATACCAATACCAGCGCCGCAATGATCCCCAAAACCAAAAACTCCCGGGTATTCACGTCAGCGAATTTTTCAGTGGCTGGGTTGGTTTCTCCAAAAACAACGAGCCCGTAAGCCCGCAACATGTACACTGCGCCAAAGATAATGGTCAAACCAGCCACAGCACCCATCCAAAAATTGTAGTTCCAAACGCCGTTCAACAGCAAGAATTCACCAGGAAATCCATTGGTCAACGGCACCGCTACCGAGCCGAGCATGATGATCATAAACAGGGTGGCAAATTTCGGAGCCGATTTGGCAATGCCGCCCATTTCTGACAGCGATCGTGTCCCAAGTCGATTTTCAATCATGTCCACGATGAAGAACAAACCAACAACGTTGATACCGTGGTTCAGCATTTGAATCACGCTGCCCTGCAACCCTGCCTTATTCCAGGCAAAGATGCCCGCGGCAATCAACCCCACGTGCGCGATGGACGAATAGGCTATCAGGCGTTTTAAATCAGTTTGCTTCACCGCAATAATACTGGCGTACACAATACCAATGATTGCCAGCACGATAAAAATCGGCACCAGTGTATGTGCCGCCTCAGGCGCCATTGGCATCATCCAGCGAATGGCACCGTAGGTGCCCATTTTCAACATAATACCGGAAAGTAACATGGTGCCGCCTGTTGGTGCTGCTACATAAGTGTCAGGCTGCCAGGTATGGAAAGGGAAAATGGGCATTTTCACCGCGAACGCGAGGAAAAAACCAAGCATGACCCAATTGGCAACGTCCGAATCCAGGTGAACTTGGATCAAGTCGGCCCAGGCAAATGAATGTATCGCCCCTGCCATGTCTCCGGCTGGCGCTCCTGTTTGCAAGTACAAATACAACAGCGACAACAACATGAAGAGCGAACCCACAAAAGTGTAAATGAAAAACTTCAGGGTAATACGGATCCTTTCATGACCGCCCCAAATCGCGCAGATAAAATAGATCGGAATCAACGCCAGTTCGTAAAAAACATAAAACAAGAGGCCATCCTGTGCCAAAAAAACGCCGTTCAGCGCGCCGAGCATCAGCAATAGAAGGCCATAGTAGCGTGGTTCGTTGTCGAAAGTGCGGCTCCAACTGCTCAAAACAATGAGGGGAGCAAGCAAGTTGGTCAGCAGCAGCATCACAAAGGTGACACCATCCATACCGAGGCTGAAATGAATGCCCGCTGAAGCGACCCAAGGCATATCAAAGCTGCAGTTCATGCCTTGGCTGTAATCACAGCTGAAGCAGTAAAGGGTGGCCGCAAAGTTTGCCAACGAAGCAACCAGCGCAATTTGGCGCGAACCAGCTGTTCGAGATAACAGCAATAAAGCTGCGGCAATGAATGGTATGAGTATGAATATTAGTGACATTGTGTTATTTGAACTTGTATAGCACGTTATGTTCCTTGTGCCAAATGGTATCGAGATGGTTAGCGGTTTCTTTCATTATTGTTGTTTACACAAAAAGGGTCATCAACAAGGCAATCGCCCCAACAACCATTCCCAACAAATAGTACTCAATATTGCCATTTTGCAGCTTCCGGAATTGCGCGCCGAGGTACTGCACCCCGCTGCCAATACCGTTCACAAGACCATCTACGCCTTGAATGTCAATGAAATAGTGAAAAAACTTGGACAGTTTTTCCACAGGGCGTACAAAGAGAAAATCGTATATTTCATCGACATAAAATTTGTTTGCCGCCAATTTGGAAAACCCCGTCAGTGAAGCGTCCGCTACAGGCAGGTTAGACTTTTTACCATAAATGAAATAGCAAGCAATAATGATGGCGACTGCCAAAGAGGTCGTGAAAAGCATCAAACCCCATTCTGTCGTCGCATCCAGGTGTATTTCATTGAACGGAATAACCGCTTCAAACCAGTGTGCCAGCCATTGCTCGTTGCCAAGGTGCAGGAAGTGCGGCGTGTTCAAAAAGCCGCCGACGACCGACAAAACCGCCAAAATGATCAGCGGAATGGTCATCACTTTTGGACTTTCATGCAAATGGTGTTGCTGCTCATGGGTGCCCCGGAATTCGCCAAAGAAGGTGACAAAAAACAATCGGCTCATATAAACTGCGGTCAAGGAAGCGCTCAAAACGCCCAAGACCCACCACAGCATTCCACCATGCGCATACGTGAAGGCAAAAATTTCGTCTTTTGAAAAGAAGCCAGCAAGGAATGGGAAGCCCGAAATGGCAAAAGTGCCCATGAGAAACACCCAAAAAGTAACGGGCATCGCTTTGCGCAGGCCACCCATCTTGCGAATATCCTGCTCGCCGCCCATGCCGTGGATCACACTGCCCGCAGCGAGGAACAACAAGGCTTTAAAGAACGCGTGAGTAGTAACGTGAAATATCGCCGTGGCATAAGCACCCATGCCCAAAGCCAGGAACATTAAGCCCAACTGCGATACCGTGGAATAAGCCAATACTTTTTTTATGTCGTTTTGCCGCAAGCCGATAATGGCTGCAAAAATGCTGGTAACCAAACCAATAATGGCCACAAAATGCATCGCATCGGGCGACAAGCCATAAATCGGATTGCAACGCGCAATTAGGTACACACCTGCGGTTACCATTGTAGCCGCGTGGATGAGGGCCGAAACGGGTGTCGGGCCTGCCATGGCATCGGGGAGCCAGGTGTATAGGGGAATCTGGGCGCTTTTGCCCATCGCGCCAATGAACAGCAACAGGCAAATAGCCGTTGCAACGCCCGCTTCCAAACGAATGGTCGGGATGGCCGCAAAAATGTCGGTATAGTTGAGGCTGCCGAATATTTTGAAAATCAGGAAGATGCCCAGCAACAAGCCCAGGTCACCGATACGGTTCATGATGAACGCTTTGCGGGCTGCCTTTCCAAATGCCTTGTTGGTGTACCAAAAGCCGATCAACAGGTAGGAGCAAAGTCCCACGCCTTCCCAGCCAAAGAACAGCATCAAGAAGTTATCGCCCATTACGAGCAACAACATGCTGAATATGAACAGGTTGAGGTATGCAAAGAACTTATAAAAGCCTTCATCGTCGTGCATGTAGCCGATGCTGTACACATGGATGAGGAAGCCTACGCCCGTCACGATCAGCATCATCCAGACGGATAGCTGGTCGACCAGAAAGCCGAAGTTGACGCTCATGCTGTCGACCGTGAAGAAGTTGTACAACGTCATCTGAATAGGGCCTGACGCTGCCACCTGGTTGAAGCAGGCCACGCTCAGCAGGAACGACACCAGCAAGGTGCCGGAACCGATGATGCCGACCATTGTTTTGCTCAGGTTTTTGCCGAACAGGCCGTTGATGGCGAATCCGATGAGCGGGAGAAAGGGAATTAGTGGTATAAGTGAATTCATCATTTCAATATTTCCGCTGCCGTACCTGATTAGGGTTTACGACAGTAAGGCAGTTGTCAAAATTTAAATCTTGGTTTTCAAGCAATACAATCATTATTTTAAATAATTCACCAGGTGTCGGCATTTCTTTAAAACGTGAGTAAAGGACTCCCTTTTCTGGTTTCATGTTTTTTCTAAAAATCAAATCCCCATAGTCTCGATCAAAAGTCAGGATTAATCGTTTGGTTTCAATCGCCAATTCCATTACCTCCTCGTCAGAAATTCCACTAAAATCAGCACCAATTGCCAACACATCATAGCCTACATTTCTCAGTAAAAGTGTAGTCTCCAGTGGAAAATTTTCGTTGGCTATCAGGTTCATTAGGATGCTTGTAATTCAGTTTGGCACATCAAACCATCTTCCATACAGTCCGAAACATAAGCAAAAACTGCTTGAAGGCTTTCTTTTGTGAGCCTTGGGTAGTTTTTTAAAATCATTTCTTCCGACCAGCCGCTTGCTAACAACTTTAATATATGTTCCACAGAAAGCCTTGTTCCTTTGATACAAGGTTTCCCAACTAAAACATTCGAGTCTGTTCCGATATGGTCTTGCCAGTTCATAGATTCTTGATTTTGAATTGGTTAGTTCCGTAGCTTATCGAGTAATGAGATATCCGTGCTTTTTGTGTTCCGGTAAATCATCACCAAAATACCAAGCCCCACAGCTGCTTCCGCAGCCGCTACCACCATGATAAAAAACACCATGATTTGGCCCTGTGCATCGGATAGATAGGTAGAAAATGCCGCCAGCAACAAGTTGACTGCATTGAGCATGAGTTCGATGCACATGAGGACAACGATGGCGTTGCGGCGCATGAGTACGCCGAATATGCCAATACAGAACAGCACTGAGCTGTAAAGTACGTAGTGTTCAATGGGTATTGTCCGTATTGTTTCAAGCATATTAAATTGATTTAAACCATTCATTTTTGATGCTTACTTGCTCTACCAATTCAACATTCACACCTAATCTCAAATCTTTGAGCTTTTCTGCAAGTTCATTCCCATCAATCAGATCAATTTGAGGGGCCCCATCTCTTATGGCCTCTTTTTTAGCCTCTCGTGTGAACGTCCCTGTAGAGATTATCACCCCTCTATCTGCTCTGCCGATGATTGCCCCTCTAAAATCTCTAACAATATCGGGCGAAACTGTATTCTTATACCTTTTTGCTTGGAAACCACATTTAAATGAAATGACTGTTCCAATTTTAATTATTCCAAAACCGTCTATTCCGCCATCATTGCTCCGCTGAGTAACCTCTACGTTTTGGAACCCTAATTCTCTAAGGAATCTTTGGCAGAGTCTTTCAAAAGCGATTGGATCCATTCCTTTTAACACCTCTAGTAAGGACTCCTGCCATGAAATTTCAGGCATTACTTGTATTGAATCCTCACTTGAAGAATCAACCGACTCCCTATTCTCAAGGCGTTTTTGTCTTACAAAGCGCTTCACCTTTTCCTTATCCACTTCCTTGGTTTTTAACCCACTTCCCGTCAATACCCAAACTCCTCTTGCGGAATTATCTAATAATCCAAAGCCTTTCAGGTAGTTTCTTGTCCAAGCGAGCCGATAAGCAAACTTGGTCATATTTCCTTTATGTAAGTCATTGACTTCAGCCTCTGTCAGTTTCATTTGTTTAGCAACTTCTTCTTCAATTTCGCTAATTGAACCCGACCCACCTAAAACATGCAATGCATTAATTGTTGGATTAAAAAGATCATCAAACTTGTATTTGAAAATTTCCTTTGCCATCTTCATGTGGTTTTTCTTAAGTTTAGAAACAAAAATTATTACTTCGTAATTTAAAGTCTTGTATCCCGTTTTCCGACCAATACCGCGCCTACCATTGCCGCCAAAAACAGGATGCCAGCGATTTCGAAGGGAACAACAAAATCGGTGAAAAGGACTTGGCCAAGGTTCTCTACCAGGCCTACCGAGGAATTACTCACTTCTGGAGTCTGGATGCTGACACTGCCTTTTAAGGCCCCAACCAAGGTTACGAGTAGTAAGCCCGAAGCAATGCCCGCACTCAATTTCCAGATGGTGGATTTCTGCGGCTCTGTATCTTCATTGAGATTAAGCAACATCAAAACAAACAGGAAAAGCACCATGATCGCGCCTGCGTACACGATGATGTGTACGACAGCGAGAAACTGTGCATTTAGCAGCACATACTGCCCGGCAATGGCAAAAAAGGTAAGAATAAGGTACAACACGCTGTGCACAGGGCTTTTGGCAAAAACCATGAGCAAGGCCGTGACGATTGTAATTAGGGCAAGGGTCAGAAAAATATACTGGTCCATAAAAGTTGGTCTATGTCTTGTTCCGGAAGGTTTTTCCGTATTACTTGGCTTCGGTAAGGTGTTTCTGGCGCACGGTGATATCTATCCGCTTGTCTGGCTCAACACCTTCTACGAGCAGGTCTTTTCCAAATATAAAATTCTGGCGCACGTAGTCGCTTGGCACAATACGATCCGTCAGGAAGATGGCTTCTTCCGGGCAGGCTTCTTCACAAAGTCCGCAGAAAATGCAGCGCAGCATGTTGATTTCATATTCCGCAGCGTATTTCTCTTCCCGATATAGGTGCTCCTCGCCTTTTTCGCGTTCGGCGGCCACCATGGTGATCGCTTCTGCGGGACAAGCTACGGCACATAGCCCGCAGGCGGTGCAATTTTCGCGGCCTTGTTCGTCGCGCTTCAGCACGTGCCAGCCACGGTACACCGGGGCAAATTCGCGCGTCACTTCAGGGTAGCGCAGACTGGCCGACTTACCGAAAAGCGTTTTAAAGAAGTGCTTGAGCGTGATCCACATACCCGCAAAAATGGCGGGCAAATATATTCGTTCCATGAAGGTCATTTCCTTCTTGACGACAAGTTTTGAGCGATTTGTGAGTGATTGCATAAGTTATTACTTAACTATTGGGTTAAAGGAGCAAGTTTAGATTCCACCCACTTTGCAAAGGGTTCTTTTTCTAAATTGCCACTCGCCAATTTCAAAATGATCTGTTCTTGTTCGTCATCTTCTGCATCCAAAATAAAACCATTTATGTACAGAAAATGAACCATTGCACCGTGTCCAACGCGTTTGTTCCCGTCGATAAACGGATGTTGCGTTACCTATTCAAAACAAACAATCGCCGCTTTTTCAGCAATGCTTGGGTATTGTTCTTGTCCAAAATAACTGGCTTGTGGGGCAGCGACAGCAGATTCAATACCTGCCTTGTCCCTCAAACCAGTGCCACCTCCAGAGTCAACGATGGCATCATCGTGGATCTGGATAATGTCGCTGAATGTGAGAAAGAAAAGTCTCATGCCAGCTTTTTGTAAAGTTCCTTGTATCGGGTTCTCACATAGCCGCGCGCTGCTTGAAACCTTTTGTCTTTCTCCGTCAAATAGTTCTCAATTGCCTCATTTACAAGGTCATCCATCGAGATGTTCAAGCTTTTTGCTGTTTCTTCCAGCAAGGCTTTTTGCTCATCGTTTATTTTAATCGTTATCGAACTCATTGTTTTTCAATTTAAAAGTGAAACAATGTTTACAAAACGGAAATTACTAGGTTATCAGTTCCCAAACAACAATGAAGCCCCTCCTGTCAATACCATATTCAAAATCGCCAGCGGGATCAATACTTTCCAGCCGAGGTGCATCAATTGATCGTAGCGGAAACGAGGCAAAGTCCAACGGATCCACATGTACACAAATATGAAAAAGAAGGTCTTGGCAAAAATAACGACCGGCCCCATCAAACCCCACAACCAGCCCGGATCAACACCAGGGAAATGATAGCCGCCGAAATACACCGTGGCGATCACTGCCGAAGAAATGAACAGGTTGATGTACTCCGCAAACAGGAAAAAGCCCAGTTTCATGGCGCTGTACTCCGTGTGGTAACCGCCAACAAGTTCTGTTTCACATTCAGGCAAATCAAACGGTGCGCGGTTGGTTTCTGCCAAAGCACACACAAAAAAGATCAAAAAGCCCAAAGGTTGTGCAAATACATTCCACTGCGGAATAAAGCCAAACCATAAGCCCGATTGTCCTTCTGCTATGCCACGAAGACTCAACGTGCCCGAAAGCATGATGATGGCAATAACACTTAGCCCCATCGCCAATTCATAAGAAATCATCTGAGAGCTGGCGCGAATGGCGCCATACAATGAGTATTTATTGTTCGATGCCCAACCACCAATCATGATACCGTAAACGCCCAGCGATACAAAACCCAGGACGTACAAAATGCCAATGTTCACATCTGTTACCTGCAAATCGACATTTAAGCCAAATCCAGTGAACACTGTGCCCCAAGGAATGACCGCCGAAGTCATCAAGGCCACAAAAATGAATACCCCAGGCCCCAAAATAAACAAGGTGCGGTTGGAATCCTTCGGGATAAAATCCTCTTTGGTAAACATTTTTATCCCGTCGGCTATTGGCTGTAGAATACCGAATGGCCCGGCGCGATCTGGCCCCAAACGATCCTGCATAAATGCGGCCACCTTGCGCTCGCCATACGTGGAATACGCCGCAATGCCAAGGGTGACGACAAACAAGATGAGGATCAACACCATCTTTTGGATGACAATAGCCGATATGAAGAGTAGTAGAGCAGTCATTTATTAATTTGATAATTTGATAATTTGGCAATTTGATAATGGCACGTCACTCGCAGCCGATTTTGGATAGCAGCCATTTGCCGTTCTCTTTTTTCATTTCGAAGGCACGAGGGCCACCGTTTAGGCCATTTGGGTCAAGCAAAAGTTGGACGCTGGCATGGTCGCCTGATATGGTTGCTTTTACCGGAGCGATCATGAATTCCTTTTCGTCCCAGTCTTGACCACAGTAATAGCGGTTGTAATCCATACAGGAAAGCACATCTCCAACTTCTTCGGATTTCCAGCTTTCAGCGCACTCGAGATAGTATTTTGTCTCGTTTTCCACCAAGGTTGTACTGACTACGCCGCTTTTCATAAATGCTGCAAGATACTCGGCAAGTTTTGCTTTATCCAATGTAGGATACTTGCCTTCTTCATTAATGAAGTTGATTTTATAAGTCAAGTCCTGATAGTTGGCACCATACCATGTAAAAAAGGTGTGTAATGCGTCTGCAATACTCGCGGAATCAGCACTTGCCGATACCGCTGGCTTTGCCGTTTGAGCACCAGCTGGCCATCCCTTTTCGCCACAAGCGGCAAATAGGAGGAACAAGAAGGGTATGAAAGCCAGGTTTTTCATTTTCAGTGTATTACAAAAATTACACGACCGTGATAGATTCACCTTTGAAATGGTTTTGCGAAATAACCGAGTGGCGGTCAATATCGCGCGGCCCTTCTATCGTCCAGTCATTTTTGTCCTTTTTCTCGAAACGGCAGGTATTACATATAAATTCGTGCACCTCACCATATTTGTCCTTGCGGGCCGTAACCCGGAATATTTCTCCGCCGTACATCCAGGCAACTGCCTTGCCGGAGCAAGTGGGGCAGTCTCGGTGTGCGTCCATGGGGTTCAGGAACCACACGCGGCTTTTGAAGCGGAATGTTCGGTCGGTGAGCGCGCCCACCGGGCACACATCGATCACGTTGCCGCTGAACTCGCTGTCGATAGATTTTTCGATGTAGGTGCTGATCTCTGCGTGGTCGCCGCGGCCAATGATGCCGTGTACGCGCTCAGGTGAAAGCTGTTTGGCGACGTACACACAGCGCCAGCACATAATGCAGCGGGTCATGTGCAGCTTGATGTAGGGGCCGATGTCGATTTTTTCAAAAGTGCGGCGCTCAAACTCATACCGGGTGCCAGATTTTCCATGCTCAAACGAAAGGTCCTGCAAATGGCACTCCCCTGCTTGATCGCATATTGGGCAATCGAGTGGGTGGTTGATGAGCAGGAACTCCGTGACTGCCGCGCGGGCTTCCGTCACGGCAGCATCCGTTTTGCTGGCCACTTCCATACCGTCCATCACCACCGTCTGGCAAGAAGCCATCAGCTTGGGCATTGGGCGCGGGTCTTTCTCCGAACCTTTGGTGACTTTTACCAGGCAAGTGCGGCATTTTCCCCCGGAGCCTTGCAGGGAGGAATAGTAGCACATGGCGGGCGGCACGAGGTCGCCGCCGATCTGGCGCGCTGCGTTGAGGATGGTGGTGCCTTCGGCAACTTCAATTGTTTGTCCGTCTATTGTAACTGTTGGCATTATCTAAATTTGATAATGTGATAATTTGATTAATTGACGTATTTCATTGCGCTTAATAACTGCAATGAATTCGTCTTTTGGTTATTCAATTCTTTTTTGGGTCTTTGGAAAAAATTGCATTCCCTGAGCGGCTTTATTCCCCTAACTCTTTTTTTATCTTCATCAATAACTTATCCGTTACCCAAAAACCAGCCTTGGTTCTAAGGTCTTCAACTACTGATGCGACATTAGTAATTAACCCTTTTTCTTTCGCCTTGATTAGGACACCAATGATGCCTATAGGATGAAGCCCTAAACCTTCCGCAATTTTAGTACCTGCACGTTCATCCATCAAAATCCATTCTGCTGAAAGCTCCTGAGCTAGCACTATTGCCTCTGATTCTCCTTCATCCAAATCAGTAAGCAGGGCTGTAATTTTTGACTGATCACGAACACTGTGCACACTAAGCCAATCTGCTGCTATAAACATTTTCAAATCTATTCCAAAACTTACAAGTTCCAATATTTCCTCTTGAACAATTGGTGGAATCATTACCTCACCAAATATATCTCGCAATAAATCCAATTTGCCAATTTGGATCAAATTGGAAATTGGTGAGGTGTCAGATACTACTATCATGGCAAGAGCTTCGCAGATTTCAAATCTCGCTTAAAATCCTCTTCAGTATAATGAACCGCAATTTTGCGCTTTGCCAATTCTTTTTGAAACTGCATTTTGTGCATACCTGCTACCTTAGCACATTTGCCAAGTGATACCTGCTTTTCCTGAAAAAGCCAGATTGCCAAACCCAAACGAGCCTCTTCGAGTGTGAGGTGCGAGGCATTTACGATTTCTTCTGAAATTTCTAATATCATGGCATTCAATTATTTAGTTCAACAAAGATAGGCTTTATCAAACGGATACTGCCACCGGCTCCCCTACCAACCCATAATTCCTTTCTAAACACAACTTCGGCTCCTTCACATGCCACTCAAACTCCTCCCTGAAATGCCGAATCGCAGCATTCACCGGCCAAGCCGCAGCATCACCGAGCGGGCAAATGGTATTGCCTTCAATTTTCTTAGCCACATCAGCCAACAGGTCGATGTCGCTCAATTTTCCTTGTCCGTTTTCCATGCGGTGCAGCACTTTTTCCATCCAGCCAGTGCCTTCGCGGCAAGGCGAACATTGCCCGCAGGATTCGTGCGCATAAAATCGGCTGAAATTCCAGGTATTGCGCACGATGCACTGATCTTCGTCGTACACGATAAAACCTCCAGAGCCGAGCATGGACCCCGATTCAAATCCGCCGTCGGCCAAGCTTTCGTATGTCATTAAGCGGTCTTCACCCTTTGCCGTTTTACACACCAGATAGTGCGGCAGGATTGGCACCGAAGAGCCGCCTGGCACACATGCTTTGAGTTTTTTACCGTTTTTAATGCCGCCACACCATTGATCTGAGTAGATAAACTCCTCCACGGTGATGTTCATCTCAATTTCATACACACCCGGCTTATTGATATTGCCACTGGCAGAAATGAGCTTGGTGCCAGTGCTTCTGCCAATGCCGATTTTAGCGTATTCGTCGCCGCCGTCATTGATGATTGGCACTACTGCAGCGATTGTTTCAACGTTATTGACCACTGTAGGGCATTGCCAAAGTCCTTTTACGGCCGGGAATGGTGGTTTAATACGCGGGTTGCCGCGCTTGCCTTCGAGGCTTTCGAGCAAAGCAGTTTCTTCGCCACAGATATAGGCACCTGCGCCGATATTCACATACATATCATGGTCGAAACCCGAACCGAGTAAGTTTTTGCCCAGCCAACCATTCGCATAAGCTTCTGCAATAGCCCTTTCCAAAATGAACAAAATCCAGGAGTATTCGCCGCGGATGTAGATATAGGATGTTTTTGCCCCTAGTGCAAACGAAGACGTTATCATGCCCTCGATAAGCAAGTGCGGGATTTTTTCCATCAAGTAGCGATCTTTGAAGGTACCGGGTTCGCTTTCGTCCGCATTGCAAACGAGGTAACGCGGCACGCCTTCTGGCTTAGCCAGAAACGACCACTTCATGCCCGTCGGGAAACCCGCACCACCACGACCGCGCAGGCCGCTCTTTTTCACCTCCTCCACCACGGCTTCGGGCGACATGGTTTTCAATGCCTTTTCCACGGAGCGGTAACCGCCATTCTTGCGGTACACTTCGTAGGTTTTTATGCCCTCAACCTGGGCGTGTTCTAACAGTAATTTGCGACTCATACTTTTAATTTGATAATTACACAATTTGATAATTTGATAATTACACAATTTGTGAAAATCATAATCTTTGGTGGTTTAGGGGTCTTGTCACAGGTTATTTAGAATTCTGTTCTTCTTTGTCAAATGCCGCTTGGAAATCATCGCGCAAACGCTCCGGGGTCATTACCGCGCATTGAAAATCGGGGGTTGGGAAAACACCCACTTTCATTTTTTCTGCTTCAAAATCATCGAGCCAATCCACAAACTCGAACAGGTCGAGCGCCTCGGCCCTGAATTCTGGATAATCTCCGCTTTTTTTGAAAACCTCCGCAAACTCCGGGTTTGGGAACACAGCGATCACATCCGTGCCATCTTCATCGTCTTCAAGCATCAACCAACCTTCATCGTCGGTCAATCCCCATACTTCTTCCTCTGCCATCACTGTTCGGAGGAAATACTTGTAGCGGCTTTCTGGCCTTCTAGCCAGGGTTTCTTCTATTTGTTTATCTGTCAGTTGCATTGTTGTATTTTTTGCTTAGTGCATTTTCCAGGTTCCCTTGTCAATCTTTCCTGCCCGGCAGTCCTCAACAAACTGATCGATTTTTGCCTCGGTCAGGTGCTCATGGTAAAACTCTCCTACCTGCATCATCGGTGCATAACCACAGGCTCCGAGGCATTCCACTTGTTTGATGGTAAACATGCCATCTGGTGTTACCTGATTTTTGCCAATACCGAGCTTCAATTTCGTATATTCGATGATCTTTTCGGCACCTTCAATGGCACATGGGCCAGTGTGGCAAAACTCGAGCACGTATTTACCTACAGGTGCGAGGTTGAACATCGAATAAAATGAGGCAACCTCGTACACCTCAATGGGGGAGATGGTCAACGTTGCGGCCACTTCATCCATCGCCGGCACACTAAGCCAGCCATGGTTTTCCTCCTGTGCCAAATGCAAGGCGCGCAGGATGGCGCTTTTCCCGCGTCCTTCCGGGTATTTTGTCACAATTTCCAACACTTCCTTGCGTGCTGCTTCAGAGTATTTGAACGGTGAGCCGTTTTGTGTAGGTGCTGCGTGCATTATTTCGTTGTTCGTTGTTCGTTGTTCGTTGATCGTTGTTCGTTTGCCAGCTTCCATCGTTGTTCGTTGACGGTTGTTCGTTTGCTAACGCTTAGGCTTCCGAGTGTTCTTCTGGTGAAATGAGTGAATGTGTTATTCCGCAATCCACATTCCGCACTCCGCAATCCAACATCCGCACTCCGCAATCCAAAATCCGCATTCGTCAAGCGTCTAATTCTCCGGCGATGACATTCATGGAACTCATGGTCAGGATAGCATCGGAGAGCATGGAGCCTATTATCATTTCAGGGTATGCCTGGTAATAAATGAAGCAAGGGCGGCGGAAATGGAGCCTGTATGGCTGCCTGCCACCGTCGCTGATGAGATAAAATCCGAGTTCGCCATTTCCACCTTCTACGGCGTGGTACACTTCGCCAACGGGAATGGGTACTTCTTGCATCACCACTTTGAAATGGTAAATAAGGGCTTCCATTTTGGTGTACACGTCTGGCTTTTCTGGCAAATAAAATGCCGGTACATCAGCGTGGTATTCCCCTTCAGGTAAGTTATCATAAGCCTGGTGGATGATGCGCAAGCTCTGGCGTATTTCTTCCTGGCGCACCACAAAGCGATCATACGTGTCGCCTGCGGTTCCTAGTGGAATATCAAACTCAAAATCTTCGTAACTGCTGTATGGGTTCATCACGCGAACGTCATAGTCAACACCTGCGGCGCGGAGGTTTGGGCCCGTGAAACCGTAAGCCACAGCCCGTTCAGCTGAAATGGGGCCAACGCCGATGCAGCGGTCCATAAAAATGCGGTTGCGCGCCAACATGCTGTTAAATTCCTCAAAACGCGCCGGGAAACCTTTCAGGAAATCCTTTAGTTTGGTATGAAAAGCAGGGGTAAAATCGCGTTCCATGCCCCCTATGCGGCCAATATTGGTGGTCAATCGAGAGCCACACACTTCCTCAAACATATCGTAAATTCGCTCGCGCTCCTGAAACATATAGGTAAAGCCCGTGAGTGCCCCTGTGTCGACACCTATAACGGTGTCGCAAACAAGGTGGTCGGCGATGCGCGACAACTCCATGATAATCACCCGCATGTACTCCGCCCGTTTGGGCAGTTTACAGCCTATGAGCTTTTCTACCGTCATGTGCCAACCCATGTTGTTGATGGGCGAGGAACAGTAGTTGAGCCGATCAGTGAGCGGGGTGATCTGGTTGTAGGGGCGGTGCTCGGCAATCTTCTCAAAAGCCCGGTGTATGTACCCGATGGTCGGCTCCGCGCTCACGATTTTTTCACCGTCTATCTTCAAGACGTTTTGAAAAACTCCATGCGTGGCCGGGTGGGTCGGACCAAGATTGAGGGTTGCGAGTTCTCCATCGAGGTTGTCGAGGGAGGAAAAGTATGATTGGACTTGCATGTCAAGTATTATTCAATAGATTTTAAAATTCACTTAGGTTCAGCACAGTAACTTCAGGGAAGTCTACATTTCTTAACCTTCTAAAGTCGCGATCTTCCGTCACCAAAAAATCTGCCCCTGCAGCGATAGCCGCATCTACAAATTTGTTGTCATCAGGGTCATTCAAGAGATTCCAGAAAAAATAGGTTTCAATTGCTTCTACATTTTCAGCGATTTGAAGAAATGAAATAAACGCACCCGCTGCACCTACCCCATACTTCAGTGTCAATATCTCCTCATATTCCAAAAGTATTTCGTGCGAAATAACAATTGCAAATCGTTCTCCCCTAATTGCTTCAATTATCCAATGTGCTTTTGAACGAGCAGACAGAGAAGATACTAGGATGTTGGTATCAAGAACGATGCTCACTTTTTAAGGTCGCTACTTTTGGTTTTACGCCATTCTGCCATTAATGCTTCAGTATACCCTTTCGCATCCCAAGCGTGATTGGCTTCCTGAACTGCTTTGTCCAAAAAATACTTGGATAAAAACTTTTTTATAACCAAAAGGTCTTCATCAGAAACATCCTTGGCGTACAATTTCAGCAACTCCATCTGGAGATTACTTAATTTTTTTGCAGGTTGAATTTGTGTTGTGCTCATAGCCTTAGCAGTTATTTCACATTTGTTATTTTTTAGGTTTCTTAAGAGTAGTATCTCAACTGAAATTCTATTATCTAATCAAAGGATTGTCCAACGTGTCCATCCCGCCCAAAAAAGCGGTCATCTTTATCCGTCCTCGTCCCGTCCTCCAAACGATATTCCTTTCGCATCGGAAACACTTCCATGTCGTCCACATTCAAAATGCGGCGCAGGTCGGGGTGCCCGGTGAAAATGATGCCGAAAAAATCGTACTCCTGGCGTTCCATCCAGTTGGCCGTTGGCCATAGTCCGGTGGCCGTTGGAACATGCGGGTCATCTTTGGGAAAAAATATTTTTACACGCAGGCGCACATTTTGGTACCAGTTGTGCAGGTGGTAAATGATGCCAAATTCCTGCCCGGCATTTTCAGGGTAGTGAATGGCGCAGAGGGTTGTCAGGAAATTGAATGCCAATTGCTCGTCGTCGCGCATAAATTGCAATAAATCAATTACTTGCTCCCGTGTCGTATGGACATTGAGTATGCCATCAAGCGCGGTATCAGAAGAAAGCACGGCTCCAGGCGCTATTTCCCCCAAGCGGGTCAGAATATTGTCGTAAGAAATTGCCATGTCGTTTTTTGGGTTTCATGGTTTCATGGTTTCATGGTTTCATGGTTTACGCGATTTGATCGTTAATTTTGAAATTACTTTTCAAGGAAAAAACTAATCGTATAAACCATGAAACCATGAAACCATGAAACCATGAAACCTCTCATTTTTTTTATGCGATTTGATATTTATCCAGCAAATGTTGGTACTCCGGAGAATGTCGACGGCGGGTTGGTTCGTTGCGCACCAATTCCTGGATTTTCAAGACCCCGTCAATAATCTGCTCCGGACGCGGTGGGCATCCTGGCACGTATACGTCTACCGGGATAACCTTGTCGATGCCCTGAAGCACTGAATAGGTGTCAAAAATACCGCCTGAACTTGCGCAGGCCCCAACGGCGATCACCCATTTGGGCTCTGCCATCTGTGTATAAACCTGCTTGAGAATTGGCCCCATCTTTTTCGCAATAGTACCCATTACCATCAGCAGGTCAGCCTGGCGGGGAGAGAAAGACAGTCGCTCCATACCAAATCGCGCCAAATCGTAGTTAGCGCCCATTGTGGCCATAAACTCGATGCCGCAACAAGAGGTAGCGAAAGGCAGAGGCCATATAGAGTTGGCACGCGCCATACCCAAGACTTTTTCAATATTGGTCAATTGGTAGCCTTCGCCAATATAACCTTCGAGTACTTCTTCTTTTGTAACAATCATTTTTTTTATAGGCTGTTGGCTGCTGGCTGTTGGCTGTTGGCGGCTAATGGCTAACAGCTAATGAGCTAACAGCTAATATTCATTTATCCCATTCAAATGCACCTTTCCGGTACACATAATAAAACCCCACGAGGAAAACTCCTACGAACATCAACACGGCAACAAAGCCCTGGATACCCATACCAATTTCTTTGAAATGCTGGAAATTGACCGCGTAAGGATAGAAAAAAATTACCTCCACGTCGAACAATACAAAAAGGATGGCCGTCATGAAATACTTGATGGATACGGGCATACGCGCATTGCCTTGCGCCTCAATGCCACACTCAAAACTTTCATCTTTTTTCAAACCGCTGCGGCGTGGGCCTAGCATTGGCACCAAAACAAGCACCAAAGCCACGAAGCCAATGGCAACAAGTGATTGCAAAACGATGGGTAAGTATCCGGACGGTTCCATAATTTCTTTGAATTGTATCTTTTAAACGTTTTTTGCCGTGTTTAGGTTGTGATTTTGATAAAAAACACCACAAAACTGGCTTTGAGGTCATTCAGCCGCAAAGGTATCAAAAAGGGCTCCAAACTTTAGCCTCTAAATACTGTATATGAGACAGTATGTTGCCTAATTTGGAATTTATCCATTGCGCTGTCGCTGAAAAAAGCAACATTTGCAGTTCATAACTAATTGCACATGAATCGAGAATCAACCATTGGCCTTGCCATTGCCTTGCTGACCTTACTTTTTGTTTTTCTGGAATCTGCTCCGACAGGACATTCTACCGAAAGTCCACGAGTCGACCAAAATCAGCAACTTTTTTCAGCAACTTATGGGACGCCATTAATAAATGGTGTCAGCGACGATGTTGTTTGGCAATCAGCCCAATGGTTGCCCCTAGATCAAGTTTGGATGGGAGACATTCCCACGGCCGAAGATTTTTCAGGCCGTTACAAAATTGCCTGGGATGAATACAACCTCTACATACTAGCAGAAATCACGGACGACACCATAATAGACTTTCACGCAGACGGGCTGGTAAAATACTGGGACGATGATTGCCTGGAAATTTTCGTAGATGAAGATGCCAGCGGTGGCACCCACCAGTATAACTACAATGCATTCGCCTACCACATTGCGCTGGATGGCAAAGTTGTTGACATTCGTCCTGATAGTACCTTCACCTATTTTGACGATCATTGCACCACCCGACGGATTACAAATGGACATGTAACAACCTGGGAAGTTGCCCTTAAAATTTTTGATGGAAACAAATACGTTGATGGTGGCGACAATATTCCCAAACTGTTGAAAGCAGGCAAAAAAATGGGCTTTGCAATGGCATATTGCGACAATGACCATTCGCCAGAGAGGGAGAACTTTATCGGTTCTGTCCGCGTTGAAGGAAATGACAAAAACCTTGGGTGGATTGACGCGAGTATTTTTGGACTTCTGACTTTGGAAAAATCGACTGTTCAATAAGCCTTTAGTAGCTCCACCTTTACATCCATTAGTTCCCAAACTATGAATATCGAAACACTCCGCAATTATTGCTTATCCCTTCCAAGCGTGACCGAAGAAGTCAAGTGGGATAGCGACCTCTCCTTTTCCATTGGGGGAAAAGTGTTCTGCGTCACCTCCGCCGATGTGGAAAGTGGCGTATCTTTTAAGGTAAAGGAAGAACTTTTCCGTGAATTGACCCAGCGCGAAGGCATCATCCCGGCCCCTTACATGGCCCGCCATATGTGGGTATTTGTACTCGATTTCAACTGGCTGACAGATGAGGAATGGGAAAGGCTTATTCTGGATTCTTATGAATTGGTGAAAGAGAAGCTGTCCAAAAAAGTCCAAACCCAACTTTAAGAGTGATGAGTTAGGAGTGATGAGTGATGAGTGAGTGATGAGTTATGAGTGATGAGTGATGAGCTTGTGGGTTATGGGTGATGCGTTATGAGTGCCGCACAACGTCTCTATCTGGCTTGGCGATGTGTTTCTGCACTTAAAGTCAGGAATTGAAAAGTTTTTACAGCAATCACGATCCCCGCTTACGGAAAGCTGGAAATGGAATAAAGGTGCTGAAAAACAATGCCACTCCAAAGCACAAATGCTGTGCAAACTCATCACTCATCACTCATCACTCATAACTCATAACTCATAACTCATAACTCATCACTTTAAAAAGATGGTTTTAATACTCAGCATACTCCTCCTTTTGGCGCTGATAATCTTTGCCAAACTGAATTCATTTTTGGCGCTGATCATTACGGCCCTTTTCACAGGCTTGGCGTATGGGATGCCGCCCCTGGATTTGTTGAAGTCGATACAAAACGGGCTGGGCAGTACGCTGGGTGGACTGGTGTTGGTATTGGCACTGGGCATAATGCTAGGCAGTATTTTGTCGGAAACAGGGGCTATACAAGTCATTTCAAGGCGCTTACTGGGAATAATGGGCGAGAAAAATGCTGGTCTGGCACTCGTTATCACTGGTTTTGTGGTGGGTATTGCCTTGTTTTACAATGCAGGGTTTGTGGTGCTTGCGCCTTTGGTTTTTGCCATGGCGGCTACTACTGGTCAGTCGCTGGTACCACTGGCTATCGCCATGGCAGCACCATTGTCGGTGGCGCATGGTTTTTTGCCACCCCACCCTGGCGCAACTGCCGTGGCAAATATATTTGGCGCTGACTTGGGAAAAACCCTGTTGCTGGGGCTTATTATTGCCGTTCCTACCATATTTGTTGCAGGTGTATTGTTCCCAAAACTGCTTAAAAATATTCCGTCTGATCCTCCCAAGCTCTTTTTGCAAACCAATGATCTTCCAGGTATCACATTGCCCGGGTTCTTGAATAGCCTGCTGGTGGCCCTGCTTCCAGTGCTGTTAATGGCCATTTCAGCCGTTGGCGATATGACGATGGCACCCGATAGCCCTGTACTCATTTGGCTTAAATTTTTCGGCGACCCAGGTTTTGCCATGTTGCTCACAGTATTAATAGCGCTTTTGTTTTTCGGGCAAATTTCTTTTTTGGGCGCCGATAATCGCCTCAAAACCAGTCAATTACTGGAAAAAGCAAGTGCCTCCCTGGGCGCTGCTGCCTCGTTATTATTGGTCATTGCCGCAGGTGGAGCGTTCAAACAAGTGTTGGTTGATAGTGGTATTGGCCAGCGTTTGGCAGCGCAACTAGCGGGATCTTCCTTGTCGCCGCTGCTTTTGGGCTGGGGCGCCGCTACCCTACTCCGTATAGCCGTCGGTTCTGCTACGGTGGCCAGTATGACCGCCGCTGGCATGATGCAACAAATCGTGGTCGGCGGTGCCGTATCACCTGAATTAATGACGTTGGCCATCGGCGCTGGCAGCCTTATGTGCTCCCATGTCAACGACACTGGTTTTTGGATGTTCAAAGAATGGTTTGGCCTGAGCCTGCGCGACACCTTTCGAACCTGGACGGTGATGGAGACCATTGTTGGAGTGATGGGACTAATCGGCGTGTTGTTGATGGATTTGCTTTAAAAAGGGTTTCATGGTTTCAGGTTTCAAGGTTAAGGGTTCGTTTTGCTTAGTCACCGAGGGTTGCTCGGCCAAATTGGTGAGAATTATCACATTCTCACATTGCCCAATTATCAAATCACCTAATTATCACATTAAAAATGCTTGTAGGGGTTGATATCGGTACCACAAATGTGAAAGCCGTGGCCGTGGATGCTGCGGGGGTACCCCTTACCGCTGCGGAAAGGCGCAATGAAACAATAGTACCTAACCCAGGGTGGAGCGAACAAGACCCGGAAGCCATTTTCCAAAATGTGCTGGCAGTGGTGCAAGCGGTGATACAGCATCCGTCGGTGCTTGAACATGCCGAACCAGTTCAAAGCATTGTTTTTTCTGCTGCGATGCATGGTTTATTGGCTGTAGATGCTGCAGGCAATCCGTTGAGCAATGTATGGCTTTGGTCAGACCTGCGCGCCGATGCAGCAGCCCGGGCACTACTAGCACCCGAAGGACTTGGCACGGAAATCTACCGTCGAACAGGCGTACCCATTCACCCGATGTCGCCGCTTTGCAAGCTTATTTGGATGCGGGAACACATGCCGGAGTTGTTTGGCGCTGCACATAAATTTTTGGGCATCAAGGAGTTTGTATGGTTTAGGCTTACGGGCAAATACGAAAGCGATTTGTCTTGCGCCTCGGCAACGGGCTTGATGAATATTTGGGAGAATACATGGGACGAGGAAGCGCTGCGGATTGCAGGAATAGCATCGGAGCAACTTCCGGCGCTGGTGCCGATCACCGGCTTGGCGAACTTCCGGGAAGTTGAAAACTTCCCGGAAGTTACGCACGCTGTTATCGGCGCAAGCGACGGCGCGCTTGCCAACCTGGGCGCGGGAGCAATCCATCCCGGTCAGCTTGCCGTCACCATCGGTACCAGCGCCGCCATTTGCTGCGTCGTCGATGCACCCCTGGTTGATGATGCCATGCGCACCTTCTGCTACCGATTGGATGAAAAACGCTGCATCATCGGCGGCGCGAGCAACAATGGTACCAGTGTGCTGGAATGGTTGCGCAGCTCCGTATTCCGTTCAGACTTATCTTCCGAACAGTTTGTAAATCAAGCATTTGAAGCCCCGATTGGCGCAAATGGGCTTTTAGTGCTTCCCTATATCCAGGGAGAACGCGCGCCCCTCTGGGATGCTCGTGCCACTGGCGCATTCGTAGGATTAACCAGCCTTCATAGCCAAGCCCATTTTGTGCGCGCCGCCCTTGAGGGCATCTTATTCAACCTGAAAATAATTGCGGAAGCACTTCCGCAACCAATTAATACCCTGCACGCCAGCGGCGGCTTTTCAAACAATTCAGGATGGGTACAAATGTTGGCAGATATTTTCCAGACCCCCGTAATGCTGGACGAAAGTAGTATTGATGCGTCTGTTGCGGGTGCCATCCAAGTGGGTAGTCTGGCATTAGGACTAAAGCATCTGAACCTGAATTTGCAACCCAAAAAGATTTTGCCAAACATTGGAAACGCCACAGCATACCAGGAAACATTTCAACGCTTCAAGTCTGCCTTATCGAGGGAAGGGATGGGGTTAAAATAAACCTTACCTTTCACATCTTCACAAGCCTTTTGACCCCATTGAAATTTTTCGACTGAATCATCACGAAATAAACGCCTGGAGGCAAATCGGCTACATTCAGACTAATCGGTGCAGCAGCGCTCAAAATCCTGCTTTCCCAGCTTCGCAGCAGCATACCGGAAGTGTTGAAGAGCTTGATACCCGCTTGGAATTCCGAAGTTTGGCGGGTGTTCCAAACCAGCCAGGTTTCCTGCGTTGCCGGATTGGGGCGAAGCTCGAATTGCAGGTTGTTTCCCGCAATTTCACCAAGGCCAGAAGTCGTCACTTTCACATGCCAAACCACCGTAGAATCGCAGCCCTCAGTACTCAACAACGCGAAACTGAAGGCGGTATCCTGCAACATGGGTATGTTGAAAAGCAAGGCGCCCATCGAGAGCGTCGTGTCTATATGCGTTTCATAAGTTGGTAGCACATTCAAATTGACCACAGAAATGGTGTCGCTCCAAACATTTCCCATCGTGTCGATGAGCGTTTCGCTGGTATTGAACGTCTGCCCATTCCAGGTATCTCCCGCGCAAAGCACGACACTGGTCACTTCCGTTACCACCCATTTCGGGTTTTCAGAAGCCGCTTCGTTGGTGCGTATCGGACTGTTGAAATCAAAGAAAATATCGGCATCGTTGCGGATGGGTGTGCCTGGTAGTAAGCCCGGATCTGTTTCTATTTGGAAGCGCAGGTAGCCGTGACTGGC
>Ga0105055_10002144_pt1 | contig 31278 bp, 26 predicted proteins | sample BON03_FD_78090 | JGI IMG/M metagenome (GOLD analysis project Ga0105055, IMG submission 78090) | Freshwater microbial communities from Lake Bonney liftoff mats and glacier meltwater in Antarctica - BON-03 | ecosystem: Environmental > Aquatic > Freshwater > Ice > Glacier meltwater | place: Lake... | reverse complement strand
TTTGTTACGGAGCGGAAGCGGTAGATTCTCCTATACAAAAAACAGCCCAGCCCCTTGAACTGAGCTGAGCTGTTTGATAAAATATTATAGGCACGGTTAAAACCGGAACCCGATCCTGTACGACAAGAAGAGCTGATTTCTGTCAAAATTTGCAAACATCCGCGTATACTCGCAATCTAGTTCTCCAAAAAATCGCCAAATTATTGGATGGCTTAGGCTAGCGCCAAGGATAGCCCCAAGATTAGGGTATATATAAATAGCCCCAACAGGTTCCCACCAACCGCCCCCTCCACTGAAATAGAAAAAATGCACTTCTTTTTCTCCATAGGCATAGTATTTCAAGCCACCCTTAACCCTTGCTGTGAACGCCTTTTTAGAAACTCCGTACCCAAGATTAAGGGAATACACTTGCAAAAACCTGGCACGAATTGTATTGTCCTTAAGAAATTGAGGGTATGGAGGCTCCTTATATCTAAAGAAACAGCTCGCATAAGTGATCCCGATTGAAAGAGTGGGGCTTATGATACGGTTGTATTTTAGAGAAAAATTTCGCCCCTTCTCAAATTTTGAGAAGGCAAACGCGCTGGTGTCAAAAAATTCGCTTGCCGTGAAGTAGCCTATGCTAACTTCGTTCTTTAGGTTTTTTTGGGCGTGAGCACTTAGGACCGTAACCAGAAATAGTAATAAGAGCAGTTTTTTCATTTTAGTTCATTTTTGCAAACTTTTTTATTATCGTTTCGTTCCCAAATTGAAGGACAACAAAATAAACCCCCTGAGCTAAGTCCGAAACATCAAATACTGTTTCATTTCTTGCTGCGTTAGTTTCCGACACTTTTTGTCCCATAGCAGTAAGGATGGCAATTGAACTGGGGACTGCGTTTAAGCAAGACACTTTAATTTGATTTTGAGTTGGGTTTGGGGAAAGCGATCGCAGATTCATTTTGCTGGTGTTTGTAACGGAGCGAAAGCGCTAACAAAAAAAGAGGACGGGTAGCAACACGCTTTAAGTGCATCTTTGAGGTGAACGAAATGTTTTTTTTGGGTATCTTTGATATTTGGTGTACTATTATCCTTTATGAACTTGATGCTTGTACCGCGTGATAAAGAATTATTTATATGAAAAAAATACTTGTTCCCGTTGCTTTTAACGCCAATTCCGAGGCAATCCTTCGGTATAGCGTTGAGCTTGCCAGCCGATTTCAGGCGCGCATTACCTTATTGCACGCAGTAGGTGTTCACGACATGGCAAACGCCCTACAACATGGGGCGGCCAATACCAGCATTGAAGATTTAGAGAAAGCTGCCAGGCTCACACTGCTGGAACTAAATTCCCGCTTCGGAACGTCGGCCACCAAGGTTTTCGTACCTTTTGATTATAAGGTGGTCACCGGTTTTCCTGGTGAAGTAATTCCGAAGGTAGCCCGTGACATGGGTGCCGAACTCTTGGTGATGCCCAATCTGCACGACGAAGACGGTACGCACCCCTTGTCGCCGGTCGTCGCCGAAGCGCTGCGCCAGGCGCCTTGCCCGGTACTGCTTGTTCCGACCGATGCTGTATTCAAGGCGCCGAGCCGCATTTTCTTCACGTTTGATTTTAATAACCAATTGGTGGAAGTACTGGACTCCATGCGCCAATGGCTCCGGACTTTTGGTTCAGAACTCCACGGGGTACATATCCTGCACGAAACAGAAAACCGCGCCATCGCGGCCAAACAGTTGCGCGCGGCAGATCGGGTAGCCAAAGGATTCGCAGACTTCACGCTTGCCGAAGGCCCTTGGCGGGAACAAATTGAAAACCTGAGTATGATTGAGGGCGCCGATTTGCTGGCCATTGCCCCGCCCCATCGGACAGGGCTGCTGGAATGGCTCAATTTCAGAGAACTCCGTCTTTTGGTGAATGAAGAACCTATCCCAGTATTGATTTTCGGGGCGGACTGAAATTAAAATTTATCACCACAGCGTTGCACAGAGGTTCACAGAGGTATTCACAGAGTAAAAAGATTAACCATACGATTTCCCTCTGCGTAACGCTGTGGTGATAAATTTTATATCAAAAACTTCCCATTCCGATAAATCATCTCTCCATCAGCCCAAATCTCTCCCCCTTTCGTCATGTCGGTAATCATATCCCAATGCACTGCCGACTCGTTTTTACCCCCCGTTTGCAGGTAGCTTTGGCCAATAGCCAGGTGTATCGACCCGCCAATTTTTTCATCGAACAGGATGTTTTTCGTCATCTGCTGGATGTCGTAATTGGTGCCGATAGCAGCCTCCCCGAAGCGGCGGGTGCCCGGTAGCGTGAAAATATAGTCGAGAAATTCCTGTCCGCGCCGCGCTTCCCATTTTTCAATAAACCCGTCTTTGACCCAGAGTTTGACGCCTTCCACCTCATTGCCCTGGTAAATGCAGGGGTAGGAGAAATACACGGTGCCTTGCACGCTGTCTTCCACGGGGCTGGTGTACACTTCTCCGGAAGGCATGTTTGTTTGGCCATCGGAGTTCATCCAGGTACGGCCTTCGCAGCTGAATGTCAGGTCGGTGCCTTCGGTGAGGTAGCGGATGGTTTTACACTTGTTCAGGTGATCCACTATGTGCTGCTGGTTGGCGCGCACCATCAGCCAAGCGGCTTTGGGATCGTCGAGCAAAAGCTTGCAGGCACCAAAAACAAACGCCTGGTATTCGCTCAGGCTCATACCTGCTTCCTGGGCGGAGGCATCGGTGGGCCACTGGCAGAGGTTGCGGCGCAGGCGGCGGTCGGCGGTGCGTTCGAAGTAGTGCTTGTTCATGGGGGCAATGGCTTCGGTGCGCAGTTTGGCCTGTGCTGCGCTGGCCCCGGAATTGTCGCGCAGGTTGTAGGGCGCCCGTATGTTGAGGTAGCAATCGAAGGATTCCATGGCGATGCTCGCTACAAGAGGAGGGGTTTGCAGTGCCTGATTGGAAGCATTTTGCATAAATACCCGTTCGCGTTCCTGAAAAGCCATATCGTATTCCACCAGGGCGGCACCTGCGGCGTAGGCTTCGCGGTACACTTCGCGCACGAGGGGCTCGGCGAGCAGGGTGCTGGCGATGAAGAGCTTATCGCCGGGGCGTACTTCGAGGCAGTAATGGACGAGGAGTTGGGCGTATTGGGCGGTGATTTCGCTGTTCATTTTTTGATTCTTTACGCTACAAAAATAGGGGATTTTTTGAGGAATTATGCGCGTTGCCTTATTGGAACACGGATTGAACAGATTTGACGGATAAAAAACGGATTTGGTTTTGGCAGGGCATCGTACAGGACATAAAAAGTTTCACACCACGACACAACGACGCAACGTCAAAAACGCCTGGGCTAGAGGCTGTAACCATTGCCATGCAGATAGCGTGCGTGGTGTCGCTGTGGCGTGGTGTGAAATAAAAATGTTCAAAGGGCACTTGGGTATTCCTTCACTTCTTGCTGCTTTGTCAATAAAATCTACTATTGGCGAAAACAAGGAGCCTAGATTTCATAACAGCCTTTTTAATCGAAACTTTTTGTGTATTTTTGTAGAAAATTTCACAAAATGGCAAAGAAATTAGTCCGGTTCGATTGGGCAATGAAGCGGCTACTCCGCAATAAGGCAAACTTTGACATTCTTGAAGGCTTTCTCGCCGAGCTGCTCAACGAGGATTTCAACATAAAACAAATCCTTGAAAGTGAAGGCAACAAGGAAACTGAAGACGACAAGTTCAACCGGGTGGATATTCTGGTGGAGAACAAAAAAGGCGAATTGGTCATCGTCGAAATCCAAAATACCCGCGAAGCCGACTACTTTCAGCGGATGCTTTACGGCACGGCCAAGGTCATTGTGGAGCATATCGCCGAAGGGCAGCCATATTCCCAAGTCAAAAAAGTATATTCGATAAACATCGTTTATTTTGACCTCGGACAAGGAGACGACTATGTGTACCATGGAACGACCACCTTTATCGGTATGCACAACAACAACGAACTGGAGTTGTCTGAAAAGCAAAAGGTGCTTTTTCAAAAGACGGCAGTATCCGACTTGTATCCTGAGTATTATGTGATTAAAACCAACCGCTTTAACGAAGTGGCTAAAGACAAGCTGGACGAGTGGATATACTTCCTCAAAACTGCTGAAATTAAGGATGAATTCACGGCCAAAGGGTTGAAGGCCGCCAGTCAGAAACTCGATATCTTGAAATTAGACCCTGCTGACCGCAAAGCATACGACCAATATATGGAGGCACAACGGAGTGATGCGAGTTTTGTGGAGACTGTTAAACTGGAAATTTCAAGCGCAATACGAGAGGTTGCAGAAAATGCCATAAAGCTAGGGTTGGCATTTGAAGTGGTGGCACAGATAACGGGGCTTTCGATTGAGGGTGTTAAGGAAATTGCCGAGGGAATGAAGGGAAAGTAAGAATTATCCAGCTTTTGCGTGGAACTGCGATGTTCATTGGGTGATTTGGAAATATGGTTTTGGGGCTTACTTTTGTACTTTAACGCACTTCATAATGAACATCAAAAGAATTCTAAAATGGGTGGATTGCTAACGCTTATATGGATTGTTCTCTTTTTTAGCAAGGAGTTTTTCATTACGGTATGATGGATTTAGTATGTGTCAATATGAATACTTTATACCAATCGAAAAGTTAGACAAATACAATGGCTACTCAAAACTTGGTGATGAAATCTTTTGTGGTTTATATCGAAGTGACCTGTTTTGTGGATACGTAATTTATGACAAATGATACGTAAAGAAAAACACTTACTGCCTCAACATCACAAACTCCACCCTCCGATTCTGCGCCCTCCCCTCATCCGTCTCATTGCTCGCAATCGGTATCTGCTCCCCAAGCCCACTAGCACTCAATCGACTTTTCGCGATTTTATTTTCAGTCAAATATTTCAACACCGATTCTGCCCGTCGGCGGGAGAGGTCGAGGTTGTAAGCATCGTTGCCTAGGGCATCGGTGTGGCCTACGATTTCGATGCTGAGCTTGGGGTTACTGCGCATCACGGATAGCAGTTTTTTCAGCTCCACGTAGGAGCGGGGCATCAGGTCGTCTTTGTCAAATTCGAAGTAGATGTTTTTTAGCACAACGGTATTTCCGGTTTCCAGCTTGAGTAAGGTGAGGTCGTCGGGTTTGACGGGCACAGGAAGAAACGGCGGTATCTTTTTCAGCAAAACATCGTCCACGTAGTAGTAGGCGTAGTTGAAACAATCCTCGTTGGGTGCAAAGGAAACGGTGTTGGCATCGTCGGCAAAATTGCCGATCAGGATATGCTCTGCCTCGTATTTGGCGATGAATTGGCCGCTTACTTTCACCCATTTGCCATCGGGGGCTGCCACAATATCGCGGGCCTTCACCAGGGCATCACGCAGCAGCAATTCATCCGTGCTTCGCCTGACTTCGCTGATGGTAAAATAAGCCCCGATGTTGTTGATTTGTAGGGATTTTTCAAGGTGTGTCACCCAAAATTCCACGTGATACGCTTGCCCGATCACCAGCGGTTCGGCAAGCTGTATTTCAAGGTATTCCCGGCAATGTGGTTTGCCATTGGTGCAGCCGAAAAGCGTAATTCCGGCCATACACTTACCATTGCGTGGCTTTTGCTTTCCAAAGCCCTTTGCCGCCCAATCACTTGGAACCCGTACCTCTGGCCCATAAACATCCGGGCTGGAAGTGGTAGCGCTGAACCAATACTTGACAACCTCCCCAAAATAGGAGCCATTGTACGACCAACCGAAGGGCGTTTTGGAAAATCGCTCGAAACCGGGATTGGGGACAATATTGGGGTCGACGGGGTCTTGTGCCAAGCCTTGCAGCGCAAAGCAAGCACTGAATAAAAGTGCCAATGCAACACCGCGTACAGAGTGAAGAACAATTCTATTTGAAATAACAAAATGGGGCATAAAAGGATTCATAAGCACTTATGTTTCAAAATTTAAATACGAACAAATGTAGGCACTTTGCACAAAACAATAATTTAAACCCTTTTCCACGCAAACTGTTGGCTAAATAGCCGAAAAATCAGATGGTCGCCCTACCTTTGCGGGCCTTTGGAAACAGTAACCTTTTAATTTTTGCCAACACAACGAAGGCAATATCCCATCAAATAATTCAAAGTGCGACATCGAGGATCCAGCATCTAGCATCCAAAATCCAGCATCTAGCATCCAGAATCCACCCTCCTTCGCCAAGGCTACGGCGGGTAAAGCATCCAGAAACATGAACATAGCTGTAATTGGTACCGGTTACGTCGGATTGGTGACCGGAACTTGCTTCGCCGAAACGGGCAACAATGTCATTTGCGTAGATAACAACGAAAAGAAGGTAAAAAGTTTGCGGGAGGGTAAAATCCCGATTTTTGAACCCGGATTGGATGTGCTTTTTGAGCGCAACACCAAGGAAGGACGCCTTCATTTCACCACCAATTTGCCGGAAGCGATCGAAAATGCGCAGATCATTTTCCTCGCACTGCCCACGCCGCCAGGCGAAAACGGCAACGCTGATTTGTCGTACATCATGGGTGTGGCCCGCGACCTGAGCGGACTTATTACGGATTACAAAGTAATCGTGGACAAAAGCACGGTTCCTGTTGGCACGGCGGAGAAAGTGTCGGCCATACTCGCGGAAAAGCTGTCGAAAAAGCTGTTTGACGTGGTGTCCAATCCTGAATTTCTGCGGGAAGGCGTTGCCGTGGAAGATTTTATGAAACCCGACCGCGTCGTTATAGGTGCCAGCAACGAACGCGCCCGGAAACTGATGAAGCAGCTGTACGAACCCTTTGTACGCCAGGGCAACCCCATCTTTTTTATGGACGAGCGCAGCGCCGAGCTTACCAAGTACGCCGCCAACGCTTACCTCGCAGCGCGTATTTCTTTTATGAATGAAATTGCGAACCTCTGCGAAAAAACCGGTGCCAACGTCGACATGGTACGCATCGGCATGGGCAGCGATACCCGCATTGGCAGGCGCTTTTTGTTTCCCGGCATCGGCTACGGCGGCTCCTGTTTTCCAAAAGACGTGCAAGCCCTCGCAAAAACTGCCTCCGATCATGCCTACGATTTCAAAATTTTGAAATCAGTGATGAAGGTAAACAGCATCCAGAAGGGTATTTTGACTAAAAAGATCAAAAAGCACTACAAAAACGAGCTTTCTGGCAAAACCGTTGGTGTTTGGGGCCTGGCTTTCAAACCCAATACCGATGATATCCGCGAAGCACCCGCCTTGGTCATCATCGATGAGTTGCTGGCCTTGGGCGCCAAGGTAAAAGCTTTCGACCCGGAAGCAATGGCGCATGTAAAGTCTATTTACGGCGACCGCATCACCTTGGTCGACAGCATGTACGATGCCCTGGAAGGAGCCGATTGTCTGGCAATTATGACCGAATGGAGCGAATTCCGCAACCCTGATTTTGAGCGCATGAGCGATTCCTTGCGCGACAAGCTCATTTTCGATGGCCGCAATTTGTACGACATCGACAGTATGAAGGAGCAGGGCTTTACATATGTGAGTATGGGAAGGCCGAAGGTGCGGGGGAAAAGAAGGGGGTAGCCCCAGGGCAGACGCATGAACGCAGCGCAGGGATGGGAGCCTTTTTTAGGCATCTCACGGGCTGTTTTTGATTGACGATTGACGAGTGATGATTTACGATTTTTGAAGTTTATACGCGATTTGTGCGGCATTTTGGCTGGTTTTCTTCGATTTGTGAAGATTGAATTTGGTTGCTTGGTGTTAAAAAAAGAAGGGCTGATTGCCGAGTCAGTTTGTCGGCTTTTCGTTTGATTCAAAACTAGACCTCAACGCAACTTCAAGAATCGTGAATCATCAATCGTCACTCGTAAATCAAATAATATTTGGTGTTTTTCTTTTTTACCTCATACTATTCATGCGTCTGCCCTGGGCTTGGCGGTAGCCTTTTGCAAAGGGCTACAGTTGTTTTTAGCTTTCTAATGCATGTCCTTTTAACAAACCCTAGCAGAAATCGTGAATCATAAAAGTCGTTTACTAAGCCTAACAATATTTTTGGTAGTTGGGGTTTCAATTCCAAAGCAAGTTTATGCTTGTCTTTGCGGCCAACCTGATCCTTTGGCTAAAAATCTTGAATACAATTCTGCTGTATTTGTTGGGGTATTGGTGAATATGCCTGTATTAGACAGTTTATATTCTTCCAGAGAGGGTCGACAGTTTTTTTACCAGCAAAAACATTTCAATTTAAGGGTGATAAAATATCACAAAGGTCTAGGGTCGGGAAGTGACTATGTAACAGTCTTTGACCAGAATTCTATGTGTGCAGGTTTTTTAAGAACTGTTGTTGTCGGGGATACCATTTTAGTTTTCGCAAACCATCATGGCGATTTTTTAGAGGGAAATATGTGTAATCGATGGGCTTTTATTTCCACGCCAAAAATAAAAATGGAATCGAAATTTGATTCTCTCTATCTCATAAATGCAGAAGAAAGGCAGTTTACCCATGACACGAGCTTATGGAAAGCACCTGTGAATAAAGACGAATTATTCCTGCCTCAAACACCTATTGTAGAAGTTCCTAACCAAGTCCTTTCATGGGAGCAAAAACTGCTGATAATTAGCCTTTTGGTAAATGTTGGTCTTTTTGTTTTTCACATTGTAAGCAGGTACTCTGCACGCGATTAAACTGCTTGGCCATTGAGTTGGTAACAGGATTTTTCCTGGTATCGCCAAGCAAATGTGTCATTCGGAGCGTACTTCATATTGCAGCACCAATAAATAGTCCTTTTTTCAGTGTCCGGTTTTTAAAAAGAACATTTCGATTTCCAGGTTCAATGGAATAGGGTTGAATAGTTTTCCACAAAGAGTACAAACTTCCCACTTTTTGTTTTAAATTTGCCCTGTAACGTAACAGTAGCCCATGCCAAACTTCGCCCACCTCCACTGCCACACCCAATTCTCCCTGCTCGACGGCGCTGCCTCCATCCCCAACCTATTTAAAAAAGCCGCCGCCGACGGCATGAAAGCCATTGCGATCACCGACCACGGCAACATGTTCGGAGCATTCCAGTTTGTGGCAGAAGCAGCCAAGCATGACGGCGTGAAGCCCATCGTGGGTTGTGAATTTTATGTGGTGACCGATCGGCATCGGCACGCTTTCACCAAGGAAGACAAGGACAAGCGCTTCCACCAACTTTTTCTGGCAAAAAACGCGGAAGGCTACAAAAACCTCGTCAAACTTTGCTCGCTGGGCTATATCGAAGGGTTGTATGGCAAATACCCGCGCATCGACAAAGAACTGATTTTGCAGTACCACGAAGGATTGATCGCGACCAGTTGCTGCATTGGCGCCATGGTGCCGCAGGCCATTTTGCGGCATGGGGAGGAAGCAGCCCGGAAAGAATTTGAGTGGTGGCTCGACCTGTTTGGCGAGGATTATTATATTGAAATACAGCGCCACCACATGCAGGAGCAGGACAAGGTGAACGAGGTGCTGCTGCGCTGGGCCGATGAGTACAACGTGAAGGTCATTTGTACCAACGATTCGCACTACGTGGATCAAAAGGATTCCAACGCACACGACATCCTGCTCTGCGTAAACACGGGCGAAAAGCAAGCCACCCCCGCCATCCGCGAATTTGTGGAAGAAGGCACCATTATGAAAGGTGGGCGCTTCGCGTTTTGGAACGACCAGTTCTATTTCAAGACCCAAGCCGAGATGGGCAAGTTGTTTGGCGACGTACCCCAGGCACTCGACAACACCATGGAAATCGTGGACAAATGCGAGCACCTGAAACTCAAAAAAGACATACTACTCCCCAATTTTGTCATCCCGCAAACTTTCCAATCCCAGGATGATTTCCTGCGCCACCTCACCATGGAAGGCGCCAAAAACCGCTATAAAGAAATTACCGCTGAAATAGAAGAGCGCCTCAATTTCGAGCTGCACACCATCAGAACCATGGGTTTTGCGGGCTACTTCCTCATCGTAGCCGATTTTATCAACCACGGCAAAGACATTGGCGTGTTCATTGGCCCCGGCCGTGGTTCGGCGGCGGGCAGCGCGGTGGCCTACTGCATCGGCATCACGAATATTGATCCCATCAAGTACCAGTTGCTGTTCGAGCGATTCCTCAATCCCGACCGGAAGTCCATGCCCGATATCGACACGGACTTCGACGACGAAGGCCGGCAGAAGGTGATTGATTATGTGGTGCAGAAATACGGCAAAAACCAAGTGGCCCAAATCGTGACCTACGGCACCATGGCCGCCAAAATGAGCATCAAAGACGTATCGCGGGTGCTCGATTTGCCGCTCGACCAAGCCAATGCCCTGGCCAAGCTCGTGCCCGACAAGGCCGGAATTTCCCTCAAACGTGTGCTCACCGCGCCCATCGCGGGCGAAGGCTCTTTGTCAGAAAAAGAAAACCTGTCGGGTGAAGACCTCGACAACGCCAAAAAACTCCGAGAGCATTTGGCCGCCGTAGACACGCCCGAAGGCAAGGTGCTCAAAGAAGCCATGATACTCGAAGGCTCTGTGCGCGGCACCGGCATACACGCGGCGGGTATCATCATCGCCCCGAAAGACCTGACGGAAATAATTCCGGTGTATGCTTCCAAAGAAACCGAGCTGCTCATCACACAGTACGAAGGCTCTATCATTGAAGATGCTGGCGTTATCAAAATGGACTTTCTGGGTCTCAAAACCCTCACCATTCTCCGCGATGCGCTGATCCTGATTGAACAAAACCACGGCGTAAAGATCATCATCGACGACATACCGCTCGACGATGCTAAAACGTACGACCTGTACCAGCGCGGCGAAACCAACGGCACCTTCCAGTTCGAAAGCGCCGGGATGCAGAAATACCTGCGGGAGCTCAAGCCCGACAAATTTGACGACCTCATTGCGATGAACGCGCTGTACCGACCGGGGCCGTTGGAGTATATTCCGGATTTTATTGCGCGGAAGCATGGGCGGCAGGCGGTGACATATGATTTGCCGGATATGGAGGAGTATTTGAAAGACACTTTTGGCATTTGTGTCACAGGCGATACGCTTGTTTTTGACGCTATTACAGGGAAAAGGGTGCGCATCGATCAATTGGAAGACCGAGTCGGAGATTTTTATGTCCAGGGAGTTGATGAATATTTACAACCTCAAAAAGCGCCCATGACTTATTGGGTATGCAATGGCAAAAAGCCGGTTTTTAAAGTCAAAATGGGCAATGGGACGACGGTTAAAATGACGGCGAACCACCGGGTTTTAACCGAAAATGGCTGGCGGGAAATTGGATCGTTGAAGCCCGGCGACCATATTGCTACACCGCGAAAGCTCCATGCCGAAGCTCCACAATCATTCGACAAACAAAAACTCAGGGTGCTGGCTTATTTACTGGCCGATGGTTCCTTGACTTCCTGTGGACCTTATGTGCCAGAGTTTGTGTTCGGACTTAACGAGGAGCAAATTGCTTTTTTCCTGGCTTCCTTTTGGGACTGCGATGGCTGTGTATCGGAAAAAATCTGCTTTGTTAAAACCATTTCGCTATATCTGGCCAAGGATATCCAGACACTTTTGCTCCGCTTGGGTATTTATTCCACCACCTGCGAAACCAAGTATTTCAACAACCAGCGGCAGGAAGAAATCACTGCTTATCAGGTTTCAGTGTATAATATCCCGCAATTCGCGGAGAAAATCGCGCCGCATTTGGTTTTGAAAAAAATGCCGGAGCGCGGGGCATTTCTTGCTGAAATTAAAGATGATCTTTCGCGTCCCGTCTTCTTTGAGGAAATAGACCGAACCTGGAAAGGCTCGCAGCGCGGACTGCTGGAAGCGCATGGATTCAGTCGCCAACACTTCAATACCCTCAATCGGAACCGACCACGAATCGCCGCCTCGGTGGTAGAACCGCTGCTGGAATGCCTGGATTTGCCCAAAACAAAGCGCAACCAGAATGTCCGTTGGGAGGAAATTGCCTCCATTGAACCGGCTGGCGAGGAATTGGTATACGATATCACCGTCGCAGGTATTCACAATTTTGTAGGAAACAATATCATTCTGCACAATTGTGTCTATCAGGAGCAAATCATGTTGCTGTCACAAAAGCTCGCAGGATTTTCTAAGGGCGACGCCGACGTGCTCCGCAAGGCCATGGGTAAAAAACAAATTGCTGTCCTCAATAAAATGAAAGGGCAATTTATCGAAGGTGGCACCGCCCGAAACCACCCGGCCGCCAAGCTGGAAAAAGTGTGGACCGACTGGGAAGCCTTTGCCTCTTACGCCTTCAACAAAAGTCACTCCACCTGCTACGCTTTCGTGGCCTATCAAACGGCCTACCTCAAAGCGCATTACCCCTCGGAGTACATGGCAGCGGTGCTCACCCATTCGCAGAACAATATTGAAAAAATCACCTTCTTCCTGGAAGAGTGCAAACGCATGGGCCTCAACGTAAAAGGCCCGGACGTGAACGAATCGCTCGTCAATTTTGCTGTCAACAAAAAAGGCGATGTCCGCTACGGCATGGGTGCCATTAAAGGCGTGGGCGAAGGCGCGGTGGAAGTAATGATCCAGGAGCGCAAGGAAAACGGCCCATTCACCAACATTTTTGATTTTATGCGCCGCATCAACCTGCGCACGGTGAACAAGCGGGTAATGGAAAACTTGTCCTACGCTGGCGCTTTCGATAGTTTCGCACTCCCCAGATCGGTTTTTTTTACCCCAACCGACAAGTTCGATACCTTTATTGAAAACCTCATCCGCTATGGCAGTGCCCATCAGGAAGACAAGCTGATGTCGGTCAATTCTCTCTTTGGCGACCTCTCCGATAGCGTCAGCATCCCAGAGCCGATCGTGCCAAAAGCCACTGATTGGGGGCTTATTTTTAGACTCCAAAAAGAAAAAGACGTCATCGGCATTTACCTCAGCGGTCACCCGCTCGATGAGTTCCGCTACGAATGGGAAAACTTCGCCACCCCGCTCGACAAAATGGAGAACTACCGCGGCCGCAAGGTCAACGTGGCGGGCTTTGTGATAAAAGCTGAACACCGTATCAGCCAGCGCGGCACGGGTTGGGGACGTTTCACCATTCAGGATTACACCGAATCCCTGGAAATCACCATGTTTTCGGAGACTTACGCCAAGTTCAAAAGCTTCTTCGAGGAAGGCACCAGCGTGTACGCGGAAGGGGAATTCAAGCAGCGCTACAATTCCGAAGAATTTGAGTTCCGGGTAAACAATGTTCGCTTGCTGGAGGCTGTCGGCGCGGAAAAAACCACTTCCGTTACCCTGCAAATACCGATGGAATTGCTCACGGCCGAGCTGATCGACCGCATTGAAAAGCTTTGCACGGCCCACAAGGGCAAGCACCTGCTAAAAATGGAGCTGATCGACCGGCAGAACAAGGAGAAAATGGCGTTTACGTCGACGGGGAAAAAGGTGAATGTGGGGAATGAGTTTTTGGCGGCGATGGAACTTCTAGGAGTAGAATGTGGGGTGAATTGATTTTGGGGGTTTTGTATCAGGATTAGTAGGATTTTTAGGGTCATTCAGGATTTTACAGCTCAATAAAATGAGTTTTACCCATTCCAACAGACGCTGTAAATCCTGAATGATCCTAAAAATCCTACTAATCCTGATACAAACCGCGCTCAACGCCCCTTGTTCTTCTTCTTCCACTCATCCCGCAGCCGCTGCTCTACCTCCCACTCCGGCAAATAATGCCGGGCCTCGAAAATGTCCTCATTCGTCTCACCCAGCTGCTCCGCAGTGGCATCCGTAAAATCCGCCTCCGGGCGCACATTGTTGTTGAAGATATGTTTGTATTGCAGGCTGGAGGCCCCGAAGTTGATCAATAATCCGCATTTGCCGTTGAGGCATTCGAGCGTATTGATGGCTTGCACAAGATCCTCGTTGCCGAGTTCCCCTTTGGCTTTCAATTCAAGTACCAAATCGGGTTCGCAAGCAAAATCGCAGCGTCGGTAACCAATCCGAAAAATATCATAGTGAATCGGTAACCAGACTTCGCGCTCAAACAAAATCCCTTCGCGTCGAAGTTCAATGGCCATGGCACGGCAGTAAATGTACTCCCGGAATCCCCGGCCTAATTTTTTGTGTACTTTCATGGCGCATCCAATGATGCGGTAAGTAAGGTCTCCATTTTGCATGGTGGTTGAAGTTTAGTGTGTTAAGATGAAAAAATAAAGCTTTCAAAATTACACCCAAAAATTCAAAAGCGCAAGCCCCCCCTCAATATTTCTCCGAACAGAACAACATAACGCCCCCCATCCACAAATGCCAAAAAATCCTGCCCAATCCTAAAAATCCTGCTAATCCTGCTAATCCTGATACAAAACCCCGTCACTTCCCCACCACCTCAAAATCCTGCTCCAATCTAAACCCATCCTTATCCACCAGCGCCAAATGATGCATCCCCACAGCAGGCTGCAAACCCATCTGGTGAAAAGTCTTGGTGCTGCCCAGGTACACCCCATCCAGGTGCCAATAAATCTCGATATCCGTTTTCCGGTGCGCCACTTGAAAAATGGTGCTGCTTAGCTTGCCGTTCAAATCCACTGGCACGTAAATACGCGTAGCCTGTTTGGGGTAAATAAGCTGCATGGGCGACTGCCGCTGTGCGCTTTCAGTACCCACACAATCGGCTCGAAACGGCGGCGGCGATACGTACCAGGGGTTTTTCCTGTTAAAATAATAGGCTTCTACGGGTGGCAACACAAACCAGGGCCGGTGCTGCATCACGGAGGGCGACTCACAATCGCCCGTCACCTGCCATTGTCCTGTGGGGTCGAGGTGCAGCAGTTGGTGGTGTTGGCATACGGCAGATTTTAGGCCACTTTTGGGTATCCAAATCGTATCCGCGGCACAGTATTCCCCGGCGCGGAGGCCGCTTTGCGGACACACAGGCACCTGCACCATATCGTCGTAAGGTGGATCAAACCAGCGACCTTCCTGCGGGAGTTTCTCAAATATTTCAAATAATACGGGTGCGGCAAACGCCACCCCGATCAAGCCGGGACGACCTTCGCCATCGGCGTTGCCAACCCAAACGCCGACGGCATAGCGCGGTGTCACGCCTGCCGCCCAAGCATCCCTAAAACCGAAACTGGTGCCTGTTTTCCAGGCCACCGACCGGCTGGCTTGAAAAAGCTCCCATTCTCCGGTGCTGTTCGGGCGCTCCACCTGGCGCATGGCTTCGAAGGTGTACCAGATAGAGGCTGCGCTGAGTAAATTGTTGCTCGTTGTTAGTTGTTGGTTGTTCGTTGTTCGTTGTTTGTTGTTCGCTTGCCCGCCATAGCCTTGGCGGAGGGGGCTTGGATTGGTTTTTTGTAGAAAGTTCGGCCGGCGGAAATCATCCCTGGCATATTTCCCGTTTCGGTCGTAAAAAGCTCCAAGGGTACGGCCCATACAGGCATAAGTATTGGTGATATCAAGCAAATTAGCTTCCGCGCCGCCAAGAATCAGCGACAAGCCGTAATGATCTGGAGGTTTGTTGAGGGTGCTTAGCCCTAGCCGTTGCAAATTGAAGTGAAATTTTTCCAGTCCATATTTTTGGAGCAGCAGCACAAAAGGCACATTGAGCGACCGTATAAGCGCACGTCGGGCCGGGACAGCACCGTCGTAGGTTTCGTAATAGTTTTCAGGGCGGTACTGCCCCATTTGGGTAGGCACATCATGCAGGAGACTGGCGGGTAAAATATCGCCACTTTCCAAAGACAGCGCGTACAAATAAGGCTTTAGAATACTCCCTGTGCTGCGCGGTGCGGCAATAATATCCACCGATTCACTGTGTTCTTTGCCCGCATCTGGCACGTTGCCGAGGTAGGCGAGGACATCCCCGGTCGGCACGTCAATGATGACAGCCGCCATATTGAACACCCCATTTCCCTTATAAATTTCTTGTCTTCGGGTTAATATTTGCGTCACCTGCTCCTGCAGATGTTTATCGATGGTAGTGTGAAAACGGGTCTGGTTGGCGTTGGCACCTTCGGCATTCGAGCGGGTGAGCCGGTCGAGCAGCTGGGGTGCCAGTTGGGGAAGGGGCAGCGGTTGCTCGGGCAGTGGTTCTTCTTTGGAATATTCGCAAGTATTGGCAGTAATGGTACCCTCGTCGCGCAAGCGTTCGAGCAGGCGGTTGCGCTTGGCTGCCAGCGCATCGCGGTTTCTGCCGGGGTGAATCAGGGCCGGGCTATTGGGTAAAACGGCTAGGGTTGCCGCTTCCGCCCAGGAAAGCAAGCCAGGGTTTTTGCCGTAATAACGCCAGGAAGCCGCTTCAATCCCTACAACGTTGCCCCCAAAAGGCGCATTGGCGGCATACAGCGACAGAATTGCTGTTTTGGAATACGTCAGCTCAAGGCGCGTGGCCATGAACATTTCCACCATTTTCTCCACAATGGTGCGGTCGGGATTGTCGCGGGCCATGCGAATCACCTGCATGGTCAGCGTGCTGCCGCCACTGACTACGCGACCAATGCTGGCATTGAGCCATATTGCCCGACCAAAGCTCAGCGGATCCACCCCAGGATGCCACCAAAAACGCTTGTCTTCAAAAGCAACCACGCATGCTACATATTTAGCGGGCAAGGAATCTGCCTCCGGAAAACGCCATTGTCCATCCGAAGCTATTCGTGCCCCTAACAAAGCGCCATCCCGATCTTCCAGCACCACGCAAAGCGGTTTTTGGAACAGTGGGCGCGGAAGGCAGAATAACCACAAAACCAAAAAGAAAAGCATCGCCCCCGTCGTTTTCGGGCGACGGCGCGCAAAGGCCCTGACTTTTTGCCAAGCAATAGCGCCTTTGGCGCGAAAAAATTGAAGAATATCCTGGTATGGGTATGACACAATATTTAATTTTCGACTCAAAAGTAAGACAAGCACATCAGGGATGCACTGGGTAATTAGCAATCGTCGGCAATCAATGAGCATTCGGATTTCGGAGTGCGGAATATCCTTTAACCGTAAATACTCGATTAGCGAACTGAATACAAATTTAGCCAACCTGCCAGCGAAGGATGCTCATAAACAGTAGAAATGATGAGCATATTCCGCACTCCGCACTCCGCACTCCGAATTCCCATAGTATATTTGCGCCATGAGCAGGATTCTCGCCATAGACTTTGGATTAAAACGCACCGGCATCGCAGTCACTGATCCGCTGCGCATCATCGCGAGCGCGCTAACAACCGTGCCCACGACCGAGGTGATGGAATTTCTAAAGGACTATTGCAACGAAGAAGACGTGGAATGTTTTGTTGTAGGGCTTCCGATGCACCACGACGGCAATCCGGCACAAATAGCGCCGCAAGCGGATGCATTTTCTGAAAAATTGCAAAAACAGTTTCCCGATAAACCTGTTTTACGATACGACGAACGAAACACATCAAAAAAAGCCTCTCAAATAATTCTCCAAAGCGGGATCAGAAAAAGCAAACGCCGCGACAAATCCCTGGTGGATAAAATCGCAGCAGCTTTGATTCTAGAAGATTATATGTTGGAGAATCATTGGTAAAATAAATGGTTTCAGGTTTCAGGTTTCAAGGTTTTAGGTTTACGCCGTCTGCTGCCATATTTGAAAATATTTTTCAAGGCAATAACAAATCGCGTAAACCTGAAACCTTGAAACCTGAAACCTGAACCCCTGAAAGAAAGAATATGTTACTTCCCATTTACGCCTTCGGTCAGCCGGTACTCAAGCAAGTCGCGGAACCGATAACGGCAGAATACCCTGATTTAAAAGAACTTATTGCCAATATGTGGCAAACGATGTACCATGCTGATGGTGTTGGCTTGGCCGCCCCACAGATTGGTCTGAGCATCCGCTTGTTTTTAATTGATACCGAAGACGTGGATCGCAAAGGCGAAAAAGCTGATACCGATGTTGGCCAGAAACAAGTGTTTATCAATGCCCAAATCGTAGAAGAAACGGGTGAGCCTTGGATTTATGAAGAAGGCTGCCTGAGTATTCCCAAGGTGACGGGCGATGTGGAGCGGCAAAAGCAGATTCGCCTTCAATGGCAGGACGAAAAGTTTGAAACCCACGAGGCAGTATTCACGGGCATCAACGCCCGCGTCATTCAGCACGAATACGACCATATTGAAGGGTTGCTCTTTACCGAAAAACTAAAGCCGATAAAAAAACGCATGGTCCAACGCAAATTGGAGGATATCCGTCAAGGAAAAATCCAGACGGACTACCGGATGAAGTTTTTTAATCTGCGTTAAGCTGGCGGGGTTCAATCGACGATCATTTCCACCCGATTGAGCTCCTGCTGCGCCATACCCTTTGGCAATTCCCTGAATTCATACTGTTGGTTGCGCAGTTGCGGCACCAAACCGGCTTCCCGGATGGCTTGTTGAATGCCGTCAGCGGTAAATCGGAAGCGCGCGCCGGCGGCTGAAACCACATTTTCTTCAATCATAATGCTGCCAAAATCATTGGCTCCAGCGTGCAGGCATACTTGTGCTACTTGTTTGCCAACGGTAAGCCAGGAAGCCTGAATATTCACCACATTGGGCAGCATGATGCGGCTCATGGCGATCATGCGGACGTATTCGTCGCCCGTGACCGCGTTGCGTGCGCGTTTTATTTTTCGGAGAATGGTATCTTCATCTTGAAATGGCCATGGAATAAAGGCCAGAAAACCATTCGCATCGGCGGGTTTTTCACTTTGCACCTGCCGAATGGCTGCAAAATGCTCCATACGCTCCAGGTTGGTTTCAATATGGCCAAACATCATCGTGGCAGAGGTGGTCAAATGCAGTTTGTGCGCTGCCCGCATGACATCCAGCCATTCTTGTCCACCGCATTTTCCCTTAGAAATCAGGCGCCGCACCCGATCGTCCAGAATTTCAGCACCTGCGCCCGGCAAAGAATCCAGGCCGCTTTCTTTCAGGGCTTTGAGCACGTCGTAATGGCTCATATTTTCTAATTTGGATACGTGCGCGATCTCCGGAGGCCCCAATGCATGCAATTTCAGGTTCGGGTATTCCGATTTCAGTTGCCGGAACAAATCTGCGTAAAATTTTAGTCCCAAATCAGGGTGGTGGCCACCTTGCAACAGCAGTTGCTCGCCGCCGAGCTTAAAGGTCTCTTCAATTTTCACCCGGTATTCCTCCATCGTCGTGATGTAGGATTCATCATGTCCTGGTCGCCGATAGAAATTACAGAACTTGCAATTGGCAATGCACACATTCGTGGTATTGGAATTGCGGTCGATGATCCAGGTAACCGTTTTGCCGGGTACATGGTGCTGGCGCATGGCGTTGCCGACGTACATGAGTTCGGTGGTGGCGGCATTTTCAAACAGGAACACGCCTTCTTCGGGCGTGAGCCATTCGAAGCGGAGGGCGCGTTGGAGTAGGTCGGAGATGTTCATAGGTGTTCCGGGAGTATTGGCCCGGTTGCGTTTGGTGGATAGATGCTGGAGTTTAGGGAAAACAAAAATGCTGTAGGAAGGTTGGGTATCAGGTCAATACTTTCCTTCTTAATGGAAAATGTTGCGGCAAGAAGTTGCGATGCAATGCAGCAAGGTAATTGATACGGTTCTCTACATCCGGCACTTGTAGACTATCCAGTTTCCAGAGCTTGCGCTGGGTGTTTGTGGCAAAATCAGCAGAGTCGAGCGGGCAGGTTGGGATTTTTATTTGGCCAAAAGCTGATACCGAGGCTGCAAGCCAAATCAAAATCGGCAATGACCCGGATATTTTCATTTTCATGGTTTTGTTTTTAAACTACCGATTAAGCGCTAAATATACTTCAACAATCGTATTTCACGTAATGGCCAATCGTCAATTACGCCTTCGTCATAAGAATAACCAAACCGTCCACAACTTTGACTCATAAAAGGAACTCTCCGCTCCTCCCCGTTGTTAAAGCAGCTTAATAATCCTCCATACTTCCAATTTACAGACAGCCTTACCACTTTCCCAACTGTCATTAGCCTACTTTTGCCCTCCTTTTCAAACTATACCTGTGAACGAACAACAACCGACCGCATCCCCGGCTCGCGGCGAAACCCGCTTTCAACGCATCCGCAGGGTCGTGCTTCAGGCCATAAACGGCGAAGAAGATAATTTTACGACGGGCAGTATCGACAGGGCTATCGTGCTTTTGTCCATACCGATGATCCTGGAAATGGCCATGGAATCGCTGTTTGCGATTGTGGACATATTTTTCGTGGCAAAAATCGGCTCGGAAGCCGTGGCGACCGTGGGACTCACCGAAGCAGTATTGATGCTGGTGTATTCGCTGGCCATTGGTCTAAGTGCAGCGGCGACCGCGATGGTGTCACGCCGCATTGGCGAGGGCGACCGCGATGCTGCCGCCAAAGCTGGAGGCCAGGTCATATTCATTGCTTTTGTGTTGTCAGCGCTTATTGCCATTCCAGGTTATTTATATGCCGAAGAAATCCTGAGCTTCATGGCGCACGACCAAAGTGTCTCTAGCGTGGGGCATCAGTTCACGCGGCTCTTGCTCACTTGCAATCTGCCCATATTTTTGCTCTGGGTCCTCAATGGCATTTTTCGCGGCGCAGGAGATGCCGCAACGGCCATGCGGGCACTCTGGATTGCCAATATAGTGAATATTGTACTTTGCCCAATCTTCATTTTTGGTTTTGGCCCAATACCAGCCATGGGCGTATTGGGTAGCGGCATCGCTACCACCATCGGCCGATCAACAGGCGTTGTGTACCAGCTTTGGAACCTGTTTGAAGTGGGCAAAATCATCAAATTGCGCTGGGAGATGCTGCGGCCCAACTTGAAAATTATAGGCACCTTGCTGCGGGTGGCTTCTGGTAGCACCGGACAGTTCCTGATCGCTTCGGCCAGTTGGATATTTATGATTTACATCCTGGGGCAAATCAACAAGGAAGTCGTGGCAGGCTACACCATCGCCATTCGGATCATCATCTTCACCATTATGCCTGCCTGGGGAATGGCCAATGCAGCCGCAACCCTGGTCGGACAAAACCTCGGCGCGGGGCAACCAGACCGAGCGGAAAAATCCGTCTGGCGCGCTGGATTCTTCAACATGATTTTTATGGGCGTTGTTGCGGTGCTTTATTTGACCTTTGCACCGTATTTGATACAGATATTCACCGCAGAGACTGAAGCGATACAGGCAGGCACCATGGCCTTGCGGGTTATGGCTGGCGGCTACATATTTTTTGGCTGGGCGATGGTATTGACGCAAGCCATTAACGGTGCCGGCGATACAGTTACCCCTACCGTATTGAATTTCATATTTTTCTGGCTGATAGAAACACCACTGGCGTGGCTATTGGCCCTCCATTGGGACTGGGGGCAAGCAGGCGTTTATTGGAGTATCTTTACGGCAGAGTCACTGATGGCAGTGGCGGCAATATGGGTGTTTCGACGAGGAAAGTGGAAAACCGCCCAGGTTTAATTGTTGTTCGTTGATTGTTGTTCGTTGTTCGTTTCCGAGCCTTAGGCTTTCCGGTGGATAATAAAAAGGAAAGATAAATTCTTAAAATTACAAGATTTTTGAAGTCGTGAATAAATGGATATAGTTACCTTAAACAAAACATTATCAACAATATAAACCCTTTTCCAAAAGCCAAAACACGAAGCGAAAGAACACCTATTTACGAATTACCAATCGGTACGAACGAACGCCTAAACCACGAACAAATAACCAAGCGCGCGGAAACGAACAACTATCAACGAACAACAAATAACGAAAAAATGGCAAAAGATTGGAACCTCGGAGAAAAAGCTACCGGGCTAAAAAAAGAGCAAGAATACGCCGTTTTGGTCAGCGTGATCACGCCCGACATCGGCGAGACACAGGCGCATGAATACCTGGATGAATTGGAATTTCTGGCGGATACCGCCGGGGCAGAGACGATTAAACGTTTCACCCAGCGACTAAAACACCCCGAGAATCGCACGTTTATCGGGAAGGGCAAAGTGTTGGAAATCAAAGAATACCTCGAACGACACGAAGAAGTGACGATGGTTATTTTTGACGACGACCTTTCCGGCAAACAAACCAATAACCTGGAAGAATCCCTGAAAGTGAAAATCGTGGACCGCTCCTCGCTCATCCTGGATATTTTCGCCAACCGCGCCCAGACATCTCAGGCCAGAACCCAGGTGGAACTGGCACAGATGAAGTATCTGCTACCGCGTCTTCGCGGCCTTTGGACCCACTTAGAGCGCCAGGCAGGCGGAATTGGTACCCGTGGCCCCGGTGAAACGCAAATCGAAACCGACCGAAGGATCGTACAGTACAGGATGAAAATTCTGGAAGATCGCCTCAAAGACATCGACCGCCAAAGCCAAACCCAACGCAAAACGCGCGGCGAACAAGTGCGGGTAGCCCTGGTCGGCTACACCAACGTGGGCAAAAGCACCCTGCTCAACCTGCTTTCAAAATCGGAAGTGCTGGCAGAAAACAAACTTTTCGCCACCCTCGATACCACCGTGCGCAAAGTAGTATTCGGTACCATGCCGTTTTTACTGTCTGATACCGTTGGATTTATCCGAAAATTGCCGCATCACCTGGTCGAAAGTTTCAAAAGTACGCTCGATGAAGTGCGGGAAAGCGACATTCTGATCCATGTGGTGGATATTGCCCACCCACAATTTGAAGATCATATTCGCACGGTACAAGAAACGCTCCTGGAACTCGGCGCGGCAGACAAGCCCACCCTCATGGTGTACAACAAAATTGACTTGTACCGCGAACGCTATTTTGACGACTTGCTGACCAAGCAGGAACGCATTGATATTGAATCGGAATTGCGGGAACGCCTATTAAGCAATTTCGGCGAAAACGTATTCATGTCGGCCTATACCAAAGAAGGCGTCGAAGACTTAAAAGAACGGATGACGCGGATGATAAAAGAAACGTATGTGGTAAGGTATCCGCATCAGGTGAAGTCGTGGTAACCTCCCCCTGCCCCCCTCCGAAGTAGGGCGATTGGTTCTAAAAAAATCGTTCTTCAACAAAAAATTGGCGCGTTATGCAATATGAAATAATTCGATTTTTTGCAACGTTGTCTGATCCGCATCGCGGCCAAGGTCAACGTCACAAGTTGTCAGATGTATTGACGATGGTGACTGTAGCCATCCTCAATGGTTATCAAGGACCTAAAGGCTTTGCCCGATTTGCATCGAGCAACCAAGTAGAATTGACAGAAGTATTGAAGCTCAAAGGAAAAAGGGAAAACGTACACGATCAGTTTTTGGGTCTATACCAACGACTCTTTGGGCGCACAGCACCTGACAAAAGTATTTGGCAAAGGGCCGGCGATGAAAGTCAAGGACGAGCGCTTAAAACCAGGTGGATTTCGCCCGACTTTTTGCGGAAACTTCGGGTTTTATTTCTCAAACAACAAAATTCAGGAGCATGAAGAGTTCATGCAAAGTCAGGTCACCTTTCCCATAAAACCCCAGTTGAACCATACCTAAATTGTGGAAACAAAGGGCGCATGGCAGAAAATATCCCTATCCTATACGCCGGACCAAGCTTGCCGGTACTTCCTGTTTGGCAATTTCTTTTCAGATGCCATTACGCCCATCAATATGAGTCCGGAAGAACGCATGAAGCTCGATCAAAGCAACCAAACCCTTTCAGACCTTCGTGCAAAGTCTCTATACGATGCACTCCTGGCCCGGCAGGTGCCTGAAAACCAAATCAGCTGGAAAGGCTACGGCGAATCAAAACCCGTCGCAAAAAATGACACGGAGGCAGGGCGGCAAAGGAACAGGAGGGTTATCCTGAAAAAGGTTTCATAGGTTTCAAGGTTTCAGGTTTACACGATTGGTTGTCATTTTTGAAATACAGTTTCAATGCCACGAACCAATCGTGTAAACCTGAAACATTGAACCCTGAAACCTGAAACCCCCATTTAAACAGCTCGTTGAGCTTTTTCCCAAATCACCGACTGCTTCCCCCTTACCAAACGCCAGAAGCCTGCGTACATCGCCCAGTTCATCAGGCAGAAATAGTATGGTACGAAAAAGGCTTTCAGCTTGATTTTTTGCTTTTCAAGGACCCAGCCGAGCAAGGCTGCGGTGTAGAAAATTGATTGTAACAGCAGCAGAATGGAGTAGCCTGCTGCATGGTTTATGGCCAGTAAAAGGTTGCTAAACAGCACAATGGGCAAAAAAAGTGGCGCCAATGTCCAGCGCAAAACCCGGTGGGAGATGTACTGAAAGGAGAGCGTGCCGTAGCGGAATATGTTAAGCAAAGGCGCGAGCCGGACAAGGGCTTGTAATCCACCTGCAGCGATGCGCACCTTGCGTTTCATTTCTTCGGCAACGGAGGCCGAGGAGCTTTCTACAGCGAAGGCTTCAGGTTCGTATTGAACCCGCCAACCTTTTTGGGCGATGCGCATGGTGAGGTAAAAATCTTCTACCAAGGTGTCGGGCGGCACATTTTCGTAGGCTTCCCGGCGAAAAGCAAACAACTCGCCGGCAGCACCCACGACCGACTAAAGCTCGGCATCCCACTTTTTCAACTGGCTTTCATATTTCCAGTAAATGCCTTCACCCGCACTGCTGGCATCGTTTTTTTTGTCCATGGAGATGCGTTTTTCACCTGCCACAGCGCCTACCTGCGGGTCGTTGAAATGCTGAACAAGTTTATGTAGCGCTTCCGCATTGACAAGGGTGTTGGCATCTGTGCTCACCACAACAGGCGTTGTCACCTGCGCCATCGCCCGCTGGAAGGCCGCGATTTTACCCTGGCGTTCGGGCTGGTGCAGGAGCTGCCATTGCGTGCCGGGTGGGTATGGATATTGTCGCACAAGCGCAGCCGTCGCATCGTTGGAGCCATCGGTTACGAACAAAAAGGTGACAAGTTCACTTGGATAATGGAGGGCAATTGAGTTCTCGATCTTTTGCGTGATCCAGTCCTCTTCGTTGTAAGCACAAACGATAAAAGTGACTGGCGGCAGGGGGCAAGAGGGGGGCAAGGGGGCTTTCCGCCCCACCAGCGCCCACAGCACGATGCCGTAGCCGAGATAGGCGTAGAAAATGACGGAAACCCCGAGCCAGAAGAGGATCTTGATGGAGAGAATGCTCATGCTGGGGGCAAAGGTAGCTTGGGATTGTGGAGAATGGAAATGGCAATAAAAGGGTGTTTTTGTAAGAAGCTTGATGTTCGTAATACTTGTCGATTTAGAGCATAACGGTACAAGGCACAGAAATCAAGGGTGCGTGACGTAGCCTGCTATTGCCCAATTCCGTTTCAAAGCAGGCATAAACATAGCCATGATGCAACTTCGGCTTGAAAAACCTGCTGTCTTACCGATACGCAAGGCGTAAATAATATAACATTATTCTGGAATTGTGTAATATTTTAGGATGACATAAGCAACACCTTTGTAGTAGGGAATGCACGATCCCGTAACTGGCCACTTGCAGGAACAAAACAAAAAAGGGATTGCACGATTTCAAAGTGCCCGGCACCCGATTTTCGGTGAAGTAATTTTTTAGCTTCATTTAACACAAAAATCATAATTTTAAAAAATACAATATTCTGCCTTTAAGCCCTTGTATTTCAGCCAAAAAACAAAAACGCTAGATAACTTGCCCTAAATTGGCTGCAAACTGTAGCGCAGGCGACATATCTTTCAACACAGCCTCAAAAAGGTTTGCTAACCTTGCCAACCAATTCAATTTAATCCCGGCCACAAACTGTTGCCATTTTCCTTCCTTCGCGTTTTTGGCTTAATCCTTGATTGATGTTTCATTCCATGTTTATCTCAAGCACGGAATTTACTGCTCCTCACCTGGTGCGTTTTTAATCCTTTCTGAAGCATGAATTCTTGGACAAAAAACAAACACGTGCCTTAACAGGCGCTATCTGTGAACATTTTAATCAAATAGTACCATGCTAAGAAGGGTTCTATTGGTTGAAGACCACGACAGTCTTCGCCGTTTGCTAGGTAATTTTCTTTCCGATAATTTTGATGTAGTAGGCGCTAAAAACGGCCTTGAAGCCATAACATGGCTCAGTAAGGGCGTGGTGCCTGATGTCATCGTCACCAACAACGAGATGCCCGAAATTGATGGCGCCAACCTGCTGCGGCAATTGCGCTGTACCGGGCTGTGGTCAAACATCCCCGTGGTCGTTATGGGCGAAGTGGAAGACAGCGACCAAGAAACCCTGCGCTACAAAGCGCTCGGTGCCCAAGCCTTTTTCAATCGGCCATTCAGTCCCATTACCTTGCAAGAAAAACTGCTCCAAATTATCAACACCCTCTAACCTTTTGCATTATTTGCCAATTTGCCAATTTATTTTTTTGCCAATTTGCTTTTTTGCATTATTTGCCTTTTTTCTTTTTTGCCAACTTGCCCTTTGCTTTTTTTTAATCCATGATCACCTCTAATCTTATCCCATGTTATTATGTCCCGCAACATCCCTTTATCCGATTACTCGGTTGCGAATCGAGCCTTGCTATTTGTAGGTTTTGAACATGATTTTGATGCCAATATCCGGAGTTTCCCTTATGAGGATCCTGCATACCGGTACACCATCGAAAACAATGCATTTAAAGCTTTCCAATGGTTGGAGGCACAGGTGGAGCAACTCGAAACATTTCTAGTACCCCACGCTATTTTCTGTCGCCTGGAATGGTTGATAGACAATGAGTTTCTATTTGTCCAACAAATCGCTGCGCATCCTTACCTGTGTTATGTGCCCATCATTGCCCTGACCGATCATGGTCCGACGGAACAATACCAGGCTGTTTTGTCCAAAAGTAACGTTGACGATTGCTATTCTGTACCAGTTGATTGGGACAATTTAGAAGCGCGGTTGGAGTTCCTAAACCAATTCAAGCCCAAGCTTGTAGCAGCAGCCAAATGGCTCAAGCAAGAATGTTTTCAATTAAAAATACCGCGTCAAAAACGCATTTTTGATGTCCTGGGTGCCTCCTTGGGCATCGTACTAACTTCTTGGGTTTGGTTGCCCGTCATGGTAGCCATTTGGCTCGAATCACGTGGGCCCGTTATTTACGTTTCCAAGCGAGCCGGCTTCGGCTATCAGCAGATTGATGTGTTGAAATTCCGCTCCATGTACCTTGATTCCGACCAGCATCTGCACCATTTAGCGCACCTCAACCAATACAATGCCTTGGATGGGAAAAAATCGGTTTTTGTAAAAATCCCGAGCGACCCACGCATTACCCGCGTTGGCCGCTTTATCCGAAAATTCAGCATAGATGAATTGCCGCAACTGCTAAATGTTTTGCGGGGCGATATGTCGCTCGTGGGAAATCGGCCGTTGCCGCTGTATGAAGCCGAATTGCTGACCAAAAAGGCATGGGTGCAGCGTTTTCTGGCACCAGCAGGTTTAACCGGACTTTGGCAAGTACGCAAACACGACCGACCCAATATGGGCACCAATGAGCGCATCATGCTGGACATACAATATTCCAATGACGACTATTCGGTGATGAGTGATTTGAAAATTGTCTGTCGCACTTTTGGTGCATTCATTCAAAACGAGAATGTCTGAAAAAACAGATACGTTCCGGCCTGGCCTGGTCTCCATAATTACCGTTAATTTCAACCAAACGGAACTTACCTGCGCGCTGCTGGAAAGCATTCGCCAGCAGGATTACCGTTATGTAGAGGTACTTGTGGTGGATAATGCCAGTGCGGATAACCCATACCAAATATTCCAGGAGCGTTTTCCCGAGGTGAAATTCATCCGAAGTGCTCAAAATCTCGGTTTTGCAGGCGGCAACAACCTTGCCCTGCCGCATGCTAAAGGATCATTTTTGTTTTTCGTAAACAACGATGCCGAACTGACCGATGGCTGTATCGCTCGTTTGGTACAGCACCTTGACAGCACCGAAAGGGCAGGGATTGTCAGCCCCATGATTTGTTATCACCCGTCCACCGCCTACCGTCCACCGTCTACCGTACACCGTCTACCGTTAATTCAATATGTTGGAATGCCCAGGGTCAACCCCTTCACCGGCCGCTCCAACATGGAGGGCAACGGCCAAGAACACCGCGGCCAATACCCCGAAGCATTTACCACCGGATATGCCCATGGCGCTGCTATGATGATGCCCAGGAACGTTTTGGATGTCGTCGGGCCCATGCGGGAGGATTATTTCCTCTATTATGAAGAAGTTGACTGGTGCGAACGCCTACATCAGGCAGGCTACAGCGTGTGGGTAGAACCTCGCGCAATGGTCTGGCACAAAGAAAGTATGACCATGGCGGAGCTGGGTACCCGCAAAACGTATTACATGACCCGCAACCGCATCCTGTTCATGCGGCGACACTTTGGCGGCTGGCGCTTCGTATTGTTTACACTTTTCCTGATCTTTGTAACCATACCCAGCAACTTGTTTCGATACATTCGGAAAGGAGAATGGGGGAATATGCGGGCTTTTCTAAAAGGCATTATTAATGTGATAATTCGATAATGAGATAATTCGATAATGAGCGCCATTGCTTGGCTTATGAAAAAGGAAAGCCAAGTGCAACGCGAACGAAGAACTAACAACGAACAACGAATACCCAAGCGCGAAGCCCATTATCAAATTATCTCATTATCAAATTATAACATTCACTATGGCCTTTCTCTCTCTGCTCCTCATCCTGCAACTGGTGTACCCATTCGGTACCATTTTGCTGGCGCGGGTATTTGGCAAAGAGCGGCTTGGCGCTAGGAAAGCTAACCCCGTAAATTTTGATTGCGCCTGCATCATAACCGCCTACCGGAACGCAGAAATTGCCCAACCGCTGGTGGATTCTTTGTTGCAACAGACTTACCAAAAATTTGTCATTTACCTAGTGGCTGATGAATGCCCCAAGCTAGGCTTCGAGGTTCAGGATGAACGCTTCGTGCTCCTGCGCCCCGAACAAGCCTTGCGCCTGAAAGCCAAAAGCATCATCCACGCCCAGCAACATTTTAAGCGCAAGCACGACTACATCGTGGTTTTTGATGCCGACAACCTGGCGCACCCACAGTATTTAGAAACCATAAACCAATATGCCAATGCAGGGCATACTTGCATCCAGGGGCAGCGCATGGCCAAAAATCTGGACAGCAGTTACGCCGCACTCGACAGCATGGGCGAGCATTATAAAAACTACATTGAACGTCAGGTGGCGTATTTGCTGGGCGGCTCGGCGGTGATTTCCGGCTCGGGCATGGCCACAGAAGCAGGGTTGTACCAGGCGTATCTTGCTAGTCCGGAAATAGCGCAGGGGCAGCAGCAGGGGAAAAAGATGTTGCAAGAGGATAAAATTCTCCAAAATTTCATCCTGAAGCGGGGCGGAAAAATAGCGTACGCCCGCAACGCCATCGTCTACGATGAAAAGGTGGACACCGGCGATGCCGTAGAAACACAGCGCGGGCGTTGGCTTTTTTCCTATTTTCAAAACATACCCAACGCCGCAGGAATCCTGCTCCGGGGCTTGTTCCATTTGAATGTAATTCAGCTTTATTTCGGCCTTGTCACGCTGGCTTTGCCGATGTTTTTGCAATTGGGTCTGGCACTTTTGCTTACTTTGCTGGGACTTTGGTTGGCACCCTGGTGGTCGCTGGCCTTGTTGCTGGCCATGGGCATTTTCACGCTGGGTATATTATGGGCCTTAAAACTTGATGGAGCGCCGAAACCAGTTTGGGATGCCCTGTGGCAAGTACCAAAATTCGTGCTGCGGCAGGTGTTGGGGTTGTTGAAAATGCGGGATCCAAACAAGCATTTTAAGCACACGGAACAGAAGAAAAAGGTGACGGTGGAGCACGTAATGCGTAAGAACGGTGGACGGTAGACGGTGGACGACGGACGGTTTGCACAACATTTGTACATTTGCTTTGTATTGCATTTCAGCACTTTTATAAATAGCTTCGCTCCGGTGCTGAAAAACGAATCCCGAAAAAAGCTCCAACGTTGTGCAAACCGTCCACCGTCCACCGTCTACCATCCACCGAAAAATGCCAAAAATCTACGCAAAAAAATCATACGGTCAGCACTTCCTGCGGGATGAAAGCATCGCTGAACGCGTTTCCGAGGGCTTGTTGCAGGCGGGAAAAATAGGGCGGGTACTGGAAGTCGGGCCCGGTACCGGTATGTTGACCAAGTACCTGCTACAGCATTCGGAATATGAAACCTTTGCCGTGGAGGCCGACCACGATATGGTCGATTTCCTGACAAAAAACTATCCCGATTTTGCACCTGCACGGTTGACATTCAAGGACTTTCTCGACTTCGATCCGAAGACGGTGTTTGGGGACAAAGAGTTTTGCCTGATCGGTAATTTCCCCTATAATATCTCCACCCAAATACTCTTCAGGCTGCTGGAATTGCGGGATCAAATCCCGGAGATGGTCGGTATGTATCAGAAGGAGGTGGCCGATCGTATTGTGTCGGAACCCGGGTCGCGGGTGTACGGCATTACCAGTGTTATTGCCCAGGCATTTTACAAAACGGAATATTTGTTTACCGTAGAACAAAACGCTTTTAACCCGCCACCAAAGGTGATGTCTGCCGTGATTCGCCTGACGCGTAAGGACGGTTTTGTGCTGGGCTGCGATGAAGCCCTGTTTCGGAAAATGGTAAAAACGGCTTTCAACCAACGCCGAAAAATGCTGCGCAATACCCTGAAACCATTTTTTCCCAATGAATTGTTGATGGAAGACCCCTATTTTCAAAAACGTCCGGAACAACTTGGCTGGCAGGAATACGAACAATTAGCGGCGAAGGTTTCCGGGGACTTTGAGCCCACACCATGAAAGATCAACCCACCTACTACGACCTCGTGTATGCCGTGACGCGCAAAGTGCCCCGCGGCCGCGTCACCAACTACGGCGCCATCGCCGATTTTCTGGCCCTGGGTTCCTCCCGCATGGTCGGCTGGGCGCTCAACAACTGCCATTTCATGGATGATGTGCCTGCGCACCGCGTGGTGAACCGTAAGGGAGAGTTGAGCGGCCGACATCATTTCGGCACGCCTACGCTGATGCAGGAACTACTTGAAAATGAAGGAGTCGTGGTAGAAAACGATTGTGTGGTGGGGTTTAAGGAGTTGTTCTGGAGCCCGCAAGAGTTGGGGGACTGGGAGCCTTTTTAAGGAAGGGGGTTTCGGGTTTCAGGTTTCAAGGTTTCAGGTTTACGCGATTGGTTCGTGGCTTTGAAGCTGTGTTTCAAATTTGACAACAGACCGCGTAAACCTGAAAGCTTCTTAATTCTACTTTGTCAAATTAGGAATAGTTTTTATATCGGTCAATATCCGCTTGTCGTTGCTCATGTCTTTTTTGGATTGCGCTTGATATTCCGTTTTGCGTGTTGAGTTTATTGGAGAGT
>Ga0105055_10002137_pt1 | contig 31318 bp, 19 predicted proteins | sample BON03_FD_78090 | JGI IMG/M metagenome (GOLD analysis project Ga0105055, IMG submission 78090) | Freshwater microbial communities from Lake Bonney liftoff mats and glacier meltwater in Antarctica - BON-03 | ecosystem: Environmental > Aquatic > Freshwater > Ice > Glacier meltwater | place: Lake... | reverse complement strand
GTTTTCTAATCCTTTGACAATAAAATTAAGCATAAAATCTGCTAACATCTTTATTTTCCGAAAAAAGGATAGGATTTTTCGATTTTGTTATATTCAAAAGTTTTAATATACACTAATTTAGACCCAAAATAATTAACCTAAATTTAATATTAATGAGAAACAAGAATTTTTTATTATGTATTTGTTTAGTACTCGTAACTTATGCAAATGCACAATCGATTCCTATAAAGGGAACAGTTACGGATGCTAGCAACCAACCTTTACCCGGTGTTAACATTGTTGAAAAGGGAACAAGTAATGGAACACAAACTGATTTTGACGGCAATTACACGCTCAATGTCGGAAACAAAGCTTTACTGGTATTTTCATATATTGGTATGAAGACTCAGGAAGTTATTGTAGGAAATAAAACACAGATTAACCTGGTCTTAATGGATGATGCGGCTCAATTGGATGAAGTTGTGCTAATTGGTTACGGATCTATGAGGAAAAGTGATTTGACAGGTGCAACATCCAAAATAGAGCTAGAATCTAAAGCGACAATTCCTAATACCTCTGTAATGCAGGCGTTACAAGGTTCAATTGCTGGTTTAAATGTTGGGATGACTACTGGAGCAGGAAGTGAGCCTAGCTTCTCTATCCGAGGGACACATTCTTTGAGTGCAGGAAATAGGCCACTCGTTGTAGTAGATGGAGCTATTTATGAAGGGCGGTTGACTGATTTTGCTCCTAATGATATTGAGTCCGTCAATGTTTTAAAAGATGCCAGTTCCGCGGCGGTTTATGGTTCTCGGGCTTCAAACGGCGTTATACTGATAACTACAAAAATGGGGACGACAGAAAAACCACAATTTAGGTTAAATACTTATTTAGGTATCAATATTGTCTCCAGAATGCCAGAGATGAATGGTCCCGAAGAAAGAGTTCAAACTTTAATAGATATAGCACAGGCAAATGGCAATCAAAATCCAGTAATTGAAAATTTATTCTTTGATGCTTTTGAATTGGAAAACTATCAGAAAGGTATAACCACCAATTTAGATGATTTATTTATAAAAACCGGTATAGTTCGAAATTACGAATTGAGTTTTTCTGGGAGGACTAAGTCTACAAATTATTTTGTATCTGGTAATTATTTGGATCAAAAGGGTGTTGTTTCAGCCGATTCTTATAAACGCTATGGTTTACGTGTTAACCTAGAAAACACCATCACTGATTGGCTAAAAATAGGTATAAAATCCAATTTTGCAACTAACGACTTTTCTGGTGTCGGTATAAATTATATTGATTTTGGTTTTACAAGTCCATTTTCTCGTTTAAATGATGATGATGGAAAAGAAATTAGATTTATTCAAGGTGACCGGATGTTTACTAATCCTTTAGAAAGGAATCGAATTCAAGACCTAGATAGGGAATACAGCCTTTTTGGGCTTACTTATGCACAACTAAGTGCACCTTTCTTGAAAGGATTAAGCTATAGAATAAATTTTTCTCAGAATAAACGATGGACTGATAAGGCTTATTTCCTCGGTTTCGATACCTATCAGGGAACAGATAGAAGAGGATTCGGATCGAGAACCAAGAACGAGAGGTCTGGTTATTTGTTAGATAATTTTTTAACTTATGAGAATTCTTTTGGGAAACATTTTTTAAATATGACCTTGCTTTACAGTAGAGAACACAATCAATTTTCTAATTTTTCAGGAACTGCTACTCAATTTGCAAATGATTTATTAGGTTATAATTTTTTATCATCAGGAGTAACGCAGACAATCGCGACGAGTGCATCAGATAACAACGCTTTATCTCAAATGGCACGATTTAATTATAACTATGATAATAAATATATAGTAAATGCTACAGTACGGCGCGATGGGTATTCTGCATTTGGAAAAGATCAAAGGTTTGGAGTATTCCCTTCATTTGGGTTGGGCTATATTCTATCAAATGAAGATTTTATGAAGCAATCTGAAGTTATTAATAATCTGAAATTCAGATATTCTTATGGTGTTAATGGAAACCAAGCTATCAGTAGTTACTCCACACTTGCTAGAGTAGGATTCTCCAATTATGTTAGCGGGCAAGGTACGGCAATTACCCAATTTGTGTCCTCAATGGCGAATAGTGAATTAGGATGGGAAACAACTGCTTCAAGCAATTTCGGATTGGATTTTGCAATCTTGGACAATCGTTTCACTGGAACAATAGATTACTATACCACAGTTAGTACAGATCTTCTTTTGGTAAAAAACATATCAAATATGACTGGTTTTAATTCAATTGTTGACAATATCGGTGAAATGAAAGGTAATGGACTAGAAGTTACCCTTAACTCAGTAAATGTTAAAAATCAAAATTTTACATGGACTACAGACCTCGTATACTCCCGTACAAGAGATGAAATTACCAGGCTATATGGTAATGATTTTAATAAGGATGGCATAGAAGATGATGATAAACAAAACAGATGGTATATTGGTGAGCCAGCGTCAGTGATTACCGGATATCAGCCTGATGGGGTGTGGCAATTAGCCGATCAAACTGCAGGATTAATTCCTACAGGGTTTCAGCCAGGAGATTTCCGCATTAAGGATTTAAATGGTGACGGAGTACTCAATAATGATGATGCTCAAGAAGTGTTTGCCTATCGCAATCCAAATTTTCGGATAAGTCTTAATAACAACTTTAATTATAAAAGGTTTAGTCTTGCGGTATTGCTTAATTCAGTTTGGGGAGGCAATGGATTTTATCAAGGTAGTAATTCACTTAATGCCCAAAATACAAGTTCACTGTTCTGGTCTCCTGAAAGAGCAAATATACCTAATGTTCCTTACTGGACTCCAACTAATCCCACTAATGAATACCCTAGGGTAAATTTTCCGAATGCACTCAATGTTCCCTATTTAAGAGATAGATCATTTATCCGGTTACAAGATGTTTCTTTAGCCTACGACCTTACTGGGTATGTACAGGGATTTTCGTCATTGCGCGCTTATGTAAGCGGAAAAAACCTTGCTATTTGGGCCAAGGAATGGTATGGTTATGACCCTGAGACTGGTGTTGGTATTGGTGGTGTTCCCTCCATGGCTAATTTTGTTTTTGGTTTACAAGTGGCATTTTAATAGTTTAATTTAACAACAAATAATTATGAAAAAATTTAATAAGCAAATAATAATATTATTGCTTGCAGTGATAAGTTTTAATTGTGCTGAGACGGTTTTAGATGAAGTTCCATTTTCCATACTTACGCCTGAAAATGCGTATGTAACTAAAGACCATTTTGATCAGGCTATATGGGAATGCCATCGTTACGTGAGAGATGGCGTTTATTTTCGAGGAGATGGATGGAATAGTTATCCTCCAGGTAACGAAGGTTTTTGGACAGGTACTGACCTTGCTTTTAACCCTGAAGGGTTAAATAGCGCCGTCTGGCAAAATATGCCTACATATATTAATGCAACTTATTTTTATGATCATTACTATATCATGTTTTATAATTTAGCAGCAAGGGCAAATGTTATTATTTCGAGGGCAAATGCACCCGAGTCTAAATTATCAGAAAATGATAAAGGTGTAGTTATAGCGCAAGGAAAATTCTTTAGGGCATATGCTTTCAAAACCTTAGCTAACTTATATGGGGGAGTACCTATTATTGATAAGGAAATAACCACCCCAAAAGATGATTTTGTAAAATCAACAAGGTCCGAAGTATATCAATTTGCTGCTGCTGATCTGGAATTTTCTAGTCAGAATCTTCCACAGGCTGCGGATCCAAACAATGCTAGAATAACAGCCGGAGTGGTAAACCATCTTCTTTCAGAAGTGTACCTCGCAGATGGAAAATGGGATAAAGCCATTGAGGCTGCATCGAGAGTAATTGGTGACCCACAATATAAAATAATGACTCAGCGGTTCGGAGTAAAAGCAAATAAACCAGGGGATGTTTTTAATGATTTAAGTAGAAAAGGGAACATCACAAAAAAAGTAGGTAACAATGAAACAATCTGGGCTTTACAATTTGAAGCTAATACTCCAGGAGGAAATGGAGCTTATAGCTGGCAATATTATAATGCCGAAAGATTTTGGGGCCCACGATATTGGCAATTATTAGATCCCAATAAAAGGGCTGGCACAGTTCCAGTTGATAGTATTGGGAGAGGCGCCGCTTGGGTTCGTCCAACTTATTGGGCAAGCACAGGTGTATATAAAAGTACTGATTTGAATGACATGCGTAATTCAAAATGGAATATTCACAGAGACTATTTTTATAATAATCCTACATCCGCATATTTTGGTCAAAAGATCACTCTAGATAAGTTGGTTGAGCCTTCTGATACTTTGCAGAAGTTTTATCCAACGATTCTTAAAATGTCTAATCATCCAGATACTGCCACACCTTTTGACTATGGTCAGGTGGATAGACCTTTTGCTGTATATCGGCTTGCTGAAACTTATCTTATAAGATCTGAAGCATATCTAGGAAAAGGTGATGCACAGAATGCTGCAAATGATATTAATGTTTTAAGAAATAGAGCTAGAGCAATACCTGTTCAGGCTAATCAAGTAAATATTGATTATATCCTAGATGAACGTTTGCGTGAATTAATTTCTGAAGAATTGCGAATGATGACTTTGCGTCGTTTAGATTTATTATTTAATAGAACAACCAGGTACAACCCAATAACAGGAGCTCAGATGGTTCCGCGTAATAATACATGGCCCATTCCACAACGTCAGATAGAGTTGAACAAGGGAGCGGTTATAGCGCAAAATCCAGGTTGGGAATAGAGTTTTAATATATAGTTAGTTGAGTTAGTTGAGTTAGGGTCAAGGGGGATTAATTCCCCCTTAGGCTCTTATTTTTACAAATCTTCAATTACATGAAGAGCATATTCAGTCTATTTGTCATAATGATTGTTTTTTTGTAATAGGGTTTTTTCGATGTAAAAAAATGGAAGTTTCACGTAGGAATTAAAGAAATTACAAAATAAGCATGACCAAGTAAATGACAATATGAAACTGAAACTTAGTTTTTTATTCATCTTCATTTCAGTAGTATCCTACGGACAAAATGAAGATTATTTTTTCAAGGATTACAATGTTTTGTGGGATTCTCCGTCAGCAAATTCTTTAGGTTCAATGCCTGCGGGCAACGGCGACATAGGAATAAGTTTGTGGATTGAAGAAAATGGTGACCTGCTTTTTTACCTTTCAAAAACCGATGCTTGGAGCGAAAATGCGAGATTGCTAAAATTAGGAAAAGTAAGATTGTCCCTCTCACCTAATCCTTTCAAAACAGGAGAACCTTTTACCCAAGAATTGATATTGAAAGACGGTGTAATACAGATAAAGGCCGGTAGGGCGCAAGAACAAGTTTCTATTGATGTTTGGGTAGATGCCGATAATCCGGTAGTGCAACTGGATGTGAAAAGTGCTGCGCCAATTGTTGCTAAAGTTACCACAGAGCCATGGCGTACAGAGCGGCGGAAGCTTGACGACAAAAAGGAAATATACTCTGCGTATGGTTTAGATGGATGGTCATTTGTTTTTGTGGAGAAAGATTCCATTTTGGAAGATAACGACGACGGGGTAATATGGCTGCACAGGAACGAAAGATCTATTTGGAAGGATAATTTAAAACTACAGGGGCTTGAGAAATATACAAGACGGGGTAACGACCCTTTACTTCATCGTACTTTTGGCGGATTGATCCGTTCAAAAGAATTGGAGAAAGCTGACGCTGATGAACTTAAAACAACAAATCCTTTAAAACAATTTTCTATTTCGGTGTATGGGCTAACGTCGCAGGCCAAAACGGTACCGGAGTGGACACAGCAGATTAATCAATTGGCAAATAATATTGAGCTGTTATCAAAGGAAAAAAGGTTTGCCGACCATAAAAACTGGTGGGCCTCCTTTTGGAATCGGAACTATATTCACTTGGCAACCAGCGATGCAAATGAAAAGGAAGAATTATACAATGTAGCGAGAGGGTATGCCTTGCAACGCTATATGAATGCCTGCTCGGGAAGGGGAAATTCCCCTATTAAGTTTAACGGCTCCATATTTACCGTTGACACCAAAAACCTCGATAACAAATTTGGTGGTTTCGATGCCGATTACCGGGAATGGGGTGGTCCGTATTGGTGGCAAAATACCCGTTTGCCCTATTGGTCAATGCTCGAGGCTGGAGATTTCGACCTGATGCTGCCACTTTTTAATATGTATAAAGATGCACTGGCTGTTCGCAAAGAGGCTACCAAAATATATTATGGACACAAAGGGGCATTTTTCCCCGAAACCATGTATTTCTGGGGAACATATACAGACTCTAATTATGGAAGAGACAGGTCTGAATTGCCATTAGGAACAACGGAAAACAGGTTTATTAGACAATATTGGCAAAGCGGTCTCGAGATATCTTTAATGATGTTGGATTATTATGCATTTACTAAAGATGACAAAACACTTAAAGAGACCATCCTTCCAGTAATAACTGAGATTATTAATTTTTATGACAACCATTGGGGACGCGATGGTAATGGTAAAATCCTGTTTGATCCGGCAATGGCACTTGAAACCTATAATACGGCAGTAAATCCGTTACCCGAAATAGTTGGGATAAATAAGGTTTGTGTTGAATTGTTAAAGTTACCGGAATCAGTGATCAGCAAATCTCAGAGAAAACAGTACGAGAGACTGATCACAGAATTACCTGAAATACCAACGCGGGAGGTAGATGGGGAAATACTATTGGCTCCGGCCTATGAATATAGTGGAAAGCAGAATATTGAAAACCCTGAGTTATATGCAGTTTTCCCTTATAGAAGGTTTGGTGTTGGTAAGGAGAATATTGAAATAGCAAAAAGGAGTTTTATAAAAAGAGAATCAAGAGAAAACCGTGGATGGCAACAACATGCAATTAAGGCGGCGTATTTGGGCTTAACAGAAGAAGCAGCTAATTTGATGGTACAGAATTTTAATGCCAGTACAACATCCTATCGTTTCCCGACCATGTGGGGGCCAAACTATGACTGGACTCCAGACCAGTGTCATGGTTCTGTCGCTATGACAGCCTTACAACGTATGCTGGTACAATATGATGGTGATGAAATCTATCTTTTTCCGGCATGGCCAAAAGAGTGGGATGTAGCTTTTAAACTTCATGCCCCACACAACACGACCATAGAAGTGACCCTCAAAAAAGGTGAGATTATACAACTAAAAGTTACTCCTGAGGAACGGGAAAAAGACATTAAGCTGTATAAAGTTAATTAAGTAAAGATATTAATATTCATTAAAAAATAAGACAACGTTTAAGTAATAACATATAACATGAAAATAAAAACTACAATTTTCTTCCTTTCCTTAGCTTACTTCGGGCTTGCCCAAGAAAAAGACCAATTTGCTCAAATTGGAAATAAAGTTCAGGGCGTACGGTTGCATTTGTTGGAGGATAATTTACCACCTGTGCTTCCTGATTTACATTTACCTGCGATGAAAGGAAAAAGTGCCACTTTTAAGCCGTTGAACCGAATGGATACCAAGGCCGAATTAGAAGTGGAATTAGAGAAGATGCGGAATAAGTTTTTACCTTTTATGAAAAACTATGCTCCAAAAGTAAAAAAAACAAGGGAGCGTTTAAATCTAACATCATTTGATTGGCGCATTGGAACTACTGAAGACAAAACAGATTTTTTAAAAATAGTAGCAGGTAGTGGTTCTTGGGAAACAGTGGATATTCCTCATTACGGACCACCAGAAGGTCGAGCTACAACCTACTATAGAAAGGAATTTGAGCTTACGGCAGAAATGCTGAAATACAAAAGCCAATTCATACATTTTAAAGGAGTAGATTATTGGGCAAAAGTTTTTATAAACGGAACATTAGTAGGGCATCACGAAGGTTTCTTTGCCCCTTTTGAATTTGACATTACTCCATTTATAAAACCTGGTAAAAATACTTTAGTAATTCAAGTAGATAACGATTATACCACATTAGGATCTTCTGACGGAGGTGACGGACACAAAATTGGAAACAAAATTTATGCAGCTGGTGGCCTTGGTTGGGATGACCCTGTAAAAGGATGGCATCATTGTCCTCCTGGAATGGGTATTTACCAAGATGCATATATAGAAGCACGTGATCCTTTGCATATCAAAGATGTTTTTGTAAGACCATTATTGGATACTGATGAAGCCGAGGTTTGGCTAGAGATTAATAATTATTACGAAAATTTAAAAGATGTTACATTACGTTTTAACCTATACGGGCAAAATTTTAAGGACACTATAATTTCAAATTTAGAATACATACCTAGCACGACATATATACCAGGGGTAGGTGATTTAGCAAAACCTCAAGACGGATTAAAAAGCCGTTTAAAAATGGGCTATCACACTAACTACTTAAAAGTTAGGATTCCAATAAAATCTGCTAAATTATGGAACAATGAAACGCCTTATCTGTATCAATTACAAACAGAAGTTATAGACGATAAAGGCAGCGTTACAGATGCAATGGCCACTCCTTTTGGCATGCGTTCCTTTACACAAGATACCATTAGTATCCCAAAAGGACAATTTTACCTTAATGGAGAAAAAATTAAGTTAAGAGGAGCAAATACTATGGGTTTCTTACAACAAGATGTAAAGAATAAAAAATGGGACCAGTTAATAGAAGATATACTATTAGCAAAAATGGCAAATATGAATTTCATACGGTTAACACAGCGCCCAGTGCAATCCGAAATTTATGAATACGCAGATATGTTGGGGATTATGCTACAAACAGACTTACCACTATTTGGAGGAATACGTCCTAATTTATTTGCCGAAGGTGTAAAACAAGCGGGTGAGATGGAACGCTTGGTGCGCAACCATCCGAGTAATATTTTAATTACTTATATAAATGAACGATTTCCTAACGGTGAGGGGCATCCTCAAAGAAACATATCTACCGCAGAGGACTATTATAAATTTTTCAAGGCATGCGACCAAATTGTAAATTTTTGGAATCCCGATCGGGTCATCAAAGCTGGAGATGGAGATTATGACCCTCCTTCCCCTGGCCTACCAGATAACCACATGTACAGTGTTTGGTATAATGGTCATGGTCTTGGCCTTGGAGAACTTCATAAAGGCCATTGGCTAAAAACAAAGCCGGATTGGTTCTATGCTTGCGGTGAGTTTGGATCTGAGGCATTAGATAATTATTCTGTCGTAGAAAAATATTGGCCTAAAGAATGGTTGCCAACAGATAAAAATGCGCAGTGGTATCCAGATAAAGTAGAAATGGCACAGACTCAAAAGTTTCACTACATGTGGTATCCAACGCCAGTAAAAGTTGAAGATTGGATAAACGATAGCCAAGACCACCAAGCTTGGTCAACTCGTTTTGTAACAGAGGCTTTTCGGCGAGATAATAGAATGATGTCCTTTGCAATACATTTATTTATTGATGCATGGCCCGCAGGCTGGATGAAATCCATTATGGATGTAGATCGTAACCCTAAAAAGGCATTTTTTGTTTACAGGGATGCATTGGCTCCTTTAATGGTAAGTCTCCGTACAGATCGATATCATTTTTATGAAGGAGAAAATATAGCTGTTGAAGGCTGGTTGAGTAATGATTTAAACAGAGCTCCAAAGGATTATGCGTTAAAATGGCAATGGGAAAAAGATGGAAAAGCTTTGGAAGCATCAAAAACAAGCCCAAAAATACCATTAAATAGTTCTGAATTTCAAGGATTTATAAATGTAAAGGCGCCTAACGTTTTAAATCGTGCACAATATCAATTACGATTGGCGCTTTTTGACACTAATGGAAATGGGATTTCAGAGTCGGTTATTGATATTGATGTTTTTCCGAAAGCAAAAGAGAATTTAGTCCCTACAATATATATACCATCCAAAGAAGGGAAAGCTTCTCAATTGCTTGGAGACTTGAAAATAAAACCTTCAGACGACGAAGCATCGGCAAATACTATTTTAATTGATAATATTGAAGATTATCAAAAAAACAAGGAATCGATGGACAAAATGGTCGAAGCAGGGAAGATACTGGTGTTTTTAGAGCTTCCAGTTGGCAATCATTTTATTGGAAACGAAGAGGTCAATATTGAAAAAACTGTAATGGGTCAATACTATTTTGTGAATCCAGAAAGTGGACATCCGTTGGTAAAAGGTTTTAAGCCTTTTGATTTTAAATTCTGGTATGATGATTCTAAAGGTCTTGTGTTGCCCTTTTTATCTTCTTTAGTTCAGGTTAAAAATAATTGGAAACCTATTTTAAAAACAGGCAAAACTACTTGGGTGGATATAACAGGGGGCTCCTATGCAGCAGCGATGGAATTAAAAAGTGGAAAGGGTAGTTATAGAATATGTCAATTACAATTGAACAATCGTGTAAAACCAAATCCAACTGCTGCAATGTTTGCGATTAAACTATTAAACAATTAAACTTATGAAATTTAACACGTGTTTACCTATAATTTTAACTCTATTTTTTAGCTTTTTTTCTTATACTCAGGATATTTATGTTTCTCCGAGCGGCAACGACAATAATTCGGGTACTAAAGAAAAACCTGTTGCTACATTAGAGGCAGCGCGCGATTTAATAAGGCATTACAAGTCAATAAATGATTTGCCCAAAGGTGGAATTACTGTGTGGATAGCCAGTGGTCAGTATGATCAAAAAAAACCTTTCGTTCTTAACGAGAACGATTCGGGAGAACCAGATGCCCCGATTGTTTGGCGGTCATTACCTATGGAACAAGTTAAGGTTACAGGCGGAAAAAGTATTCCTTACGAAAAGTTTAAAAAAGTTACGAACAAAGCTATTCTCAAAAGATTGTCGGAAAATGCAGCTCGAAATGTGATGCAAGTGAACCTAAGGGAACTTGGTATTTACGATTATGGAGAGATTAAACAGTATGGTCATGCCATGTCGGTTGCTCCCGCGCCGCTTGAGGTCTTTTTCAATAATGAGGCAATGACCCTGGCACGATATCCAAACGAAGGATATATAAAAGTAGGAAAAGTAATAGATCCCGGTTCAGTACCACGAATTAGTGATTACAGCAATAGAGGAGGAGTATTTGAGTATACCGATCTGCGGCACGATAAATGGTCCGGACAAGAGGATGTTTGGTTGCAAGGAACTTTTATGTATGGATTTGCCGATGACAACATTTTAATTGAATCCATTGATACTAAAAGAAAACAGGTTAAACTAGCCAAGCCGTCCCTCTATGGAGTAGGCAGTGAGCGAGATTTTCGTCACTATGTTGCCTATAATATTCTTGATGAATTGGATAGCCCTGGAGAATGGTATGTGGACAAAAAATCTGGTATCCTCTATTTTTGGCCTCCAGAAAATATTGATGAAAGTTCTATCATGGTTTCCGTTTTAGAAGACCCTATTATTTCCTTAGAGAATGTAAGTTATGTAACTATTCGAGATTTAACAATTGAAGTAGCAAGAGGAATTGGTCTTTATATGGAACGTGGAACAAATAATTTAATTGCAGGCTGCACCGTTAGGAATGTAGGTACTAGTGGGATTTTTATGGGACAGGGAGCGCAGCAAACTTTTCCGTTTGTTACGCATGATGATTATGAGGGCGTACCCGTTTCAGGACGCATAGGAAATCTGCAAGGTCATATTTATAAATACACGAATTGGGATCGAAAGGCCGGATCAAATCATGGTATATTAAGTTGTGACGTTTACAATACTGGAAGTGGTGGGATTTATTTAAGTGGCGGAAGTAAAAGTAAATTGATATCTGGAAACAATTATGTAGAAAATTCTAAAGTGCATAATTATAACAGGCGGAATAAATTTCTTTGGTCAGGTATTAATGTCGATGGCGTTGGAAATAGAATCTCTAATTGTGAAATTTTTAATTCTGAATGGCAGGCGATTTATGTTCATGGGAATGAGCACCTTTTTGAATACAACAACATTCATCATGTAACATTAAATTCTGATGACACTTCGCCTTGGTATATTGGTCGTGACCCAAGCGATAGAGGAAATATTATTCGGTACAATTACTTCCATCATTCTGGTAATCCCGATAGAATGAACATGGGAATCTATTGCGATGATGCTACTACAGATGTCTTAGTCTTTGGTAATGTATTTTATAAGATGAACACAAAACATGGTGTGCTGTTTTCAAATAGTGGTTGGGATTTAAAAATGAAAAATAATATCATTATTGAACCCATTTCATATACTGCTGAAATATCAGCGCATTATTATTCATGGGGTAGTGGTGGAGCGCCTGCCATGTTTGGTGAAAAAGGACTTTTAAGAAAACGCTTGCTCGAGAATGTAAATATTTATAAAAGCCCTTATTCGGACATGTATCCTGAATTAATGAATTATTTAGATCCCATTGTAGATGAAAAGGAATGGGAGGGTATGAGGTCAAGGCGGAATATTTTGTCAGAAAACCTCATTGTTGGTGGGCCGGAAAATCCATTGCATCTTTCTGGTGGTGAGTATGCCCAATGCGAATATGTAAATAATTATAGAACAGATAAAGATCCCGGTTTTGTTGATTATCAAAACGAAAATTTTAATCTTCAATCAGATTCTGAAGTGTTTGATAAGATTCCTGGATTTAAAGCGCTGCCATTCGATAAAATGGGGTTATATATAGATCAATATAGAACAAGTTTAAGTGATAAGAAATAAAACTAAGCATGATGATAAAATATCAAGGAACTATCGTCCATATATGCGCAATGCTTCTTGACCCAACAAGTCTGGCACAAGAAGTTATTTTAGGAAATTTGGAATAAATTGCAAGGAACAGCATAAATAAAAGGGGATAATCGAGAATCAAAAGAAGGGCTATCCATTGCTAAACCGCTCAAGCCACTAGATAGGCTTCTTAATACCATAACTTTTAAAAGGCGGCTTTAGAAATAATCTTAAGTATTTTATTCCAAAGGTAGGCAGATGAGTAATATAATTTAGCGAATTAATTATGCTTTGCGAACGAGTTATTACGACTACTGAAGAATAGCAGAAAAAAATAAATTATAAAAATCATTTCTCGTTAATTCAAATTGTAATAAAGAAAATTTAAAATTAACAACGAACAGAGTCAGCTAAATAAAAAAGAAAAATATGATTTTAAAACTATATGTACTTGCTATTTGTATCGCTTATGGTCAGTAATTGTAAATCTACCCAAAATGTAAAAGATATTGTTGTCCAAAAAAGTTTTGACTATTGTTTTACTTGTAATCTACAAAACAACGAAGATGCCATCTCGAAGTATAAGCAATATCATAGCGCAGAAGGGATCTGGCCAGAGGTGACTAAGGCGGCAGAAGTTAGTGGAATGCTCAAATTACGGATTTATATACAAGCTAGTAGACTTGTTATGATAATTTCGTTACCTGAATCTCTTTCTTTCGATGAGTTTAACAGGAGATATGCCGAGTCCTCTCCAAAATTAAAAGAATGGGCTGATATAATGGGGACATTTCAAATAGCACCTCCAGGGGCGGAAGAAGGACAAACATGGGTAAAAATGGAGAATATTTATGATTACCAAAAGGAGGTTGATATTTTTTAAGTTAATTTAATATTACTGGAACAGTTAGATTACACAGTGTGTTTGGTGCTAAAAATATATTGCACTTGTAGGCAACATTAAAGGTTTGCGCATAAGGGAAACTCGAGGGAATACTTTTTAAGGCCTTAATTGAAGAAATACAATGAGAGAATATAAAATAATACGTGAGGGAATGCATTCAGTGAATATTGCTGATGATGAAATGGTAAGCATTAAAGAAATTTATTTAAGAAGCGTTACCTCCATAATGTTTAAAGTCCCCTTCTATGATGCCACCATGGGACCGTTTGCTTATTATGCACCCTGTTTTTTGAAAATTAGAGATCACGAAGATTATTCGGGAGAATGTGAATTTCCCGGAAGTTGCTTATATATACTAACATCTATTTTTTTTCCAATTTTATTGGATAGTCCTAAAATGACCTATTTCGACTTGTATCACAAACTTTTTTGGAATATCCGCAATGAAGGTTTTAGAGGAGGAGCAGCAATAGCACTGGGACATTTAGATAGAATTTTTTATGATTTCTTTACTAAAAGAAAAGGTTTGCCCGTATATAGGTATTTGGGAGTAAGCAATTCGGTAGTTAATGCATATGCCAGTAGATGCGGGGTTGCCCTTAAAGGGGCCCAATTACTAGAAGAATGTCTGTCATTTAAAGAAGAAGGTTATGGTACCCTCAAAATGAAATTTTGTGGTTTTGACGCAACCATAGCTGAAGATATAAAAAGGATTGGTTTTGTAAGTAATGCAATTGGTGCGGATATGGGCTTGTCTGTAGATGCCAACCAATGTATGGATTTGAATAGAGCGATCACTTTTTCCAAAGAAGCAATCTCACTGAATATTGCATGGTTGGAAGAACCTATTTATTCAGCAGCGCTCGTAGAAATCGAAATCTTGTGTTTGGAATCCTCGATTCCTATTTCTTACGGAGAATCAGAGCGTACAGAAAAGATTTTTCCGTCACTAATAAAAGCAGGGGTAAAGCATTTACAGCCTGTAGCTGGATATATCAATAGCATAAAAGACTGGCTGTCCATAGCAAATCTTGCAAAAAAGGAAAATCTTCAATTTAGTTCTGGAGGCAGTTCTTATTATAACGCTCAGTTCGTTGCCGCTGCTGGAGACGGAGCCTTATTAGAATTTTTAAAACCAGTTGTTGATTTGATAGAGTTATTGCTTTGGACTGCCCTGAAGTTAAGAATGGTCAGTTTCTACTTTTCGAAGAGCCAGGGCTTGGCGTTGTAATTGACTGGAAGCAATTGGCAAAAGAAAAGAAAATAACTAAGAACAAAGTTTATGGTTGAATAATATTGAATAATGATAAGCATCCAAAAAAAATTAGAAAGAATAGAAATGTATAAAAGAAAAGCTTATATAAGTGCATAATTAAATGGTCATATTCTAAAGAATAAGGGGAGTTCTGAAATGCTTAAAAATAAATTATAAAAATGAAAAATTGGAAAACTGATAGCGAACTTTTTCAAATAGCCAAAAGGGAGCTATTCCCAGCTTTGGTCGGTGATGTATTAGATAAGTTGGGATACCTTCACCAATTTATCTCGCCAAATATAAAACCTTTACGAAATGATATGATTGTTATTGGCAGAGCAATGCCGGTCTTGGAAGCAGATGTATTTGCAGAACAGGTAGTTAGAACACAAAACGCCTTAATGAGTAAGCCTTTTGGAATTATGTTTGAAGCATTGGATAGTTTAAAGCCAAATGAGGTGTATATATGTTCAGGATCCTCGCCAAGGTATGCCCTTTGGGGTGGACTTATGAGTCTGCGTGCAATTAAACTAGGAGCCGCTGGTGCCGTCTTAGATGGATGTTCCAGAGACACTGATGAAATTGAAAATTTAAATTTCCCTACATTTTCATTAGGTACCTACGCTCAAGACCAAGGGCCAAGAGGTAAAGTAATTGATTACCGTGTACCCATTGAATTTAATGGCGTTAAGGTAAATCCTGGGGATATTGTATATGGCGATCGCGATGGTGTCTTAATTATCCCTCAGGAAATAGAAGCAGAAGCCTTTGAAGGAGCTATTAAAAAAGCACGGGGAGAACAACATGTTAGAGAGGCCTTGGAAAATGGAATGAGTACGGTAGAAGCATTTAAAAAATTTGGAATCATGTAATGACTATGAAAAATCCAATTGTACATGAAAATTTCCTATTGCAAACTAGTGTAGCGAAAATTTTATATCATGATTTTGCATCAAAAATGCCAATCATCGATTACCATTGCCACCTATTGCCAGAGGAAATTGCAGAAAATAGGGTCTTCGAAAATTTATCCCAAATTTGGCTAGAAGGTGACCATTACAAATGGCGTGCCATGAGAGCCAACGGAATTGGTGAAGAATATATTTCAGGTAAAGCTAATGATTGGGAGAAATTTAAAAAATGGTCAGAAACGGTCCCATATACGATGCGAAATCCTTTATATCACTGGACACATTTGGAGTTAAAACATCCTTTCGGAATAAATGAACTTTTAAATCAGCAATCGGCAAAACAAATTTATGATAGAGCTTCTGCAATGTTGAGTACTGGCGAACTCTCCGCCCAAAACATTATGAAGCGTTTTAATGTTCAGAAAGTATGTACCACTGATGATCCTACAGATTCCCTTAAATGGCATCAACAAATAGTTGGGGATAATTGTGAGATAAAAGTATTAATGACTTGGCGCCCTGATAAATCAATGGATTTAAGGGATTCCAAAAGTTTTAACAAATATGTGGGAACCCTGGAATCAGTTACATCCAAGCCTATTGAAACTTATGCCAATTATATAGAAGCATTAAAAATTCGCCACGAATACTTTCATAAACATGGTTGTAGATTAGCAGATCATGGATTAGAATTTTCATTTCCGATAGACAAATATAGTGAAGTAGAGATTGCGGCAATATTCTTAAAAATCAGATTAGGAAAAAATTTGGCAATAGAAGACCAGCAAAAAATTATGAGCGCTATGTTGCATGAATTTGCAGTTTGGAATTTTGAAAAAGGATGGGTTCAACAATACCATGTTGGAGCATTAAGGGATGTAAACACAAAAGGGATACGATACGTAGGAAAATCATGTGGGTATGATTCTATTTCTGACTTTAGCTATGCTGTCTCGATGGGTAAATTTTTTAATCAACTCGAGGAGAGCAACCAGTTAACAAAGACTATTGTTTACAATTTAAACCCCAAGGATAATGAAATGGTAGCCTCAATGATGGGTAATTTTCAAGACGGATCAACACCAGGTAAAATGCAATTTGGCTCTGGTTGGTGGTTTCTAGATCAGAAAGATGGTATAGAAAAACAAATAAATACACTTTCAAATCAGGGTTTGCTAAGTCGATTTGTAGGCATGCTAACAGATTCACGTAGCTTCTTATCCTATTCAAGGCATGAGTATTTTAGAAGAATTTTATGTAATATAATTGGAACAGATGTAAAGAATGGAGAACTTCCAAATGACATTAAATTACTCGGGCAGATGGTTCAAGATATTTCTTATAATAACGCCAATGAATATTTTGATTTTTAATCAAAAAAAATAATTAATAATGTATACAATAGAAAATATTACAGATTTAACTAATAAGGTGGCCGTAATAACTGGAGGAGGCTCTGGTATTGGTCTCGGAATAGCCAAACAATTTATTGCACTAGGAGCTAAGGTCATAATCACCGGACGTGATCCAAAAAAATTGGAGGAAGCAAAGAAACAACTAGGGACAAATTGTTTTTTTTATTGTAATGATGTAACCCAAAAAGCAGAGCATGGAAATCTCATAAAAGATATAGAAGAAAAAATAGGTCCAATTGATATTTTGGTAAATAATGCAGGTCGCCATTCAAAAAAGCCATCTTTAGAAGCCACTGATAAAGAGTTTCAAGATGTAATGGATATCAATGTCAATAGCATTTTCGCATTAACAAGGACGGTTTTGGAATATATGATACCTAGAAAAAAGGGATCTATTATAAATATTAGTTCCATGGCGGCAATTTATGGAATACCTCTAGTAGTTGCTTATAGCAGCTCCAAAACAGCACTTTTAGGAATGACAAGAGCATTAGCTTCCGAATATTCACATACTGGTATTCGATTTAATGCTATTGCTCCAGGGTTTATAGAATCAAAGATGTTTCGGAACGCTATGGCACAAGACCCTGAACGCGAAAGAAAGATACTATCAAGAACGCCAGCACAGCGTTTTGGAGCACCATCGGATATTGGAAAGGCCGCGGCATTTCTTGCCTCGGACGCTTCAGAATTTATTACTGGCGTATGCTTGCCAGTTGATGGAGGAAATTCTATTGGATTTTAATTGAAACTAGATAAATATATGTCAAAAGTTAAAAAATTAATAGCCAGTATTTTACCAGGAATTTTCCTTATTGGATATAACGTAGGTACGGGTAGTGTCACCTCTATGTCCAAGGCAGGGGCCAATTTTGGACTTGACCTTCTTTGGACTATTCTTATCAGTTGTTTAGTAACCTATTATTTAATTATACTATTTAGTCGATACACCATGGTTACTGGTGAAACGATTATTCAAGGAATAAAAATTCATATTCATCCAAGTGTAGCAATCCTATTAATACTTGCATTATCCACAATTGTATTAAGTGCGTTGATGGGTCTAGTGGGCGTCCTTGCTGATGTATTAGAGGTGTGGTCTAAAACAATAATGAGTGACGGCATTTCCTCACTTAAATGGTCAATAGGTATAGCTACAGGAATATATATTTTGCTTTGGATGGGGGATTACGCTTTTTTCGAGAAAGTATTGGCAGTATTCGTTGCCATTATGGGCACAGCTTTTATTGCGACAATGTTCATTAACTTCCCATCCTTTAAGGAATTGGCTGCTGGCTTAATACCTTCAATACCAGAAACTGCGGAAGGGAGCGATAATAGTCCTTTAATTATCATATCGGGAATGGTGGGTACTACAGTTTCAGTCTTTGCCTTTATTATACGCTCTCAAATAGTTAAGAACATAGGCTGGAAAATGAAGGATAATAAAATACAGAAACGTGACGCAATAATAAGTGTATCCATGATGTTTTTTATTAGTGCGTCAGTCATGATAACCGCAGCCTCAACTTTGCATTTACAAGGATTGACAATGAACAATGTTGCCGAAATGGTACCACTACTTGAACCTATTGCAGGTAAAGCTGCATTGGGCGTATTTGTCATCGGTATCGTTGCTGCTGGATTATCATCTCATCTACCCAATTTATTGGTAATTCCATGGCTAATCATCGACTATAAAAATGAAGAAAGAAACACACAGACAAAAAAGTATAGAGTCATTTTGTTAATACTTTCTATAATAAGTGTTTTTGGAGTCGTCTTAGGTTTTAAACCTGTTTTTGTATTGATGTTATCTCAAGCATGTATTGCTATTGTGCTTCCTATTACTATTGGATGTATATTTTACCTTACAAGCAAAAAAGCATTGATGAATGTCCATGTCAATAAAAAAATTGATATTGTTTTATTCAGTATAATTTTATTTTTTTCAATTTATGTGAGCAGCTTAGGTATTAAAGGATTAATTATAGATTTAGTAACAATTTAAAACAAAGAAAATGAAATTAGGATTTGGCTTATACAAACATATGCTCAATGAAGAGCATTACAGATTTGCGAAACAATGTGGAGCAACTCATATTATAATTCATCTTGTGGATTACTTTGGGCATAAAAAAAACAAAGAAAATGCAAATCAACCCATTGGTGAAAGTGAAGGGTGGGGAAAAGCTGGAGATGGGAAATTATGGAGTTTGGAAGAGCTTTTAAAAATAAAAAAAGATATTAACCATCATGGATTAGAATTAGAGGGTATTGAAAATTTCGACCCTGCCATGTGGCACGATATATTATTGGATGGTCCAAAAAAAGAGCAGCAGATTGAACTTGTCAAGGAACAGATCCGAATTGTAGGAAAGGCTGGAATTCCAGTCTTTGGATATAATTTTTCTTTGGCAGGTGTGTCGAGCAGAACCGCTGGCCCCTATGCACGTGCAGGAGCTGGATCGGTAGGGATGGAGGGTAAAGTGGATGAAACTCCTATTCGTAACGGCATGGTATGGAATATGGTCTATGATGAGAATGCTCCTAGTGGATATATTCCCAAAATTAGCCACGAAGAATTGTGGAATCGCCTACAATACTTCTTAGATGCAATTATTCCCGTAGCAGAAAAAGCCGGGGTGCAAATGGCGGCTCATCCTGATGACCCCCCAATGCCTTTTCTTCGAAATACGCCCCGATTGATATATCAACCAGATATGTATCAGCGATTGTTGGAAATGAATTCAAGCATAAGCAATGGGCTTGAATTTTGTTTAGGGTCAATTGCAGAAATGACAGAGGGAGATGTTCATGAAGCAACTGATTTTTATAGTAAACAAAATAGAATAGCCTATATCCATTTTAGGAATGTAGTAGGTAAAGTACCTAACTATAAAGAAGTATTTGTGGACGAAGGAGATATTGATATGATACGAATCATACGAATATTAAAAAAGAATAATTTTTTGGGGGTACTAATACCTGACCATACACCTCAAATGACTTGCGATGGATCATGGTATGCTGGTATGGCTTATTCCATGGGATTTATGAAAGCAGCAATTACAATAGTACAAAATGAAATCTAAAACATAAGGTTTAACTATGGTTTACAAATCATAGTTAAACAATAAAATTTAGTACAATGGTCTCAATAAAATTTAGTCCTTTTATGAAGCACTTTTTGGTTTTGCTGCACAAAGGTGCATTGCAAGATTGGGGAATAGGCGAAATAGGCAAGTCAATTCGAGACCTGACAAAAATTTTCTTATCAATAATATTGATATTTAACTATTATAGTTCAATAAAATTTAGCTCTTCTCTTTAGTTAAGTACTGAGCGGTTATTCGTCAAGAAAATAATGTTTTGATTTTTTATAAATTCATATAAATTTTTTTAGTTATGCCCAAAAATAATAGCACAAAATCATTGAAATGGTTACTTTATTTTATTGTGCCATTTCTACTCCTTTTGATTTTTAAATATGTTACAAAAAATAATGAAGGAGGTTATGAAACTTTAAATAATACTGCTGAGAATTACTATAATATCTCTGAGATGAAAGTGCCGGAAACGGTAGATTATAATTTTGACGTAAAGCCTATTTTATCCGACAAATGTTTCTTGTGTCATGGCCCAGATGCAGGCTCTAGGGAGGCTGGGTTAAGGCTCGACATTAAGGCTTTTGCATATGCAGCTATTGGCAAAAATTTAGATAGACATGCTATTGTCCCTGGCGATACAATCAATAGTCAAATGGTAAATCGAATCAACAATTCCGATATTGAGAAAATAATGCCTCCACCGACAGCCAACTTATCCTTGACCAAATATGAGCGTAAAGTATTAACTAAATGGATTCAACAAGGTGCGGTTTGGAAAGACCATTGGGCGTTTCTTCCACCTGTTAAGAATGAAATTCCTAATGTGGCCAATGCAGAAAAGGTTGCCAATGAAATAGATAATTTTATTTTAAAAACTTTGGAACAGAAGGGTTTACAATCTGTTGGAAAAGCAACAAAAGAAAAATTGTTTAGACGTGTTTCTTTTGATTTAACAGGATTGCCACCAAGTGTTGATGATTTAGACAATTTTTTAAAGGATCGTAGTCCTAACGCCTATGAAAAAGTTGTAGATAAACTTTTGGCATCAACCGCCTATGGTGAAAGAATGGCCACCAACTGGATGGATATTGCTAGATACGCAGATACACACGGTTATCAAGATGATTTAGAGCGCGTTATGTGGCCTTGGCGAGATTGGGTAATCAGTGCTTTTAATAGAAATATTCCTTATAACGATTTTATAAAATGGCAGCTGGCCGGTGATTTGTTGCCCGATGCCAGTTTAGAACAAATATTAGCAACTGGTTTTAATAGAAATCATAAAATCACCCAAGAAGGTGGCGTAATTGATGAAGAATACCGTGTGCAATATGTATTAGATAGGGCAAATACTACTTCAAAAGCCTTATTGGGATTGACCATGGAATGTGCCCAATGTCACGATCATAAATACGATCCCATTTCCCAAAAGGAATATTATAGTTTTTATGGTTTTTTCAACCAAGTTGACGAAAAAGGTTTAATAGGTTATGATGAAATTCCAGAACCTAATATTACCATAACGGCAAAAGAAATAAAAAAAGTACTAAATTTTGTAAACTTGCCGGATAGCATCAAACAAGCCAAACCAATGGTAATGAGGGATAACAAAACAGAGCGTAAAACCTATATTTTAAATCGTGGTGCTTATGATGCACCAGGTGCAGAAGTACAATTAGCGGCACCAGAAATGGTAGCTCCATTTGATGGTAAATATCCTAAAAATAGATTGGGCTTAGTGGAATGGCTGTTTAGCGAAGAAAATAACCTAACAGCAAGAGTAGCGGTCAACAGGCTATGGCAACAAATATTTGGTGTGGGTATTGTTGCTAGTAGTGCGGATTTTGGTAATCAAGGTGCGTTGCCATCACATCCTGAATTACTGGATTGGCTCGCCATTACCTTTAGGGAAGAAGGTTGGGATATGAAAAAAATGATGAAACGGTTGGTGCTCTCAAATACCTATCAACAAACTTCTAAAACCAATGATAAATTATTAGAAATTGACCCTAATAATAAATGGTTGGCAAGAGCTTCACGCGATAAATTGACAGCTGAAATGATTCGTGACAATGCCTTAGCAGTAAGCGGTTTATTGGTTGATAAAATTGGTGGTCCGAGTGTAAAACCATATCAGCCACCTGGCATTTGGGAAGAAACTACTTCTGGGCAGGGGTTAACTAAATATTTTATGGATAAAGGCGATAACCAATACCGGAAAAGTTTATATACATTTTGGAAAAGAACCGTACCACCACCGTCTATGATGACTTTTGATGCTGCTGGTCGCGATTTATGCGAGGTTGAACGACAAAAAACAAGTACACCATTACAGGCATTGGTTATGTTAAACAATCCTGTATTGATTGAAGCTGCACAGATGATAGCTTTAAACACCATAAAAGAAGGTTATTCAATGACAGATGAACAGCGTATTGTGCGTATTTTTAGAAAATTAACTTCAAGAACGCCAAATGTAGAAGAGAAAAAGCAATTATTGGTATTTTTAACTAATGCAGAGAAAGGATATAATGAAAAAGAAGCAACCAAAATAAAAGAACTGATTAAAGAAAATAAATCGATAAAGGCTGAAAAACTTTACGGATTGTCCGTGATGACAAGTTTAGTTTTTAACCTTAATGAAGCTATAATAAAAGGATAAACCCATGGAAGAACTTTCAAAACATTTTATCAATAATAATAGAAGACATTTTCTAAAAAAAATAGGATTGGGGATCGGCGGCTTGGCTGCAGCTTCTTTATTGGACCCTTTTTCCTCAATTGTTGAGGCAGATGGTTCGCCCTTGGCAGGAATGAATTTACCACATTTTGCCCCAAAAGCAAAACGTGTCATTTATCTGTTCCAAAGTGGTGGTCCATCGCAATTGGATTTGTTTGATCACAAACCGTTGCTTAATAAAATGAGGGGCGAAGATTTACCTGATTCTGTGCGTAAAGGGCAACGTTTAACGGGTATGACCTCAGGTCAAGCTAATTTTCCACTAGTAGGCGGTAATTTTAAATTTAATCAATATGGCGAATCCAGGGCATGGATGAGCGAATTAATGCCATACACCTCAAAAATAGTGGATGAATTATGTTTTATAAAATCAATGCATACAGAAGCCATTAACCATGATCCCGCAATTACATTTTTCCAAACAGGTTCACAACAACCAGGCAGACCGAGTATTGGTTCGTGGTTTAGTTATGGATTGGGTAGTTTGAATCAGAATTTACCAACATTTACCGTATTGCTTTCCAGAGGAACGGGCAGACCGTTTTCCCAGCCACTATATTCTAGATTATGGGGTAACGGATTTTTAAGTTCATTGCATCAAGGCGTACAGTTTAGATCAGGTAAAGATCCTGTTTTATATTTAAAAGATCCAGAGGGAATGTCTCGTGACGAACGTAGAAAAATGTTAGATTATATAAGTGATCTAAACCATATGCAAGAAGCCGAATTTGGTGACCCAGAAATCAATAGCAGGATTGCACAATATGAAATGGCGTACAGAATGCAAACCTCTGTCCCTGGAACTATGGATATTGATGATGAACCAGAGCATATCATTCAAATGTACGGTGCAAATGCAACAGTTCCTGGAACCTATGCTGCCAATTGTTTATTGGCAAGACGATTAATAGAACGCGACGTACGTTTTGTACAACTATACCACATGGGATGGGATCAACATGAAAATTTACCAACACAAATTGCAGGTCAAGCCAAAGATGTAGATCAAGCAACTGCTGCTTTGATTATGGATTTAAAACAACGTGGTTTGTTAGAAGATACCTTAGTCGTTTGGGGTGGTGAGTTTGGACGCACCAATTACAGTCAAGGTATTTTAACGGATACCAATTATGGTAGAGACCATCATCCAAAATGTTTTACCATGTTTATGGCTGGTGGTGGCGTAAAACCGGGATTCACATATGGCGAAACTGACGATTTTGGTTACAATATTGTAAAAGACCCTATGCACGTACACGATTTACAGGCCACCATGATGCACCTAATGGGAGTTGATCATACTAAATTCACACACAAACATCAAGGTAGAAGATATAGATTGACGGATGTTTCGGGTCATGTGGTTCATGATGTTTTGACTTAGTCATTTTTTAAAAAAGAGAAGAAAAGAAAATAAATAAAGATATTAAATTCGATATATAATTGACTTTGTGGTCTTTTGCGAAACCTATTCTAGCTTTGCCTAAAACCCTTAAAATTTAGTAAATCAGTTAGTCAAATGAAAAATTTATTTATATCAAAAATCTAAAACCTTATGTCTATTTCAACAAACCGCAGAAAATTTTTAAAACAATCCACATGTTTATCCCTAGGAATTATGGCATATCCAACATTTGTTAGTGCATTTAGGGCAGATAATTATGACGATTTAATTATCGGTCATAATTCGCATCAATATAAAGTGAATATGAAATGGGGCAATTTGAATCCTTTGAAAACACCTGTTCAAGATTGTCATGAAATGGTGCAGGATTCTAAAGGAAGAATTGTGCTATTGACCAATCACACCAAGAATAATGTTATTATTTACGATAAGTCGGGCAAGTTATTGGAAACTTGGGGCACGGAATATCCGGGAGCTCATGGCTTAACTTTAGTAAAAGAAAATAACGAAGATTTTCTATTAATTACTGATTATGAACGCCATCAAATTATTAAAACAACTATTGACGGTAAAGTAATTTTTGAATTAGATTATCCAGCTGAAACGGGAAATTACAAAAATAAAGAAGAATACAAACCCACAGAAACGACTGTCGTGGAAAACGGCGATTTTTATGTCGCGGATGGTTATGGAAATCAATATATTACACATTACAATCACAAAGGCGAAATACTGAATGCTTTTGGGGGAAAAGGTACTGAGGACGGACAGTTTTTGAATGCACATGGTATTTGCTATGACAACAGAGATGCTAAAAATCCAAGTTTACTGATTTCTGAACGTGAAATGAATATTTTAAAACGGTTTAGCTTAGACGGAAAGTTTATAGAGTCTATTAAAGTTCCAGGAGCGTTAATTTGTCGTCCTGTAATTTATAAAAAAGAAATTTATTTTGCGGTATTAAAATCGAAAGAATCGCCTAATGCAGATTCAGGATTTTTACTGATAATGAACGAAAATAACGAAGTGGTTTCCTGTCCAGGAGCAACCGCACCCACCTATAAAAACAATGAATTGAAGGAATTGTATCAAACAATCAGACTATTTCAATATCCACATGATGTTTGTATAGACGAAGATGAAAACGTATATGTCGCCCAATGGAATTCAGGCCAAACCTATCCTATAAAATTAACTAGAGTATAATGCGGACTGTTGTTGGAACCTTATTTTTATGGCTATTGATATTTAGTTGTAAAAACGAAGAGATTAAGGTGAATTATTTACAAAAGGAAGAAGTACAACTCGTACAGCCCAGAATAATGGCGTCAAGTATGGTTATTGATTCTTTTGTTACCATAAAAGCAGATAGGAATATTGACGGAGCGGAAATTTTTTACTCGGACGATGGTTCAGAACCCACACGAAATTCAACTCAATTTATCGAAAAAATAAAGATTAAAGAACCTAAAGAACTCAAGTTTAAAGCATTCCATAATAATTTTAAAGCGAGTGAAACCGCTTCCATAAAACTGTATAAAAAGGGATATTCTGCTAGTGATATAAAATGGTTTACCAATGTTCATGAAAAATACAAAGGTGTTGGGTCATTTACTTTAATTAATGGTAAAAAAGCTTCCTTAGAATATAATAACCCTGAATGGATGGGCTTTGATACCATCGCAAAAGCAATCGTAAAATTTCATAAAAAAACACACATTAAATCTATTGATATAGGTTACTTAAATGATCCAGCTTCTTGGATTTTCCCACCTACGGAAATTGAAATAATTATAAAAAACGTTACAGTGCAACATTTCAATTTTAGAATAGAGCCTTTAGTGGAAATGACCAACAGAGCAATGCTGACGTTTAATATGCCAATAAATCAAGAAGTGATTGCCTTAACTATTACATTAAAAAACGTACAAGAGATTCCTGATTGGCACGATGGTAAAGGTAATAGAGCTTGGTTGTTTATGGATGAATGGATTTTTAATTAATGAATCAAAAAATGAGATATAAAAAGTGCTTTTTTTTATTTTGCTTCTTACTTGGTTGCCTATTTGTAAATGCACAAAATACCGAAGAAGCTCCACGGTTTCTCTTATTTTTTGGGAGATTTCATCCTTTGCTATTGCATTTACCGATTGGTGCTTTGGTACTTACTTTTTTTGTGGATATTATCAGTAGGATTAGAAGAGATTACCCCCATAAAATCATAACTTACTCCTTAGGTTTTTCTGCTGTAGCTGCAATTTTGACCTCTGTTTTGGGCTATTTTTTATCCCTTGAAGGGGGTTATAGTCAAGAAGTGTTGGATATTCATTACTATTCAGGAATTTTAACAGCAATTTTAGCCTCTGTACTATTCTTTTTGAGTTTGAAAAATAATTCAGTGACTAGAAAATTAGTTTTACCTGTTTTTGTGGTTACATTGATTAGTTTGACTGTAGCAGGTCATTATGGGAGTGTATTGACCCACGGCGATAAATTTTTGACAGAATATGCCAGCCCAGCAAAAAAGGAACGAACTATTGAGGTAGTAGATAGTTTACAGATATTTAATGATGTTGTTTTTAAAATTTTGGATAGTAAATGTATCCAATGCCATAATCCCACAAAAACAAAAGGTGAACTTTCTTTGTTTTCCAAAGATGTTATTTTGAAAGGAGGCGAAAGTGGTGAAGTACTTGTTGCTGGCAATGCACATGAAAGTTTGCTTTACAAACAATTGTTATTGCCAATTTCAGATGAGGATCACATGCCTCCCGAAGGAAAACCACAATTGACCAAAGACGAAATCTGGTTGCTAAAGCATTGGATCGACAATGGGATGAAATTTCAGGGAAATTACGATAGAATTGTAAAAAATGATACCCTTAACAAGTTGCTAAATAAATATTTAATTTTTGATAAAATATTTATCTCTAAAGCCTCAAAGGCTAATATTTCCGAAGTTTCTGATGCGGGCTTCATGGTGCGCGAATTAGTGTCGGGCGAGGCTAGATTAAGTATTAAGGCACTAAATAAAAATATTACTAAAGCCCAAGTTAATAGTCTGTCTTCATTAAAAGAACAAATCGTGGAATTGGATTTCAGCAATATCAATCTAACCGATGATATGACCAGTGTTTTTAATAAAATGAAAAATCTAAAAATGCTGAGGTTGGACAATACCAAAGTTACAGACAAAACCTTAAAAAATATCCAAAGTAATAAAAGTTTGGAAGTATTGAATCTATTTAATACAGCAGTAACCAATAACGGACTAAAAATGTTATTATTAGAGATTCAGCCTAAAAATATTTATGTCTGGAAAACAAAAGTGACCAAAGAAATAGCAATGGATCTTCAAAATGAATATAAGATAGCTATTTATAGTGGAATAAAGGAAGGTTTTTTGGAAATGAGCCGTTTGGATGTACCAATGGTTATCCCAGGAAAAACATTATTTATTGATACCGTTTCTCTCAAAATTCAAAGTAAATTCAAAGATATTATGCTTCGATATACGCTCAATGGGGATGATCCAGATACTACATCGAACATTTTTTCAACCTCTATAATTATTGGTCAAAGTAAAACACTGAAGGTCAAAGCATTTAAAAAAGGATGGTTGAGCAGTGATATTTTGCAAAAAGATTATTTTAAAATAAACCACAGGATAAAAGATTTTACAATTAAAGACAAGCCCGATCAACGCTATCCTGATCCTAATAAACTTTTTGATTTACAGGAAGCAAGTTTGCTATTTAATGATGGTTACTGGACCGGCTATTTAGGATATGATCTTAATACAATTATTGATTTGGGGGCGATAAAAAAGGTGGATAATATCTCCATAAATTGTTTGGAAGCAATCGGTAATTGGATACTTTTTCCCACAAAGCTAAAAGTATTGGCATCCAATACTAAAAATGGTAATTTTAAGCCTATTGGAGAATTGAATATAATTAGGAAAGATCAAGAAAGGATATCCAAAAGAAAGAAATTCACAGTAAACATAACTGGTGCGGAAGCCCAATATTTTAAAGTAATCGTTGAAAACCCTAAAGTGCTACCAAAATGGCATGAAGCCGCAGGAAATGCCTCATGGATCTTTGTAGATGAGATTTTTGTTTGGTAGATTTATAGAAATTTAAATGAAAATGCTCCAGTAAACAAAGGTTCACTTTTGATTTCACGTACGAAAGCTTTATTGATAGCGAAGAGGAAAATTTTAAAAGAGAATCAAATCCTCTCTATAATTCAGTTTTAGCTTTTCTTATTTTACATAAAATATTATTAAAATCATGCTTGTAGTTGGAACATACACAGAAAAAATTTCAGAAACTTTCACAGGAAAAGGGAAGGGAGTTTATTTTCTATCTTGGGATTCTAAAACGGGAAACGCAGAAATAAAAAATCATGTTCCTGTGATCAACGCAACTTATATGGTGTTCTCTGATAAACATGCTTGTCTTTATGTAGTCGAAGAATTAGAAGAATATAGAAAGCCAAGATTTCAAGTTTATAAATTTAATTCAAAAGGAAATTTAAAATATAATTTAATACATGAAGAGGTTTTAAATGGAAGTTCCGCTTGCCATATAGATATTTCAGGAAATCAAGATGAAATTAGCATTGCTTGTTATACTACCGGCAATACTGAAGTTTTCAAAATATGGCCTAATGGGGTAACCTCCCATATCCAAAGTATAGCACATACTGGAAAAGGACTCAACAATATTAGGCAAGAAGCGGCTCATCCACATATGGTTACCTATCATAGCGATAAATTATTTATAGTTGATTTAGGTATAGATAAAATAAAGGTATACAGAAAAAATTCAATCGCATATGAGGAATTAAGAGCTTTGGAAATCTCGATAAAACCTGGAAGTGGTTCCAGACATATGGTGATTACGAAAGACGGGGTTATGGTCGTGGTATTATCCGAATTAACTGGCGAGATCTTTGTCTTCGAAAAGCATATAAATGGTTATAAGGTTGTCCAGGAACTAAATATTATGGCTGATGATTTTAAAGGAATACCAAGTTCAGCAGCAATTCGAATGTCGAGCGATGAGCAAACTATATATGTTTCAGAGAGGGCGACAAGTATAATTAGTGTCATAAAATATAGAAATAATAGTTGGCAAATAACTCAACAGATAGACTCTGGAGGAACGACCCCAAGAGATATCAATATTGACCCCAGCGGTAAATGGTTGGTAGCAGCAAATCAAGATTCTCATAAACTTTCTTGTTTTAAAATTAACAGAAAATCAGGAAAACTGCGTTGGAAACATCATATAGAAATACCATCTCCTGCATGTTTGTTTTGGCACTAGAATTAATTCAAAAAAGATATTAATGGGTTTAGTGAGAGAACATTTTGGGTAGGGGTTGAATAAGCAACAGTTTATTAAATGGAGTTTTAAATAAATTACCAACGTTGAAATCAGAAGTGATATTCAATCCCTAAATGAGTTTGGAAAATGGCTACATAAGAATTAGTCTAAACTTCACTCATTAAATTATACTATATAAATAGAGAAGGTATAGTAGGCACTTTCAGAAGTTATTCAATTGTTTGATTTTCAAAATATTAATTCAAATATTAAAAATAAGAAAACTCCGAATATGGGTCTGAGTCTCTTAAAACGGACTATTATCTTAATAACATATGATAAATATACGCAGATTTGATAATTTCCAGCATACTTTTCTTTATTATACAAATTGTGGATTTTGATTTGTATTTCAGTCGTTTTTTAGAGGAAGACCTTGGAAAGATTTATAGCGTAATTCCATAGAAATCTTTAATAAGTACATTTGGACTTCAAGATTCTGGTAAAGGACCACTTTGGATTTTTAGTCTACTAGGTAAAATTCCTTGAATGTTTTTAAAAAAGAACGAATCCTTAGTCAACTGCTAAAAAAAAATCAAATAAATTTATGGACATATGTAACAATCATGTAATATTTTGAAATTCTTGTTATGCAAAGCAAGTAAGAATATTTAAGTACTATAATAGCATCAATATTTTCCAAATTTTTACTCAAAATAAGAAAGTTTTTTAATTCACTAGCTAGAAATTTAATTAAAAATTCTAACAACATCTTTGTATCCCGAAAAAAGGATAGTATTTTTCGATTTTGTTATATTTAAGGGCTTTTAATTAGTATAGATTGCACTAAATTTATTGTGACTTATAACTAAAATATGTTCAATATTGAGCTGATTTTAGACCTTGAGTATTCAAAAGACAAGTCAAAAAATATTTAAAAATCTCTGTTAAAGACAATAATACTAATTCAAAATGCTCGCCATTTCTTAAAACGGGAGAAACGACAAGGGTAAATTTTACGGAGCAATATTCCTTAGTCATAGAAATGGAAAAAGAGGAGATTCTTAACGGAATCTGTCATAGCCTATGCATTTATTGAATAAAGTGAAACTTAATGATAATAGATCTTTCTTTTAAGATTAATTATTTAAATTAATAAAAATGAATAGTAATATATAGAATTAGAGTCAGGTATTGACAACTAAAGGCTCTACGAATAGACCTCATTTTAATTATAATTGAAGCTCAGAAATTTATGGCGTTAAAAATGAAAACTTAATTTTGAAATACTATTTTTATGGATAAAATTCACAACTATCTCCAGACTCTGGATTATGCCGTTGTGGTCATTTACCTTATTTTACTTATCGCTTTAGGCTACTGGGTAAGTTTCGTAAAGAAGAAAAAGCAGGATGAAAACCTGTTCCTCGCAGGGCATTCTCTGAAATGGTATAGCGTTGGGTTGACCATGTGGGGAACCAATGTAGGACCTTCGATGTTGATTGCTTCCGCAGCCTCTGGATT